>JGI24158J21664_10002374_pt1 | contig 22702 bp, 9 predicted proteins | sample Ectturendosymbi3_FD_21664 | JGI IMG/M metagenome (IMG submission 21664)
TACGTTCTGTATTGTCTGTTTTTATCAACCTGCGTTCTGCAGAGTGTGTGTGTTCATATTATGGACTTCGTGTCTGCTCATAAACAAATAAATTAAATAAATTTGGGGTATGTTTCAGGAAAGTTTGGGGCAATTTGGACAAAAATCCTTCGCAGCCTGGTCCTACACATATGCACACACTGGCTTTAGTTTCATAAAATCTAGAGCTTGCTATTCGCACAAGTGTCAGAGAATGTTCCCCACAAAAAGATGAGGCTTTGCAAACTTTGAAAGATTGATTTTCCGCAGATGTTATAAAGTAAACACAATTCGTGATTGATTACGACACAGTGGAGGAAATCATGTGCAACAGGAAAATGTTAGAATATGAAAAGGTAATTCTGTCCTTAGGCATTACAAACTCCCACAAAACAATGAAATCAAACACATGTGAAAAATGGAAAGTTCGGTTTCAAAACCAATTAACCGAACATCAAGTCGATATGTTAAGGCTTGGTTTAAGTTTCGCAGTTGCCCCTAAAGCACCGGTGGGCCCGTTAGAAAGTAATATCCTTGCCTCAGTTGAAGACGGACATTCCTCTCTAAGAATCTGACCTGATTTTTGACAAAGAGACCGGAACGAAACAAAAAGTTTTTGACCCAAAGCGAACGCCAAGATTTGCAAAAGTTAAAGAAAATTAAACTATAATAGTTAAAAAGGCCGACAAAGGTAGCGTCACCACAGATTCAGACAAAGAACGGAAAGGCGGCAAGCTCAACAAAATGCTGATGATTGAGAAATTTGCAAATATCTCGAACCAAAGGTCCGCAAACACAGAAGTAAATGATTTCGTTAATGACCTGCTGCTGCTTGATGCCCAAAACATTACGAAACAAGGAAGTTTTAGACGGAAAACCTCAAAATCCTCAACATACCTCGGCGAAACGGATTACTTAAATTACACAAAAAAAATACATGTTCGACCAATAGTTCCATATTCGGTTTACAGCCAAAGAGCTATCCTCACTACTGAAACGATTTACTGGAAGAACAAAATATCACGTAAAATATCTTCAGACTTGTGGCCTCTGTTACGCAAGAAACAGTCCGAAATGATGAAGGGAAGGTTTCATTTGGTGTCGTGTTTACCGTATAAATAGCCTATTCACAAACGACCTCACTCAGTTTGCATTAAATGTAACCAAGCAACGTCTACAGTCACACTTTAACTTGATAAAAGGGCGTGAGATTTGCTTAAATTCAACAAATTTCACTTTTCGAGGAATACTCTGCAAGCAAATTTTTGGATCCGCAATAGGATTCTGCGTTTCATCAATAACTGCAAATCGAGTTGTAAAAAATGTAAAACGCGCTAACGAAACGATACTTTCACAGACTTTCCACAGATATGGAAAGTATGAACAAATCAATTTTTCCTACTTTTCATCCACCTGAACACAATGGAGAGTTCTATCCAATTCACCATGAAGCAAGAAAAATAATGCATTATTTTCTTTGGCTTATTGATTAGACGCACACCAGCGGGGTACTGACTTGCATCAGACTACCTAGATCCCACGCATTTAGATAGATATCTTAACTTCAGATCACAATATCTTATACATTATAAATGATCGGTGTTGAACACTCTTTTCGAATGAGCTACAAAACATCTACAATCCAATACAGCAATGTGAAATCAATGACGTCAAACGTGCTCCTTCACTGGGTGGTTATCACACATGGAACAAAAAAGAGAAAGAAGAAAAAGCACAGAAGGACAACGTACTTGTATCTAAAATTATTTTGTCGTGCACGGCTGGCCTAGCAAAAACATTAAATACAATCCTTGAGAACTAGCAGTATGCGGACAGTCTTTAATATATAACAAAAAATACCATGCAGCGAATGTGAACACAAACAAATCGGAGAAACAAGACGAAGCCTAATCACTCGATCAATAAAACACCACCAGAACACTTTACCTAAAAATCTTGTACCACACGAGAACAGTTATATCATGAATGTATTTTCTAGAATTGATATTTATTACTTTAAAATGCGAACACTATTAACAACAAAACCGCAAATTTTCCAACTGTTCATTGTAATGTTTTAAAAGAAGAGTGAAATATAAATCGGTTAGTTATCGTATACACCCTTTGCCAACGTAGATATTGCACCAAACGTTTGTTTTTTATGATTTGCTAAATACCGTGCGTTTTCGCTGCTCACGTTGGACATTTTAACTGCTTTTTGGTAAGTTGCTAGACATTTCATTTTATGCTGCTTAGTTTTTACTAGCCGTTCACTATATTTTTCATCTGCCACCTATCGTTTCCCGTTAAGTTTGTAGTAAACCGTCATCAAGATCCTTTACAGCGGTCTTTTTGCGTTCTTGTCATTTTACTTTGCCCTTTGATTTCTCATTGGTAAATTGCATGTACTTCGCTGGTTAAAGCATTGCTCTGGGGAAGCCTGCTTGATGATGAGGGCGAAACGTCAGAAAATTAACAAAATAAAACAAATCGCCAAAAGAAGCACCAGGTAGCAATTGCTTCCAAGCAACATGAATCGCAGGAAGAACATCATCTCTACACTTATGTCTACAAGTGATTTTAACTTTGTCTGCTTACATCTAAATAAACCCATAGGGAGATAGCCCTTTCATCTCATGGGAAATTTTCATCAAAATTTTGTCCATTCGTTGGATATATTTCCTGTGGCCCATGGGGCCCTATGGGGCAGTTTCAAATTTTTTCGCCTTGCGATTTTTTTGTCCTTCCAATGTGGCTGAAAAGTATATCTTAAAAGTGCAGTGGATTCTCAAAATCTTTCACATAAAGGTTTGATCAGTATTTTAGTATTTATGGCGTTTGTTTCGTAAAAGTTATTCGTATAAAATTTTTTGGGAGGGTAGTAAGCGAATTCGAAGGTTCTTGCGTTATTTCAGTGAGTTAATTGTTTTCATTTGCTGTACTGTGCTGTGTTGAGAAATATGACCAAACGTCTGTTTCACTCACCCGAGCAGCCTTATTTTCAGTCCTCGAAAGCGTTCACATACCAACATTTGCAATCACTGTTTAAAGGGCAGATGACAACCTACCTGTTCCGACGAAGGCTCTTCTTGTTGTTTCATCCGGCCCAGTTGAATCGAATTCTTGGTAGAAAAGGCCTCCCGATAACCGCTTACTTACTGGTCGTGGTTTGGATACTCCACGAGGTCGTCGTAAGACAGTTGTTTGGTTGTCAGTTGAGTTGAAGTAATTCTCCCCTTCGTCGGAATCCTGTGATTCAATAGAGAATCTGGACGCGTTCGATTCCCGACGGGTCCGTTGCTCTTGCGAGTTGCTTCGAGTGAATTCTTGCGGATTGCTTTTTTTCGACGAAGGATCGGCGAATTTAAGCATTTTTCAAATATTCTCCGTGAGGTTTTACAGTAATGGTGGCATGGTAATTATTTTCACTTATTTTCGCCTATACCTGGGAAAAAAGTTTCAGCAGAGTTTTCAGCATGTGTTTACTCGGTCACAGTTCGTTTCCAGCAAGACTTAAATACTTTAATGCTCAAATACCAACTAATACACTTTCCAGGAACGTAACAACATTCAATGCGGAAGCTCGTGCGGTGCTTGTAGCCCACCTTACAAATTCCAAGAATAACTTCGGATGCAAGAACCTGATACTACCATAACAACGTGAAGCCGCGTAGTCACAGTGTCAGGGTCGGATGGATTCGCAGCAGCTTCGAAACCAGCGTTTCTAAACCGGGGACCTGTGGTCCCCAGTGCGGGCCCAAAGGCCGTTATTTTGGGGGACCACGAGCTTTGCTCATGGCCTTGTTTCTTTTATATTCTTTCTTTAGGAAAAATTCGTTTTTATATTGGTGGAGCAGGGGCTACGGGCGTTGAGTGCCTCTGAAAGGGGGCCACGAACCATGAACGGTTGAGAAACGCTGTTTAAACCATGATCGCGTTGCGTGATTCTCGCTTGCAATGAAAGCAACCTTGAAATTCAAGGTTCAAGCGACTGCTTAAGTCGTTTATGTGAACGGACAAGGCCACAAACGCTTAATAATCTTTAGAACTATTTCTACTTCGATTTCACGGCTTATTTAAAGGCGCATTCAGTGGGATAGTGCCTAAATAAAGAGGCCCACCCCCCCAAAGCTTTGAACAACAGTAACCACAATCGTAAAAAAAAACCAAAGGGCAAGAGACGGCAAGTCTATGGGCGGGCGTTGCTTTGGTTATTCTGGATAGTAGGAAAAAAACATCGACAACCTTTTCATCCTCGTTCGTTGTTTGTCAGGGATAGGCCTACGGAAATTTACTTAAAGCTTGACAGTACTCTCAGTGCCTCCAAATATTTTGCTAGCACGACGTCCCCAGCTGGGTGTACTTGAGCGCAGGACTCTGGTCGTTTTTCTGTGGAATTGTTAACGTTAGATGTGACAAGAACCGACGGGTCGTTAGTGCTTAATCGACGCGTTTACGCAAAACTTGGTTACAATAGTGTTCCGATAAACACGAATAGCTGAGACTGTACTGTGGGTCAATAGCCGCTGGCGTTTCGGACGTCGTGGGCATTACGTCGTTATTCTGCAACGTATTTGCGCATCCACGAGCATTCCGGCCAGGCCTGTAGCCACGGGCAGAACCGTCGCCAGAAAGTTTTCAATAGGGGGGGGGCTTTGCGTTTCTGCGGGGGTGGATTGACATTCTAAAAATTGACAAAACTCAAATGATTTATAGGGTGTCCTGTTTCAATTTGGGGGGCTTGGAGCNTTGTTGGGGGGGCTAAGCCCCCAAAAGCCCCCCGTGGCGACGGGATTGGCCGCGGGGAGGCATTACGAGGCAGTTACCGCAAAATTTTGTTGTGCCCAGAATAGCTTTTATGCAGTGTGTTTTAAACATAATAAAAACAAAATTTTTCCCCAATGCAAATATATTTTGCCCCCAAAATCGTAAAACTGGCTACGATCCTGATTCTGACGGGAGATCGATGAAATCTCTCACTCCTGTTTTGGATGCTCCCGCATCTTTCAGTTTCACAAATTTCAGGTGCTTGTGTTCTTTTCATGTTTTAAATTGTTGTTTACATCCGTTTACGAAACGGTTATAAAACATATCTACAATAGTTTTCTCGTGTTAAGGCTACAGCGAAGAAGTTGCCCAAAAGCAAGGTGGCACAGCCAAGCATGTTAATAACCATACGAAAAAGACAGTCTCTTCGCGTCGATCATAGCATCAAGCATTATAATGGAAATCCAACAGTTCTCGAAATTTTTTAATTAGCTTGTTAGTTGCCTTTTTCATTTGGGGCAGACTCGAGTCACCTTCGGTTTGTGTGACGTAGCTGAAAGTGAACACAAAGTTTCAATTGCATCGTTTCGTTTGGTCTCGAAGTTGTCTTTCCATATCTGTCTCGAAACATGACTATCAGTGCTGTTCGTCAGGAACACTAAATATTGATTGCACAGCATTCAAAGATGGCATTGAACAACAGTTTCAGTACAAGCTGTGCGAACTTTCGCTCTGTTCATCTGGAATAGATTGTAAGATAATCTAATATACAGCCGCTACGACCATGACTGCACAGAAGATCAGTAGCGGGTCCAGGGTGACAGTTGGGGCGACTGAACTGCCAAACGTCTGCGGCGCCCGGTTGAATGGCAACCTTTTGATATTAATTTGCTCCTTTTTGGTGCTTATATAAGCAAAACAAAAGCAAAACCAGATTGAAAGACACTGTGAATCAGCTGTGTCCAACCTCGGGCCGCTTGTGCCTAGTCGAAGGTTTTGTGCGGCCCAGTAAGCTTTTCATTTATTGTGTATATAAAATACAATGACAACCTGTAACCTTCATTTTGATAATTTCAAATTCGGCATTTTCAATGTGATGGTTTTTAGTGCCTGTGTATCATCTGCGCATGGGCAGATTTCTACGTGTCCAACGACACCTCGGTGCAAACTTGATTTTTAGTTTTCTGATTTCTATTCATGTGTTCCTCTGTACTAAACTGATTTCTAACTACTTTTGTTATTCCACTGGCATTGAACTTGCCTATGGCATCACAGTTACGGAGTGATTGAAAGTACTACTATACGGTCGTTATCATTACAATTTGTATTCCAACGCTTGCAGTAGCTTTGAACGAAACTTTGGTTTGCCAAAATGAATTAAAGTCATTCAATGCGCGGCTCCCATAAAGATAGCGACATACGTTTTGGCCCAGTAAGGTATTTCGATCGGACACTGCTGCTCTGAAGACCAAACAATACTTTGCACTAGCGATTCGCAGCTAGTGAGTCGCGACCCATGCGAATACGTTCTGGGTAGGTTTCGGACACTGCCGGACAGTTTCGAAAAAAGTATATTAATGCTTATCTGATTTTGTACCAGGGTTGTGGAGTCGGAGGTGAAATATCCGACTCCAACTCAGCCTCCGAACTTTCCAAAATTTCCGGCTGCAACTCCCAACTCCGACCTTTCCAAAATTCCCGACTCCGGTCCGACTCCTGACTCCGACTCCATAGCATAAAGGGAATGAAATTTGGCTGTTAAAATCAATGGAAACCGTGGTGCACAGCAAGAAATCTGTTTCAACAAAAGTTTCAAAAGAAATTGCACCATTTCAACAGGAATTCCAAATTTAGGAATTGGAAATTCTTGTGATGTAAAAAATAATCCAATTGGATATCCGGAGTCGGAGTCGGACAAAAAAAGTACGACTCCGACTCCCAGTGTTGTTAGGAATCCGACTCCGACTCCACCCAAAAACTCCTTAAGATTCCGGCTCCGACTCCGCAACCCTATTTTGTACTCGTTTTTTCTATCAGCAAAAGCAAGACAGAGAAAGGCGCGCTTCCGATGTGCGCAGCATTCTCGTCGCCACGGCAATCACTATCCTTTGCCTTTACCATTCTCTTTACAGTCATGTACAAAACCTTTCTACCTTGGTCCAGCTCAAGTCAAAGCAGAGAAATATAATTTGAATATTGAGCATGATCTGAGTGTAACTTTGTCCACTCCATACATTGAAACTTTGATCAAAAGTGTAGTAGGCCTACATGCACAGCAGTCTCTCTGACTTCCACAAAAGGCAGATTTGATGAAAGCGAAAATAAGTGAAATATCAATTTTTTTGCAGTTTTGGTATTTAATTTTATTTTAGAAATTTTTATACATGCAATTTTCATGTTCCTTCTGATTTTCCTTAAAAAATCTCACTATTTCGCTTTGCATGCATATGTATGTTTAAATGTAATTTTGAAGGTTGTTTCTCAGTAATAAATTTTGGTTTGCATTCCATAAAAGCCGGTCGTGGCTTAATTTCCATGGGAAAGTGTGGTTCTCGCCTCGGACTGCGACCAGTTGAGAAACTCTGCTTTACACTCAATAACAAGAAATGGCGCTCGTCCGTCATTCCTTGTGCGTATTATAACATGCCCAACCTTGCCCAGGTAATCGAAAACGTACTCGCCTTATTCGCTAGCACGGTTCTCAATTTGCTGCGCATCTGTGCGAAACTCGCCAGTTTTGGTTCCAAGTTTACTGCTTTAATGCCTGATGGCAGTCTTGAAAGAAAAGGCAGTAATGAAAATAGGAATGCAATATGGAAAACTCATAACTAACGCAAGTTTCCAAAAGCCTCCACAAAGAAAAGCAAGTTTCAGTTGTGTTACCAGTGCAGTCGATAAGTACGCAGTAGGTCTGTACAGGTCCGTAACCAGCTTGGGACACCAGGGGTGAGGGGGAGAAAAGTTTTCTGAGGGGGGGTCCAACTTTTGCATCGATAATTTTAAACTATGTCCAACACATTTTTCCATGGGGCAAAACCCCTGGTCCCCCCATAGTTGCGGGCCTGCGTCTGCATCATACTTTTGCAACACAAAGGTGAGGGGATGAGTGCCCTGCCGGAACTAATGTCCCTGGTTTTTAAGTAATCAAATAGCATTGACCCATCATGCAACTTGTATAACGCTAGAACAGGGTTCCTAAACCGCGCTTTTAGGGGCCACGAGCAGACTTCTGCTTATGACCTTGTTTCTTTAACGTTTTGTGTAAATGTAGGCCTACGTTTTTATTAGTGGAGCAGGGGACCACATTGAGGAGTGTCTCTAAAGGTACTACGAACTATGAAAGTTTGAGAAACACTGCATTGAAGGAACAGTTAGTGAAAGCCTTATGGTTTTGCTCCTTTCGATGTGGAGTTTTTCGTGAAATCGATTTCCTATCAAAATATTTGCCGATCGATTACTTGCTTATCCTCATTGTGGGAGTATACTTACTTGCATATAGCTTATGTGTCAGTTTGAATCATCCACAAGATGAAAGTAGAGCCCAGTCGGCTGACTCCTTATAAGCTTACAGAAAACCTGAAGAGCTTAATTTGACATTGACGTAGTGCTTGATTTTGGCTTTCAGAAATGTCTTGGTTCTACGTGGAAAAGTCGAAAAAGTAGTTCATGTTTAAGTAAACAAGTCAGGTGAGTTTTTTCGGACTGCAAGGTTGCCGCGATTGGTCGAGGTTTGGGTGTGCATGAAAAGAGCGGCAGTTTGACAGATTGCGTTCGCGTTGCCACCTCTAATCCGTGCAGCAAGCAAGTATATCCGTTTCCGCGAGTGGTGCGGTCGCAATTAATCCACGCCTGCGACGAGAGCTCGTCACAATCATGTTGCGCTTGTGGTTTGTTAAAAAATCTTTGGACCAGTCCGTCTCGGGCTGCCCGTGACCAGGTGGGTTAGTGTGGCCACTTCTGTACTGGTAGGTCTCGAGTTCGAATCTGTAGATAGGCCTGGTCGTACCACGACCTTGTAAATTGCTGGCACTGTACCCTTCTTGCCTGGCGTACGGTGCACAGAAGAGCTGCGTTTAAACCAGTTTCGTACGCTGTTGTCCGTTGCGTTGTACTGTTGCCGCTATAGTTTTTGCAATTGCGCATGTCAGTTATACAACTATGGCCTGGTGCTGTAAAGATTGACTGTTGTATAGCGCCAAAAACGCCAATTAAATCACGCTAAGGACTTTCAACATGAAACAAAGTTCTTGGTTTTTGACTTCAGCTAGGGTTCTACTGTAGCTTAACCAATTCTGATTCTGTGAATTTTACACTTTTGTTTTGGAGCTGCTAAAAACTTGAAAAGGTCATCTCCAATAACTGCCACCGCAGCAAAGTCCCAGTTTCTGTGACCTAAACACGCAGTGCAAAACTTCTGGAATGCTTGAAACCGCAGTTTATACAAATATGGGTGTTGGTTTTGACTGAATATTCCAGACCAGGGCAAAGCTGAGGATTTTTAAAATAACAAAGATTCGTTGACGTTTGCACAAGGCCTGCTTTCGCAGTTCGTTAGCTAAATGTTTTTTAAATCAGCATGTTTTGATGCAAGAAGTTACTATGAGCTAAGTTGCAGGATTGGAGCAGATTCAGCAATGAGGTCCAGAATATGTGCAGTAATTTTTTTTTCAGGGATTCATGTTCGTTCAATGTAACCAGCAGACAATTCAAAAGATCTGCTTTATTGTGAAAAGTGAACAGCTGCGTTAATTGCCTGTAGATTTAACCTCAAGCGTTGGAAGGCCCTGCCAAATGTAAGAAGGAAAAGACTGGTAAAATGTTCCATTTGTTGATATGTCGGCATCACCCAGCCAGAGGTAAGCAGTAAAATCGTGCGAAATGTACGAGCGGTTTGCTTTTGCTGTGCTCAGCGGTGTTAAAAGCACTTGCTTAAAGTTTTTAAGCACTTGATTAAAGGTTTAGCTGCCAGGCTGTTTTCGCCAATACGTAGTATAAACACTAACCAGAAATCATTATGAAAACACTTTTCGTAGGCGCAGCAAGATGCGCAGTTTTACCTGCACGCTCGTCCCATATATTTTAATAANATCAGTCAATTTTACTTTTTTTCCTCTTGCATTAGAGCAGGATATCTAAACAACGGCCCACGAAGCCATTTCATCCTGCTCGCAAAGACATTTTGTTGATGATGAAACCAATACTTTTACGAAACATTTCTTGACCTGGGAGAATGTAACATATCCCGAAACAATTACGTTACGTAAGATGTCCGGCAGTCGAACTGTTGTGTGATAGCTTATGCGGCTCTCTGACAAGAAAGCTTGGAGACCACTGCGTTAAAGCGTTAACTACTGCTGTGCTGGGCTAGAACCTAGGTAGTTTTTTCAAACGCTTTGTTGATAAAAGCAGGAGTCGGACGAAACTTTTATGTAAGACAAACTTTCTGAACTTCATCGAAAGTTGCTTGCGGCACGCTGATGAAATGTCGGATGTTTTAAACTGTTGCTTCCAATCTCTTAGTATTTCCAGATCTTGTTGAAAAGACCATTTAAGTCAAATAAACGCGACAAGTTCGAGATACTACCCAGAAGATAACCTTCGAAGTGTTTGGAAACTAATTACCAATTCGTTACCACTTAACTTGAGAGCTTTGCAACCCACGTTCGAACCACGTTCCCGGACATACAAGATTAGAATTGATGCCATCTCAGGTTTAACCGAAGACAACTGGCGATCAGCCATTTTAGCAATATTATCCTTCCCTTTTCCTTCACGCTTTTCAGCACATTTTGTAAAGTATAAAAAATAAAATACTGCCAAAAATATGCCTTATTTCCTTTTGAAGTGCCCCATTTAAAAATGCATGTTGGCAAAAATAAAATCTTCTTTCAAAATAAAAGCTTCCCAATCGTCGCAACCCCCCCCGCTTGTGGTGTCGATGTTGGCCTTGTTTTCCGTGTTGCGCTGGTCGTGCGTTTCCTGGCGTTTCCACTCTTTTATTCCATACCTGTACCTTGGAAAGTGCAACTTCTTGGCATTGCTGTTCCAATCCAACAGGCTTGATTAGAGTTTAATCAGTTTTTTTGAGTTTCGGAACAGACAAGCGTGTCATCGAAAAAACTTAGCAGCTGTTTTTCTTCCAATTCGATTGCGTCGATGAGGCCATTTTAAAGTCACTGATGCAACCCATGTAATTTCAGGCACTCTGCAAATTTAGGAAACCACATTTCTTTGCAAGCAATCGGCCAAACGCAGCTAACAAAAAATTAAAAAGCAGGCGGAAGAGAGAGTCTGTATGTTGTTTATGTTCGTGAATCATGTTTATTGTAACGACGACGAGCGGCAAGCCGGAACTTGATATGCTCTTCGTCGCGTCATGTTGAGCGCACCAATTCACGACAAGCAGTTAACGAAAGATTGCAAACAAACAAACTTTGTTTATGTTGTTCTTTCTCGAACAAATGCACTTTTTATATTTTTTTAATGAAACATCGATCACTTGTTTTTTGGCTGTATGTCGTTCAACGTTATATGTTTTAAAAGTGTGTCAACGAGCAAATGTCGCTTAAAGGGCATTATATAGTGGGTCGTAAACAATCTCCAACATTACCATCGAGAAAGTAACAGCCAGTTTTGTTTTGACAGTACGTACAAAGGTAGACTGCCCAAGAAACTCGCGCTTTGAAAATGAATGGAAACACAAATGCTTGTCACTATACGAACAGCGAATAGAGAAAGTGTCCAATACCATAAAGACTATAGCAGGAATGTATCAAAACAATCGCAAGTACTTCGTTAGTCACGGTAAGCAAAATCGAGTAGAACAGAAAAATATTTTCTATTATAAAAAAAGTTCCTCAGTGGCGTCCCCCAGCTGGATGCAGAAATGTCACTTTCAAGGTTTCAGAAAATTTTTTTCTGCCTACGAGGCATTGGGGTTGATGCTATGTTCGTATGGATTTGTTTGTGTACGCCACTGGGTGGTGACACATTTATCTTTTTAATGTCGCGCCTCGTCATGGCTGGTTCACTACAATTTAATATGAAAGGGACTGGTGGCATAAAAAGGAATTACAGTCGAAGTATTAGATAAGATAGAAGGTTGGTAAGGCGCAAACGACCATGCACGTCTCCCGAGTCGTGTTCTGTTTCCATCGCCCCAGACGTGCCTTTTCGATACACGCACAACGTCACAAGTAACAAAACGACGCCAAATTAAATCACAGCTACGTCAAACTTGCAGCTATTGGGAGATATACGAATGTTTACTGTCAGTGGCGCAGCCAGCCCAAAAATTTGGAGGGGGGCAAAAAATTTGGAGAGGGCCAAAATGTTTGATTTTAGGCGAATAACACTATTTTGTTTGGAAAAACGCCTCTAAAAGCACAAAATGACTACATTTTCAAAAATTTGGTGGGGCATGGGCTCTTCCCCCCTGGCTACGCCTATGTTTACCGTTACTTTTGTATGAACCAGCGTCGCTGACCAAAGGGTTATCATAAGCGTAAAGTTGCAAATACATTTATGTAGCTCTAAATGGGCCACAGCTGTCATGCGGAAATTGTCCATCATAACAATGGCACGAATAACGCACACAAAGAGGCGAAACTGGAGGAGGCAGTGGTCCGTGGTCTACCGTGTGCCCCCTACAATTTATCTTTGACGAGAGGAAATTTCCACCTTGGTTTGTTTTTGCAACATAATGCACGGCTCCTATGGTGACGTACGAGGTTTGTGCGCCACCCAAACGATCATGGCGTCCCTCTGAAGCGGAGATCCTAACATTGATGACCTTCGTTCTTTTGCCTTCCTTCTTGTTATATCAATGACACATAGCTAAATCTGCCTCTGCCGATGCCCCCCCAGTAACATAACTGACCCTCAGTAACCCCCAAAAAATGTCTGCCTTCGGTTCTGCACTCAGTAATCAGAAAAAACATACATTACATCAGTCGTGCATTTAAAGTTTTTAAATTTGTCAAATTTCACTGGACTTTTGTGAAAAAGAAAATTACGAACGATATCTGTTCGTTTAAATGTTCTCTTGGCTCCCACCACGTGGAGATATGATCATACCCTTGGTGGTCTACACCTTACTGCAATGAAAAGATTTTATTATACTGACCGCCAATGCTGTCAAAATAAGCAATATTTTTCAAGTTATGTCCTGTTAATTCTAAAAACAAAAAACAGCTTCATCTAATATTTCCAACGACTGAATGAATGCTGTTCACAAAACAAACTATTTCTCTGCTCTAAGCTTTACACACTTTGCTTTCGCCCAATTAATAACTAGGCCCTGAGTAAGCACGACTTGTAGTGTTTGATTTAAATAAATGCAGGCAAACCGGCCAAAAGATGAATACAGAAGCATCTTTCTTTTTTAAGTGTTAGAAATGGCCTTAGCACAGAACGTAGTTGCAGAAAATATAACTTTAATTTGATATGCAGCACACCTTGTTCTGTTGCTCTTCGAAAATTCACTTTCGCTATTATTTTTCGTCATTTTATCACTGCAGCCTTGCCTGACTTTTTTCATCATTTCTGCATCTCTAGAATTTGGATGAGTGTAACTACACGTTACTACCACGGCGCCAGAATCTTTTTCCAGTCTGGCTAAAAACCAAACTAATGGTTAACTTAAAACTTGTGTGATTGATTTCGACTTCAATGGTTTTGATCGAATGTGTGGTGGTAGAACTGCGGGTGCCTACCAGAATCTTTGCGAGAGACAACGATTGCTTGTTGAAAAAATCATTTGAAAAAAAGGACGAACCAGCGAAGATGAACGTGCGTGAAAGGTGTGGGGCAAGAATCAAGCTCTAAAATGCCTTTACACAGCAAAGCGCGCCAGGCAGGACGATCCTCAGCATATCGCTCCTAGTCAGAATCGGCGACCTGAGTTTATTTACTAAAAAGACACGTATGCGACCTGCGTTTAGTTCACAAAGCCTTAAGCACAGACGGTGGAGACCGCCGAAGCAACGCAGAAACCTCGGCTTGAGATAGCTGGACCGGGAGCTTAGTCCCGTCGCCACGGGGGGCTCAGCCCCCCCAAACAAAGCTCCAAGTCCCCCAAAGTGAAACATGAAAGACTATAAATCAGTTGAGATTTTGTAATTTTTGGAGTGTCAAGCCCCCCCGCACAAACCCAAAGCCTCCCGCAGAAACGCAAAGCCCCCCTATTGAAAACTTTCTGGCGACGGTTCTGCGAGAGCTGCGCATTTCGGAAAAAATTGCAGCTGACTTGTCGCATTTTGGACCTTGTCACAGATAACGCATGTGAAAAAATTTGCTTTTCGTTCCTGTCGATTGTATGTTGGCCACATTTTAGAGTATATGGAAGACTAATCATCACGCAAGCCTTATGAACGTTTGTCTGTATCATACGATTCGGTTTAATTAAATTTGCAATCGCAACGATTTACATTTTGTATGATGAAAGATATGCTCAACGTGGATAATTACAGCACCTTGGATAATAAAACATCTCGATGTTTCCCTGATATCAGTTTCAGTCTGACCTTCCATTAAGAAAACCCTACTTTTCAAGAGCACTCGCCATGCGTTGCCGTGGAATCACGAAAAGCAGGTGACCAATCACTCAGCAAATTGTTTCGGGGCAGTCTTCTTATCCTCTTGTTTACATCCAGCTGTGTGCGTTTTTGGATGACAGAAGCTTTCAAGGAAAATGATCTGCTAAACAAGTAGGAAACTGTACTTTTATTTGCAATTGAAGGTATGACTTTTTCTTTCGCAACGTGCTACATGCTACTCTTTGTGCTCAACCAGAAATGTTGCTTGTACGCTTAACGGCATCTTTTCGCGGAAGACATTATTTTTTAAAGTGTGCTGCTGTCTCAAATGCCGAAGTTTCTTTGCCTGTTCTGCAGAAAAAAGCCGTGCTGTGGACAGTTGCGTTGTCCTGATACTGCACTTCCTGCACTCCTTAAGGCCTATTGCCTCATCAGCTCGCTTACGCTGCCAGGGACGTGCTCACTAATGATTTCCTTGTGATTCTCTTCGTTTCGAACACGCGCCAACTGCACTAAGATCACAGCTCTTTCGGTGATACGAAGTGCGACTGCGGTTCAGGCGCACACTGTCACATCCAACTTTGCGCAACGACCAGCTTCCTCCTATACCTTGCCTTGTGTCTTGCAACGCCATGCTCCATGAGCAACAGCGGCGACGGTTGTCACGCGATGCTTCGCGCAATTTTTGCCGTATCAGGGATGGATGACCTTGCTGTTATATACGGAAGACCTGGAACGTGCTTTCTGTTTGTGGTTATTTCATATGAGTCTCAGTAATTATGTGATGTGGCCCGTCGCAACAGTTATGACTAGGGCAACCACAAGTCAATAAATTCAAAATGTTTCTGCCTTTTTTAAAGCCTACAAAACATCCACAAACCAAATTTCACGCTCATACCATGAGGGAATCCTAAGATATTAGGTCAAAAAAAGTCAAAATATATCATTAGGTCAAAATGTATCGTCGGGTCAAATTTTTCTTGCAGCACAGTTTTTTCTCTTTATCGATATTTTATTGAAACTACAACAGGAGATATTGATATGTGTTTGCAAGTTTTGTTGAAATTCTGTAATAATAATGGGTTTGCTGCGATTTCTGACGTAATAATGTTATTTTGCCTACTACTGGACGATTGAATATTCTGTAGGATAGACGTGGCAAACGCGGTGTTACAGTACTTGGTTTGGTAAATGCTCAATCCATTATGCATATAGTGTTTCAACTTTATGATGTTCTCAGGTTTGACTCCAGTGTAGTTATTAATGTACTTACCAATATACCATCCCCATAGTTAAACAACCAATTTTTTAATTTGAAGCATACAGTGCATGAATATGGTTCTGGGTGAACCCCAACACCTAACGCTGAACTATTTTGCAGTTGCAAACGCAGAAAATTTATAGGTCAAAATAAAGTCAAAATTTGTAAATTATAAAGTCAAAATTTTAAGTTTTTAGGTCAAAAAATTGGTTGCCCTAGTTATAACTAAGGTTGCTTTTTGTCAGTACCGCAGTGGCAACAAAACGAACTTAGACGTTTCTGCAGTTGAATAAATCTGGAAAGCTTGCATTAGTGGTCGCTGGCCTTGAAAGAAGCATGACACGAAAAGACGAATATAGTTTTGGTCAAGCAACATGAGCTATCCGCTTTTTAACCTTTTTCAAGTTTTCAAACTCCACAATAGATGTTACCATGCAATCGAACAGAAAATACCTGCAGAAGCTTAAAAGCTGTAGAAACAAATTGGTTGCAACTTGTAAGGATATGTAAGAGCTTAGCATTGCAACATAACGCTCTTCTCTAGCCATGACCTCCAACAAGTCCACTTAAAATGAGATAAAAATCCAACCAATCTGATCACAGGATGAACCCTCAGCGCCTTAAACGCGTATTTATTAATTTTACATTAGTAGTGTTTTTATGAACGTTTCTTCGCTGGCAAATCAATTGGAACATCTACTACCTCGAATATTGCTTGATACTCGGCGCTACTATGCTGACATTTTAATACTTTGCTAAAAAGTCTTGACCTTCGCCTGAATTCGCTACCATTAGCGTGAGGCATGGGTGTACTGAGATCATCATAACGAGTCCGCGTCATGGCTAAAGAAGCTTTTCTTTAGTAGCTTGGGGCTTAACCACACCGCCTACAAATTCTAGTTTTATTCCTTTTATCGAAATCCTATACGAGCACCCAAGCAGCCACACAAGTACAAACGCCCCAGAACCTTGTCGTTGTTCCTGCACAGGAGAGTGGCATTTAGAAAAACCGTTCCTGTTGCATCAACTACCTGAGTAGATGTGCTGCTTGATTGACTACAGCATTTGTCATATTATATTTTAACACTGCCAGCTTGTACTTGTGTTTGGTGCATCAATGCTCCTTTTTCCTGGAACTGAACGCTGGACATTTGTAAGCAAAGCTGGTGCTTGGTGCGTATTGTTCAGGCGATTACTGTTGTTTCTCGGAGCCAAGGTAATAGAGTTTTGAGTTCTATGGGAGTCTATAGGTTGATGGATTAACACAGTGCTTTTCAACCTGGGGGTTGAGACCCCAGAGGGGTCGTAAAGCGTTTTAGAAGGGTTCGCGAGTAGATGTTTTATATACAGAGTGGTATTGCATGTGCTTTATTCGAGTTCAGATGGGGGTCCTTGGGTTATAGTGAGTTGCTAAATGGGTCGCAAAACTACTTTAACAAATACAACGACAATAGCACGAAGCTCATCCACAACCCTTACTTCGCGGTTGGTGAAACAGTGGCGCAGGTTTCATTTACAATTTGGCATAATACAACGGGTATAGGTATACCCTGTTTCGATTAAACAAGCACCTATGAAAACACCTTCGCTGCTTTTCCCATGGCAGTGTTACACATTGCACGTTTTCTGAACCTGCGAATAAAAGATTATACCCTGCTTTGGAAACAGATTTTTCGCCCAAAGTACTATTTTCCGAATCCCTAAAGATTTTCAGAAAGCAGACGCAGCATGTGGTTGACAAGAACGTCAGGTTAGTTTGCAAAGCATTAAACACAAGTTGTTCCATGAGACACTTTTCCTGTCCCATCCCGTGCGACTCCCATGAAACTACTGCAGTTAAACGAAGTACATTACACCATGTGCATGTCTAATGTCTAGCATCTAAAACGGCAGCTAGCACACCATAACCTCCAACAAGGAAGCCAATAAAACTGGGTGAACCTTTTTTAGTTGTCACCTAAAAAATGACGTAACAATTATATTTTCGGGGGTCTCGCATCACCACACTACGGCCCAGGAAACTCTACGTGAAACTCATACTGTGCTGTGAGCAAATAGTAAGGGTATTCAACTTCAGAAAATACCTGCTGTATGACATAAAATTTTTAACGATGACGCAAATTCTAAGTCCATTGTAAGCCTGATAAATCTGCTTGCGTCTTAACCACGCTACGGTGAAGTTAAGACGTGCTCATCTGATGCTGTTGGCGGAACTCTAACTATAACTTAACAAAGGTAGCCCAGGGATTCAATGCATTGTGCGCTTCATGACGTTTCATTTTCCTGGAGACATCTACAGATGGGTATAACCATCGCGAGTGTATCACATGCGTCACAAGCAAACCAATTGGCTAGAGGGCTCCTTTCGCATTGTTTCAGGATTGTATTCTCACCATGTCGCAACTGGCTTGCGTCAACCTACCTAACGCCCCCACGTTTCCTTCTGCGCGATTTAAAGCTGTTTGTTTATCTTATGACAAAAAATGTTTACCTTATGACAACACTCGCATATAAACAACAAGAAAACAGACGTTTTGCAGTGTTTTGAATTGCTAAAAAAGTGGTAGCGAGTAAGAAACATCAAACATTCACGAGTTACAAACGAAAAAACTTTAATTTTGCAACGAGCTAAGTTACAATTCAAAACAGTTACCAATTTTTGTTCAGTTGACTTCTTTTTTTAACCATTGTTCATTTACCCAAGCACAAACCCATCTTGCGGTTAAACTTTGGGAGCTAAACCCTCCCACGGAGAAGTTCAAGCTCTTCATTCAGAAAGAGAGAATTAGTTATGTCTTGAGTGCGTGTGGCATTGCAGGAGCAAAATTAACTTCTCCCCCCCAAAACGCACCCGGACACGTGTCTATCTTTGCATCCGCTATTAGAGGTGCTAAAAGTCGCGAAAAAAGTGACACAAAAATTGGGCAAAGTTTCGTTAAAATTTTATTTACTGCTGCAGAAGTGTTCAAATTTGCAATCATGGTACCAACGTGCTTGTTATTCATCGGTGAACAAAAAACTTAAAAGGCAGAAAACACGAGGGCTTCCGTAGCAACCTTTGAAAAAGTTGTCTGGAAAATAAAGTGAAGCTTATTCAGGCTGGTTCTGAACGTTGTTGACACTGCTGCACAGTGGTTATCCATCTAATTATTAAGTGTCTTGTCAGTGCTTATATTAAGCTTCTGTTTTGACAAAATGAAATGCACAAATAAGTCTATAGGCCTATTGGTGTAGTCTGAGGCAGAAAAGCTCGGTCTCAAAGGAACTAAACTGAAACCGTAGGCAGAAATTCTTCTACTGACATTTTGGTCAATGAACTATGCGAAATTCAGATCGGCAATGCAACGAAAACCACTTATGGCGACGCAAGCAACTACCTGCTGGAACAACCTCTCTTTAACAGTAAAATATGCCAACCGAAATAAAAATTCATGTTCGCTGGTGCTGATGAGCGCGGGTGCTGAGCACGATATATCAAGAAAAGTGCACGACGTGAACATGGGCGTCCGCAGAAATTTTTCCAGGGGGGGCAAAGTCGACATTTTGCTTTTCCTTTTCAGGTTGCTGACTATGCAACGCAAATAGACATACACAAAACGCTTCACCTTTTCTACACCACAAAGAAAATGCCTAGTGTTACGGCAACAGTTGCATAGGTACAGTGTTTCCCCTCTAAGAATATTTTACACTTAGCTAATGTTTGTTTTCGTGAGCATCAATATTTTAAGACTGATTAGCAGAGTTCTAAATTAATTGCAAACTTTGTGAATTATTAGAATAAGTATTGTTGCAGCCTCTCCGTTGGCGTTGCGTTGAATGTGTGATTCACCACGAACGGGATATGCGCGAAGAATAACACCAATATATATGTGGCGCGATCAAGCAATAACAGAGTAAACTCGTCGGGTGATCTCTATTGTTGCTTGCTGCCACAGTGTGTAGCTTTGCGCACTTGCCGCTCGGGCTTTCCGATCGCAACAGTATAAAAATTTATGAAAACACGAACAAAATACACATTTAATTTAAATGTTTTCCCTTGTTTTCGTTTTTTCCAATGTTTTGGAATGTTGCAAGTGCGCGAGATGAGATTTCACTGCGCAAATGGTCTGGTGGTACTGCGCAGTTGCACACTTTAGAGCAGGGTCTCAAGCACATGTGGCCCGTGAGTGAGTTTTGTGCGGCCTGCGATGCTTTTTGGAATTTTCTAATAATTAACGTTTAATTTATTTATTGTACTCACCGGTGTAAAAGTGCTCAGCCAGCGAGTGAACAAGTTCCTTTTGAACGAACGTAGTGACAGCCAGAAAGGATTTGCCTATAACTCACCATATCTTTCGCAAGAAATAGGATGTAAAAGCTGTTTCTAGTAAGGTTCAGGTACCGCCATTGTTGCGTCAGCGTCAAATGAGGCCGTCGTGTTATTTCATAAGTCCTTATTTGGCCCTCGGAGCATTTTAAGTTTGCAGCCCTGCTTTAGAGGGAGCATTGGTTGCAAAAAACATGCTTTATTGGCAGCAATGCTTCTTTTTCACTCATGTTTCTTTACACATAGTATAAACCAGGGGTGGGCAAACTTGTTCAATGGAAGAGTCATTTGCACAAACGCAAAAACACCAGCAAGCCGCAAAAATATTTTGTAGTGTCTAGACACATACGGTAAAGAATGCAAGTTTTACATGAAATGATGTATAGTAATTGTCAATATTAAGTTTTTGTTTGATTTTCTAGTCCCCGAAAACCTGGACAATACATTGGTAAAGCTGTGCGAATTAATTCTCCCGAATGCTCAGTTTTAGGCTTGCACGATGGTTTGATTTTACGAACTTCATTACGGAGAACAAAAGTCACAGCAATATGTTTTGTACACTGTTCTTTCAAATTCTGGGTATTTTCTGGAACCTGTGGCCAGAAATTAGTTGCAAACTGGCATTGACTAAAGTTTTTTTTAGAGAAGGTCAGTTTCGTTTCTACAGCAGACAAGTTTGTGACAAACGTTTGGCAAACGGAACAGTCATCATTGACTACATTAACGATGAATGGATTTACAAGGAATGCAAAGCATGGTTTTAAGTCTTCGAAACGGTCAAATCTGGCTTGGAGCTCCACCAGTAGTCTTACAAATTATTTTTGTATTCGTCCACTTTGTGGTCCTGCAATTGCCTCTTCGCAAAAAACATTTGTTCTCATTCTGACATATCGAAATTGACGGAATGCTTTTGACAACATATGTCTTTAAAAAAACTTAATTTTCATCTGGGAGCTTAAGAAGCTTAATTTGAGCTTCAGGTACACTATCTTTGTTATCAAATCGCGTAGACTCCCTCGTAACTAACCGAGTTCGCGTAAACACACTGATAAATGAAACAAACGTTAAATATGAAGTCACAACTCTCTATCAATTTGAGATATTGCTACTTATCTAGAAGAGCCACACAAAATAGATCAGCGAATCGCAGTTTGCCCACCATTGGTTTTAAACCTACGTGCCATGGCTTACCGCTATCAGCAGTCGCAGTCTCGCTGCATTACCTGCCAAGATGTCTGCGTTTAACAGTTACATGCGGCAAAACGGCCACTACCATAACTTGAAGTCCACCTTTGAAGATATGTTGCCATGTTACTGTGACGCAACAAAGGTTAATAGTGGAACAATTCGCTCCCGAGTTTCGCAACCTGCATTTGTAGCCAAAGGAGCGGATTAAGTGAACTGCATTTCATGACTGCATTGTACCAGAACAGTGAACTGACTCTTGTGCAGTGTGAGTGTCACATCGGCAAATAAATTGTTATTGCAAGAATTAACCCAACTAATCGAAATAAACTGCTTATTTTACGTTTTCAACAAATGTTTGATTCTTAGTCCAAATTTCCAGGGGGGGGAAATGCCCGTTTTGCCACCACCCCTGCGGACGCCCAGGGACTTGAATGCTCCTAACTGGATGATGAAGACCCACTAACGTTTGTTTCAGCTGCACAGCGCGAATGCGTGGGCGCAGCAGCCAGCAGTTTTTTTCGTTGTAGCTCACAGACTTTCCGAACACAACATATTCGAAATCATTGCATGCGAGGTTCAATTGTATTTGTTTCTTTTGTTGAGTCAACCTGCATGCTCAGTGCTATGTGCATGGGCTCTAACTGCTACAGATCAAATTAAACTTCCGTATAGAATCGAAATCTCAAGGGATGAATGACAAACAGTCCAGAGGTATTCGGATGGCCAGTAAAGGGTTTTTCAGTTCCCAGGCGTTTTTGCCTTTTTCGGTGATTATAACTACTAAATATTCACGCCAACAAACTCATAGAACCATTGTTTTTTGTAGGCTGCTTGCAGGTCGAACATTCAGAAAAATGCGTTGGCACCGAAATGTTGCAAACAACATCGGCGAGCACTGCTCAAATCAAGACAATGGCTTATCACAGACATGCCAACACCAGTAGTTCGTGATTCGATTCAGACAGGTGGAGGTCCGTGGCCCTAGCTGGCTTCAGGTGCGTCACCAGGTGTTGTTTGATGAGGAGCCAATAAAAAACGGGCTGCTACTCAATGAAAGACTGGAACCAGTTTATCACCAATTGCTGGCACCTTCTGTCAAGGGCCCATGCTAATACCCACTTTCGATTCTCTTTTCCGTATTTTGACATTTAGCAATGAACCCGTTTGGTACTGCGTTCACTTTCTGAAAGCTTGCGTTTTCACAACATGCCCCACAGCTGACAGAGTGAAGCAATACTGACTGTTGTTTCTGCATACATCAGTTTAGAAGGTAACGTTCGCTGGAATCCGTTTGCTAGATACAAAAGTCTATTTCAAATACTTGAATAAAAAATAATAATTCTGAAATAGTTTGAGGCGAGCGTTGAACGGTTGACAACCACAAAAACAAATAGCATGTTGCATGCTGCAGCCTACATTCCAGTGCCGTGGTAAGGCAGCCCCGTACCCCCGGGTCGGGGTGGGCCCGACTATTCGTAGGGGTCCCACAATATATATTGTATTAGTAAGTTAGAGCCGTCTTTCTACCGTTGACTTTTACTCTTCTGGTTTTTGCCCTCAATGCAGAGCCGGTAGATTAAGGATGTAATATCATGATTCGTTAATTTCGAAAAAGAATTGCGGACG
>JGI24158J21664_10002375_pt1 | contig 22700 bp, 11 predicted proteins | sample Ectturendosymbi3_FD_21664 | JGI IMG/M metagenome (IMG submission 21664)
ATTTTCAGGACTGAGGATGCGTAATTTTACGTGAAATCGATTTCCTATTAAAAATTTTCTGATCGATTCCTTGCTTACACCCATCGTGGAAAGTACACACCTTCTTTTCGTTTGAAGTGTGGCGAAGACTTTGGTCACAGAACGCGAAGAGTCATGACAAAGATTGGTGATATCAGTTTTGCTTGCGTAGGCGATTTGCACGATTTTTCGACGTAAACGTTTTGCTTTCAGAATGTTTGGAGGAGAGGGTGATTTTAATCTCCTTTTGCGTCAAGGCACTTGCTGTGGAATGCATACACACGCGCATTACTGAATAGGTTTTTAGATTACTCAAGGGTCATCGGAAACGCTTGCGCAAAGTTTTCGCGTGAAGTGTGGCAACAGTGGAGTTCGGATCAAAATCCTTGAAACATTATGGGTTTCAGTTCTGCACGTCACCCTTTATGAGTGAACTTTTTAAAGTTAAATGGTACAGGCCTGAGGGCGTCTAGCTACTGAAAAATCAGAATGTACAAAAAACATCCAAGGTGACCGCCAGCATAAGAAGTTGTTTGCGATGTCCAAGGTTTTCGACACAGCGTTAGTGTTATTGGTTTGCGAAAAACTGAATCAAAGTTGTAAAACCTATATTTACATATCTGTTTACACCTAAGCTCGGAAAATCACGAAGCATGGAATATCTGGATCTCAGTTTCGGGACACAAGGATAGTCTGCTTGATCCCACCGAAAAATATTCCATCCGGTTGGATCGCCGGCGCAACCGACACATCGGAGCTTGACGGGCAAAAAGTCTGTTGCACGTGACGCAAGTTCCAAATATTGAACTGACATTCTAGCTTCCCCGTTCCCTGATAGATGAATGCCCATTAGCAACAAAGATTATAAGCAACGAGCAATCAACCCGTTCAGTGCTTCAGCTTACGCAAAAGCAAGTTTGTTGTAATTAATCCACTCTCTTTTGCTATGCACTGAGGATGATAACAGTAGTTATCGAAACGTTTGCAAGATGTCAGTTGTATCGTTTGCTTTGGCCGTAATATTTATTATAAATCCACTCTCTGTAGCAAAATCTTTGAACACGCGTTGAGTAAGTGGGATGCAAATAACTTTGGGTGGATGAACTTAAATACAAGATCAACCATTGCGAAGAATTGATAAGAAGATTGCAAGTTGTGTCATGATAGCATTAGCAGCTCCGCGATAAAGTAAGTAACTATTATAGAGGTGATAAGAACACCACAAGCTACGAAAATGCTGCATCACCTTCTCGAAAAGCAATGCGCAGTTGCCAAGTTTAAAGCGTAATATTGACGGGAACATCACGGAATTAGGGGATCAGAACGTCCGTTCTTTCGGATATGTGCCTCTGAAAGGTGATAATATCAACTGTCTGTCTACTGCCAGTGACAAAAGCGTCGACATTGTTCGGCAGTGTAAAAGTCATGTCTCCTACAAAGCGTGACGCGACTTACCGGTACTTGGAAGGGTTCTTGCTTTACAACACAGAAACGGAACTCCAACTCCAATGCGATATTTTTTCCTGCTATTGCTTCATTACAGTGGATTTAACCAAGATGATGAAGCTGCTGTACGGCGAGCGAGCAGATTTACCGAAAAATTAGCTATTTTTGCTACTTTGTACTTAAATCACATGTTTTGCGACTTAAACCTTAGAAACAGAAAACCTTTCATGCAAAAGATGCTGCCACTGGTGGAAGCTTTCACAAAAAACTACATTCTCAGGATTGCAATTTATAAAACAGTCGTTTTTTGGTTCATCCCAAAAAAATGAGTTGGGAACGTCATCGAATTTCCAGCTTATACATGAAAGAGCCAAAAACTCTAATGCTGGATCTGCAAATTCTCATGCGTACGTTATGCTAACACTTGCGATTTACCGGTAAAGCTGGGATGACGGTGTCCACTGGGATTGGTTCTTCTGTGCCGCTTTCTGCAAACAACAACATATGATAGGCAAGAAGCTTCACAAACTGAAGATGTCAGGATGTAAGTCTATACCTATTCAAGCCGAAGTTATTACTGCTTGATGACAAATGCATATGAAGCATGTTAGGCTGTCTGTCTGCTGCAATTTGTTTTGACTGCCGCATGCATGCCACACAAAGCGAGGTCGTCAGCCGAGAACGCAGTGTGAAACCAATGTTCGATCGAATTACTGCGTCCCAGAACACGTCTGGCATGGTTCAGTGCTAGGCAATTTCAACTGAACTCAAAAACATAGCAATGGGAGACAGGTCAAGTAGCGAGGCAGGCCTTGCGAACGTGAAAAAATTTTCTTGCCTTCCGACAGCTTCCGATGCGACAGTTAGTCCATTACTAGCCGTGGTTAGGCAGTTAAGCCATGGGGAGAAACAAGGCAATGCAGCAAAGGCGTACACTGTTGTTCTTAACAACAGAAATCTACACTGCACACTACAGTTCACGTGGAATTCTTTTTGATGCATGTCGTCGTACGCATCGCACGAGACGGTACCAACCTTCCACGTTCGTGACTCGTCTTCTTCCCAATCTTCCTGCTTCGTTCAAAGCCAGCATGGCAGCGCTCAGCTCTGCTTTCGTTTGTGGAGCTAAGCCCTTGAACTCAACTTCGACAATAGCCCTGGTTTCTCTGCCTCTTATATCGGATCCAGGCTCGAACTTGCGAACAGTTATCATGAAATCGTCTTGTAAGGCCCCCATCTCGGTGGCGATGTATGTTGAAAGCTGTGGTTAAAAAAAAGTAGTTGACGAACACTTCGCATGAAGAAAACGAAACCTGAAAAACTCTCGGTGGGATTAGATTTCCATTTTAACGGCTTCTGAAAAACGTCAGGATAAATCCAAGGCCGGCACTGTAGTAGGACGTGCTTCTGTCCGGATCGAGAAAAAGCAAGTAAGGGATTAGGACCAGACTCTGACCTATTCAATGCACATTCTTCGAATAATATGGAAATGTCCGCTGTAGATGCAGTACGTTTTCCTTTACTGTCACTTTGTTTGGTAGGCAATATACAGCACTGCTGTTATTGCTGAATAGATTAGTATAGGTCTAATCGAACGCGTTTACAAAAACTGTCGTTTTACTACGCCTCTGTTGGCCAGCCAAAGGTTCAAAGCTGTGCAGTACGTTGTGCCTCAGTCAAGGAGATCATCAAACTAGCCTTGATCCGCGTTTGTTTTCACATATGTGCCAGCGCACCGACGCCAGAATCATGCGCAGTATTAACACTGGGTTGTACTCATGTGGGCATCTTTAACAGCTTAGATCAGCGTTTCTGAAACATTTGTGGGTCACGGACCCCTAGTAGATCCTAATAAAGTTTACGGATCCCTCACGAAGAAACGTTGCAATAAATATTTGAAACTAGGTCTTAATCATCGTGATAGTAATCGAAATGTCTGCAAAGCCTATTATTAATCCTTTCGAAAGGTCAGTGCAGAGCCTATTGACCCTGTAAATAACCTTCATGGACCCCTTAAATCACATTCACGGATTCCTTAGGGGTTTACAGACACCAGGTTAAGAATCCGTGGTTTAGAGCATTTGCCCATATGAGTTAGTCGGAAAGTTAATGGAACTGTAGTCAACAACACTTGCTTTGACAGGAATACGAACTAAATAAATGATACGAAAAAAATATACCAAAAATGTGACGAAAACGTGCACAAAAGTAAAGGAAAAATATGTTTCTGACTAAAGATATCACAACCGTTTAAAAATATTGGCACTGAATAATCAGACATCCGCGGAATCTGATGTTTCTTTTCTGCAAAAACATTCATGTACAGGTAGATAAAACTTTGTATTGGGCAATTTCTTTTAGCAAGGCTTCAATTAGTATTTTTTGAATCAAATAAAACTGCTGAATAAAGAAATAACAGAAGTTGTTTGAACCTGCATTTGTTTGAAAGTTGTGATTCCTAGTTCACTTATTTGATCTGTGTTTTATGTGGTACGTGTAACTGCTTGAAGGATTTGGCAATCGCTGTTTGATTTTTCCAGTGGCGCAAAAAGCTAAGAATATAAAAAAAACATTCTAGGGAGGGGGAACTTCAAACGTCATTAAAAACCCACAAAATTAACAAATGCTTTCAGACGAAAATTCCCGAGAAGCGATTCCCACGTTAGCTGAGCATATAGCTGCAACTCTGAACACAACACAAATCACTAAATACACATCTTTTTGTGAAAACGTCACTGTGGATCCATTCATAAAGCTGGAAATCATAGAAGATTATATAGGCAAGTATTGAAACAAACATGATTTTTGACATAAACACAGCAACACAACTTCTTGCTCTTTGCCCTGTTGGTGACGTTGTAGTCTCCTTTCTTCATATTTTGGCCACAGCTCAGCGCAAAGTCTATAGCAGAAGAATTTAAATCGGGATAACCTTAGATCTGACCTTTAACCCTCGCGCTCCACTATTTATTCCCGACCATTTCTCGTTAGAACGGCGCCCCTGTTTACTAAAACATCTGCAGATAACTTTGTATCAGCCGCACATTGTTCCTCAACTCCAAGTAACATCATTTGTTTAATCAATTCAGGAAATGTTATTGGCTGATTTCACAAAAAGAAAAACATGTTCGACAGAAGGACGGTAACTGCTATTTTGCAGTTTACAGCAAAGAAGTGGCACCTTTTCGCGTTCGCATAGTTTGCTCAGAAACTAGTTGATAAAGCGAAGTTGCTTGCCCGAAGACCTTGCCGAGCGATTAAATTTGCTCCCATTGCAACGCTGCGAAAGCACGCAGCAAAATAACTGCACAAAGGCACTGTGTTTCTAATAAACGTATGTTCATAACTTGCGCCTTCGCTGCAAACACGCCAAGGGCGCTGCTTGAAGTGCTTCTTACAATCGACCTGGCTTCCGCTGCAAACCAGTGCCGTTGAATAGTCGTCGAATTAATTTTATTTACAAAGACTAAATTCCTTGGAAAAAAACACATATTGATGGCAATGAGGTCTCGATCAAGTTCTTGGCAAAACAGCCATAAAACACTCACTTACTGATCGCGTGATCTCATTCGCCAAGTTGCTAAACTTGCGAGAAGTTTCTTGCAATAACGCTGCTTTGAACTTTGATTTCAACGTAATAGCGTAGACACCTGCAAAACAATGGGCACTCTTCAGGCAAACAGCGCAAAAAAAACTAATCAAGGAGATAAAAACAACACCAATATTTCATCTGGATTCGTTTCAAACGTTCGAGAAAGTTTGGTAAATGCAAAGTTGGAGCGAGTCGAAATGGTGGGTCTTCCATGAAACGACGGAAACAAAGCCAACTGGGAACATTTCGTATGTAGCGAATTTGTATGAGAATATAAGTTACGCGTATACCCTGCATGTGTGAAAAATTGTTTGCCGTCTTTTCTAAACTTGAACAATCACAGGCGACATTCAGAGGATTTTGGCTTATTGTTTTCGTTGTTCCGTCGAGGTATGGAAGAAAACAGAAATAGTTGGCATACATTTTATGGAAACTTACATAAACCAATTCTGAAAGATGCCAACAAAACAATCACAGCAGTTCGTAAACGGAATGGAAGTTCATTGAGTAAGTGTTCACTGTACATTAAATTATTTCTACAGATTGGTTGTAAAAAGTCATGAAGCAGAGGTGTCGCACTTTTTGTGCCTTATTTGTGCGTTCAATTTTCTCGGCAGCCCAGTTTGAGTCGCTATAGTCTGCATGAAACTTCAAAATACTCAATCTAAACGCTTACGAATTAATATATCCACACACCGCATCTCACGTCGCTACATCAATTTAGATTTTAATGAGAGTTCAAAAAGGACAATGCTATAAAACCGTGTCAACCATTCATCACTGTTGAAACGTTGCTTTTGCCGTAATTGATGCGTCAGTCTGCAGCAACAGAAATAAAGAGAAGCCTCAGGCGACGTCGCCAATCTCCCTACTGGTGATCAAACGCTAACAATCGTAAGGACGAATGGCGCCGGCATGCTTGCGAACCAACACGCAAAACCTTCATTGAAACTGCGACATCGTTCACTCAGAAACAAGCAGGGACGCGTATGCGAGCTTTCTACAAATGGACAAAAGAATATGACTTTTGCTTTCACTCAGGAGAAACTTAAAAGCAAGTTAAAGCTTTAAGTGCCCTCCACAAATTACGATGGATGACCAATTCCAGCCTGTGCCGCATGGTCTAGAACAGAATTTGGCTTAATGCAAGGATGAGCACATATAAGTGTACTATGTCACTAGTCCACATCACGATGTGCTGATTTCATCATAATATAATCTACACCACGGAAATATTAAATTGCTCATACCTTTTGCCGGTCCATCCTGCAAAATAAAAAGTGAACAACATTCATACGTAATCTCGTCATGTTATGCATTAACTTAAATCTTAATGCAATGTGTTTTTTTTTGGTATAAGCATCTAACAAAATAATCTTGATCATATTTGCGGATATTGGTGGAGAATCCATTTTTACGAAACGAACGTTACCACATGTTACCCTTGGTTTGATATTCGTGAAAACCGACTGTGTTCAGCCAAGCGATTTCGCCGTACATCAGAGCAGTCTGAAGTTTTCGACTAGCTCACGGATGTTGAAGCTCATCAACAATGAAATCAGAGATTTTAATCATAGCAACAATCTATGCTTTGGTCGCATTGACAACGATTCGTAACGACTGCATCTCGAAACGAAGTTAGCGACGGCAAAAAATGCATTTAAAATTTTGAAACTGTTATCGCTTTTGTTAATAAAATACTGTAAGTTTAACAAAATACTGTAAGTCACTGTATAGAAATCCAGGTGTGTCGTGGAATGTTATTTACTAGATATTAATGGACAGATCTGCTTTGGTTTCAATAGTGCCGGAGATCTTTGTCGATGTCGACACCGCTGTCGCAAAGTCAACATGGAACAATTACTTCTGCTTTTTTACAAAAAAAAATCTGTCAAAATCGTTTGTACCTGAGCAAGAGTAACTAGGAAAATTGTGATTTTGACTTTTCAGAAACGGATTGGGTCATGAATCATTTAAAACTATTTCGATAAATGCACTTTTAATATAACAAGGACGTGCAGGAAGGGGCTCCGGGCGGGCGTAAATATTCTGTGAGGATTAGCAAAGACTGAAAATATATAAAAACCAATGTTTTGCTGTTAGTTTTGTGACGAAACCAGATTTTGTATGATTTGATCCGAATTACTCTCTTACTACGCGCAGCTAGATTTCAGTAACTCCACGAAAACTTTTAATGGCATTCTCGCCTGCCCTGAGTGTTGTCATAGGTTTTTGTGCCCAGCACATGACTTACTTCTAGTACTACATTAACTTAAAAGCAGGAAGCAACCATCGTCCGTGTAATCCCTGCATGATTTTTTGTTCATCTACGAAAGAATAAGCTGCTGTTGAGCCACGTGAGGTAAGGAGGAGCTTCGACCCCATTTGGAATGACGCAATATTTCACGATCTAGCTCGAGCACCGCAAACTGGCGCGATCCCGCTTCAAAAAAAGGTCACGGGACAAAATAAAATATCTAATTGCGTTTTCAATTTTCTGCTACTTTTAAATTGTGGCTGTGATTTTCTCGAGTTTGTAGCTCTCCGTTTCATAAAATTTATGTGAAATAACCTGTAATGAAAACCCAAAGCATCCTGTAACTGAGCCGCCACTCTATTCTTTCTAAGCAACGGGTTCAGTGCTGCATTCGTTAAAGTTAATGCTTGAATATAATAATACTCTCTCTCGTAACAAGCACCATTTTCCATTTGAAAATAATGCTTTGGTTGGGCTTCGAAAAACATTACAAGGCGGGAATGTTCACAGTATTTGCAGGTTTTACTGTGTTTAGTTCTCCTACGAATAGTCCTTTGCAGATTTTTTCCATATTTTGTTTTATTTAATTCTACTGAAGACAGCACTTCTACAGCATTGCAGATTTTGTTCTGTATATTGTTGCTGAGAATAAATACCTACCATGACACGGTTTACTCTTGCAGTAGATCAAAGTCGTTTTAGCAAATATTTGGATTCATTCCAATAGATTATACATATGCCAACTCTACGAATAAAGTGAGGTCTACTTTGACAGTGGACACATCTTGATGTTGCTGTTTGAAGCATCTTGAGTTTGCCATTAAACAACTTGATGTGAAAGTACTTGAAATAATTAAAGTTCTTACAAGAACTGGTCGCACTACACACAGCAAATCCAAGCAATTGCCTCTGCGGAAGTAAACGCGATTCTTTGTTGACCACACCTCGTTCTTCAAGGCCATACGCTGCTTTACCTGCGTTCATTTCGAGTGACACGAGAATGTTTCCTAAACTGCGTTGGCTGTTTCACTGTAACACCTTCGGACACGAAAAAAATAATGCAAACGTGCGCTTATCAACCAGACACCTAATTTCAAATTAAAAAATGACACAGACAGCTATGAAATGACACAAAAATCTATAAATTACGAAAAAACGTGAAGTTGGATTCTGATTGGTACACTTTTCACAGTTGTTTTGCCAAGGTCTCGTACGATGTAAGATTCTTGAAAATCAAGGAGTTAGGTCTATGCAGTGACGATTTTGATTACAGATCAACTAAGGATTTAACACACGAATTATATGTGTCTTTGAGAGTTATGTTCAATTTAGTGGCTGAGGAAAGTTTTTCGAATAGTTTACGTAAACTGCCAAGGAGAAAGGCGGTGTAGTCTACAAAAGATCCTGTTTTCGATTTTGTACAAGAAACCTCCCTGTCCATTCGCCTACTGTATATCACTGGTTCTTAAACGGGAACCACTTGGCTCACCAAAGGATTTATTTCTCAACACTGGGAGGAAATTTGCTCAAGTGAGGAATAGGAGAGGAAAACAAATATTCTAAGTTTTATTTTTCTGTTCTAAGTTTTATTTTTCTGCTTCCGCAATATCTGTTCTTGGTAGCAATTCTAATGCTTTTTCTTGCGTGCGTGCTAGCTGCTGGCATATAATTAAATTATGTGCTTGGCTGCATATATAATTAATTCTCCACTTGTGATTAAATCATATTTTGTGATGTAGCATGATACAGCAGCAATAATTAAACTCCACATTTCGCTGCATTTCCAGATTGTCCTAACCTGCCTAGTTTGAGTTGTTAATGACAGGCAATTTTGTGATGTAACAGTGCTGTTGAGATAGTAGAAAGATGGAGAGAGAACGTGAGATTGTGGGTGTGTGCTGTGCAAAATATTTTCATTGTAGACACCAGTGTCTCAGTAAAAGCGTTGCTGATTTGTTTGAGAAAGTTAAATGAATTTGAAAAGTTTAGTACGATCTTGTTGGAATGACATTGCTTTTGAGGTGGATAGATGAAGGATTTTATTAACTTTTGCTGACACTTTGTTCTAAAGCAGAAGAAAAGTAGATTTGACTCTAAACTTTGCGATGTAAACTATTTTTCTTTTTCAATAGTGCAAAAACATTACCCAAAACATTCAGATCTACAATTCTGTAAAATTCCAAAACACACATTTTTAGAGAGTCTTGGGTTGATTTGTCAGATAAGCTTGCTATTTTGCAGTGAAACATAATTATTTTTGCAATACTCACCTCGGCGCTTGTCTTAGTGATTGATGTTGGGGAGAAAATGAACGTGCCTAAGGTTTGTTTGGGGCAATACGAAAAAAATACCTCAAGTACCGCTGGTGTGGACTCCAGAGTCACGTCATGGGCATTTCGATAAATACTTGGCTGATGGCTCTACATCAGAGCTAATGTGTTTGACCATCTTATGTCGGATAATATAAAATTTGTTGATGCAACATGAAGTAGATTCAGAAGCTGTAGTCCCAAAATCAAAACATGAATGAATCAAAAGCACATCTTAACATTTTCTTGTCACGCTTTTCTCCTGCCAGAGTGTTCTGCTGGCGCAACAGATTTATCAATTTGAAAAAAGCATCGATGTACTTTAATTCTCATCTGCCTCGCGAAAGATGAAGGCTAACCAAAAAACATTTGCTCTGTGATCTGCCATACGTTAGCAGTGAGTTTTATCTTCAAAAATTATTAGAATTCATACTTCTGTAATTGTTGCCAGTTGCGTGGGAACCAAGCCTATCGATCTATACTCTATAGTATAGGATAAAACAATGAAAAAATTGGCATTCACGCCTTGTCGCATACAAAGCTGCTTTCAAATCAATTAAATCATGGTTTCCGTGTGCAGATAGCTCAATAAGTGAGTTTAACCAACATTAGTATGGCAACGGTCTACGAGCACAAAACAATTTAATGCATGGATCTAGCACGTCTTGATATCGAAATTGTAAAAACGCTTTCAGGTTTGATTAATTTAGCTGCAGTGCTGCTCCGACATGATGACCCTCCCCTGACAATTTTAATGATGCGCTCGATTTTCTAGAAATGATGCAAAAATTTTTCCTCAATTACCAAAATATAAAATATTTTTAATTTTTTCAAAGTTGCTTTGGTCGGTGGTAGGGGGTTGTGGTCGACTGCAAACAGCAATTGTTATGAAAAAGTGTACTGTGAAAGTGAAATAAGTAAAATTTAAAAGATCTATGCAATTTTGTGGTGAAAACACCTCTGTTGCGGTTAAGTAGCCATAATCATAAACATATTAAAAAACAAATCAGTTTTTACAGGAAATTTTTAAAGACTAAGTGTACTGAGAAAGAATTTACAAAAATTTAAATAATCTCACGAAACAATGAGCGACAGGATATTTATTTATTTACCTCGGTGCACCCCGTTTTTTTCCGGGGCCTTTGGAGCAAAAGTAACCGCAAAACGTTTACATGTCAACTTTCCGTTGCCCTGTTTATACCGAATATCACATATAGTACAATAAAACTGAAATCAAGTTTGAAAGGAAATTGCAGTTAAAGTCCAGAAATCCAACTATTGTTTGATGTTATTCTTGAACCAAGTCTCGTAACCCTGAAATGTGAAGTAAGAAGAAAGAATAAAAAATGTTATTTGACATTCTTCTTAGCCAGCTTGAGGAAAAAACAAAAAGTTATGTAAATTTTCTCAGTGTTCGTCTTGATAAATCTCCTCCTTAGCATTTTCATCACCTGGGACAACGTTGGCTATTTTTTCAATGCACGCATGTGTGAAGTATGACTTTCTCACGCCTTCTGAAAAATCCAAGCGTCGTAGGCACAGCGAAACTAATAAATGAATTGTCTGCAGTTATCAATTAACTTCCCAGATTTGAGAAAATTATTACTGCGAGACAGCATCAAAAGCCATTGACATTTCCCTGATTTCTATTGAGATATACAGTAAAGCTTTTCAATAAAACTCTGCGATACATTTGTTTCATCAGTCTCGTACTGGTAGAGGTGCATTGCAAGATATGTACTAAAAATTAAGATACTTCATACCGGTAACCACGAGTTTTTAATGGGAGTTGAAACATTGCGATTCAAAAACTTGAGCTCACATGTGTTGGTTATCAACAACAAACAAATCAATCAGTGGCGTCTCCAGACGGGACGTTTAGGAGGCAAGTAGAAAATGGACCATGGGTCCGCAAATAGTGGGTCGCTCATGCTGATTTCACAAAGGAGCAAAAGACCTTAAAGACAAATATATTAACGTTCCAAAGCGTTTCACTGCGGCTAAGCAGTTTAGCGTTACGAAATATTTAGCACAGCAATGCCTCCACGTAAATGATGTTGTGGTACATTTGGTTCATGTTCGAATCTCGACCTATGCCTCTCCGGATGCCAAAGCACAAGGTTACACACTACTGCCTTTCTGCTTTTTCTTGTACATAACAACCGAATCAAACAACCTTAAACGACATTTGTCAGTGTTGGGAAAGCTTATCTCCTTTGTGGGACATTTTATGACCCATGGGAATTTTGGCGGACCATTGTTAGGCCTAGGGGGCTTGTAACTACAGAATATGCAATAACAAAAGGTCATTATGAATTGGTTGTCCTGTTGTATGTTGCATATTCCGTACATATAATACAATATATCTGCCGCTTTCGTTTTGCCTAATACAAAGTAGATATTGCTTTTCGAATGCTTGTTTCTTGTAAGTTTCGTTAACATCCCTTGAACTGTTATTTCACTTGACCGACTTCTAGAAAAATTACGGTTTGTTTATAATTGTGTGATGCATCACGTTCAACAAAAAAAGTACCGTAATTAAAAAAAATAAAAAAGATACTTATAAAGCTTAACAATGCTTCTTTTATAGTGTGCTGCTTTGCGGGTATCTATCTGTTTGTTTTCATCATTACCAGAAAAAACGCAAAGCTCGTCAGAGCTAACACATTCAACTTTGTCATTTTAAATAAAAGCAAACTTACACCTGAACCACCTTCGCCTGAGCCAGGATCTGAGTATGTATCGTATAAGTCGGTTGGCAGGAAACCATTTCGATCATCCGCTGAAAAACATTTGCATTATCCTTACATACAGCTGTCAAGCGAAGTACTAAGGATGACCATGAAGTTAGGGCAGTCAGCTGGTTCGTTTCATTATTAAGAACTTCGTTTGATACCGTTTGGAGGAAACGTAAGAACACCCTCGCACGGCGTTCAGTCGATGTGGAGAAATGAACCAGATCCACAGCGATTCACATTAGCCTTAAATGTGATTCATTGAGATGAACGATTTTTAATGGGAAAGGACAGCCGCGCAACAGCAATTACATTTGCTGGGAGATTTGAAGATGCTTTTGCAAGTCGCATAAATTTAAGCAAAACTTCGCCATTCAAATGTTTTTCCAATGAATAAACTCAAGCTTGCCGCCACAACCTGCCAACAAAACAAACATAACTGGATGGCAAGTCCGAAATAAGATACGAGTACCTGACTTGCAAACGAGTATCTAACCTACATTGCTTGCTTTTCCAATTTTTCGTTTGCATCTGATGTTTTGCGTAATGTCTTGCTATATGTCCAGTAGTATACTGTGCCGTATTTATTTTGGCTGTTTTTTTTACCTTTATCTAACTATAACAAAAAAAACTAACCTACAAGAAGACCTGCCACGTTTAAAACGCGTGATTCAATCAGATAAATGACCATATTTTCTCCCCACTAGCAGTATGACATAGAACTTAGCTGATAAGCCTAATGACCACGTGGATTCTGTGCTACATTTTGCTTAAAATCAATTAACCTCTGGTAGCTTCAGCACGAAAATGAGAATGTTATTTTGTGCTGGAAATAGCAAAAGCGGCAATATGATGCCGCGGCTAAAACAGCGTTTAAGAATAAAATAAGTCAATAAGGGTCTCCATAAGAAACGTTTTCAACTTACATTCGAATTCGTAATTGTCTGCATACTCGATTTGCCCTGAGACGTGGCTGAGAAGTGACAGTATTCCGACCAGCTTGAGCAGCATTCTTCACTTAGTTGTTCCAGCAACAAGGCTTGGCTGCGATAATTTCTTATGCAAGCTAATCACAGTGCCTTCCCTACCTTAGGCAGAAAATGAAACTGAAGTTTGTCACAGCACAAAACGTTATTACAGTCACCAGATTAAATCCACACAACTTCACCCTGCGAACTATGTACTGTAAATAGCGACCACGGCCGTGTACAGAGCAGACAGGAAATTATGCTAACCACTTTGCTTTATCCGACATCTCCTGGTCCTACCTAGAAAATATATTTTCGCTACGACGCCTCCGGTGCAGGCACGTACCTATTAGTTTTACTAGATGGCCTTGCCAGAGCAATTCTAACAGCGAATGATTTTCAAAAAGCATCTGCTAATACGCTATTGCCCATTGCTGTCCAGGCACATCTGGTCTGCAGGCATTCCATCACATAAAACGTTAATCATTTTTAAGTCGCTCCTGTTAGGAAACACAAGTTCTGGCAATTGTCAGAAGGAAGCCGTTTGCCGGCCAGACGTGCCGTCGCGGCTACCGAAGAAAGCCCTTTTTTCAAGCGCCTGATGCCCTTGAGAGCACAGTCTCAGCTACTTCTCCGTGTGGCCTGCATGTTTGCAAGTTCCCAACCGGATCACATTACTTAGCAGCCGGCACAATACTTTGAGCAGCAAAGAGATAGTGAAGACAACAGAAAATGCCGGGTGTAATGAAGTGGAAAGCCGAACTATTGCTAACGGCTGTCGCGTAAGGAAACCGTTCGGCGCACTGAATCGTGTCTTCCACCTTAGTTGAGCGAAGCTTCATAATTGCTCGAAAACTTCAATGCATATCCTTCTTTGATCCTTAAAACAGCTTAGAGCTTCATTATAACATGAAACACCATAGGAAACCGTACAATCACTCTTCGAATGATCGTGTCGAAAACAAAGTGAATTTTGTCATAAACTTGGCAAACCGTGGTGGAAGTAAATACCTGTGCCTTCTGCACGTCATTTAAAAGCAGATAGGACAAAACACGAACTACATCTATTTCAACTGTTTTTTGCATTTTGAAAACCTTGTTCAACAACGAAACAAGCCAGAAATATTATGACTAAGAAGAGTGCTGCTGCAATAAAATGAGGCAAACACCGTCTGGCTGATTGAAACTGATCCGATATGCTCTATTTAATGCGTAGTAGTTAAAAAAAAACTAGAGTGAACACTGACTTTTCACAAACTCTCAAACCAGCCATTTTATGTCCATGTACAGTTTGTCGCAACGCTTAATTGCAACTATGGTTAATTCAAGGGCAAACTTAATTAGAAAACGACAAACGTTCCACTAACATCTGCTAAAAGTTAGGCTTTGAAGGTCGTTTCCCCCTGAAAATTTTACAAGTGACAAAACGTTTGAGTTCTGAATATCCCCTTTAATACTTCGGTGCTTGAAACATTAAAAATGTTTTTGCTTAACAAAGTTTCTCAGGATTAGTTCCACTAAAACAACAAAAAGCCTTATAGCCTGTTCTAAAAAGAATACGTTATCCCAAGCGTGATGTTACAGGAATTGAAAGGCTATTTTGCAGCATCTCGGAGAAGAATCTTTTGCAAAATCAACAGTGTGGGACAACAAATCTCGTAGACATGGAAGGAAGCAACAGTTTGTGTGCTAGTGTGGTTATTTGTGTTAATGGCTCGTTCAAAACTTTGCAAGATATACAGTGTTTTACTTGGATCACAAATAACCATATCTAAGGAGTAATGAAGAGACATTTTGATGGGCAACTACCGTACGCGCAGAAATTATAATAAACTTTCCATCTCGCCGGATAGAAATACTGTACGTCTAAATAGACTGTTAAAGATAGGCTTACTTGACCTTAGTTGTGGTGAAATCTATGTATGTTGATAGAGCTTTCTAACTGGATTAAATTTATAGTCAAGAAAAACAATGGTTTTTGCAAGAAAAATTGTGGTTTAAACTTTTTTCCATGCATTACCTTAAAATGCCGAGAAGCGCGATACGAGGACTGATTTGTTCAGCAATTATTCACACCTGAGTTCATTGCGGTTGGTCATTAAACACTGGATCGTGTACTTTGAGCGAATTTGTTGTATTTTTAGATTCATATCACCTTAAAAAAAAATTTTCCAGATTTTTTTTCCATTTATTAAAACTTCGAAAGGAGATCTTCTAAGCGGGTCGTTTTATTGCTATTTGCTTTTGCATATTTGTCAAATAAACGCAAAACTCAAGCGTGATGCTCAGAGTCAGACCACTGATGTAGGTAAACGTAGTGAAGTAAAAATAGTACAAAGGGACATAAAACCGGAAAGTTTTTGGTTTTAGCATTTAAACTCCTTTTAGGGATTTTGTGTAAATTACAGGTATGTTATTGAGCTTTCGCTAAATCGTTGCTGAGCTCTGTAGTTTTTGTGCTTGCCCAAACAAAGCTATATTAAATCAAATTAAAGCTTCAATAGGAAACATTGTTGCATGTACGCTCCGTGGTCTTATAATCAGCAACCGAAGCATTGTTCAATCTATGCGTTACTCAGGGAAACAGCATCAGCATTGCGGCAGCACAGTTGCCATTGTAACTTTTCTTCCCATAACTCTGACTTGGACTTTCTTCTGCATTTCTCAGTGTTTATAGATCAAACGAATTAAACTATGACGTAAAAGCACTAGAATAAGCCTTTAAAGAAATCATAAAATTTTTCGGGAACTTTCCTCAAAGAGAGCATTTTTTTATTTCCTTCCAGTTCAAGTTGTTGGAAAGTTAATCCAGTCTAACTCCATGTACTGTAGATTATAATCTGCATTATTTATTTGGTTTCAATTTTTACTTCTGATAGTAAAATAGTACTTCACTGGGAGTGAGATAAAGATGACAAGCATGTAAAGTTGCTGTTTGTATGCTGCATTCTAAAGGGGATTTAGCGAATTCAACTAGCAAAAGTACCTTGGGGAGAAGAAAAATCCTGACGCTTAGCGGTGCTCTTTTTCCTATTAAATTTTGAGCAAAAAAGGTCGTTCTCTTTAGTTTGAAGTGGTATAATGAAATTTCACCATTTTGGCCCCTCTGGAAACTCGTTGGCTACCCTAGGAAAAATCCACTACTGGACCCACCCCTGAAAAAAATCCTTCCGACGCCCATGGCCCAAGCATTTCTTGTGTGGCTGCTTCCTTGTATAAGACCATTTACTAGGATGTGCATTTCAGATTCTGTGTGCCAACTACCGGTAACACGCATTGCAACACATTCAAATCTAAACCAGAGTTTGCGGTGTTCGATGTCATGAAACATAAGTTTAATGTTTCAGCACTTCATTATGATTTTTATTTTGGACATTTGTTTTGCCATTCTCTATTTTATATAGAATATTCTGCAGTGTCGTTTCGACGACTTGAATTTGCAGAGTTTAATGATTTCGTTGATTTTATCCTAATCTCTCTATCTCAATCACTGTCTATCGTAAGGAATCTTTTCACAGATAAAATCACCCACTATGATCTTACAGAGTATATACTGTATTTTGGTTACTACGTAGGCATCATCAGCTCATATTCAAATAGAATCAAGTTTTTATCTCAATTATATAAAATTACAACTTTCGATGATGAAAGAGACAAATATTAATTATAAAATGTATCTTTAAAAGTTCTTCATCTCAATGGTGTAAATAAGTTTTATAATTTTGGTCACGATTAGATCAAAGGATATGCGACATCTTTTCATGAGTGAGTGGCTTAAGCAAAATAACCTTGTGACAAACGTGATCTTATTTGCATAGAGAAAAAGTATCTTGGTGATCTTGTATCAAAAGTAACCTTGTGGCAGGATGTGTTACACGCTTCAATGACAAGCTTACTTGCATTATGATCCGTGTTTCATATACTTTATTGGCTATTTATCAAACTTTTACAATGATAACTTAGCGGATTCCTATGTGTTTAATTTGTTTTATTTTATCTGGGAGTTGAAGCTATTAAATTGCTTTTCGGTTAATGCTCGACAGTAATCGAATATAAAACTTGAAAGAGTTGTCAAAAAGCAAAAAAAGAGCCATGACACCTGTGCTTTGATGGCTGGTGTGAAAGTTCCATGAAAAGGTAAATATCAACTGATGTCCAGGGTAGTAGTGATAAATTTTATGGGAACGCTTTTATTAACACGAACCCTAAGCATGTTGAAAAAATATGGTTTAAAAATACCAACTCATTTCCAGCAATTCCAAAAACGTGGGAATGCAATATCTGTTGTTCTTTCATCGAATACGGCTTTATATACCTGAACGTCAAAGCAAAATTTCTTTGTTTTTCGCGTATGTCTTGAAAAGCAAGTTTTTTTGCTTATCTTTGCAAACCTAAAAAGTGTAATAACTAGCCGAGTACATTGATAGTGAGATCCTTATTCTCAGAAATGAAAGAAACTTTCCCAGTAAATTAAAAGAAAATGCGTTACTGCTTGTGAAATATTATTGAACCATATGACATGCGTGTGTATCCGTTTATCAGAATGCTTTTTACAGTTACGCCACGTGATGTATAAGAGTCAACCAAAATGATTTAGAGTGGGAAGCCTTCCAGACAATTTTGCATCTTGAAAGGTAAGATTAGGTTGTCAGCGTTTGTGGGCAATTATCGATTGATACTTCAAATAAAAAACTCGTGGAACCCTAAAAATTCGGTTATTGCAGATCTGATCTTTGGGTTGTTCATTGCCTGCATACAAAGAGATATGTTTTTGAAAGACTATTCGCTTTTATTCTTAGTAATGGAATTAACTGCTTTGGTAAGGATTTGTATCTAAACTGACGTAAGAGGTAGGCCGACGTTATTTTCTTCAATTTAAGGAAAACTTGAAGAAAACACTGGAAATAAACCTTTAGCTAAATCCCTGCATACAAATGTCGAGTACGATTGACGATGTTGTCTATGTGCGGCACAAGTAGATGTCGACCTATGCACAAAACTAAAATCGCTAGCAAGACGAAGAAATACTATCCTCTGGTTGGGCTACATTTTACATATTTGCCATCAGTTATAATTGCCCAATCTCGTTACCAACTCCCTGCTAAACGATAATCACGTTTCAGACAGGCTATTTACAATAGGATGTTTCACCCGGTCTTGCTCTTGAACGGAAACCTGACGTCTACCGTCCAGATTTTCAAAGTTTGGATCGCCGCGCCGCTGCTAGACATGCACGAAACATCTGAGCAAACAAAAGCGGTTGTTTTGTCGCTGTCTGGCCGCAAAATTGATAGGCCCATGCTAGCATACATCGTGAGTCATTTATACCGCTGCACGTCTGGTCGACTGCGTAAACTAACGAGCTCAGAGATAAGCAGGACTGGATAGACAAGCAATGGTGCTGTTTGTTTAAATTTGCACGCTGATTTGCCGAACCGCCTCTGAGATTACAGTCACATTTTTTGGGAATTAAGTGTCTCAGTCATTTCTAAAAGATGGGTTAAAGCCGTCGCTTGGTCCGCTAGTGGATGAAACTGTCACCTATTGTTTTTGTTTAACATTCAAAAGTTACGTTGCTTCGGCTTTCGTATTTGTTTTCTGTCTCAAGTCGAACATGCATTAGAAATGTCGTGTCGTGTATACTCAGTACCTAACAAATTAAGATCTCCTGTCGAGATTTGTTCATATCACACTGTGATATACAGTAGATACTTTCAACATTTTGCTTGTCTTAGCTTCTATAATACTGCAATATTTTTGGTTTGTGACATCACAATGCTTATTTAAGGTCTTATCCGAGTGAACCGCGTGTAACAGGCAGTCCGAGTTTTGTTTCTATTTCAGCAGTTTTGACGTCAGGCCATTTCTGCCAGTTTATAGATTTTTATTCTAACCCAAAATATGACAAAAAGCTTCTTTCAATGAACTGAAATGAGCAGAAATGGACTTTTGGGGGAAAATTAGTCAGAACAAAAAATTGGAAAAAATGTAGGCTATAGCAAACTATCCGTTCAAACAACTTCAAGATTTCAAAAGTAAGGAACGTTCCACGACAGGAAAAAGCACTTATTAATATAGCGTCACAGTAATATGTTTGCCCGCTAAGAGCTTTAATGATGTGGCGCAGTGGTTTTCAATCAGGGATTCGCGGGCCCCCATGGGCCTGTGAAGCATTTTCGAGGGGTCCAGGGAAACCTTGTGTAATCTGAAGTGTAGCGTATGTTGTATTTATTTGGTTAGGTGTGTGCTCTATGGTAAATCTATGCAATGCACACAGTACTATACACATTGCTCACGTTAAGAAGTGTCCAAATTTAATTTCTCAATAATCGAAAAAACGTTGACAAAATGAAGGGGTTCGCAGCGGTTTTGCGTTCAGTGAAAGGGGCCCGAAGCGAAAAAAAGTTTAAAAACCACTGTTGTAGCAGAAGCTGTGAATATCAGTTGCATGATATTCTTATCGCTGAGGTTACAACTTTGGCAAGAAAATCTGCAAATCAGTACAAAAACCTCCGACAAAAATCTTGAAATACAAATTCTGCAATTTTTTGCCACGAAGGGTCAAACCCGGATCACTGGAAAAATTTTTGGTTTTGACGAGTCAATGTCACTGCAGGCCAATTTTTTAAATAGGCGTGCTTGAAAGTCACTCAGGTAGCAGTTTGAAGAAAAACACTCAAAGCTTTTAATCAACTCAAAGAACAGATGGTTTGCTTTGCGCCGGTTCTGGGACGTATCTGTGGATGGACTAATGGACTATGGTGCTATCTTCTCAGATAAGCCATTTACAGTTTACACAAGATTCAGACAGAGGTTGCATTCAAAACGAGAAACATCTGGGATCATCTTCAGTTTCTTATTAACACGCAAGTGCTGGGCGTCTTTATTGAAGTTATTAAATTATTTGAAAATTTTAGCAAAACTTATGCAAAAATGGCAGAGGTCGAACTGGATCGTCGTTTGCAAATCGACCAGTACACCATATTTATACACAATGATGCACGACGGCCCCAATGCAATATCATGTAAACAGGGCCCTTGAGAGGAAAAATTGTACTGGTACGAGAGCTGTTTTGGGCCACCTTATAAATGATAAATCATAACCGATTAGGAGCTTCACCAGCTTTTCAATACTATGACTAGAAAATGATATGCTGTATTTGTTATTTTACTTATAAACATTTACCAATGTTGTTACTTAAAATCAAAAGGTCTCAGACTGATTTCAAAGAATGCACATAACACAGTTGGTTTGCGAATTTCCAAATTATACATCAAATTTAACATTGATAGCAGGCTATAGTAATTCTCGCTGTAGCAAGGCAAATTTAATACTTCTATAAATCTAATACAGTAAGCATGGGCGTCCTCAGGGGGGGAAATCGACATTTGTCCCCCTGGATATTTGGGACTAAGAACCAAAAATTTACGAAAAAAACTGAAGTTAGCAGCTAAGTTCCGATTGATTCATTTAACTGTTGCAATGATAGTTTATTTGCCGATATGACACTCACGCTGCACAAAAGCCAGGTTTACAGTTAGACAGCAGGTTCTTAACCTTTACAAACACGCCGAACCTCACGTATTTTTCCAAGCGTTTTGTCGAACCCGATTTTTGCCCAAATAACAAGAAAGTAAAAATGGGTCACTCCAACTAGTCCTTAGACGACGTCTGCGCCGCTTGCCCTTGGGTTTAGTCAGCAGGATTTGTCTCGCCGTCGAACCGTAGGGGTTCGATCAGAGGCGTAACGAGGTTAGATGGCGCCAGTGGCAAGAAGCAAGTTTGGCGCCAGCATGTTCGAATTTGAGGTCTTTCGGAAGCAAAAGTACTTTATTGAAGAAAGTATTTGTGACATTGTTGAGACTTTTCGGCGTCTCCTGCAATGATTTGGCGCCCCCATAGTGATTCGCCTCCCGGGGAATTGTGCCCCCCTTGCCCCCCTCGTTACGCCCCTGGGTTCGATCGAGCCCAGGTTAGGAACCACTGAGTTAGGGTATCATGCATAGATAAGCTTGCGGTGTACTCATGTCCGCTCCTTTGCCTGTATAGGCAAGTTGCGAAAGTTGCGAGCGGGCTGTTCTGCTGTTGGTCTTTGTTGCGTAACAATAACATGGCAGCAAATCTTTAACGGTTTCCTTCAAGTTGCGGTAGTAGGTGTTTTACCCACTGCAGGGACCGAGTTTGCTTGGGGGACAAACCTTTATTGTTTGCATTTCGATGAAATCATCATGTTCACTCAACTGCAGTACGACCGTTTTATAAAACGGGCAAAATGGGGGACACATTATAGAATTTATATATTTTGGTGACCATGACCCAAGTGCCTCCCCTGGCTACAATCAGCACTTAGCACTGCATTTACTATGAAAACATTAATTCTGAGAGTTGGGCTTAAATAGATATAGTTATGCTCAAAAATTGTGTTAATCAATTCAAATTTGGTCAGTTCCGAAATAAAATGTACTGCTACCGAAAATCACAAGATCACATAGATCAAATCAAAAACAAACCACAAGAGTTTGGTAAATAACTAGGTATTCTGATTGCGGGCTACAGACCAGCGCAAGAATTATTGATTAGTAAAGTTGATGTGCACACCAATTCGGTAATTCAAATCAACCAACATTATCAACAATCATGACAATTCAGTTTACCTAGTCAATCTCTATATACTGTGTCTACAAATAATCCAGTGATAATGTTCATTTTTCCTATAAATTACCTGGCTTTATGCTGGGAAAACTTTTCCAACTGTAATGTAACCATGAAATTTGCACAACTACATTATTTTTTATCACAAAATATTGGGGGGAAAAATATATTAAGTCCTCCTTGTCCAAAAGTTGGGCGTGACATGCCCCCCGTCCCTCCCTTAAACTCGGTCACTGCGTCACTAGTGCCACGCCTAGTGATTTTTCACTAGATCTAGTGATTTTTAGACTGGCTTGGTGATCTCGTGATTTTTCAATGCAATCTGGTGTTTTTTTGCAAAGTGTGTGTTTAATCAAAATCGATTATCTTTTTTCTAACTTTTCAGCCCTTTTCAATGCGTAAACAATTGATTACCTGAATCGTTGTTTGAAGATTTGCACCAGCAGATTGAGCAGGACGAACAAGTGTTCTAATCTGAGGTTCTGAATGTTTTCTCTTCCGTGCTGTTTATTGCTGCAATGTTGGCCATGGCGGTATGTTTTCATTTCATTACAGGAATGCCGCAGAAGAAATAATTAAATAAATGCTACATTGATTGGTCTAACTAAGATATTCTGTGAGTGCAGGGGCGCAGCCAGGATTTTTCTAAGGGGGGGGCTGAAATTATGGAAGCAAAAGCTATGAAAAGGAAAAATTGCTTGTGATAAGAATAGCCAGGAAAG
>JGI24158J21664_10002376_pt1 | contig 22694 bp, 15 predicted proteins | sample Ectturendosymbi3_FD_21664 | JGI IMG/M metagenome (IMG submission 21664)
AATATTACAGAAACTACATAGTCGAATCAAATGAAATTCAACAGGTTTAATGTTGACCAAAACAAGATTTATTCCTGTAAATTTGAATAAGAAATTTTAGGGCACGTGAATTCCATAAAAGATTTACAAATGTTCAATGTGCGCGCCGGCTGTTACCCGGCAAGCGTCATGTCGGTAGTCTGGCTCCTCCCAAACACGATGCAGCATGTCTTGGGTTGGGTAACTGTCTCCAGTGCGATAGTGCTCCATATCTGCTTTGCTGTTGGTGACTTCTCACAAACGCACGCTGCACAGTCTTGTTTTGAATTTGTTCGAGCATACTCCAACACACAACGCCTTTTCTCTGCTAGTGAATACCATTTAAACACACAGGTTTGACCGCAGAACGAATAATTTATCAATTAAAAATTTCTACACCTGAGAAGATAAACTGGCCTGTTTCTACACATGCTGTGTAAATTTAAAGTTATATTAACAGGAACTGCCAAAAATATTTCATTGCAAAATGATGTGAAATTTTTTGAAACACCCTGTATTACAAAATTGAAAAAATTTAAATCGAATAAATTTGAAAAGTGTGAAATCTCACTAAATTATGTCAACCAACACGCGAATTCAACAGTTTTGTCTGGGCAAAGATGCACGATACTTTTTGGCAACCTGTAGGTGATTCTTCACCCTGTCTGAAGCTAATGCCAATAACCTTTCTTTACTAACCTTGTGTGCCGAATTACTTGGCCGGTGTGACGTGATCTTTTGACAATGCATTGTTACAGTACATTCTCCGCAAATGGTGTTATCTTCCACTTTACCTGCAATTAACTTGTCTGTTGCCTTTTGTCTGACTTACACGTTTGTCCTGCGTTCGCAATTCATTTTGAATTGCACCAGTGCTAGTGTATCTCCGGATGGCAAATCAAAGAAAAAAATCTTTGATCCGATTCAGTTCTTTGCTTTTCGCAGTTCAGTTCTTTTCTTTTTTGTATATATAAACTAAAAAAATTCTGCTGAAAAAAATTCCACTGCAAAACCGTTTGTGCTCCAAATTGATTCTTTCCAAATACTACAGTAGCCTAATTACCAAACCTGATTTTGTCAGTTTATCTACTGCATATCTGAGAAGAAACGAAGGTTCTGGTAAGAAACAAAGGACTCTTTTCCGGAGCTTTTATAGAAATAGTTTTCGCGCTTTGCGTAACTGATCTCTTGTTACACAACAATGCGCCGTATCCAAGCTTAATCCGTAAACGCAAGATGGTGTTACTTTTCAAGAGCCTCTTTTATTAAAGTTTCGTTTTTCACTCATACCAACAAAAGGATTCTTACTTTTCACCCATCAGGTCTCTCTTTTCGTAGTAACCAAGAAAAGAAACGACGCAGAAGAGGGTAAGATTTTCGTAGTAGCCACGTCGAACATGAAGATAGGAAGTCGTTATGTACAGATTAAGTATTTGGAGGCCGACCATAAATGCTTCGTGAGACGAGGTCTACACTGTGAAATTTAATGTTCTGTCCAAATGAAAGTTGAGCAGGATTGAAACCTGTTGCTCTTTGTCGGATATATCTTGCCTTATGATGTACCGATGTATCAATCTGAGCAACGTGAAGTTTCATTTATGGTGCTGAATTTAATGCAAATTATATTATTACATAAAATATTTATGATTTGTTCAGGAAGATCATTGCGATTTTAGAATATCTGTAAATATGAAAGCTTATCGACAGACTTTTTCGCTGTGTAGAAGTGCTCTGCACAAAACTCACCAAAAGGTACGTTTTACTTCGATGTTTCACTGTTGTTGTTTTTTTTTTTGTTTAGAAATTATACAAAAATGCAATTGCTGCAAAACCGTGTTATATATTCTTCCTGATGCGTTGACATTAGTTGCTCAACCTCACAGCACTGCTACTAAATCACTACATTCTGCCACACGAAGCATTCCGCTTTTTTGTGTTTAAAGCGCTTTTCCTGATCAGAGCAATGCTACAAATCTTTGCGCTTATAATAAAAATAATTATTATTTGAGTTGAAGCATATATAAGATTACATATTGGTGTGACTTTTCACTTATCTCTACATTAAAAATGCAACATCTTTTTTATAACTTCCCAGCTTCAAGTCACTACTAAAGCGGTAACCTTATTTGTAATAGATACTCCAACGAATAACAACCGACCACGCTGTTTAGCCACACAAAACGCTGCGTCCGTATAGAATCTGCTTCTTATTGCTGAAACATCCTAGCAATAAGTGGATGCGCCGTTTATTTAACTACTCGATGTTTAATTTTTGCCCTCTTTTGGTATGAGCAGGTTAACAGATGGTGGTAAAAAAATTGAATTTAGCGGAAGTGCTAGTGATTCGCATGGCGTTATCGCAGAGCGTCTTTGACACTCCTTTATCCTATGCCTGTGGCCCTTTTGGTATAAAAATTATATTAACCACGATAACTTAAAAATTTTCCCCCTTTGCAGAATAAATGTGACGGTTTTACAATGAAGCATCTCGTACATCGAGGAAAGTCATAAAGCAATTCCTTTTTAAATTAAAAAAAATCGTCTCAGTTTGCGCGTGCTGTTCACTAAATGAATGCTTGCCACTGACCGGTACCGAAAGGAAATGCGCAAACAGAAAGGTATTAACCTCTTGATCATTTTACTAAATGAATGCTTGCCACTGAGCGGTACCGAAAGGAAATGCGCAAACAAAAAAGTATTAACCTCTTGATCATAATGACCTCTAGACAAGAGTAAATAAAGAGCACCCGGTGGTTTCGTCTTCAATGTATTCTGCTTCTAATGGACGGAATCCGGTTATTTACCTAAATCCAGCAGCTTATCTAAAAGATTGGTGCACTTTACAGATGCGTTTGACTTACTGTGAGTCAATGACCTCGCAACTGGTTATTTTGACTGACTCATACAGGTGAGAGGCGCTGAGTCTTTTTGGCTGCCGAAGACAAGGTGCTGTCCCGCCGTTACATATCACTAATATAAAACTAACATGCCAAAAACACGGCTAGACTATTTTGCTTATTAACGACAAAATTCAATCTACGCATGTAATGCCCTCAAAACTTAGATTGTTTTGACATGAAGTTGTCTCTGTTCAGGAAATTGACACGCTACAATACGGGAAATGCAAGTTGCGAACCTATATCGAACGTATAATCTTCTAAACAGTTTTCCAATTGGGCTGCTGCTCACGTTTTGGAAGTCACAAGGTGCAAAGCACTGTTTGTTAGCAATTTCTGAAACTTGCAGGGGTTTTCACAAAAAGTGGTTTATCACCATTTTTAAACATAAATCATATTACAGCCCACTGAAGCACGGTCTTGTACATAAATGATGTTTGGGCTTGCATTTGAAGAAGTACTCCCTCTCTTCAAAACTTTGACAACTTGCCTGGGAAGGTTCAACACCTGAAAGTTATACGTATCGTAAGATTTTCAAGCAAAGTGAACTTTTGCGCGTGTGATAAAAAATTCATGAACGACAGAAAGCGAGTGTTTGAGAAAAACGTTTGGTGGTAAACAATATCTACTTTTCGAGAAATTAAGAAAACGGTTACGTTCGTTGCTGGCCAATAGTTCGAAACGGTTAATCAGTTAAGTATTTATCCTTAATGTGTCGTTCCATAACTTGATACACAGAGCTTTATGTTGTTTGAAGTACGTCAGCCGGACCGGAAAAGAATCAGTTGTTTTTAAAACAATAGAAACTATTCCGTTGTCTGGTGTAATGGACTTTCAAAAGACGTGTGGGTGCCAATAAAACCTTGTTGTAGCAGAATTTTCTCAAGGAAGACTACTCATTTAATTACTTTTTCAAGAGAAGACAGCATGCGAAACCAGCAGAACACAAGGTATGCTTTTTTCTACCTAACGTCCAATTGATTAAATATTTTTCAGAACGACTAATCAAACACAAGCATAAATTTGTGCTCAACGTAAGACTTTAGCTTAATATTTCTCAGACCATAAGCAAAAGTTATTTCTTGAATTTTTGACCAGATTCACCATCAGTTTTTGTATTCACGAAACTTAACGTATCATGCGCTCAGGTTTCCTTCCCATTTTCATAAATGCTTCGGAAATTTCAGCATTAAGAGTGTAACAAAAATGTTTTTGGAACTCTGTGCAAGGCAACTGGGTCACAGGACTTATTTAAATAAAAAAATATTAAAATTCACAATGTGTCTCTTTAGGGAAATAATTCCCATACGTTTGATATAGAGAAAGAAATATTTGTCCATATTTGTGGAAAAATAAATTTCATGTAAATAAGTTATTTTCTGAAATAAATCGTGGTGATGATCTACGAAGGGGTAGATTCAGATATCTTTCGGAAAGTCTCCAACATGTCAAAGCGATTGTGTGCCGCATGTCGTTCTCATAGTTATCATTACGAAGTGTGGCTTATTTATATGCACTATAATTTTTGTTTTATTGCAATTTAATTCTTGTTTTATTCAATGCACTGCATTATACAGAACAAAAGAAATAATGCAGTGCATTGAAAGTAGTATTGACGATCCAGGCGGTGCTAATGAATTACACAGGTACGCCGGAGTAGCGGTAGGACGGGGGAAGGGAGTAAATGAGTTGAGGGCAATGGAAACTTGAAAATCGTGAGCGACTATGCTTGTTCCTGTTCAGCAACAATGCAGACCTCAAAAATAATAAACCATTCTGAATTTTCTGGGTGCGCGAACAGCTGCAATGAATTTGTTTCAAGTCAATCTTGATAAACTGTTAAATTACCTATGACACTGTTGTGTAAAGGCACCTCCTGCCCCGTTGCCCCCTTTTTAAAAAGGCAGGGAGCAATGTCCCCGCTCTCCGGCGCCCCTGGAATTACAAGATGAACATTGCTGAGCATTGTGGAATCCAGGATGTTTGTCGATCAAATAAAGTATTTTCAAATACTTTATTCCTTGCATTTTTGCACGTCTAAGTCATCCGTTTTTATGTGTCATGGCAGCTGCACGTCAACCGGTTAAAATTGGAATTCGGGTAACTTGATAGATTTTGACGCATACTATTGAAAAAGGCACGCTGTGATTATAAAATTCAGCAAGCTTTAATGTTAAAAAGCAAAACCTTCGCCGTAAATGTTTCAGCTTTTTTAATTTTTACACTAACATGCCGGGATTCTCCGTGGTTAAGTTTGATATTGAAATCGAATTGCAAAATTTTTGCTTTATGCTATTATGTATGCTGTTATGTTTTGCAGCTAAAAGTTGATGTCAGCTGTCCAGTATGCTCATACAATGAGTGGGACCCGCTTGAAGAGGTGATAGTCGGCAGGCCGGACAACGCGTACGTGCCGGATTTCACGGTTGAAGTTAAGGTTAATGCGACTGAGACTGTGCAAAGTTAGAATGGGTGTGTGACGACGATTGTCTTTTAACAAGCGGTCGGCTGACGTTGTGTCGGAGTGTGTCCACTCAGTGCTGCTGTATAACTCGAAGGCTAACTTGACGATGGAAAGGTGTCTTTTTGGCGTTATGCTATGAACAGAGGCAAAAAGAAAAGTTTGATTTTGGCTGTTTCGCACTTTATCTGACATGAGAACAAGCCCGTCGCCAGGGTTTCGCAGCAGGGGGGCCAAAAATCACAATGTGGGCACATTTTCTAAATACAATATTGGATGTATGCAGCAACCGGGAGGCAAACACGAAATGGGGAGACACGGATTTAAATTGGAGGGGCCGGGCACCACTGACCCCCGCTGGCGACGGATCTGCTCATGAGCAGTTCTTTGTGAATCTGAGCGTACCACGATAAAATACCAGCAGCGACCCAGCACTCATTGCACAACCACGTTGATCATCTAACTCAGCGGTTCTTTGCCAAGGAGACACGCCTACCCAGTCGGGCGTTAGTAAATTTCCAGGGGGGCCCGAGACGTTATGCGCTCCACAAAATGGAAAGTTTGATCGATAAATTTACCAATAAATAAATTAGCTTTTACAACTTAATGTAAAGTCTGGGGGGCTTGAAACAGAGGAAAATTGCTTAAGGGAGGTGTGGTAGAGAAAAGGTTAAGAACCACTGATCCAGCTTCAGCAGACTGCAACCTCGTTCAAATTTAACTGCACCTAAATCCTTTGCGACTCCACGTTCAACTACGATTCGAACCTATCTCGAAAAAAATTGTCAAACTATCGATGGGTTCTGGACAAGGCCACGTTCCAGTTTTTATAGCTTAACTTGAAATTACTAAATTACGTAATCAATCACAGAAACGTGCTGTTTTATATTTTTTACATGAGGGGAAATTATGCTGGATTTGTGTGACCTGGCTGCTTTTTGACGTGGTTGCGAATGATTTTTGATCTCATCACCGAGAAAATTTTTTTTAAACAAAAATTCACATTCAATTGTATCTTGAATTATCACCACTGGTGACAGCCAATGGATTTCCTGCAGGCCAACACACCAGACAAAGTTTGGGATTTCTACAAAACGAATTCTGGCAGACCGTTTCCCCCGAAACACGTTGCAAGAGCTGTAGACGAAATTAACGAAATGTGTCGGATTTTGGAGCACGAAGGTGTCACTGTTCGCCGTCCCGACATTGTGGACTGGAGCAAGCCGTACAAAACTCCAGACTTTGAAAGTCACAACGGTAAAAAGATTTTACCATTGTTTATATACGGTTGTTTAATCCACAAGATGAGTGTGGCTGTTGTTGAGATAGTTCTACCGTGTGAAAACATTTAATCTTTTAACACGAAACTTCTGTGTTCTCCAATTCAAGAAGTTATTTGTGAATGTAAAGAATAAACGAACTAGATGTCAGCGAAATGTAGCGATAGCACTGTTTCCACGAATCACATCACAAAAACGTGTACAAATCCAAGCATGCAACAATGCAACTCAGTCCAACAGTCTAATTTCTCTAAGCAATGTTCAAAAGGGGGCTCTTTTTCAGAAGAATTTTAGTGAAACACCCATGATATCACCAAGCTTCTCATCAATGTTTCATAAAACTGTTTTTGTTTTCCACATATGTATGCAAACCAAACTAAGTTCCTATACGGTATGTTACAATTTTGGCAGATTAGGAAGTGCCGAAAGTTTATGTCAAATTGCTCTTCCAAATAACGTCGTTGTTCTTCGTTCAAATATGCTTTATCGTGAGTGACCGCCCTGTACCCATTACATGCTTATTGGCAGTAGTAGTCCAGTCATCTGTGATAATTGCAATAACATTTTGTCACTCCTGCTTGCTTATAGTAACTGTAACTATCATATTGAACAAAAGCTTCCACGTTGGTAATTAGCCACTACAACTCATTTTACCCAACAACCAAAATTTTTCAGTTCAAGTTTTTTTTTCACCAATATGTGAAAAATTCATCTTAATTATTTTTGTAGCCTGGTTTCGAAAAGCTTATTGTCCATTTCTCAAGATAGTTTGAGCAGATGGCTTTCAGTCAAGCAGACACCTTTTACTTAGAAACAAGATGTTTTATAAGTCTAATGTTAAGGAAGTGTGAATTTCTCCTCGACATTAGTATTTACCGTGTAACTCTGCTTTTTTAAACAAACAGAAAAAAGCGAAATTGAATGCATGACCTTTCTATTCAGGCTTGTATGCAGCAATGCCTCGCGACATCTTACTGGTTGTTGGTGAAGAAATCATTGAAGCACCAATGGCCTGGCGATCTCGGTTTTTCGAGTACAGGGCTTACCGATCTTTGATCAAGGAGTACTTCAAGGGAGGTGCAAAATGGACTGCAGCCCCCAAACCACAAATGTCTGATGAATTGTACGACGAGGTATATCGCTTACCAGGGGTTTTCAATCTGCGATATATGCACCCCCAGTGAAACATTTGCCAGTTTCAAGCGGAACGATAGTTTGGATTACTTGGGTTACTTTGTTAGCCTTATTGTACCGCTTAGTTTGGTATAACGTGTGTTTAGAGATTTTGTTTGCTTTAAATTAGTAAGCAAATAAAAATGTATATGTAAAAGTAAAACTAAAACAACGATTCCACCTCATTTTTCTTTGATTTGTAGGGGTGCACCGTAATCTACAATTGCCCAATGAGAACAGAAGAAGAAAATGTTTGGAAATTTTTGCACTAATCGTTATCATTTAAGATTTTTGGCAACGTTTCATCATTGAGAAGTGAGATAAAAAACAGCCCACGAAAGTCAGTAATCAACATCGTCTTTTATGCATTGATGCTCAAGCCTTCGTTTGCTCGTATGAACAGGTATACCCAATTCGAAACGTTGAAGACCGACACAAGCTAGCTCACAGAGGCCACTTCGTCACCACAGAATTCGAACCTTGTTTCGACGCGGCTGACTTCATGAGATGCGGACGAGACATTTTCGTGCAGAAAAGCCAGGTTCGGATCTTTGTTGGCATCATTCTGGGCTTATCTTGCTTATTTTCTTAACCAAGAACGACCTTTTCAAAAGACTGTCCGTGTATTGCACATAAGCAGCAATTCTCCTGATGGTAAACAACTTTCTTCCGTTTCAAAAAGTGTTTTTGTCTGTTAAGTGTTCCACTTCCTGAACTCCACGGCTAACAAAATAAAACCTACAAACTGTTTTTGTAACCTATAAATAGCAAAGCAACAATAGTATAACTGACAACTATGGGGAAAGATACTTTAAGTGTATCAAAAACAGTATTCATTTAACCCTCCACCAGACAAATGGAAACTCAAGTTTATTTTTGCGGTCGTGACCACAAATTTGCTTAATTGCAATTGAAGTTTACATTCAAATATCTTTGGGTTAAAAAATTGTTCTGTTGACACTTCCCTAATATAAAAGACACGATCTTTGAAAAATGAATAGGAAATCTGTGTACTACCCAATTCATTATTAAAACTGATTGGATTTGACATGAATGACTTGTTTTTGTATTCGCACTCGCATATTTAAAGTTTTAATGAAAAACAATTTTCAGGATGGAAAATGCCAACTCGTTTATGTCTGCAGGCGTCCATAGAAGAGGGTTTAGATTTGTGTGTTTATTATTTGTGTCTATCACCTTTCACAATAATACAAGATTGGTTATAATGTGGTTATTACATTTTTATTCAAACGAAACTTCAAAATGGTAAAAATCTTTGAAAAACAGTAAAATGTTTTGTTGTCGTGTAATATAAACAACAACGCATGAACCTGAAACTCAATGATTTAATTTGCTGTCGAATGATTCTGATTTTCCCGTAAAGGCCAATAGATCCTTTTATTTGGTCGAATAATTTTGAAGTAGTTGTTGTTTCTTCTTTCAATTCCTCAAACGTTGGGATTTCAACGGATTTTTTAATAAAACTTGGAGCTCGAAGTTAAAGATTGAAATTTTTGGAAAAAAATGCGTTTGACAAAAAATAAATGAACACCAAAATGCCTGGCGTTTATCTTGGAAGTGAGCACTGCGTAGCGTTCGTGGACAACAGTGACTTCTTGGACTGGTGGCTGTACTCCGCTCTGTTTCTGATGCGGATCGTACTAAAAACTTTCGTCACGCCTGAATCTGAAATCAGTCGATCTGATTGTTTTGCTGATTTTCCAGGTAACCAATGACTTTGGAATCGAGTGGATGCAACGACATCTTGGCCCCGGGTACAACATACATGTCCTGCAGTTCACAGATCCCAACCCGATGCACATCGACGCCACTTTCAACGCCATAGGGCCGGGACTGGTCATAGTCAATCCTGACCGACCTTGTCGTCAGGTGCCAATGCAAATACCTTCCGTAACGGCTTTGACGTTTTCAAAAACGAGTTTTTAAATGTTTTGTTCTTTTGATTGTTTCAATATCGCATAAGTGGTGTGCGGTGAGTTTATCACCTGCCACTATAACTGGTAGGCGGGTTCGATTCCCGGTCCGGTTATAACGGAAGAGCCGCAGCCTATCCAGCCTCGTGCTCCGCTTATATCCGTGGATGCAAAGGAAAGCTTCACGCGCGGTGTTGCTGTTGGCCTACCACCAAGGCAACCTTCACTGCGAAAGATAACCGAGCTGCCCATGGCGCCGAGTAAGCGGAGATAAGCGTCCGCAGACCCCTCGTGACACTCCAGGGGCAGTACAAGCGAGCACAACGCAATTGATACGGACTAAACTCAGTTAAATGGTTTAATGCAGTGGTTCCCAATCTGTTTAGGCATGCGGCACCTTACAGATAAGAAATGTGATATGCGGCACCCAGTGGGGAACCCACAGCAATTTGCTTTAGGTCTGATAACAGTTTGAACTTGTGTTTTTAATGATATATTAATATTTTAGCTCGCGGCCACCCTGGGCATTGTAAATGACGCCCTAAAATGCCGCGGCTCCCCGGTTGAGAGCAACTGGTTTAATGTTTCCGAGCTTTTCCGAAATCGAACGTAATGCACAAGAAAGTTTACGTCGGTGTTTTCTGTAATCCAGGTGCATTTTATTAACAAACCTCTTTAGATATTACCGGGCGACGAAAGGTCCATTTCTTACGGAAGGAGAAAATTCTGAATACATTTCGTACGTGCGACCAAAATTACGAAGTTTTTCGTGTATAAGCCAAATTTGCAAATATTTGTCCTCGATTTTCACCAAATCTTACCCCATCTTTTACTATTTTTCAGTTTCAAGTTGGCAATTTTCATATATTTAGGGGTCATTTCCATGAAATAGCCCTTATGCTTCTCCCTGTTAAAGTGTTGTTGCTATTATAATGCACTTTCAAGTGAGGCTGAAATGTTTTTTTCAGACTGATATGTTTCGGAAAGCCGGCTGGAAGCTTATTGAAGCGCCAGAACCTGCTCCTCTACCTGACGGTATTCAATGCGTGTTTTTAGATTTGCGGTAGTGAAATTTTAGTCGGTGAAAGAAAATACTTCCGATTGTAAACAAAAAAGCAAATGGTTCACTTGTTTTTATCAGCTGATCGTAAATAGATTTTGTTTTTTTCACACTGTCAACAAGTTTTTGCGATGCTGTTTATCCCTTGACCACGAACTGTTGATAGAGGGCATAGAATATATTACACCAGACGCTATAACCGCCACACTTTTCGGGAGTGCAATTTGCTTTGTAAAATTTACCTTGTTGTTGTTCAAAAGTTGGGTCGTTTCACGCCAATGCGGTAATTAGATCACCTTTGTGATAGGAGATCAAACTTCAGATTCATTTTTCATTTTTTTCTTTTCGTGCTTATTTTTTGTAAGACACCGTAGCTGCACGCACTGGGGAAGAATGCAGTCCCTGATCTACGTATGCTTATGGTGACGTAGTATTGACAGTGTCTGCAGAGAATGCTGGACTATCTCGAACATTCTGTAGCAAGCTGGCAGACTTTCAAAAACTGGTTTCGGCAACAACTTGTATGTTTTGTTTACTATTCTCTATTTCTATATCATGTTTAATTTTTAAATTTTCTCCAATTTTTCAAATTGTGCTTTACTTAAAAGTCGTTAAACGTCTGCATCGACTTCACGCTGTTTACAGCAAAAATTTTTTGAAGTTGTGTGCTGCTGGTAATGCTACTTACAAATTTTTACAGGCAAACCTGTTTTATTAGGCAGTGGTAGCAACAGCGCACCATGTCTAACTATTCACCATATCATGAAATCATGAAATAGTTATTCATTCTGTTAAAACTTATCCAGTGTTTTGACGCTTAGAAGTTGTACTTACCTTTTCCTCAACAATTCTTACAAAAAGTTACCTTAAAGTTTGCGTTTTCTCGTCTAGAAGAGCTTTTGCTAACAAGTGTTCCAGCTTACATAGTTTTCGTGCAGTGTACGCGATAGTACATGAATTCATGGCTTAACCGAAAACGATATCCAAAATACATTTATGTCTTTTAAAAAAGTTCAATCTTTCACTTTGGCTGGATCATGTGAGCAAGCACTGCATTGCTAAATACAAACAAGACGTTTTGCATTGTCTTGCGTTGGATTTTCTATTTGGTTATGTTCATGTAAACAATGTTTAATGGCTCGGCATGTCATCTTGATCAAGGCATTTATTATCTAATCACTAAATGTGCCCATTTCGCTGAAAAACGAAGCTATTTTCAATCTAGAACGTGTTCCCAAAGGCAGAATGGCAGTGTGACCGTTTGTTGTTGTTGCTGCACATTTTTGTGAAAATGTAATGACTGCTTTCATTTCATGTTAGTTTCATATTCTGAGGCCCTTCCAACCATTTTGACATGCTCTAGTTTGGACAAATTCATTTTCAAGTGCTGCTTAAATGATTTTTTACTTCCCCGCAAACATTGTTCGTTTTCAACCAAACCACAACCGCGGCTAACTAACCGGCTGTGTCATTAACATGTAAGTTCATATCAGAGTTTCACTCACCCTCGAGTTTGCTATTTTCGTATATTGACCAATTGGGGTAAGCAACGTCGACCGCGTCTGTTTTTCATCTGTTCTCATAGCTGTTGGTAACACCATTTTCAATAAGCGCACATACTTGTTTATTTGCTGACATTTGAAGTTGGTTGATGGCAATGGAAACCAAAAGATACCTCAAAAGTCATAAGAATCAGTTTGCTTTCAGTGCTTAAATGTACTATCCTCTGTAACTTTCACGCAAGACCAAGAGTGTTGGTATGCGTCAAAACTACGCCAAGTTTAACCACCTTCGGCCAAAATGTGTCATCAAATCAAGTTATCAAATCAAGACTTGATAGCACAATTCGGTCGAAGGTGGTTATTACGATGATTCGTCCCAAAGCCATCAGCTTTTAATGATGTGAAATACACCTACGTCAATTTTCCAAACAAAAACTAAATAAATAAATAAAAGCAAAGTGCGCCGTTGTATTTAAAAAATCAAATATACTGTTGAAGTCGATAAAATTTCTGATTTAAACGTTAAACAAGACTGATTGCCTTGGAAGCTTTTCCGATAGATAGAAATTGGCGTAGTTTTGACGTTTCCCTTGTTGTGCCTACAGTAATTCAAAATACTAATTGAAGTGTGAAGTCAAATATGCAACAAATTTCAATTAAGAAAACGCAAGATTATGTTTTCTGTCATAATACTGCTATCCTTAAAAGTAAATCAGTTGTTATGATGACATGTCAAACTGCTGAAATCCACTTGTCACTTTCATGTGAAATCAAACTTGATTGCTTCTAATGTATATAAGTACGTTCCCTAAAGCACAGGTCTTCCGTTCAAATGCATTGCAAAATTATCTGCCGAGAAAGACTAAATTTTTCCAACGATTTTTGTGCCTTTGCTTACAGAATAGTTGATTTCCTGCTGCAGGTCATCCTTTGTGGATGTCTTCCAAATGGCTGAGCATGAACGTGTTGATGCTGGATGAGAAGCGAGTACTCTGTGGAAAAAAAGACACGGCTACACGGAAGCTGTTTGAAAAGCTAGGTACACTCTGTTATGCATCGATCGATGACCATAATATTCGTATAATCTCCTTATTTACCGAATTACTCTAGGTCCAACCGAAAGGTGAGAGTTCAGTTATTTAGTTTACTTTTTTAATTCTTATTTTTAATACTTAGTTTAATTCTCAGCTATTTGCAGGCTTGTCCATGGGAATGGGATTCCTATGGGAATCCGATGGGAAACATCCCATGGGATGTGATGGGACAGCACACATTTGTATTTCCCATGAGACTCAGAAATAGAATGAGAGTGTCAGAATTTTACTGAATTGTCATAGTTAGACTATACTTCTGAATTCTAAAGTCAATAAATTTTGTCGTTTTTCATGTCTTTTTGTACATGTAGTCCTATTTAGTAGATACTAAACCTAAGCTTTCATAAATTTAATAATTTTAATTGAATTGTATTCCATATTAATATTATAATAATATAACGGGAATCCCACGGGATGGGACAGGCATAAATTGCTATGGGTTGGGATGGGAATGGGACAGATAAATATGTCCCATGGACAACCCTGGCTATTTGACTTGTCTTATTCACGTTTTTCTGGTTTCTATTTTGACTTTTGCTTTTACACTAATCAAAAAAGTATTTACTTTTGTTGGCGAGCCAAAAAAAATTCTGACAAACCATCAGGCGTCTCCGCGGCAAAGATTTCATATTGCTAGATCCATTAAAGAACAAAATGGTGTCTTCTCAGCAGTGCGGAGGAGGATATCCTTGGCAGGTGTAGAGAGTATTTAAAAGATTTTTTGACACCAGTTACCAGTCACTATCACTCCATCGGACACACAGGAGGTACATTTGATAGCGGAAATACCATCGCTGCAGCCGAAGCCTTCCCAGCTGTCAAAACACTGAAGCCTAGGACGGGTCCAGGCTGCGATATTACTCCGACTTAATGCTCAAAGCCTTGAATTGAGAAGGATTTCTTTGGCTGAAAGCGGCCTGTTTTTCTGAAAGGGCACCGAAACATTCGCAAACTCGGTGATTATTCTCACAAGTGCCGGGGCATCTCTCTGCTTAGCTCATCTGGAATAGTGTATGTGAAGTGCCTTGAAAAAACATGCAGCGAAATAATTGATTTTAAAGCTGTAGGTTACCCAGTGCGGTTTTTGTCCTGGCCGTAGCACTGCAGACGAAATTTTCGCTCTCCAGCCAGTTTTTGAGAAATCTCTTGATTCGGGAGTATGCCCAAGACTTCTACACATGTTTTGACGACCTCGAAAGCATACGACCGGGTGCCTCGGGTCAAGCTTCGGATAGTGTTGCGAGAGTACGGTGATTGACGGCCGCCTGTTACTAGCCGTCAAGTCAGAGTGATGTGTTCGTGTCGGCGGTCTTAATTCTCAACCATTCACCGTGGATGTTGGACTCCGACAAGGGTGTGTGCTGTCACCGCTCCTCTTCACAGCCTATGTGAATTGAATAGACAGTCACAACCGAGTCGACGAGAGTGTCACTGTCAGAAGTTCCAGGACCAACCGTTTGCTTCTTGCGGACAATTTAGTAGTGCTTGCATCCTCTGAACAGGGTCTTCAACATCCACTTGAACGGTTTTCAGCTGCGTGCGACCAAGCCGGAATGAAAATCAGCACTATAAGCACTATAAAGACCGAAGCATTGTGTCTCTCCGGAAACCCAAGTCAATGCCTGATGCAACTGAGCGGCAATACACTGAAACAGGTGGAGAAGTTCAAGTTCCTCGGGGTGGTATTCACGCGTGACCGAAGACGCAATTGATTCACGGATTGGTAAAGCAAACGCAAGTCTGCGTGAGCTTTATATCGCTCTGTGGACAAAAAAACGGGAGCTTTCAAACAATGCAAAGCTGTCAGTTTTCAAATTGGTCTTTGTTCCGATCCTTACCTATGGTCATGAATTGTGGGCAATGACTGAAAGCATGCTATCCAAAGTACAAGCGTTAGAGATGTGAATTTTATGAGGAGTTCACGGCGTGAGCGTGACACATTATGGGGAAGTAGGCAGCTGTGAAATTCGTAGAGCCCGAGTGTCAACCCCTTTATCTCCGAATAGAGAAATCTCAGATACATTGGTTCGGCCACATGACCAGAACGTCCCAGGAAAAATCGGTGAGGCAGGTCCTGCTCAGTGGCGATTCTAAGGGGTTCCTGGGTGGGTCACAGCCCCCAGATTTTTGGTTGGCCCCTGTTTGACCTCCAGTTTTTTCTTAATTTCCCGTTTAAGTTGGTTTGGTTGACATACACAGTAGATACCTTTCGGACAGCAATGTTTTAGACGATAATTTGGAAACACTCTAGCAGCCTTCATTCAATATTTCCCAATTGCATGATAAGCTGTGTTGTTGTTTTTGACACTAGAGTTGTTTATGACGACACACATCGGTGGCAGCTCGGATCCTGCGTGAAATTTAGTCAGACCGCCGTCGTGGTATTGAAAAATTCATTTAGAAACTAAGAAACAGTCGCAGAAATGGAAGGTTGGTCTTTCGTACATTTTAGTGTAAGATGGAACTGGATAATAGACGGAACAGATTGTTGCTTGTCCCAGCAGCAAAATGTTTGTAACAGCATAAAGAACTGGTTTCAGTAAATTTATCCTGGTTGCAGTATTTCGTTCTGCTGCCTTGTGTATACGAATTCGAAACATCTTACGTAAGTGGTTCGTGACGACAGTTTTAACTCTACCCACACATGTCCTGCAACAGTGTAACCTCATAGGTAGAATTTTGTACGAATTTTCTATAATGATTCAAAAACAATTCTTTCGCGTATTTCAGCTCTTTGCCCCGGAGGCCAAACATTTCTGTCAGAAAAACGCTTGGAAGAATTCACAAATCATATTCATTTAGAGAAAATGATTTAAAACATGAAATAACTTAAGGGGGTCGAAGCTACCTATATCGCTCGAATAAGTTTTTTTTCATTTATAGCTACTTAAAAAGAGCATGCGTTTGATTGTTGCGGGTAGCTGTAACTCTTCCCGTTAACAGTGCTTCAGGCGAGAGACGTTTTTCAAATATGAAATTGGTGAAAACATTTCCCAGAAATTCCATGACCAGTGGAAGATTGGTAACACTGTTCTTCTTTCAGTTGAAAGGTACGAGCTGAAAAATAGATTTAGATGATTTGGTTGATGAATTGGACAGTCGACATAATAATCAAAAGGATGAAGTTACATTGAGGTGCTGATGATATAAATTCTGACCAAGACTGTGCAGGGATCTGTGTGAGAATTATACTGATCGTTTGTTTATTTGTCTGAATCTTTTTAGGTTTAGATTTAGTGCGTGTTCCGCTTGTGACAAAACAGTCATAAACCAACGCAAAGTTTAAAAGTCAGTTTTTGTGGATCAGTCAGAGGAAATGCCAATGCAAATATTAAAATGAACAACACTGCTGGGAATATTCTGCAAATAAGTTTTACATCAGCTGTGACATCATGCTATCAAGTACACGACCTAAACGCCGATCCGATGCACACTATCTGTTGCGGTGCTGCGCTACTTTAGGCGCAACTGGTGCCGAGACCTTACTGCTGTTAACTGCATACAGCGTTGAATAGTCCTTACCCTATCCACGCTGCAGATGGGAATTACACTCGTAATAGTAGTAGCATAACATTGTTACGGTTACACCACAATCACAATGTCCATAAGCTACCATAAAAACGGATTAGTCAGTAGTCACCAATCCGCTGGCAAATGCTTTATTTTTTAAAATATTTGCTCTGTAGTAAGAAGATTTTGACGAAATTAGTTGACTATCAACAAAACTTGTCTCTGTGTCAAAATGTAAATTTTTCTTTCATGTGAATTGTATTCACTTTCGCAGAGCTATTTTCGTTCATGTGGGTCCGGCACAATTGTGTACGGAAAATAGTGTTTCGTTTTACATGTGCAGCGCTGTGGAAGTTGCATGGTTAGCACAGCATATTCGACATAGCAGTAACACGCGTGTGATTGCATCTACAGTGGCGTTTAGGTGTCGCTAGTGAATAATAACGCTAGTTCATATTTAACGATATAAACAAGCCTATGTTGAATTTCATAGAGTTAATCATAGCAACTTAATCTTCAAAACAACGAAAAATCACCATGCAAGATAAACGTTTATTGGCCCCTTTTTTCCTGTGTGTTTATGATGGGCCACATTTCCTTGGCCCCACAGTGGCTTCCCCACTTGTAATTCTAGAATCGCCACTGGTCCTGCTGGCTATAACTATGAGAAAAGGGCCCAGATGTCGTCTAATCACCAGGTGGTGTGATTACATCTCCGACATTGCTTGGTCGGTCCCGTCTTGGCTTGGAGTAGGAAGAACTAACAGACTGCTGAAAACCGTGTAGTATTTCGGGTCCTAGGGATTCTGTCCCCCACGCCCTCGCCAGAGGAAAAAGCGGATGTGAAAATGAATGGAACTTACCAACCACATGCTGTAAAAACAACGAACGCATGATTTGGCACCTTAGTTTAGAATTTTATTGAACTTGATCATTGGCACCATTTAGAAATTAGCACACCCTTTAAACGCACTAAATTACGATGCATGTATGTTTTTGACAGGCATTGAAACAATACCAATTGACATCACCTTCGCCAACTCTTTGGGAGGTGGATTTCACTGCTGGACCACAGACGTGAGAAGAAAAGGAGTCTTAGAATCTTACTTCTGAAAATTTGATTAGCTGTATCCCAGCCTTAAGTTTGTTTTCAGTTTAGCATATTATAATTTTCTCACGATGAAATGGCAATCATAGAACGAACTTCATACGACATACGTTACCATGGCTTCGTTACATAGTGACCAAAGACAAGGTATCATATTGCACGAAGGAAGTTTTGGGCAAACCAATATTACGCAAATCGTCCGATGTGGTGCTCACGAATTAAAGCTTGTTTCTGGTTTGCTAGAAAGTAGCAATCGTTGAACAAGAAACCGAAAAGCCGTTAAAACAAGTTTTTTGAAAACACAAGTTGCTAATAGATTAGAGATTTAATCTCAAAACGTTTGGTCTAGAATCTAGATGCTGAAAATTGGGGTCCATCTCTGGTGCTGGAATTGCAGCTGACAAATAACCGTTATTCAGTTAGGCCGTGATCAGAGGGTGTTTGCCTGATTGGAAAGTATTCGCGATATTTTGCGGCAAACAACAAATTTGGTTTATCATTTGCAATCCATGTACAGATGCAGAGGGCCGCGGGAAATAGCTTTAATGTGGTTTAATCACATATGGTACATTCTGACAACATTTTGTTATTGGATAAGGCAGGCTCCTTACAATGTGTTTTCAAGCCTGTAACTGTGCATAAATTATTTCATGAATGTGTTGTGTGTCTTATGGTTTACACTAAAGCTCATTGCTCATCCGTTATTGCCTAGCCCTATATTCAACTGAGGCAAACTCTAAAAGTTTATTCGTACTGTGAACTAATAATCAGGTGTTTCTAGCACTCAAGGCTACATCTGAGTTGATGACGTTACGTATGTGACCAAACTATGTCGAATGTTGTCTTAGGTCTAAAAATGCTTTCGAATATTGTATGCGGATTCATTCTAAAATTAAATTTTCGTCGTTGGAACCTTGGGTTTACACAACGTAAAGTTGCTTAAACGCGATGTTATAAACTGTACGATTTGGCTAATGCTGCACATTGCACGATTGCAGTAAATCTTTGTTTGATGTACTTGATTCGAGCAGTACATGAAGTGTTGGTAACAATTGACAATTTTCATCACACCATTTCAGCTGGATTAAAACTTCTTGCCAGTTGCAATCCTTGGCTATCCTTTTGTACAAGTCTGATGCCAGCGTCGCCTTGTTTCTCCAAATCGTGTATTAGGTCCAGGCCATCATTTCGTGACTTGCTGTAGAACGCGTCATTTTAACAACGTTGGTTTCAGTGGGAATGTACAGTAAACAGACATAACAACAGAAATTGGCGGAGTGAATTCACTAGAAATGCATGTGGTATTCTAACAGGCTAAACCAGAATGCTGTAAAGCGCAAAAGGATTTTCGACAGGTTGTTGCTGTTTGTGGCACCTTTTCCGATTTTGGCGCTCAGAAGATAAAATATATATGGTATGTCATTTCATTATGGTTGAATTGTTTTTCAAGCTGACTAATAAAAAGAAGGGTGACATTTATATCGATCCGTGCTGCTGAGAGAATGTAGTACTAATTGGGCAACAATGCAATTTTCTGTGAGAATCATAAAAAACTTACCACTTGATTTATGTGTATAACTTAAACGGATTCATGGAAGCCAGTTTTTACGCAATATTATTTTCATACAAGTAGAGCAAATTAAAAATGTGGATAGTGGAATAGCTGGAATAAAAATACCTCGAAGAATGTTTGATTCTTTCCAAGCTTGGCCTTTTTAGCGGCTTGATTGAAAATCCTTTGTAGATAACTTTGGATGAGATTTGGATCAATGGTGTATCAATAGCGAATGAAAGCAAGCCAATGACATGCAAACAAGCCCGAGCGAACTCTAAATGTTGTGTTTTATGACAGTTTGCAGAATTTGCCTGATAGAAGGAAATATACCAGTGAAACATTCAAGTGGTACAATTTTTCAGAATCTCAAATCAAAGTTACTTTTAAGAGTGACATTCGGTGCATTAACTTTCGAACACCTCAATTCGAAGAGTTGACATTAACAAATCTCAGCACCAGGCGAGGACACAGGGGGGATGCACCCCCACCGTACCTAAACAGGTGTTGAAATGACATTTGATTTCATTGAAAATCATCGCCAAAATATTTTTGTACTGTACATTGCTTAGTCGCTAAAGATGCTAAAAATTAACTTATGCTAACAATTCGTCAAAAAGGTTTCTTCGTTTCATTAGACGAGCTGGCCTTGTTTATGGAACCTGATATAAAATAGTCAGTGATCGCATGGGCGGTCGCAGGGGAGGGAAACGGGCATTTGCCACCCAGTGGCATAGCTAGAGGTTTGGGCCTGGCGGGACAAAACTTAGCTGAAGGGGGCCCATTGGCCACCGTATGGGCCACTAGCCAACACTCAGAAAAGAGGCTAAGAAAAAATAGTGCACCCAGATGTCGTAGATGTTTTTTCTGGCTAAAAAACGCAACCAGCCCGAAAAACGCAAAAAATGACAAGATGTCTGGTCACGATTTTCGTGACTGTCCTCATGACTGGGCGCTGGCCGGATGTGTGGTTGGCTTCATGATCGGAAATGTGACTGGGCTTGAAGTTGCTGTGTATTTTCGAACTTTGGCTTGTTTTCCATGTCGCAGTATTTATTCCAGTTTTTAGCCTGCTGTACAGCGACGACTGTTCCAGGCCTAGCCTGCTGCACAGTAATTATTTGTTGCAGGCAGAAACGTGCCTGTAACACAACCTACTGAAACAAACAGTGCTAAATATCATAATATCAGCTAAAGGGGGCCCAGTTTTTACATTTAGTTCGCCAGGGGGCGGGTCGCCCTCTCTTGACACGCCTGGAAATTGGGATTAAGAACCAAATATTTCTGGAAAAACCTGAAGTCAGCATCTTAATTCCGATTAATTGATTTGAATTTTACAACGACAGTTTTTTTGCCGGTATGAAACCCACACTGCACAAGAGTCAGGTTCACAGTTATAGTGTCATGCAGTGATGAGTTTGTAATTCAGTCATGTCCCCTCCTTTGTCTGCAGAGGTGGGTTGGGAAAGTCGCGAGCGGATTGTTCTACTGTTGGTCTTTATTGCGTAACAATAACATGGCAACAAATCTTCAAAATTTCTCTTTATATTGCGGTAGCAGGCGTTTTGTTCCATGAGACTGTTGAACGTACACATCTTGGCATGTAGTGCAACGAGACAGTGACACGCTGATAAAGGTAAGCCAAGCACATTTATATTTTGTGAAAAGAAACATTAGTGAGTCTATAGCAATGCTTCCACAAGTTTGAAAAATCCATTATTAGTGCGGGTGTGACCAATGTGCCTAAGTGTGAAATTCCACTTATGCAGGCTTCTTTACATGCAGTACAAAATTACGTGGCTTGTTAGAATACGTCTAAGCAGGCTTGTGGGAATACGTCTTAATCGTTAAGGATTGGTTCTGACATCTGAGTGAATACTGAGTACAAAGTCATATTGGCTGCGGGAAGTTTTCATAATTCATCTGGTCAATTTTACAAAACCTACGTGGTGTTTTAAGTCTAGTAAGTTTGTCCGTAGTCATTTCAACATACAGGTCTACTTAATTGTCCGGTTTGTGTAGCAAGGTGTTACTGATCGCTTTGGACGAGATCTCAGGCGTTTGCAGCTCTTGTTTCTAAGTGATGTTGACAAGCCCTGCAGCTGATCCCGCAATTAGGGGGAGAGCAATCGGGAAATTCCTCCCAAAATTTTCAAAAACATGTTCAGTTGAATATGTCAGTTGGGTGCGGCCTTGCTTGCTAAGTAAAGAGTAATAATTTTTGTTTGCTTGAAAACCATGGCAATGCAATGCTTTTTTCATTAAAGATCATGTATATTTATCATATAATTCACAAAATTGGTAATTCATTGAAAACTCCACTTACTCATTCCTAAAATAATCATGCTCACTAAAATAAATATTTGCTCAGCTTAGAATTATCTTAGAGGGAACACTGATCGTCAGCAATTTGAAAATGCTAAACAACATGTTGACCTTGCACCCCTGGAAAAATTTCTGCGGACACCCATGAATGATCGTGCTTTCTCGCTTTTGGTTTTTCGTTACTTTTGTGCTTTCACGCATTACGAATTGTTTGTTTCTTTCCGTTCTCCTAATTTCGGTTTCAAAATCAACAGAATCAACCCGCTTCTTGTTATTATTTCATCAAAATTACCTGCAATAACAAATGTTATACACAAATTACTATGGCTGTTGCAGACTATTCCAAACGACAATTAAAAACTGCAAGGTTCCCCACAGGATCGTCGCCAGCGGGGGGCCAGTGGTGCCCGGTCCCCCCATTTGAAATCGGTGCCCCCCCATGTCACGTTTGGCCCACTGGTTGCTGCATACATCCAATACTGTATTTCAAAAATGTGGCCCCCCCTTCTGGGTTCTGACCCCTCCTGCTGCTAAATCCTGGCGACGGGCCTGGTTCCCCATTTGAACAGCACTGATATAAACCGCATACAAGTGACTACGCTCACTTGCTGCAACATACAAGTCAAACACCATTACCGCACTATTCAGGCTACTGCCACCGGTAACTGTGATGTAACAAACGTAACCTGCAATGAGAGTACGTATTATGTCGTCACATGAACTGTTTATCTCGAGCCCTCGATGTATCTGCGCTGGCGCCAGTGACCACGTAAAATCGTT
>JGI24158J21664_10002379_pt1 | contig 22689 bp, 21 predicted proteins | sample Ectturendosymbi3_FD_21664 | JGI IMG/M metagenome (IMG submission 21664)
ACTAGTACTTTGGCGATATTGGATTCAAATCTGGTCGCCAATCTCGGGCTGCGAAAATACAGCCCTTCGTTTATCTGCACCAGTGCAGCTTGCAACAATAGGCTAAGCTGATGAACTTTCTAGGGTTGGCGTTTGAAGATGTACGGCAGTAGTTGGTAGATCTCATTCTTGGACAACAAAAGGTGTGACTGATTTGAAACATTGAAATGTGAAAATTTTTAAGCATGAGAAATCTGGCAAGCATATAACAAGCATTCAGGTAGACCTTTAATTTTTGGTAAGGTGAACATTGCAGCTGTAACTGATGCAGGATACAAACTTTTACTGGAAAAGCATAACAATCCAGTGACAAACTAGAAATTTTGTGTAAAATCATAAACTGTTTGAAATTTTTTGGAAAATCTAAACTTCATTTGAAAGAACATGATTAAAGTACCAGCTCAAAGAAAGTGGCTCTATCCTATGTCTGCAGCCATGACACGGTTTGAATAAAATGCTAAGCTTTGTCTTGTGAACAAACACGACTTAGTAGTCGAGCGGAATGTTCCAAGTTTAGTACGCGAGTGGTGCTGGGTTCGATTCTCGCCTTTGCAGCTTTGGTGATTACGCGTCATATTTTTGATGGGACCGGGTTAATTCTTTGGTGTTCGTGTTTACACTTTAGGGTTTGATTTCACTAAACTGACTAATTATTACTATTACGCCACTACTTATTAGAAAAACAGCCAGGGCGACAATCCTATATGTTCAACCAGAAAGGAAACTTCGCAGCCCTCCCGGCCAATTTCACCACGAGCCGCCGCTGGTAACGGCTATAGAATATTTGACTGTTCGACGTTCACAAAGCATTTGTTTTGTCATTATACGGTTTATGACAAGCACGTAGCATTGTTATGCAACAGTGATTGCACAAAGCATAAGTTCGGCCTCAAAAAATAAGCACGGGCCTTTTATTACGACAGAAAGCCCGGTTTGGGCCACCATAATTAAAGTGTACCGAATCACTACATAGCCCAACATTGGAATAATGTATTCCTGAAGCGGTTCAATAACTTCAAGTGTAATCAAGCCAAAGACCCAACAAGCAAAACGTACAGAAATCGGTGCCGTTATCCCTGACCGGGATTTCCCCAAACCGGAACCTTCCTTCCATCCCATCCGTTGTAGCATCTGGTTGCCGATGTTGCTGGTGTCCAAGCCATCCTTGGTTGGTTGTTCGAATGGTCTGCGATGACGGAGGAGGAGGAGGGTTTCAGTTGGGGTTTTTAGGTTATTGATTGCTATAATGCGTCGCGGTGCAAAAATGGCTGAAAACCACTGATCTAGACAATGCNTTGCTATGGCTACAAGATTTTGTTGGAACGGCGACTGCTTGCCGTCGAGTCGCTACATACACAGTACCGGAAAGTTTCATAGAGGAGCAAGTGGAATGGGGAGGGCGGTTGAAAAATAACTGCTATGCGGGGTCACCCGCCAGGTTGTGAGGTCATAGGTCACGAGCACTGTAAAATTTTTNAAAACTTGAATTTTAAGCGCGGAACAAACCCACAAACGCAAACGAACGGATTTAATCATTTGGCGCATTTGGCGAAAATAACGCCGGGTTTAGTTGCGGACTTCGTCGAAGTTCAAAAACACAAAAAAATTACGTCTAATCGCAAATTTCAAACCAGAACTTCCGTGACGCACAAATTCGAAGTTTGCAACCAATAGGAGGTCATCAGCATTGTTGACACAGAAAAAGAATCGACTGAAACAAGGCCAAACCTCACAATAAACTCAACGCTTACACGGGAGCATCTAAAGCGGCATCCTTCCGTCTCATGGGGGGGTCAGCTGTGCCGAAATTCTTTCGTCTCTCGGCGGCCCGGTCCCTGTACTTGATTTGTGGTTCTTCGGCCGCCGCCTTCGGACGCGTCAGATTTCCAATCTTGTTCTTTCGTCTGCGTTCACGATACAAAGGTCGTGAGTTCGAACACGACCCAGCGCAGACAGGAAACGTCGCAAGCGCGCCTACCTTTCTTCCAAGTTCTTCTTGTGCAGGTCGGACATATCTTTGTGCTTGCTCAGGACCTCCTTTGATGGGAAACCGCGTCTGTAACCAAATTGCCAAGTTTTTTTCAAATATCGGCAAAATATATACCAATGACGACTTCTCCCGCCGTTAACTGCTGAATGATATCCAAGGTTGATTGTTTTGACGCAACTGCAATTCGAAACGCCCAATTTCCGATTACTTCCGAAATCTTCCGATATAGTCCGATATAGTCCGAAATATAAAACATACAAATAATCGAAAATGGCGACTTCCGAAATATTCTGCTGACTTATTGTAAATGTGTATTGAGGGGGTTGTAATTTTGGGGGGAGTGGGGGGTTGCAATTTTGTACCCCTCTCGAACAACCCCTGCACAACCAATTTGACCTTCCGTTCCGGTTCTCGGGTGTTGGTGAGTTTAGGAGCTGTCACGTGACAGCAGATCAATCGTCGCGAAACAAAAATATCGGAAAAGCAAGCCACGTGCCAACGAACGACTCCTTTCACGTTGCGCATTTCTTTAACAGAGGAAGAAGAAAAGAGGGGTTTACACAGAAAAATTAGGGGTTTCATAGAGGGAGAAATGGGGAGTGCAGAGAAATAAAAACAGGAGTTTTACATATAGGGAAAAATAAGAGGTTTTTAAAAAGCGAAATAGCGGTTTTGCAGAGAAAGAAAAACTAGGGTCTTGCAGAGCGAGAAAAATAGTGGTCCTTAAGATTTTAAAATTCACAGCTTCTATCACCCCCAACCCACCTGCACAGCAGACAAGCCAGCTTGTCCCAATCGATCAGCTTCTCCTCGTCATCATCATCCTCTTCTTCGCTGTCGCTCGCGTGCGTGTAAGACACGAGGCCGCTGTTGCTCGCCGTCGCTGGCGCCAACTTGCGCTGGGGCGAGATGGAGATGATTAAACGCCTAACTTTGACCCCTGTCGTTCTTGCCGATTAAACACCAAATTTTCAGAACAGCGTCGAGTCACGTGACAAACTACAAAGAATCACGTGGCAACCGTATTCGAAAAAATATTGACGTAAAACCTCGTCAATGCACGTTGTTATTAGCAACCAAACTCTTTGCTTCGCTGCAAACATCGCGATGTTATTGTTTTCCAACAAAAGAGCGCGAGATTCAACAAACACTTTTGACTACGTTCAGAAATGGAAACTCACCCCCACTGGGGCGACGGGCATCTTGAATGGCCCCAGGCCCTCTGCTTTGTAGACGGCAGAAATGGCCGCTTGCCTCTCGGCCTCGCTGACCTCTTTCTCCAACAGAGAGAAGGCCGCGTCGGCTGCACATAAAAACGAACGGGTGTTGGGGAGTAAAGCATAAAAACGACCGAATATTGGGGGGAAAGCATAAAACGCANAAGNGTTGGGGGCAAAGCATAAAAACGAGCGAATATTGGGGGGAAAGCATAAAACGCACGAGTGTTGGGGGGAAAGCATAAAACGCACGAGTGTTGGGGGGCAAAGCATAAAACAGAACGAATATTGGAAGAAAAGAATAAAGCGAACGAGTGCTTGGGAGGAAAGTAGTCGCCAGTGTTCTTTACCCGACCACCACGTAACAAACCAAGTCAATCCCAGACGGAAGTTGACCCCCCTCAGAAATCACCCCACCTCGTGCGAACAGTTGAAACAAGTCCCTTGTGACAGGACCAGTAGCTAATATACGATGCTGCCGACTTATCACTTGTAACTACCATCTCACCAGTGGACGACTCCTTCTTGACCCCACCGACAGCGCTGACCCCCGGCAATCCGGTGCTCGTCTCCATCAACTTCTTCATCTCCTCCTTCTTCTTGTTCTGGGCCTTCGCCCACCGTTCCATGTCCTTGGCGATCTACGCGACAATCAGCTTTGTGACGTAACCAAGGCGTGCCGGCTTTGACACGCAACGAAGTCGCATTGCCGACAATCGGCTTTGTGACGTAACGAAGGCGCGCAAGCTTTTTGACGAAACGAAGGCGCATAAATGACAATCGGCTTTGTGACGTAACAAAGTTCCATTACCGCAAACTCGCAGAGAGCACTTCGCATCAGCTCCAAAACTCGATGCTAATTCAGTTTGGTGGGTGGCGGCAATGTCTTACAACACAAAGAACAACGGTATGCTCGTCACCTTTTTCGCGTTTATCTTCTTTTGTTCCTTGTCTTTCTTCTCTTTCTCTTTGTTCTGGGCCTCAGCAGACACAGGTACGTAGTTGCGCTTGTTTGCGTCATAATAAAGGTATTGTTGCGTGTAGTTGTTGTAGAAATACTGCATTCAGACATGCGGTGAATTAAGAAATATTTGCGACTGCTAGCAGCAAACGATTAAAGTTTGTTTTAAAAAAACTTTTTGCTTCGCCAATAGTTTTTTTATCTAACTTTTCAGAAAAATTGTTTTTATGAAATATTTGACAGAAAACATTTTTATGAAAAGATGTTTTTCACATTTTTTATAAATTTTTTTTATTTTTTAAAACACGTCCAGGCGCATTGCAACCATGTTTCACACGAACCCGAGAATTGGCGTCGTAATAAAGCCCGGTTGTTGCGTCATAGTAGTAGCCTGAGGTGTGATCGTACTGGAACTTGGACGTGTCCGGTGGGGGGTACTGACCAGGCTGGAGGTTGGCAACAGGCGCTTGTTGCTGAAACGCAAACAGGAATGGTAGGACTTGAAGAAGAAGAAACTCGGAAAATAACCGAAAAATGACTTTTCTTCTCCAATTAAAACAAGATGGCATCGGAAAGTCTAAGCCAGGGCGCCAAACTACGGCCCGTGGGCCACAACCGGCCCGCAAAGCCATTCCATCCGGCCCGCAGAGTCATTTTGTCAGTAACGAAAAAATTGCATATTTACGAAAAACTTGATTTCGTAGATTGCAACATATCCCGAAACAATCACATTACGTAAGATGTCCGGCCCTCGAACTGTTGTGTAACAGCTTGTTTGTTGTGAAGCACCTTATACGTAATACCCTATGTGACCCTCTGACAAAAAAATATTGGAGACCCCTGATTTAAGCAACGCCACTGATTTGAAGATTTAAAGCAGGGGTGGGGAGCCTGCGGCCCGCGTGGCCATTTTATGGTTGGCATCAGAATTCGCGTTACCCGAGTTAGAACACAACATCGCGTCAGAACGACGCTCCGTGACAAGCAGACACGTAAGCAGTACGTCATAGGGAAGTTTTCTCGCCGCTTTTCCAACTTTTCACTTGGTGGGAGTAAATAGGTTAACAGCTCCTGTTTTGAAGAATGCAACTCCTCAGTCAGCCATTTTCCCGGAAACTATCAGCTACGAAGAATTCCGACTGTTTACTTTTGAATCGCGTGACCGCCCACAACAGTTGTGTCCTCGCTGGCGACACCCAGTGCCCACGCTGGAGACAAACAAAAGAATCGAGGCGGACGCGTTCGGGCGGTAACGCGTTGCTATGACACTGCTTTGCGAAAAGATTTGTGAATTTTCAAATAAACGCCCGAAACTGCGAAGCCGTCCTTTACCCGCGCCGCCGCTACACCCACTCCCACTGAGCGCAACAGTGACAAGGAACTAACAGCGGCGACGTGAACAATCGGAAAGATCGCGCAATAACCCCCCCTGTTGTATCACCTGCGTCGTTCCTGCTTGTTGTCTGTTTGTTTGTTGGGCTCCCGCTGGAGCTTGTTGTTGTTGTTGCTGTTGTTGTTGTTGTTGAGGTGCGTCTGCATCAAAGAAAACACGTCAGAATCAGTGATTGACGCTTAAATGAACCGATGCGGCGGAACTGGCGACCGTTGCTAGGCAACTCGCAAATTCGCCACGCGATTAGAAACTCCAGAATACTCGAGAGATTCAACAATTAACCCGATCAAACGCAACCGCTTCATATATAGCAAATTTCTCGCGCGTTCTTTGCTGCGTGCCTCTCGGTCACGCGAGCGAGAAGAACACTAAACACAAAACGAATCTTGTCGACAATGGCGGATATCAAAGCGAACACTTCTGATGATAAGAGGCTCGAGAGAAGTCTTTAAGTGGGAAAAAAACTCACTGTTTGTTTCCGGTTCTTTGCTCTGTGAAGAAAGAACAAACAAACAAAAAATGTTAAAAATAAAAAACTTATGAGAGATTGCCCGATGCTTTCCTCTTCACACCAACATCGTTTTCACAAATCAGACCTGTTCAGTATAAAACCTAAAAAACTGTTGGGGGCAAAACATAGAAATGAACGAGTGTTGGGGGACAAAGCATAAAAACGAACGAGTATTGGGGGAGAAAATTTTCGACTTCACCACCACAACACTTACCTGAGCTCCTTTCGACCAGTTTGCAGCCTGTATGGCGGCCTCGGCCACTTGGACCGCGGCCGAGATGGCCGTGTTGGAAGAGCCCTGGTTGTTGGGGGCCTGGCGCGGTTTACGGGACACGCCCTGAGGGGTGCTGAACTCCAAGGCCACGTGTTTTCCATCGATATGAAAACGGGGGGTGGCTGAGAGCAGATAGTCGAGAACTTGCTTGCATTCCTGAAAAGTTGGTTTCACAGTTGGAAAGGCCACACAAAAAGCTTTTTTTCTTCATTAAATCCAGAGAGGCATTTATTCTACTTGACCGGCTTGAAATTGGGGTGAACTGAGCCCAGGAGCTAATCAAGCGGTCCATCATTCCCAAGTTTGAGAACGCACAAGGTTGAAACAGTGCGCTCTGACAATAGATCCGGGCAAACTTATAAAGCCTGCCCCGAACAAACTACAGAACAGAGAAAAGATTTGATTTTAACAAAATCCCAGTAGCAGTGAGCGTGAATGTTATACTCGCATTGGCATTGGAAGGGGTTTTTCCAAGGGGGACCAAATGATTTTTTGAAGGGAAGGCCAAAGGATTTTTCCAGGGTAGAACTAACAGTGGGTGAAATTTCATATTACCAACAGGAAAAAGCATTTTTTAGTTAATAGGAAAATATCAAATTTCAAACCCCAGGGGGTTTGGCTCCCCCTGCCCCCTCTTCTGATGCCCACGTACACTTGCCGTGCAAGATAGACTGTGAAGGAGAACGCGACGCAGGAAAATGCAGAACCGTCGATACTTCCGGAGCCAGAACGAACGCAATTGAACCAAGCGAGCATCGAAAACCACCCCACGCTTCCTACCTCCACACTCTTCCACTGCACGAAACAGAATCCTCGCGAGTTGCCCAGCTTGCCTCTGACCAGTCGTATGTCCACGATAGGGAAGTGGGTGATGTACTCGAACGAGGCCCGAACGGACGCTTCGGTGGTGTCCGGGTCCAGGCCTTTGACGATGAGGGCTGAGAATACATACGAAAGCTTTCACTCGAAGTCTGGCACTAAACACACACAGCTGGCCAACTGCATTTTTAAGACGTCTGCCAAGAAAAGCCATCCTTAGTAATTTCGCGACTGTAGGAAGTTCACTTTTGTGACGTGGCAACGCGTCGATCAGTTTTGCCGAAGTGTCACGTGCCAAAATAATTTTCAGCTTGCGCTTAGTGGGGGTGAGGTAGGACCATGGAAATCGAAACATAGGAAGATGCGGCTTTGCGGAAAGCCATCTGAAAGAAAGTTACAAAAGCTACGTATGTTTTGTTTCAATAAAAACACTGAACGAAAAGGTTGTCACTGGCAACAATATAAAAAGCGAATCGTAGTCGAGCCTGAGACAGCACCGTCACGAAGGGACCACGTCACACAGCAACCACTTACTATCGGTCGGTTCGCCGAGGTATCGACGCGGGTAATCGTCGTCACTGTTTCGTCGCCAATCAGAGCGCTCGCGTTCGCAGTTACGTTCCTGGCCGAAGCAAGGAATACGTTGTTCAGGTTAAACACGAAAATACCCCATTTTTGCTCCATAACAGAAAATCGAAAGACAACTGACAGAAATACTCATTCATTATGCACACAAATGAACATAGACAACAGCATCGTTTCAGTTAAATAGAAAGCAAGGAAAGATTTTTGCACAACTACCCTTTCGCCATGCACAGAAAAATGTTATGTATAAATATATCCTTTTAACAAAATACATTCACAAAACTACATAAATATACACTAAAATGCCCTTGAAAACTGAAATGAAAAAAGATGGGTAATTCAAACATAAAAATAATATTTTGCTTAAATGGAAAATTATCGCCAAGAACGCTCCAGCTTTATCAGCATCTACACGCGCGCACACACACACGCACAACACACCAACATCCATCTTCTCACCCGGTCACGACGCTCCCTGTACCGTTCGACGCCCATACGTGGATCGAAGTATTCCACCGACAAATGCTCTCTTCCCAGCGACAGGCAACCCTGGTGCGAACAACAGCGCGAGCGTTAGATTGTGACGTCACAGAGGCGGATTTGCAACGAGCGCCGAGCGCGCGCAAGCCAATTTAAGATTCCGACAAAGAGCAAGAACGAAAAAAACGTCGACCTCAACTCAAGATCCAAGACGCCGGAGAACTGATCGATCGGTGACGTCACAATGGACGCGTGCGGCGCCCCTTCTTTCCACTGCCTGATCACGAACAAGACTCCTCTAACGAAACACCTGGCTCTTTGCTCAAATTGGAGCTTGAAAACTTATAGCAGCAGTCCACAAAAATATATGATGCGGTAGCGGGCGGCTATTGCTTCACTGGCAATCAATACATCGCTGACTGGCTGTCTGTGCGGCTCGACACGGTTGACTGCTTTTAACGCTACGAAACAAAGGCATGAAGTCGAACGACAACAACAGCGTGCGCGTGCCGTTGCGCTGAAGTTAAAAGAAAATAAAAAAACGACAGTGATGCTTCTACAGGAGTATGTTATGCTTTCAGGGAAGCAGGTAACTCTTCACGAATACTATCGATGTGAGCGACGTTGTTTATTTTTAACTCGCGTTGCACGAAATTAAAGTTTTCATCCAAGCCATTCATTCAATCGCCTCTAAAGAGCCGCTGTCTTTGAGCACCGTCTCAAAGCTTTTCCTAAAATTGCTCTCGAACCCTGATAACTGTGTGCCTTTAACAAAAACAACAACGAACAATAACAATAACCAATCCAAGAATTGCAACAGAAATTTAAAGACGGCGCCGCCGCGGCGCCATCTAGGGATCAGGAACCTGATGTTCAGTCATCCACGCGATGGCATCCCTGGTACCCTCGAATTCGATGATGCATATCCGATCGTTTGCGTCATTCGGACCTGCGTGTGCCAAGAGTCGACAGTGTCAAAGGTCAGGCAAATACAGATGTCAAAGTTCATGGCCGTGTCTCGAACAGTTAAGCGACTGAGAAACCAGGATTCCAGCGTTTTTCGCCCCGCAAAGCGATTCCAACACCTACTTGCTCGTGCATTCCATATTTTTTACAAGTTCGTCTGGTGATGCTCGCCCAAATAGCAGGTGGGGGGCGTAAAACCGACTTGGGGGGCATCCGCCCCCGGGAAATACATAGCCCGTGGGTGTGTGACATGACAGTGTTGTAGTGTGGCAAGACAGACCGTTCTCCCAGGCCAGGTAGGCACCATCGGGAAGGCATCCTTACGACAGTGTAACAGAGCAGGCAGGCCGGCACAATGCTTCTGGTTGTGACAGTTGTCAGGACTTACCTCAACTCATACATCATCAACGTAATTCACCGTCGCATTTGGTACTTACCAACATGAAACAAGTTAAAACCAAACTAGCAGGCTCGTTTTCTACGACAGGACAGTCATGCAAGAACAAGTCTGACAAAAACTGGCTAAGAAATAGTGAAATATTTTGTTTGAAACAGGCTGATGAGAAGAAAAAGTTATTCACCTGATTCATATTCCATTCTCACTCCCAGGAGAGGAGCTCCAAACCTCTCTACTTCATCTCGAATCTGCGGACGAAAGAATTTAATAAAACACCAATAGACCGGAACAAAATGAAATGGCCTCCCGCCAAGCAGGCAGACAGTTCATGTTTAACAGAGGTGGCCATGGATACGGAGTCGACTGCGGCAGGATTCTGCGCATTTCTTTCGGACCCGGAGTCGACAACTTTTGAAGAACCCGGATCCGGAGTCACGTTTCAATTTCGGCAGCAGCAGGTGTCCGCGCGGTCATTTCTTAAGTATTGCAGCCGGAGTCGGAACAGGAGTCGGATTCCAAAATCTGAAGAATTTCCGGACCCAGACCCCGATTTAAAAATTTTGGAAGAGAGGAGCGGAATCGGAGTCTGGAAAAGCGACTCCGGTCACCTCTGATGTTCAGCCAAGGAAGAGACCAAGAGGTAATAATCAGGCCAGCGGACCACAAATAAGACCACTGTTTGCTCAGCTGTTATATAACAGCGAGAAACGCAAACAGTAGGAACATCAAAGAAACAACAACACGAGCAAACAAGTGTTCTTCATAGGGCGAGTATTTCAAGCAAAAAACAGGCAACAACAACATCAAGGACAAATTAAGTACAAAGCATTTAACACGTCCAGAACCTTCGAATATACTAAAATACAGAGCCTGTGACAAAGCAATGCGGATCAAATTTGTTCATCATGACGAAGAACGCGTTTTTTGACCTGTGTTCTGAAACTAGCGGCACCCAGGAGCTTGAGATCCAAATAAAGGGACAGTAAGCCATGTGGCGAGCTACGAGCATATCCCAAATTTTAACTGGATTTAATGCTGAAAATCTGCTGCCGAAGATGCTGTGAACCATTCACAAGCAACCAGCATATATCCGGAAGCGGGAAAGGAAGCTCTTCCCATCTCATACCCCCCAGGATTTTCTTGAAGGTAAATCACCGGCTCGACCTCCTCCCACTACTCCGACAACGCAAAGCACTGGAATGACAATCGCGTGCGACTTTGATCAGAAGCGCGTGCAAAGTTCAAAGTTCATGGCGCTGTTCAAACGCTTTTTCGTCGATTAGCAGCGCGATACTAAGTTGAACCTGGCAAATCATCACATTAAAATCGTCAAGCAATGGCAAAAACAACTGACAAACCGAAACAACAATTAACATCGACAACAGATTCAGCTTCAATACACAGCTAATCCACAGGTTTATTTTACACGCAGATCCGAGAAAATGTAGGACAGTCAGTGTTTGGGCACTGATAGTGAGAAGAACGAGTATCACCGAGAAAGCATAAAACAAAAAATTCATGAAATAGTTGCTCAAACGAAGAAACGAGCACCATGTAACAGATAAGATGAAATGAGATTTAATACGAAGAGTTAAACTTGTTACGCACTAGAGAAACATATTAAAATCGTCAAACAAAGTCGCGCGGCTGAACGCATATCTTGGTTAACGTGAATCAACACAACCTGTTTTTTTCTCGCCGAGACATTTCGTTCGTTTGTCTCACAATAGTGTTAATACTCGCTGTACTTATTAACAAGCCTATATTTTCCGACATTATGACCGAATTGACTTAATTTTTTTCGTCAGTTCAAAAGAAGTTCGGCCTAGCGTGACCGAAAAAAAACTGGTTGCCAACATTCGCTACTGGGAAGCATTTCCTGTTTCCGAACGCGCGGTACCAAGAACACATGCAAGAACTGGAACTTCTCGCTGAAGGTCGGGAAGTTCATAGCCATTTGCATAAACAAGGGATACACCCCCCTCTGGCGTTTGCAATCAATCGAGAACTGAACAAATCGGCTTACGTGCCTTCTTTACCATATCACTGAGGCATCGGTCTGCAAACGACCTATTCAAACCGAACACGACCGTTTCGCCACCGATTTTATAAACGCGGCGATGACGTCACGCACCAGGTGTTTCAACCATCCATTAGTCATGGGTCAAGTACGTGCGCTCCACAACGGGGGAGGGGGGGAAAGGAATCGATCGTTAAAGTTTTTTCAAAGAGGAAATCGATTTCACGTGAAACTACGCAGGACTCTCAGTCGCAGATTAGTCACGGCGTCAGACTAAAGCTGGGTTTACACTGAGGAGGAGTTTCGCGCGGAGAACAGCGCGGCAGTCTTCTTTATTTAACGTCGCCGCGTGCGCTGCTGCGGTATATTGCGAAGTCATGCGAGTCGAGGTGGATCGCGCGAAGAGCGAAAATGAGCTGTCGGATGAAAGCGCCTGGTCTAGTCTAGTGACTAGCCCCTTGCAAGTACCAGATATTTAGAGTGCTTTATTTCAAAATAATCCTGGACTATGTGTGTTGTTCATTGAGCGTTTAGATTAATTTGGATCAGTATTAAAACCTTTGGTGCTTTCTTTTTTTTTAATCGGAACAATTGTTGTTTGATATGGGTATGGTTTGATATGATCAGTAGTGAAAGTTAGTTTTGTCACGAATGGTCACTCACGAGAAGTAATCATTTTGTTATTTGAGGATGCCTCATGACTTAACTTCTCTTCATGCGTATTATGTAATGGGTATCTGCAAATTATACCCAATCCTTACACATTTACTTCCACATATCACTTGCTTTGCCTCAAATCTAAGACACGAAAGTTTAAATTTTAGCGACCTAAAAATTCTTTCATGATGAAACAATCAGCAGCATTAAAAACTTGTCATTACGAAATACGAAGCTAATCAGGGAATTAACCAAGTGAGCCTAGGGTAATTTAAACATTCAAATGTTGTTGAACCAACCAGCCTCCTAAACCAGTGGTTCCCTAATTGTGCCACGCGTATCCAGGTTTAACAGGTTGTCCTTAAAAAAATATTAACTACACATCGCTGACTCTTCTGTAACAGCTTATCAACATGGATTCTCGTGTAGGCCTATGCATCCATCCTGCATGTAAAGACTCAGTTGTTAGTGAATAGGCAAATAGCCCACTATTTACTTAATAACCTGCAGCAAAGCATACGTAGTTTCAATGAAACACAACCTTTAAAATGTCGGTTGACGAAGTCAGCAGCACTGCCCACAATGATTGCTATCTAGGTCGCCTTGCTGAAAGCCTGCAACAGCTCAAGCGGTTGAACTCAACAGCAATCGTCATTCATGAGTAACGCGCTTCTCTTGCGTGCAGTGCAAACGGAACACCTGCCGCAGCCGCTTCGTTTCCGCGCGTAACTAAATTTACGTGCAAACCCAGCTTAAGCAGGCCCGTCGCCAGGATATAGCAGCAGGGGTGGGGCCAAAAACCAGGAGGGACCAAAAAACAGAAGGGGGGGCACATTTCAAATACTGCATGGGATGCATGCAGCAACCAGGGGGCCAAACATGAGATGGGGGAGCGGGCACCACTGGCCCCCCCGCTGGCGACGGTCCTGAGCTTAAGGCTCGCACAAATGCAAAGGTGTCGCTGGCTTACCTGCTTTTCGTCGATAGATGGGGGCATGCGGCTCACCACCAACGTCGGGCACGCACCACGTGACCAGACGCTTTCCCGCTCGACGCCAGGGGGCGGCGGAGTCCGGCTTCGACTTCGCGACCTGCGACGGTAGTCCGGCCGGTCGCGGTAGTCGGGACGTTCCTTCATTTCTTTCTCCCTGCGCGAGAAAAGGGGAAAAAGGTTAACGACGGATTCGAGAGAATAAGAAGAAACAGAAAATGCTTAAGACGAATTCAGGAGAAAAAAAGAGAAAAACAGAAAAAGTGAAGAAGTTAAAGACGATCTAGAAATAAGTTTTAAAAATTGAGAAAATGTTAAAGATGAAATCGCAAGAAAAGAACAAGGAAAAACAGAGAAAAAGTTAAAGACGATTTTGGTTCAATCGATTGGGGTGATTTTCGAAGTAGGAATTTCGTCAAACCTAGAAAGGATTAGACCCGCAAAGCACAACCTATGTTTCTATCGCAGGCGGTCACGATCTACCGAAAGCGCAGTATCTACGCCAGTGGGGTGATTAGGGCGGGTACTGTAGCTGTGGCACTTAACATCAATATTTTTGAAAGAATTTTAGCTGGATTTACGCGCTCCAAGAACCGTGCTACCAACAGGCTTCTGATTTCGTTCATATTTTGGGCGACGGCGATTATCGGTCTTGCTTAGGAAATGCTGCGACGATTCACTCAGTGGGTCGTGGATCGAACAAGCAACCTTTCGATTGAGAAGCGGGAACTCTACCACTGAGCGATCATCGCCCCGATTTACGGTCTTTGCTTTAGCTCCTAGACGTCAGTATCTTTACAAGGCAGTGATGAGGCCGTTCAGCAGTATAATTAGTCAACACAGCTGTAGGCAGTGGCATAATTGACCGTGGGTAGATGTGCGAACCCCCCCCCTGGCAAACCAAAAACACAGTAACATATATTTCGGTTTTAGTTTTCTTCTGGTTTTCTGTAGGTTGTTCTTGTTTTGCGTTTTTCTGAATGATTTCCACGTTTTGCTATAGACATCCGTATCCGGATTCACTATCGTTTATCAACTTTTTGCTGAATTTAGGCTAGCGGGCCTTCATCAGCTACGTTTTCCCCCCTGGCACAAATCCCCAATTGCGCAACTTGCTGCAGAGCAAGGGCCTGAAGTTGCATAAGATACTCCTTAAACCAGCCTTTCGCTTCAATCAAAACCATGCGGCAACAGCGTTCGAAAGTACACCTCCTGTAGTCATCATAATCCAGGGGGAAATCTCTCCTCGGCGATCCCCTGTAACGTCTCTCGTCCGGGTGGCGGTAATCGCGGATGGGCGAGCGGTCGCGATAGCGCGGCCGGTCCTCGTCTGGCCGCCGACGGCCACGTTCCATCTCGTGCCGCGGATACTGGAATGAAAGAAAGGAGAAGTTACGCGAGAGAATGTCGCCCGGACAACAACGCACGAGCTCGCGCCGAGATCTTTGTGCGACAAGTTTTTTTTTTCTGTTCGAAAGTTGTCGATTCGGATCCCGATCTTATTTTTGCGAAGAGTAGTTTTCCTCAACAGCCAAAATCGCAACGCTGAGACGTCAGCTTCTCAAACAAATAAACCAAGAAGTACGAAGATCCTAAATAGCGCGAAGAGATTATTTCTATCCCTGCAATCACACAAAAACCTCCGACACATGTCGCCGCAGTGGCGCGTCCCTTGCAACCAACAAGCGTTCCGCTGATAGCCTTGGTGCAGTTTTACCACATCAGGGACCGGATTGTTCAACGTATCGGTTCAGTTTCCTTTTTGCCATTATTTACCCCCGGGGGTCTACAAACTTTTTGTCAGAGGGCCACACAAGCTGTTACAAAACAGATCGAGGACCGGACGCCTTACGTAATGTGATTGTTTCGGGACATGTTACACCCTACCAAATCAACAATTTTTCGTAAATATATTATTTTTTCATTATTAACAAAATGTCTTTATCCGGAATGAACTGGCTTCGGCCGGATGTGGCCGCGGGCCGTAGTTTGAAGCTGTTTTTTTTCGGTCATTTTTCGGTCAGAGACCGGAATGTTTTTGAAATGGCCGAAAAAATTAAGTCATTTCGGTCAGAATGTCTGAAAATATAAGCTAATGAACACTCTTACGGCGAGATTTAATACAGCTGTGAGACAAATGACCGAAATGTTCCAATGACCAAAATTTCTCAGCCAAAAATGACCGAAATGCTCCAGCGAAAAAAAACAGGCTTGAAGACCCTGGTTTCCCCCGAGGAACGTTAAAAAAGCGGTTAGCGTTACCGCGATGAAGAACCAGTTTTAAAAAAAAACATCCCTGATCACGCGTGGCGCTGTGGCCGCGTTTTTGTCGGGTTCAAAGTTCATTAAAGCCGTGCCAGAAGCTCAATTTCGGGTTCGGCTTTGCTTAATATCGGGAGCATCATCAATTTTGCATCAAGGCCTAATCAGCGTCATTGGTCAGGTCGGCTGATAACGATGCGCGGCGAATATTGACAAGCGAAAGCTCGCGCGCGGCTCGTCCTGGCGCCGACTGATCGGCAGGAGGTGAATCCGAAACTTTGCAGTGAAAATATGTCAGTATTTTTCTTTCGTCTGCGGAAACGAAAGACCAAAGCAGGACGCGCTCCACACATAAACCACAGATGGTTTCATGAAAGACAGTCGTGCAGCATTTCGAGATAAGATTTGAGTTTCAGCAAAGTATGACAGCGTAGGTCTGCGGCAACGATTTAAAAAAGTGACTGAAGCTGAGTGAGCGATGATAAGGAGATTGAAAATCGCTCCTGACCAGACATAAAGCCCAAAAGATGGGCTGGTGGGTGAATATAGCTTTGAATGATGACAGACAGTTCGCGAAGTGAAGGAAAACAAGGCAGCGACGAAATGGTAATTTCAACTCTTGAGAAATCGATCGTTTTTAGCAACTGAACGTTGGTTATGCGCGTCACAAACAACCGCGCACGTCAGAAAGCACAACGTGCAAACCTTAACAACAAATCTTGCGTCACTTCCGACAAACACCGAAGTGTTTTTGAGGTTGAAACCAGTTTGCAATGATGATATAAATTCAACGACTGTAAAAAAGAGTTTAGAGACACGCGCATATCTCCACTGCACGAAACGACTTGATCCGTACGTGTTTTCTCCTGCCCAAGAACTGTAACTGACCCACGATCACGTCATCCGACTTCCCTAAAAACGCGATGTGGTGGATCAGCCGGCCACAAAAAGACTTAGACTTAGCAAATGCAGTAACGCCAGGGAAAAGTGAATGAGAAGTAAGCTGAAGTGCAGAGTAACGAGGAAATTAACGCCTGGAAATTCAGCGGAAGTCAAAGCATTCTTTTTCTAAATTACAGTGCGGCTTTTTAATATTTAATAAAATTAAGGCTCTTCTCCACAGCTCAACCTAGAGCTTCGTACTGCCGAAGAGTCTTAACCAGGTATGGACAAACTACGGCCGGACAAGACCCTTAATCTGGGCCCGCTGAATTAGTCACGATTTTATTAATAAAGCTAGTTGGATTTTTACATCCCATTTACATACTTCACCCCCAAAAAATCTACCTCCTCCCGATCCACTGTCAAATGTTGTAATCCACTGTGAGGTCAGTAAGCCTGCTCCCTCAATGGGACTAGAAGATATGAAAGTTATTGGCTGAAATCGTTGCAGCATCGGCAGCGGTCATGCAGTTTGTTTGTTCTGAGTTCGAAGGTCAGTCACCAGGTTGAGAACGACCACAGAAGCACAGGCCTAACCTGGAGCAGCGAAAAACAAGTTCACGGAAACGCAGCATGATGCAAGTGCGGGTTTTCCCGGAAGTGGCTCTTGCGCCCGTCTTTGCACTAATGAGCCAGTTAACTAAGTTTCCAACAAGTTAGTAGAAACGGCGGTTTTCAAAATAAAATCTCTTTGCCAAACAAGAAGTTTTTGCGTTACGTTCGCATATTTTACGTTTCATAATCTCTACTTTCTTAACTTCAAGTGATTCCCATCCTATGGCAGCAAATTGTTTTCTTTCGGTCACAGACCGACACGTATTTGAAATGACCCGAAAAAATTTAGTCATTTCGATCAGAATGTCCAAAAATATACGCTAATGAACACCTTGTGGCGAATTTTAATGCTACTGTGAGACAAATGACCGAAATGTTTCACTGACCAAAATTTCTCAGCAAAAATGATCGAAATGTCTCAGCAAAAACAAAGCAGATGGGAAACAACAAATGCCGTAAAATTCCGCTTCAACGTAAAATTTAAAGAAACGCATTTCTTGAGCAACGAAACTTTTGGGTTTTTATTGAAAAGCACGACTAAATGTGACGTACAGACTTATAAACAGACTTTTTAAAAATCCGAATGAACGTTCAAAAGTGTTTAAAAATATCCGATACTCATTTCAAGGTCTGAATTCGACGAAGAGCCGTTCAAACAACATTTTTCCTTCAACAAAATACAGTAAACAAAAACGATCACACCTTGAATTTTCATGACAGGTTATGAAAGTCTGCTTGTGCCAGTTCAATACGGGTAGCCTTCACTGCAGGTGAACCATGAAGCACGTGCACGGCCTTGCTTGGCCTTATGTTAAAGTACATTGCAGCAAGCCGCCATGTATCCGACCACATTTTCATACTGCACCTCTTTGCTCTGATGCTCACGCACACTTCACAAAGACGCATCAGCCCAGTAAAACCGGCAGCGATAGATATATCAGAGCAAGCAGCCGCCTGTCAAAAGCGCCAGCAAACCCGGATCAATGGTAACTGTATTTGATTTCGGGCAGCGATTGATTGGTTAGGCCACGTACTAATTACTACTCGGTCGCCACGGCAATTCGGTTTCGAGATCTGGCTGACTGTGCGACCTGGTATATTTAAGTGCGTGTTGAGCAAAGCATTGAAAGCGAGAAGGCAAAAGTGTTCTTAGGCAAGGTTGTTTCGAGGGAAACAAAGCCAGGCGCAGAGCTGTGCAGCAGTCACTCGGGCAGCTGCGCTGAAAGCAGAGAACGTAGCTTATGTGCTAACCTGCGCTGTTGCAACAGACGCCCTCAACTGCAGCAACATTGTGGAGGTTGTTTGTCGTTTTGTATCAAACAGCGATCTCGAAAAGAAGACTTCGGCAGACTCGCAATCGTTTTTTTTTTTGGAACTTCCATATTGGGATCGAGAACACCGTAGTTATCATGGACGAGAAAAGATAGGCATGCGACGCTGACAAAAGTTCTATAAACGCAGTTTCTTTGAGCTGGAGCTTTATCGAGAGGCGTGTGTGGAAGAGAAGATATTTTTTGGAGTTTTCCAGGTGTTTCCTGGTGGTACAATTACACCATTGCTTAGTTTAGACCAGGGGTGTACAACCTTTTTGCTATTGCCGGCCGCATTATTTTTATTTATATGAAGTACGGCCGCCAGTGAGTTAGAGTTATATTTATTAGATAGGTTTAATTGACAAACAGTTTTTATCCGGTAAATGTCGTTTACTTGTGCCTAAAAGTATAATAAAATGTCATATATTTTAACGAATTTTCAACGAAATTACGCATCGTGTCGACTGATTTTCTTGCCTTCCGTTTGTATTGCATCAATATACGCCAGCACGGCCGCCCAAATCGTATTTTAAACTACCTGTGGACGGCCGCAAATTTCATTATCGAAGGCCGCAGGTTGTGCACCGTTGATTTAGACCAGTGTTTCCCAATCTTTATTTGGCTACCGCCCCCTTTTCTAATAAACAAATTTCTATCGTCCCCCTACCACACATATCAACACAATTATTTCGTACTATATATTTGGTATGTTTGAAAATGATTAAAACAAGAATGAGCGCAAAGATGCATTTCACTATAAAACTTAATTTAGTAAATCAACTCGTTCAGCAGTTGAAAACTGTTAAGAGTTCATGATTTGGAAACTGTTACAGGTCATGACGGGCTCGATTTCGCTTGAACAGCATTAACTTGGACAAGAAGGTGGAGATTGGTGATTTGCCTTTCATGAGGTTAGCATCATTCCCCTGCAATTGCAAAGTAACTTCATTGAACTTCGTGAAGATATCTGTGGACTGTGACAGCCAAGATACTGTATCTGTGACACCCTTTGACAGCTACCTTCTGTGTGCAGCAACAGGCACAAACTCTCTTCATCAATTATCCGAGTGCGCCACACTGCCTACACTTAGCAGAACATTTCTAAAGCCTTTGGTGTCATTTGATCAATCCATTATACTCTGCCACATTTTTAGTAAATTTTGAGTTCGGAGCAGTGCAGGATTGAAATTAATCTGCAGGTTTTAAAAGTATTTGAAATTAACCGTGACACTTGCAGTCATCCACTGGCTCTACCATCTCTCTCTCGCTGGATTTCGTTGGCGCTGCTCAAGCTAAAGTGCGTTCTGAAACACACTTCTGTTTTCAGGAATCTTTTCGATTCCCTTTAGGTAACTTATTCTTGTTGGCACCTAACACTATCTGTAAAACATGTAAATTGCCTTTCTACTTTCGGATTGAACTCGTACAAGGTTATTATTATTTTTGTTATCATTAAGCCACTCCAACCAAAATCAGCTCACGCTTTTGGTTACAGACTGATTCTAAGTGCAAGCGTGCATTCTCACACCTGACCGGTGATAGTCTCTAACAAAACGGGCATGTAGCAGTTTACCCGTGCCAAGAAGTACAGCTGACGAAAATTCCAGTCATAATCATTTCATTATAGACGAGGACAGTTTTACTGGGCAGCTTGCCTTTAGTGATGGAAACTGCAGTTTATCAATTTATCTCCTACCATTTCACCTCTGTTTTGTTTCCAAAACGCTAAGTTTTTGTTTACAGATTATATGCAATCATGTTTGTTGATCATACTGCTTTTTATGATATTTGGTCACTCAAAGGTAGTAAGACAACAGAAATGTAATTATTAACTGGGTCTCCTATCGCCCATTTCTGCTTCACCGGCCCCCTAGAGTTTCTCACCGCCCCCAGGGGGGCGGTATCGCCCACTTTGGGAACCACTGGTTTAGACAAAAGCGAACAAAACTGTTGACATTGCTTTTTTTCGCATCCAATTAAAGAAGATATTACCAAAGAAATGACTTGCGGTGAATCTTTCAAACTACGGGGGCAGCATAGCAAGGGAGGTACTACTTTTGGTCAAAAAATGAAGTCCGGTTAAGACAGAACTACTAATTATATGAAGCATGCAGCGATTCACCTACGCAGATTGACCGCAAGACCCTGCTTCACTGCATTTTTACGGCAGAACAACTAATGAAGTGTAAATTTAATTGTGACATAAACCATGTTAACGCTCCAAAAACCTTAGTAACCGAACTGCAATCACTACTCATAGATGCTTTAAATTGACTGCAGACCAGAGCCTGTGAGGTCAGTTCGATCGATGCGTAAACAAAGCCGACTTTTTTCGGGCTTTGGAGGGATGAGAAAAAGTGGAAGAAAGCTGTTGGTAAACGACTAAGTTAGCGACAGATCGATATTAAAATAATTGTAGGTGTGCGCAACAGAAGACGTCGAATTGTTTCAGCAAACTCGTTTGCGGCCCTGCGCCGCGACGTTGATCAAATCAGCGTTTTCACAGAACTGGCTTGCAGCAAAACACAAACGGGCATCTGTGAACGCTAGAGACGTGCTGTGGACCGCTACCAAATAAGGCTATACTGTCAAATCGATGAACACGTTCGATGACGGCCCACACTGCCACCCAGCTTCTACTCCGTCAGTTGTTTTTTGTTTTAAACAGTGCGATGAACGATACAGTTTGATCTAGCAGTTGTCATTTCCGCAGACGAAGACAGCTTGTTAACAACAGCGAATTAAGTAAAACTAGGCGACATGATTAATCTCTGGTCGGGCAGCAATCAACTGTCCAACGTCAAACGAGGATGCAAAACGGATGGAAGTTGCGCATCACATTCGAGCCCACAATCGATGCGGCTATGCACCGACCTGTCGCAGTCTACGAGGGGAGCGCCTGGAAGTTCTCAGAGAGGCACGCCAGGTGGGCTTTATTGCTATACTGCATTGTCTGCTAAAAAATAACAACAGTCACTCTGGTCTGAAAACAGCGTAACGTTTCGCCAAATCGAGTTCACTGCTTTGTGGCATGCATGTCAACGTTAGACCTGCAGTAAAATGCAACTCCTAAATTTTTTATCTCACATTTGATCCAAAATGTAGGTTTGTTTCCAAAGATGATCAACCGTTATAGTTTACGCGCTTTCTGAAACAAAGTTCTTGGAAGGAATGAACTTCAACGGTAAACACAGCTTCTCAATTGTTCCCTTATTATCTACCTTTGCTTTAAAGAGAATACTACAACTTTTGGGTCGTGAAACTCATCCACAAAGAAAATCCGGAGAAATGCCATCATTAAATCCTAACCAGTTCGTTACATGAAATCCGTTACATAAAATCCGCACTTCCTTTAAAATCCGTTACACAAAATCCCCACTTCCTTTAAAATCCGTTACATAAAATCTGCACTTCCTTTAAAATCCGTTACATAAAATCTGCACTTCCTTTAAAATCCGTTACATAAAATCCGCACTTCCTTTAAAATCCGTTACATAAAATCCGCACTTCCTTTGTGTGAAGGAGCGGTGTCGACCATCAAAGCAAGGTCAAGCGAAGACATCTCTTGCAGTATACGATGCAGACAGGAGCGGCAACTCGTTGAGGACAACAAACACTTATTGAGGCCATCATCGCACCCAGAGCTGCGAACGAGTGCCCTGCCACTGCACGGGGCCGATGAAACAGCTGGTAGGAAATGTAGCTCAGGAGCCTAATTGAACTTCGTCCGATGATACAATCATCTTTAATAAAATCTTACTTCATACGTGGACGTCAGTGATTGGCAAACTGTCGTTATGGTGGCCCAAAACGCCCTTTCAGTCGTAATTAAAGGCCCCTGCTTACTTTTGAAAGCTCAATTTCAAACTAATGCTGTATTCAGTTACCTGTTACATAACAATGTTATGTTTATGTCATAAACCGTATTATGATAAAACAACGCTTTGTTAAACGTCAAACAATCAATGTTCCATAGTTGTTACACCAAACTATGTTTTATCCTACGCAACCGGCGCAGGACTATAGCTCTTGCATATCACGCGGCCCACAACAGTAAGTGTTGCACGGCCCAGTAAAAAAGGCTAAAAGGCCCACAACTGACCCCAGAGTTTGCAAACTACTATTATACGTGCCCAGAGTTTGCCAACCAGTATTATACATGTTCCTCACACAACTCTTATTTTCCTCCACTTAGCACGACGCCTGAATTACCGCATGACTGTCACAACAGAACCTAGCGACGAAGGAAACCTTTCACTAGGCTCTGTTGTGACAATTTATTCAACTAAGAACACATCAACATCTGCAGCGCAATAC
>JGI24158J21664_10002380_pt1 | contig 22689 bp, 21 predicted proteins | sample Ectturendosymbi3_FD_21664 | JGI IMG/M metagenome (IMG submission 21664)
CTGATCAGAGAAGCAACGGCCAAGCACCCTCAGCTAACGACTGCCGGTCCGCCGGAAACGTTTGACTCTCTTGATTGTTCGCTCTCACCGGAGTCCCCTCATAGCGATGCCGAGAATGAAACCTCAGCACCTTTCTCGAAAGCTTTCAAGGAATCTTTCAATTGCTCGAAATCTTTCAAACCAATGAGTTATTGCCGTTTGCTACTATTCGAACAATTCCTCCACATTTTACAGTTTTTGCGCTTCGCCGCTTCATTGGATATGACGCGTCGTTATGGCGATAGGAATGTGCCGTAACGCCGTGTTGTACTCGTAAAAAAACAACAGGGACCGTATATTGCGTCACTTGAGGATGAAGATCGTATTATGCGGCATAAAATACCGTGTTTACAACCTCATGAAAGGATCCCTTTCAAGATTTTAGAAAGAAGCGTCCTACTATGTTTTTTAAGCTCTTATCTCTCAAAACCGTGATTGAGATGGTTTGAGATGATTACAGATGAGTGCGTCATCATGGATAAGGATTGTGTTTGAAATAAATCTGAAAACTCCTTTTTCCTTAACTTGCTTCTTGGCATCTAGTTGTGACAAGCGTACATGTGTGGCAGGTGCCTCATCATGCAGGCCATCCTGGCTTTAAATGTTTTGTTGCTGAAACGTCAGACAACCAAGAAGAACTCGCAGATGAATTAAAGAAGCATCAGCAATTAGGGGATGAGCGTTTGTGCAAGGTTTGTTTTTGTAAATCGTTTGAGGAACCCGCGGTTGGCAACATATTAATGGTAAAGAGTCTGATTTTCATCCAAACACCAGGTGATTTATCCAAAACCAACGAGTGAATGTCCGCCATGTGTATTGGACAAGAAAGATCACCTCAAGTTTTCAACAACTCAGGCTCCAGATTTTGCAGTTCGCTGTCATGCAAATAACGCAATTAAAAAGTAGAGAAAAACGAGTAAAACCCGTATGAAGAAAAAAGTTTTCGCATACCTAAAACATCAACTTTTGAGCTTCAGATTAAATCCTTGAAGCGGATGACTAATACAAATCCTGTAAAGTAGCGGAAAATACACCTATTACCGCGTTCATCGAGGTGTAACCCTACGCTCTATCGTTGCAACCAAGCATATATCAATCCAACAATGTTTCAACAGTGTAGGTCACGTCGAGGTCGCTTTTTCTTCGAAATAAAGGGGTCATGCTTAACCAACTGTATCAAAGCATTTGGTAAACAGTGAGTGGGAGTAATGCTAAAAATGTGGCGGAAAGCATTTTCACAAAAACACGTTTCTGGCCAGAGTCAAGATCACTGATCATATTTCTGTTACAAATTTCACAAGCAACACAAAAAAGCTGCAAAGCTTAGACCTCTCATCGGAAAGCAAGACATCGCCATCTCCTCCCACATATGAAAGGGAAACAGCATCACAGACTGTTTTTGCAGTTATTTCTCGGTCATAGACCGATATGTGTTTGAAATGACCGAAAAATTTTAATCAAATCGGTCGTAATGCCCAAAAAAGGTGGACTAGTGAATACTTTTATGGCAAGTTTCAATATTATTACGGGACAAATGATCGAAATGTGCCCGCGAGAAAAAAATCCAGATGACAGATATGATAAAACTTATTACGATATTTATCTAAAGTCCCGAATAGAAAGGTGTGATTTGCGCAGTTTAATACAGAAAGAAAAGTATGCTTCTATATTAACCAGTAGTTTTTCCATTTCCTCAAGCAATAGCCTCGGTGAAACAGCTCTCGTTTACCCGGATGAGGGGGTGGTGGCAACCGTGTGTCTGCGCAAAAATGTGATCCCGCGTTATTCTCATTAATTGCAAGCAATTAATAAAAACCAAAGCGGGAGAAATGTTTGTCAGAAACAAAACCGGACACATGCCTTGCACTACGACGGATTTCTCACGATGGGATTATATAGAAACCGCAAAACTGGCTTAAATGTGTTTATTTAAAGAAAACCCTTTACTGTACCTTCAACTTTCTCAGTAGTTATAAAACGTGTTGTTTTAACACGTTGAACGTAAGCGTCGACAACAAACAAATAATATAAACACGTTCTACAGTAGTTATTTTAATTTTAACAATTTACTTCGTTGCATACCAGCGGTAGTAACAATATTTTTCCCCTGCCGTAGTTTTCGATTTGCTTACCCTGGAACACGCATTTGCGGGTTTGTCTGGAGTTGGACAGAGAAGCAGCCATCGTCTTCATACCATGCTGCCACATATAGTGTTGTTTCAAATGTACAAACGCTCTGAGGATGTGTCCGATTTGTAGGTGGAAGATCGAGAGAGCAGTGAGGAAGAGCACTTTTTGACCAGGGGCTGATCCAGCAAGTAAGCTTAGGGGTGGCGATTTCAGTAATATTTGGTAGTCAAGTCTCATAACGGCTTCGCTACTGCAATGGTCTGCAAGTACTTTTTGACGTGACCCTAAAAATAGTTCTGAATTCTCGCGACCCAAACATTTCTTGAGCACATAATTTTTGGAAAATACTTTATGTTTAAAGACTACTATTGACAACAGCAATTTTTTTGCACAAAATTGTATGAACCTTAGCACATAAAACCGTAAATAAATGCATTTAAGCAGATAAATTAGATCTTCTGGCGATTTTTATTGTTAGCCGACGTTTCGCCCACCTAATGTATTTATTCTGCATAATAATAATGGCAGATTTAAAATGTAAATTTAAATTATTTCGCGACTCAGAGCGGAAGGTCTCGCGACCCAAATTTGGGTTGCGACCCACTATTTGCGGACTACTGCGCTGCTGTATGAGAGATGAAGTATACTTCACAGCACTGTTGTGACAAAACAGCAGACGACAGAAAGGTCTTATATTTCGAATGCTGTTTTCCGAATTGTAAAAAATCATAGCGATTAAAGTTACCTCCGAGGCTTTAGGGAGCAATCGTCCCTTGGTTCCACCCCTGTTTGTGACTCAGAAGGCAAAACCTGACCCGCAGCACTGGAGCTTCGATAACGAGAAAGGGGTCTGACGTGCTAGTTTTAAGCGAGAGTCTTGTAGACATTTTAGTTTGAGGAAAAAAAATATAAATAAAAAACAAGCTGTCCGCGAATGATCTTAGGAATTCTTTCGTTGTGTTCTGAAAACTGTTGCGTAAGATGAGATGTAGACATGATCTTCAGACCAAGCTACCATAGATATAGCAGCGTTTTGGAATGTACACATGCTCGCAGGGTGTCTTCNTATGGGTGTTCCATGCGGTGANGAGGTGAAACGAAAAGNAAATCAGATTACAAAACTCAAGATTTAAACGGGAATTTTTATAACGGATACTAATCCGAGCATCTTACCAGATAGGAAAAATAAACAAAACCTGGACAATGATGAGAGAAGAAACTTAGGAAGTTAACGAAGCATTTCAAACAATTAAACAAGAAGAGTCCAAAATGAAACCAAAGGATTTATTATGCGTTTAGCGTTGTTATCTTAAACTGAACAAATATGTTGTTGACTACCAAACGTTGACTAGTTCGATCTCCTTTCAGCCAAACACTTTGTTTTCTTTACGATCCGATTTGCGTTGTCGCTATATGTCCAACGTTTGTTCATATTCATGCTCACATGACGCCAGTTGTTTAACAAACAGTTCCAATGTTTATTTATGCATCTTTGTTCATCTAAACCACGCACTGCTCGCCGAATTCCTCTTCCTCACGCCCACGTTCTTGAAATTGTTTTCACATTTTCCTCCGCTTCAAGATTCCACCACGACGACATTGTTGGCTCAACGGGCAAGGGCGTGAGTTGTTGGTTTGATCCATTGCGCGGATGCGAGTAAACACCAAATCCACAAATATATGTTGAGGTTCGATGATCCATCTCTTTATTGGCGCACGCGACCTGTCAATCATTTTTTCTTGGGAATTTTGCCGAACTGTCCACCATTGTGTTGCGTGGATTGTTATTGCAGCGAAAGGCCAGTTGCAACCTTTTTTCCCTTGTCTGCCTACAAAAAACTGCATACGGTAAACTTTATCCTGAATCTCCAGGCCATGCATTACTCACGATTACTTGATTAGCAGCAAAAAACAATCCGATAAAAAACTACCTTTACAATCATGTGCTGCGTTCGACAGGTCGGCAAAGTGCTTTGAATTTTTCAAACACATTTTTCTTCAACAACACAGCACCGTCAATCGTGCGGCATTGGCTCGGTGAAAACCGTTGCGGCCTCGTTTCCAATACGTTTATGTTGCTATGGAGCTGTTTTCAAGACACTTAAGACGGCTTCGCACAGAATACGGTTACGGATTACGAAATGGCTAATGGCCAACGTCAGTCTTCCCACATGCAGCAAGAACACCATCACAGACAACCACGGCAAACCGGCTTAAGCCGGAAGCCGGTCGAAACCGAGAAAATTCACCCGGATACGGCCAACGGAGCCTGTGTGAAGACTGCCGTTGGCCATAAGCCGGATGGTAAGCCATAACCGGAATCTGTGTGAAGCCGCCGTAAATCTTATAAATTGTTTCATATGCGTCTTTATTAAGCGAAGTCTAGATTAGCCTATATTTAAATATATAAAAATGTTTTGCTTGAAGCTTTGCCGCTTGTGTCTCATGTGTGTTTCATGATTTAATTAACAGTATAAGCATATGGTGTGGGCTTAACAACACCATTTCGAATCTTATTCACTGCAATTTTATTTTTTCATCACTGTGGCAATCCTGTAAAATTTCTGCCATGATTGTTTAATATACTGATCACGTTTGTTGCGTTTAATCGGAAGACCTATTTCTTTACTACATTTCGGTTAATAATTGATTTGCTATTGAACGCTTTTGTACATGATCTTTTACATTTTGTTGCAAATCATTTTTTTCCGTGTCATCAAACATAGTCGGTTTTGCCATTGAAAAACAGCCGTTAAACGAATACTAACGTTGAGTCAAAGTCTGGCAAAAAGTGCGTTTTTCGATGTTGACCTTTTTTTTTGCTGTGTTTTTAAAAAAGCCAGGGTTCCTGTTTCATTGGAAGTTATTTATAGCACTGTTGCATTCTTTCGGCTTCTATGAGGTATTTCGTGCCTATTAGCTTCGTAAAGAAACAACAGTAAAATATTACTACAACTGTAAGTTCCAGCCTATGTTTGTCGCCTTGCTGTTTATACATCGCACAATAAAGAGATGCGAAACGTTTTTGCTATAACATTTTCTTTTACGAAATAATTTGCAAATACACAAGCTTCAGTTGCATTTGAAAACGATTTTATGAAAGTCTTCAGTTTGCGCAGAAAAGCAGGTGGCTTATTACCTACGACATTTCCTAGTTTCCCATCCAAACCATGCTTTGCGAAGCATATTATCCATGGAACCACAACAGCAGTTGTTTTCATAAAAGCATGGCCGTAGTCAGGGTCGAATTTTTACTGAGGCGAATATGTCAAACATACCCGGTTGGTATATTTTCAAATATAGCTTATGCAAACCTTACGTTCTAGGCGTCTTCTTCTTCTTACGAGCAGTTCTTTCAAACCACGGCTAGCTCTTTCAATCCACTTCTTCTTCATCTTATGAGCAGTTTCTTTCAATCCACTTCTTTCTTTCTTTCTTTCAATCCACTTCTTCTTCTTTCAATCCACTTCTTCTTCATCTTATGAGCAGTTTCTTTCAATCCACTTCTTTCTTTCAATCCACTTCTTCTTCATCTTATGAGCAGTTTCTTTCCACCCACGGCTAGGCTGCACGAGATCTCGGGGCATAGATTGAGAAGTCATTTGCTTGTCTCGTCAGCCCATCCACTCCAATGATGAGGTCGATGGAATGGACATTGGATGACAACACGATCAACGGTTTGTTCTTCTGCGCCACACTCACAGGCCGCAGAAAGGGCCACGCCCCATTTGTACAAGCAGGAGCGGAAACGTCCGACGCTGGTTCGGAGGCGGAGCCGGACCCATGCTGTCCTTGTTGGGGCCATTCCGGGAGAGTGGGTGCCGATGTCGGGTATGAAAGTACGGAGTCTCGCAATCTAGGCGGATCAAATTTAAATACAAAGCAAAACTATGTCGTGCTTGCAATTTCCAATTGCAAAAATGTATAAAATACAGCACATAACAGTGAAAAACATGCCCAGCACAAAAGGATTACAACACAATTATCCTGTGCCCGGATGCATCCAACCAACTGATATTGTCTCTGTTCACATAAAGACCTGGGTATATATGTACTGTAGTAATCCAGGGCCACTGAGTTGGTTTTGCAAGGTTGTGTTGCTAAGTCTTGAGGCGTGAAACGCCAAGTCCTGAGGCGTTTCAACCCAACCCCGAGAAGGAGCGTTATAACACCAGCAAGAGAGGATTGATATGGTTATATGAGGGTTTTCAAAATGTAGTATAAGTTTGGAAAGAATTCTCACTCTGCTGCTGCCAGCGTCTACGTCAACGTGTTAAAAGTCATCTCATGATCTTCAATCTTCTGCTTCAGTCTTTCAATTTATTGCATCAGGAAGCCCTTTTATGAAAGATCAAAGTATTCTTCCATTGATCCTAGCAGAGATTCGTTCAGTTATGAATGTTGTAGGGCATGAATTAGGTGACTTGGGGAATAAAGATTACTTCATTTGGGATTTCACTCGTTATGTAATCAACAAATAGGTAAAACACATTCCTACGGAAATATCCTTCATATCAACTTTAGCATTTGCGCAATGCTTCTGGTGATTAGAGGTGGTTGAGCATGATTTCTATTGACACCGCGCTTTTATAAACCAAAATATACAGCTTCAGTTGTTTGTTTGCTGATGACAATCTTCATGCGTTTAGACGGGCAGTCTGTGCTTGAACGAGATTACAGCCAGATTTGTGAAATTCCGATGATAGCGCTTTCACAAAACCGATGATATATTGTGTGATCACTGCTATGGCGACAAACGCAAAACTTTCCATGCATTTGGCAAAACCTACAGGCTCTGTGCGAGTATCCCCGGTTGATTTTTTCATTGTTGACAAGGGAATCTCATGGATAATCTTGCATTTCGTCAACAAGACGCTGAGGGAGCTGAACCTCTTTCACCAGTGTATCAGGAAGCTCAGGCAAGCAATGAAATTACATTGTTGGATCGGATTCGACAAACATAAATTCTTTCAACTCGTGGTTGCGAGGAAGGACAGCAGTGCGGCTCCTCTTCAAAAAACCACGCAATAAAATATGATTTGATTTAATATTTAAAAATGTTTTTCGGAAGAATTACAGAAGGGTTACCGAGCCATTTGCTTCATTTGCCTCAATGTAGCTACGGCCTAGGTTTTGCTCCCAAGTGAATTGAAGCGAGAGGGAACCACAATGCAGCTTTTTCCGTTTTATAAAATTCATGCGCGGACTCTTAACGAGGTCTTTGGAAAAGCTTCACTCAGTGTAAATCTCTAGCTCTTATTACTCGCTAGGAATGTCAGAACTAGCCGAAGCACTAGCGACAAGTGGAAATCGGGACATAATCTCTGAACTGAAGATGGACAAGTAAGAGATCGGTGTATGTTTGTGACAACAGATGGTATTCCCAGAGTTAAACTTAACAATACGTCCATATGCTTGTGTGGACGCTTCGCAACCAGCAGGCAAATGAGCAGTTCTCAGTAGCAAAACGACTGAGCGGCTGCAAACGTGTGGGAAAATATTCACTGATGGGTCTCAAGAGTCCCTGTCTAGTCGGTCGAAACCACAGTGTGAAGAGATTTTTCGCCCAAACAAGGGAAGGACGCTTTGATGGCAGGGATGCCGGAACAGCTGTAGGGCAAGGAGGGAAGAGAAAGTGGAGGGCAATGGAAGCGATTAAAAAACAAAAAAGTCCTTACCAATTATGCTTGCTTCTGTTCAGACACAATGTTGATCTCAAAAATATAACAGAAATTATAGAAAACCGTTCCGAGTTTTCTGGGTGCGCGAATAGTTGCAACAAATTTGTTTCAAATCGTTTTTGATAAACAATGAAATTACCTCTGATAGTGTTATGAAAAGGCATTTCTGCCTCCGTTGCCTCCCTTTTGAAAAGTCAGGGGAACAATACGCTTGTCGTGCCCCGATTTACGGCGTCACTGATTTTGATTGTTTGTGACCTTGATACAAACTACCTTGGGCAATATCTTGCGGATATGCATGGTTGTGCTTGGTGGTACAGGGATCGCGGTGCTAAGATAAATGACGTGGGACACATGATGGAGCCATCATATGCTTGAGAAATGAATAATAAATGGTGTGACAGACATATGATGAAAGATGTGCATAGAGAAGTAATCACTCCACGGAAAGGCAAAAACGCTTCTTTGACTTTGGTGAAATTGAGGACTTCGCCAATCCAAACCGCTTTTTGTCTTTTGATTACACCGAAATCGATTTCTGCACCAGCTCGCTTGTTGTGTTTTCATTGTCTTTCATGCTTCTGATCTCACATTTTTTGAAAACATTGCATAGTTGCAATGCCATATACATAAAAATGACAAATGTTGAATGAAAATCTCTCTTGTAAGAAAATTCTTCACTATAAAAACCGATTGGAAACAAATAGCTTGACAAGCGCAGTGCCACCATAGAAAAGGTGTTTTACAGACGTTAAACGGTTAAATCTTAATTGCTTTCCTGCCAATATGTGAATAAATTCACATAAGGTCTAAATTTTACCTCGCTTGGAAGTCACTAGTCTACACTTAGCTGATTGCACATACCGATCGCAGATGTTTAAAAGATATAAACTGCAAATATGGTCGATGAAAAGCAAATCAAGAAGAAACCCCTGTGCATTTGAAAGTTAAAAAACGGATTTAGATTTTAAACTTCCTCATCCTTCGTCCATTGCGCTAATTTGATTACTGTTCGCTCCACATACCAACTTTTAAGCAAGATTCCAACATAGTGCAGGCTGTATTAGCGTTGATAAGCAAATTTGAAAACTGTGAGATAACGGTACGTAACAGCGCCGGATTGAGGAGGGGAGCCCGGGCCCACGGCCCCTTCCAAAGCGGGCCTCCTACCATGTTCATGTTTTTAACCATACGTGCGACAAGTTTGTGTCACTTAGACATTTTTAGCGAAGAATGTTTCTTTGTAGACCCTATTCGTTATCGGTCGGCAAGGTGGTAGTATTTCTCTTTCGAATTTTGTTTGCTATTGTAACGAAACAACTATTACTCTTACAGGTTTCCTGAAACTCGGTCAGGTATCTGATTCTAATTAACGCAAGGCTAAGGGAAAGCCACGCAGAACGCATTAGTTAACGTCTCTGCTCGTTGCAGTGCGATTCTGCGTCTGCCTTACTCAGATTTGCACTGGTCGCATATGCGCAGCGTTGTTAAGTAGGGCTACCATACGTCCTCTTTTTTGAGGACATGTTCTCCTTTGTCATCAAAAGTGAAATGTTCTCCCAGGAATGTCAAAATGTCCTCTTTGTGCATTTCTTATTTTAGATAGCTGTAATATATGGTATTTACGTATGGTAAGCTGTCCCTACTCAACGGCAACAATATACGAGCTGGTGGCGTAGCCAGGGGCGTAACGAGATTAGATGGCGCCCGGGAGAAGAAGCAAGTTTGGCGCCCCCATGTTCGAACCTGAGGTGGTCCGGAAGCAAACGTACTTTATTGGAGAAATTACTTGTGACATTTTTGGGAGTTTTCGGCGCCCCCTGCAGTGATTATGCGCCCCTAGTGAGTCGGCGCTTGGAGAATTGTGCCCTCTTGTGCCCCCTCGTTACGCCCCTGGGTGTAGCTTAGTTCATGGGAGTGGCAATTTGTCAATTTAATCTATGTTTTGGTTGAGTTAATTTGTGGGCTGGAAAGCCGGGAATCGTTGCACGTCAATCGCTACATAAGAGTGATAAATCATTTTTCAGTTTCTCAATGACTTTGGCATTAGAGTGCAGACTTCCGACTCCATTATACTGTACTAGCTTTGCTGATGAACCGTGATACGGGGAAACAGTGCACTGTGGACAGCCTAGCGTAATAGTTTCTAGTAGGTATATCTAATCAATAACGCCAAAACGAAAATCGCAGTTTAATGAAGAACTACGTCAGAGGTATCCCTTTTTCAGAAAAGGCTAAATGATTTTGAAGCTGAGTGCATTAGGTGTGGTTGCATTTGCACAGCGCTCAGAGAAGAGTGAAAAATCTACTGTGACTTTATGGATAAAAAGTACCAAAAATTTTCTTTCTCACAGAGTATCCAGGTGGCTATCACTTTATCCTAGCCTGCCAAGAATGATTCAAATGTACTCAGCTTTACAATTACAATCATACTTCATGTTCATCGACAAGCCAACTGTTGTTCTGAGCCAACACTATTTAAGACNTTAAGGTATTTGCAATCAATTGTGGCTGATTTCAATGNCCAAATTCAAATATTGAGAAGTCAAACGTTTTGAAAAGATTACTAATGTTTAGTGCCAGTGAAGACCAGCGGAGACATTACTGCGGAACCTGTAAGAGGACAGAAAACCGAGGAACGTGTTGTGACAGACTAGGTCTACATATATGACGATGAGAATAGGCTTATACGTTTGACAAGAGGTGTAGCACCAGCAGCAGAAAAATGTCAAAAATATCAAATATCATCGATAGATGAGATGGCTGACGCTATCACTGGAGGCAACGATATCGGTTTCTGGCCAGTCAATATACAGGAAAAAATGCGGGAATTTCGGTCGAAAAACGAAACAGGTAGGCTAATCTTCGATATTGCGATGAAAAGCTATTTTTAAACCATGCTGTTTCCCAACAAAGAAAAGACATAAACACCTCACGGAAATGAAAAGTCTTTTTCGTCGCCAAGACCACAACGGCGAAGTAGTTGACAGAAACTGGCTTTACTTTTCTTTTTCACAAGGTTGTCTTTATTGTTTCACTTGTAGACTGATGTGCGCGGATACGACTGAATGTGCGCATTTCGTGTTGGAAAGAGATTCTATCACTGGTTGCATGATCTTGAACGCCTGAGGAGTCACGAGCATTAAATGGAAAGCATAGATGCCACGATTACATTTAGTCCCAGACGTAAATCACTTATCAGACATTGAGAATCGAAACAATATTGAAAATCGCTCTGCCTGCAACGTTTGGTTTCTGCAGTACTATTTATTGCTGAGCGAGGACTGGCATTTAAAGGAGATAATGAAAACGTTCGGTCGCCCAGAAACTTTTTAAAAAATATTTTCAAAACTTTTTCAAGCAACTTTTAAAAAAAATGAAGATGCCATGCTTCTGGTGACGGGTGTTGCAATACTTTCACAAATCGCTTATCATTGTCAAATATAATGTTGCATCAAAAAGTTTTGTTAAAGTCGAGTAAACGTATGTGGCGTCACAAGATTACGTCATAAATATAATGATCCGTAGAAATAATAATGACTTCATCGATCATCCCCTTCCTAAAAATTCTGTATACGAACATGGGGCCTCCCACCTCGACTAGGCCCTAAGCCCCCAACCGTCTAAATCTGGCGCTGGTACGTGATGGTTGTTGTTGATGGACGTGTACCTTTATGGACGTGTACCTTTGTTTAATTGAAACATTGACCCTTCTTTCCTGCTACATTAAACGTATTTCTTAGTGGATCCAAACCCACGCTCTTTAGAGGTGGACCACTGCACAAGCGGTCATTGATTGACATTTTTTTGCATAGGGCTTATCGGAAGTTGGTTAGAGGGTGAAAACTTAGATTTTGGTGTTAACAAATGAAAACTGCTCTGTGCGTCATGTTGCCTGCATTAAATTCTCTCACGATATCTCCTTCCTAGTTCACAGCAAGCGCATCTTTGCCTTGTAAACCTACACAGGAAATCTTTGTAATGATTTTTGCTTCATATGAGGTATTGTTGCATGGCCCTGAATTGACATGGCGAACCATGCAAGTAATATAAAGTGTCAAGCAAAGCATAGGCTTGGAAAAAGTACCTAAAAACTTTAGTCGTCTCAAAAACTTGAGGGTAACTTTAGTCAAACCGGAATCTGGCGATACGCGGTATTGTAACGCTGTATTTGGTGAAACTCTATGCGTTTGCCAACACTTACACTTTTACAAGACCAGAGATTGAAACAAGCGAGTGCCAAAATAAACAAAAATCAGTTCAATAAAATAAGACTTAAACGTTTTTTCGTAAGCCACATTGTGGAATATGCATTTTAGCCGAATTCAAATTTCAATAGCTTGCCTTACGGGACAGACATTTGCTGAAAATTTGCTTCATTTGACCAGGATTTCTGTTTTTTTAAAAAACATTTGTTATGGAAAAAACGCAAGCATCCTAAATTGTCAAGAGTTGCTACTCAAACTGCAGGTGAATAATTCGCATTTTGAAATTTACAAGCGTTGAGGGCAACTAACAATTTAAACGAGAGTGGCATGTTTGCAGTAATATATAAGATTGTTCGCATTCGGGAAAGTGTTGATAGAAATTTGTTGGAAATTAGCACAGAGTGGCCGAAACGTGGAAAAGCTTTTTACCCTCTATGGTCATTGTTTGCAATTTCGCCGAGTTAGTGATTTTTTTAAATCATAATGTTACGTCAAGGTAAGAACAGGTGGCATGAGCTAAGATAAGTGAAACCTGCGTTCAAACCGTACTTCACTTAAGCCATAGCTCTAATGCTTTACCTAAATATTAAGCTTGACCCTTTTATATCTATCAAAATGAGTTAGAAAATGACAGAAGTTTTTTCGCACAGGAGGCAAATTTTTTTATATTGTTTGTGGAAATTTCGTATGATTGTTAAAATGCACAGACTCATGAGTTTCAAATTTTAATTTGTGTATTTCAGGTTACGCAAAATTCAAGTTTAGCTTACTGAATTTGACAATGGCGGTCTAGATAGATAGATAGATAAATCCTGAAACAAAGAACAATAATCCAACTCTTTGACACTGAAAAAAACTTCTGTCGCCAAGCAAGACGCCAAAACGTTTTCCGATGCGTTTACGTTAAGTAATTGGGCACTTAAATTGCACCTAAAACGTCACAAATGAATTGCATCATCGAGGCAGTTTAGGGTCACGGGAACAACGGAACAACCACTTTCCCAAGCATGGATATCACTCTGTGAGCCATATGCGTGAGCAATCGAATGATGCAGAAAAATACTTGAAAATATGGGTTTGTTTCAAATTTCATGTCGCACTGGCAATTTAGACCGGATGGTTTATCAACTTATTGATAAAACTAAGTGCATGGTTGCGTTTTCTTTATTCCAACTAAGACCCGCAATTTGTCAAAGAAATCAATAGCTCTGGCACGCGGATAGCCTAGAGAGAATGTCAATGGGGCAAAACTAAGATGTACAGAGTTCGAATTTTGGCAGCGAGTTGTGATTGTGTGGTTTCGCCCAGGTAGCGTTTTAAGATATAGTCGTGTTGTTGAGTTTTTGCAACATCATTTTAGTCAATCTGAACGGCATGTTGAAAATTTGCGTCAATTTCCATGCGACTTATAGCGCCCTCCACCACATTGTGGGGTTTCGGACAAATTTAAGGAAATTTTGAGCGAAATATCCTTTCGCGTATACTGTAAGTTGCAACGAAATATCCTTTCAACAGCTTCGGTGTATTTGCAACGATTCGTATTTTTTGTGCTAGGCGTCCAACTTTCTTTTGTCAACGTTCTATTATGAATTTTTTTACGTCTTTATTTATTAATGAAACTACTTTTGAATCTTTATTTATTATCATTGCCATCATATTTGCTACTGGCACAGTCAGATGGCATTCTAGGGTCTGGCCTGTCGTCGTTTGCCTTAAACTGAAATGAAATAATAATAAAATAATATATTTTGCACCCCCAAAATTTGCCTGCTCCTACACGTATGGTTGACATAATGTCACACCTGAACAACCTGAATGTAAACTGCAAGGAGAAAACCATGCAACTTTTAATTTGATCACTACTATTCGTACTTTTCAGAAAAAGTTGGAAAATTTCAAACATGACATTCAAAGCGCACTTAATAAAGGAGCAAATTAAAGGCAAAAACGACACCAGATATGTTCCACTTATTGCCAAATGATTACCATTCACAAGATGTTGACCTTGACTTGTACAAAAATATGGATGTAGCTGGCACATTGAATGATTTGGAACCTTAAATCGGCACGCATTTGCCAAAAAGGTTGCCGACCCCTGGTCTTGCGTAACAACATAACAAACAGTCGTAATTCTCGTCCAGTGGTCATGTAAAAGCAACATCATGAAACGTGCAAGTACTAGCCTGTTCTGAATCACGGTCTACCACCAACATACGATTTCGTGCGTAACGTGCTCATGAAACACTTGTTTTGAAAACAATGAGAAGAAATTGTTTAGATTGTTAGAACAATGCTTGTCAACCGGACGTATAGCATACCCCTGGGTGCATCAGAATATTCCAGAGGTGTAACATCATGACGGGATGTGCAGGGATGTATCAGATGCTTTTTAGTCAAAATCAGTTACAAAGTTTTACATCTTCTTTGCCTTCCGTTATTGTTTAGTAATGACTAAAAAGCTACCTAACATACCATGGAGTTAACTGTTGGACTACGCTAGGATAAAGGTAATCTATGAGAAGTGTTTCGTTTAGAACTTTTACGAAAACGCAGATTTCGGACATCACTTTGTGACATTTCCAATTACCGACGATCCAGCCAGAAAGCTATTTTTATTCTTGTTTGCATGTCAACAAAGCGCTTTTGCGAGAAAAGATTTTCTGCTTTGTTTGAAAGTAAATGGAAATCGTTAACTAATGCATTTTACCAACCAGGCACATTTACAATTACAAGCCCGCATTTATACCTTATATTCGCTTTCAGAAACAGTTGTAGACTACTGAAGCACACGGAATAATTCATTTTTCCGTTTACAAGCGTGGTCCTATACGCAATTCTGGTTTAAGATTGCCAGCGATTTTTCTGCTGGAAAGTTTTCAGCAAATCATTTGGAATTTCTTACCAAATTTACGTTCTTCAAAGCTGATACTGTTATTTTTATTTCATTAAGTTCGTTTATTCTATTGTAGATGTAGTGTGAATTCAATGTATCAGGAAGAATTCAAAAGACCCAGACGAGAAGACGGGATGCATGAAAATTCAAAGAAATTTTTATAAGAATGAGTGCAATATACAGATTTGTATAATGAGATATGCATGAAAATGCCTTAATATTATGAAGAATCCCTCCAATGGAAAGGTATTTTTCAGACCTATTTGGTTCCAAGTGTCTCTTTCAGTTTTACTGCAGACTTTTCAACAGATTGTTGTTGAGAAACCAGGGGCATATTTTTGATGTCACAAACTTTTACAACCCTATCGCGTTGCAAACACTGATGCACCTCCCTCTTACAAGTGTGATATCATGTATCTGTTACCCCTGCACATATATGTTCCTTTACATAAAAGAATCCACCTGACTTCTCAACTAAACCAGTGTTTACGATGAACTTGGCAGAAGAGCAGACTCACTGTGCAACAGTTTGAGCATAAAGTTTGCAAAATTAACCAGTTACACTGGCCAGCCCGCAGAGTGAAGTGCTTGTGCAAAGCACCAGCAAACTATTTTCAAATGAAGTTATCAGCTTGTCGTAACGTCACCAAAACTCTTCGAATGCTGACGTCAGTAAAGTACTGTGTGTCACTTGTATGAAAACAGTGATGTGCTTGTCAGGAACTTGTTCTTAGCAAGACCGTTCTCCCGAAAGGCGCAGACACGTTTCCAGTCTTTACGCAACCTTTGCCAGTTGTACGACTTCGCTAATAATCTAAGCCTTAAGGACCATCCTGAACATTTCCGGTTGTTGCTCGAAGGATAGCCTTATGTTCTTTCACATGGGTTGGAACCGCGTGCGTCGGAAGGATTTCTTTCGATGGATGGAAAAAGTGGATTTTTCCAAGTGGTGATTAAAAGAATTTTTGCAGGAGGACAGCCATGATGAAATTTCATTTTACCAACTCAAAACTAACAGAAAAACATTTTCTACAAAAACTTAATTGGAAAACATCAAATTTTAAAACTTAAATGGGGCAAGGCTTCTCCTGCACACCACTTCCGACGCTTATGGTTGGAACATGTGTTGCTGCGCAGTTTGATTTCAAACATGTTTTTCAAGGTAGTTTGATTAACTTGGTTATCGACATCACTAAAACAGCTGTTCTCGGCAAACGGTAGGGTCTGCTTTGCCCACAACACTTTTCTTCTTCGAATGTTGTTTCTTAAGTTGAAAGTAGGCTGTGTAAGCACATTTTCGTGAACATAGTATTGTTTTGTTAGCAAAACAGTTTTGTTAGAGCATGGTATTGTTTTGTTAGTGAATATAGTATTATTTTGTTGTTTTGTTAGCAAACAATACTAAAGCAAATGGCGATAAATCAAAATTTTGTGGCGTCGTTGTTTGATGGAAATATTCCCGAATTGTGTCTGATGGATTTTGTAATGGAGTGGTTTTTGCAAGCAAGTCAACTATGTTTCAGAAAATATCCGTCAATTACTTCACAGAAATATCTGGTTTTTCTATTCTGAAAAAAAGTGTTTGTTTTTCTTGATACTCTCAATTATTATTCCGCTGTAGCGAACGTTACGGCATGTGTTCCATCAAATTTTCAAGATAGCGGCAATGAAATAGCAACATCCATCAAAACCGATCAATATGCAATTTTTATCAAAGCATTTTACTGAACTAATTTGCAATATCGCGAAGGTTTCGCACTTGACGTAGAGCCGTTGAAGTACCTAGTAACACTTGCCATCAATGGACTCTGCAATTGCGTTCAAAAGGAAAGTGCGCCATAAAACATCCAACTATACATTGCAGTTCACAGAACGTTTGCCGTGAATTATCCCCAAGCCTTTGAAAGCCGCGCAATCGGCTAGGTTTGTTTCATCCTTTCAGCTTGTGCCAACAGAATTCCGGTTCACGAGCTTTAGGTGAACCACTAGCGTTCTAAAAATGTGCCGTTGTGTGTATACAGATGAAAGCACCTACGCCGCTACAAAGCAATTCTTGTCTGATTAAGTTGCTCGTAGCAGTATGGGCCTGCCTTTTTTCTTCACAAAAAAGCAGTGTGTTGGCCAAGGTCTGATTTGCAAATATGAATGCTGCAATGCTAGTGTTCCAGCCTTTTTAATTACTTACCTCCATTAAACTATCTGTTCTAGCTCTAAATTATAATAAGGTCCTTGCTAAAGTCTTTCATAAAGTTGATCCTGGGTACCGGCTGATTTTGAGAAATTTAGCTGTGAAACACTTCACTGTTAATGAAGAGAAGGCTGAGCAAGGGCAATGATTAGCGTTGGGATATCGAGATCCTTTACTAATGAGGATATTTACGCAAGGTGGTAGTATTTGCCTTCAGTGTTACTTCTCACAAAATTGAGTATTTTCAAGGGTTACCTCAGGCCTGTAACCAGCTTGGGACACCAGCTGGGACGAAGTGTTTTCTGAGAGGGGCTAAATTTTTTCAACTATGTCCAACACATTTTTCCAGTGGAGGCGAAAAATAATTTGCGCCCCCCCCTGGATACGGGCCTGGGCTACCTACATCCCAAGCTTGATTATACGAAATCCCTGCAAACGTCAGCTTTAACGTTTGTATCGATTTCGATGGCGGACTGCCAACACATTTCCAACAAGTGTATAGACGGGAAAGGATATTTAGTTGGTCCCGAGACTTACCTACAGATGCTTTTGGGCAAACAAAGCAATATCTTTAACATCTCATAAAACGTTCTGTGTTAGCTTGCAAGTCACCTGGCATGCGGTAGGTGCTGCAAGTGTCGAAAACTAAGTAAAGTTTCCGCTAACTAAACAAAGTAGGGAATCATTGTTTTATACTGATGGAAGCGTTTAGTGATAGCCTTCTCTAATGACTGCCTGCATTTTCATTGCACGCAGATGACCAGTGGCCATGCTACCGTGTAGCTGTGAGGCTAATACTTCATTTCACCTAAATGTATAGCCTACTCTGCACAGTAGCGTGGACTGCCTAAACCTGTTGGTTCGAGTTTCATTTCATTAACGTCATATTGTTCTGGTTTGACTTTAGGGGAGGGGATATTAGTTTAGTCAGTCAAATGCCATTAAACCCAAGCTGGGGCTAGATGTTGAAAACACGTTTTTTATGATTACGTGAAAGGAAAATATAGTTTTATTATATTCACTTTGTAGTCTATTTCGAGCGTCACGAATGGTCTGCAGGCGCCCATCTCAGCTTACTTTAAGCCGTGGGCCAAGAGACTATTTCATCGGTGAATGATGTCCTCGTGGCAAGAAAATCACGCATAAAACTTGTACCATCCAGTAAATGCCGAGCAAATGACTGGACGGTCTGCAAGTACAGATTTTCATTTTTTCGGTTTGACCAGGTGAAGACCGTCGATTTGATAATGAAGATCAGAGAGTTTTAAACTTGAGCGGTATAGAGCTTGCAATGATTCAAACTTCGCCTGCCGTGTCGTCGCCTGCGGCTTTTGTCAACAAACGAAACTCGCGAAACACTGTGAGTGCAGTGGGGCAGAAGACCTGAACGCGGTTTTGAGCAGGCCTGAAGCCAGGTTTGAAGGTTTGAGGGCCAAAACACATTTTTTGGAGGGCAAGATTTTTGTTTTTATTATATGTTTGAAACACACTTTTCTGGGCACAACAAACTTTGGGATGCACTGCCCATGAACGCACACCCCGTGGCTACGGGTCTGATTTTGAGGCGTTTGCAAAGTTTCTGCATCACCCGGGGTGAATATAAATATGACCAGCAGCAATGTTTTTATACTTTGTACTGCAGATCTTGGATACAAGTGGGTGATTGTTTGCTCAACCTTGAATAGAGTTTTTTAATGAAAGTGAGGTAAACAATGCTAAACCGATAACGGTCTGGATTGTGCGTCGTAGCAGATGGCTTTCCACAAAAATATTCTCAAAACCTTTGCAATTGGAGCGTTTCTGCATTTATTTTTGATGAACCAAGGTCTTTACTATCTGCGGGGAATACCCGTTTCATAAGCTGTGCCTGATTTGATTGATGTTAAACTGTGTCATCTTCAGTTGAAGCAGCAGACACGTTTTATGTGACACAAAAGTTTCTTTTTGATTTTCAGACTCCGATCGGAGAAGCCACAAGCACCCTCAGCTCACTGCTACCCGTCCGCCGGTAACGTTTGTCTCTTTTAATTGTTCGCTCTCACCGGCGTGCTCTTATACCGATGCCGAGAAAGAGACCTCAGCAACTTTCTAGAAATCTTTCAAACCAGTGAGTCTTTGCCGTTTGCTATTATTCGATTAATTTCTCCGAATTTTTCCAGGTTTTGCGCTTCTTTGAATATGACGCGTCGTTATGGCGATAGAAGTGTGACGTCAGGCGATGTTGGACTTGTGAAAAATTGGAATAGTTGGTATATTGTCTCAGCTGTAGATGAAGGCCGTATTACGCCGCAGAGGATATCGTGTTCACAACATCATGAAAGGTTCTCCTCAAATTTTTTTGTAAGAAGCGTCCTACTATGTATTTTTAGCTGTTGTCTCTCAAAGCCGTGATCGAGTTAATAAACGAATGCGTCAATACAGATGACGTTAAGGAATATACGTTTCAAGTAAATCTGAAAACTCATTTTTACGTAACTTGTTTCTTGCCATCTGGTTGTGACAAGCGTGCATGTGTGGCAGGTGCCTCGTCATGCAGGAAATCCTGACTTTATATCTTTTTTTCTGCTGAAACGTTAGAAAAAACAGAAGAACTGGCAGAAAAACCGAAGAAGAAGCTTCTGCAATTAAGGGGTGAGTGTTTGTGCAAAGTTTGTTTTTGGAAATTGATTGAGAAACCAACGGGTGGCGATAGCGTAATCCAAACATCAAGTGATTTATCCAAAACCAACCAGCGATTATTCGCAATGTTAATTTAACAATAAATATCGCCTCAAATGTCAAACAAATCAGGCCTTCTTCAGTTCGCTGCAACCCCAATAACACAAATAAAAAATAGAGAAAAACACGAGGCGTCCGTGGACGGAAAAAAGTTTTCGCAAAACTTGAAGCATCAACATTTGAAGATTAAATGCTTGAAGCAAATGAGGAATACAAATCCGGTGAAGTAGCAGAAAATACACGTTTCATCCGGTACATCGAGATGTGCCGCTATTCATTAACTGCAACCAAGCATGTATCAGTTCAGCATTCTTTCAACGATGCAGGTCATATCGTGGTCGCGTTTTCTTCGAAATAAAGCAGCCATGCCTAACCAACTGTATCAAAGCAACTGTTTGGTAAACAGGATGAGTGTGGGAGTGAGGCCAAAAATGTGACGGAACGCTTTATCGCAAAAAAATGTTCCTGACCACAGTCAAGATAAGTCAAAATAACTGAGCATTTTTCCTGTTAAAAATTTCACAAGCAACACAAAAAAGCTGCAAAGCTTAGGCGTCTCATCGGGAAGCATGACATCGTCATATCCCTTCATACGAAAGCAACACTGCATCACAGACTGTTTTTCTCCTTTTTCTCCCTCATAGACCGAATATTTTTGAAATGGCCGAAAAACATCAAGTCAATTAGGTCATAATGTCCAAAAAGGTGGGCTAATGAACGTGAATACTGGTATGGCGAGTGGTATTACTATTACGGGTCAACTGACCGAAATGTCTCAGCGAAAAAAAACAGGTAACAGATATGATAAAACTATTTACGATATTTACCTACAAGTCACGAAAAGAAAGACTGTGATTTGCTCAGTCTAATGCAGAAAGACAAGTTTGCCTTTATATTCATCAGTAGTCTTTCCATTTGGTCAAGCAATAGCCTCGGTGAAGCAGCTCTCGTATTCCCAGGATGAGGGATGGTGGTAATCTTGTGGTTGTGCAAATATGTGATGCTGTGCTTTTCTCATCAATTGCAAGCAGAATTACTAAAATCAAGATTGCAGCAGCAAATTATATAACGGCTTTCAATTCGAGCATCTGACTGGATAAGAAATATAAGCAATACTCTAGGTAATGACAAGAGAAGAAACTTAGAAGGTCATCGTAGCATTTCAAACAAGCAAGAAGAGCCCAAAATGAAACCAACGAATCTGTTATGCGTTAGCTTTGTTTATCGTAACTGAAGAAATATGTTGTTGTTGACTATTATAAGTTGACTAATTCGATCGCCACGTCTTTATTAGGTCTTTATTAAGCGAAATCTTGATTACACTTCGATCGAGAAAAATGTTTTGCTTGAATCTTTACGGCTTGTGGGCGGCCTCATGCTTTAATTGACATTACAAGCACTATTTTTGTGGCATTGATAATAACGCCATTTCGAACCTTTTCACCACTAATTTCAATTCTTTCATCACTGTGGGAATTCTGTAAGATTCTGCCACTTAACATACTGATCACATTTGTTTCATATGTTACGGACGTCGACTCGTTTGTAACTGTTTTTTGGTTCAATTTTAGTTTGTTTGCGTTGCTTTTGAATATGGTTTCTTAGATTTTGCTGCAAACCAGTTTTCCCGTGTCATTAAAGAATAGCTGGTTTTGTAGTTAAAACAACACATACCAAGGCCTCGTAGTGTACCAGCAAAAAAACCCTCATAACAATAGGAAAGTAGTTACCTGATAAAAATTGAATCTTGCAATGACTGATACCTGTCATGCAGTGGCGTAAGGACGGGGGCAGAAATTTCAAAAACGCCCCCCCCCCTAGCTTATATTTCGATATTTAGATTTTTTTGGTTTTCAGTAGTTTTTTGTTTGCGTTTTTTGGACGTTTATCGGATTATTTTTCGGTGATTTCGGTTTTAGCATAGCCAATAATCTTCCACATCCGGATTTTCCATCATTTTTCAACTTTTTTCTGGCTGTTAGCCAGTGGGCACCCTACAGTAGCCAGTGGGCCTTCTTCAGCTATGTTAATCCTTCTGGCTCAAATCTTTTGTTACGTCACTTTTGAAAGGCGGAAAATGAGAAAGAGAAATCCTTCCAATTGAATTAGTTTCTACACTATTAAAGCTGGTGTGCAATTTAAAACACCTTTCATGCAATTAGTTTCATAATATTGTTAAAGGCTATTTTACATTTTAAAGAAATTTAAGGAAACTGCAAACTATTCATGAGCTGAATAGGACAAGTAAATAAGGATTTTGTTTTGTGTGTTTTGACTGAAACATCGTCTACACTGGACGTCTTACTTTAATGCTAACATATCAATAGGCCTATTTGTTATTTGACTTGTTAAGCGTAGATAATACGCTCAACTAAGTGACAGTCGCAAGTTCTCCTTCCTTTTTGGGATGAAAATGTGGCAGCCTTATTGCGATTATTACTAAATAAACATAGACAGAGGGGGGATCGTCATTTAACAAGTGTGGAGCTTATCCAAGTGATTCTAAAAAACGTATAAAAGCAAAAGAGGAAAAAGTGAGAGAGGAAGAAGTCAAGTCAAGAAACATTCAAGTTACTATTTTACAGTGGCAGTTAAGTCCAGCGGAGACATTTCTGCGGAACCTGTGAGATGACAGAAAATCGAAGAACATGTTGTTACGGACTTAGGTCTACGTAACGATGTAAACAGACCTAGTAAAAATAGACCCAGCAGTGCAGAAGAACGTCAAGATGTATAATCGAAAAACACGACAGATGAGATGGCTGACGCTATCATCGGAGGCAATGATATCGGTTTCTTGGCCCTCTGGCCAGCCAATATACCGGAAAAAGT
>JGI24158J21664_10002381_pt1 | contig 22687 bp, 14 predicted proteins | sample Ectturendosymbi3_FD_21664 | JGI IMG/M metagenome (IMG submission 21664)
TTCACTGAAAATCCGGATTACGAGATGTGAAAAGAGCAGATTTTATCCGGTATTGGCGAAGATCCGGATTAAAAAATCCGGATAAACCGAAGATTTTTCTAAAGAAAAACGAAAGAAATCATTCGTACCACCAGTTTATCCAGTTTTGGCGAAGATCCGGATTAACCGAGGTTTATTGTACTTATTACTTAATTAAATTTTTGTTTACTTGAAGCCAACCCTAGCGGCTTCGCACTGGTAAGTAGTCGAGAAAGGAAGGAAAGCTGCAAGCGCTTTTTCTGCCGACTTTGGGTAAGTATCTTATCGTGCACTCCAAAATTCCTCAAACCATCGACCCAAACTCCATTTTCATGTTTCGACTTTCCCTCAAACCAATAAGATCATCCTTGTCAATATTATCAGGGACTTGATCTATTTCGAACCTGAAAGGATCTACAATCCAACCTTCCGTGGCCGTCAATTAACCGGGAGAAAAATAGTTGTCAAACGATGCGCTGAGCGACAATTTCCGATTGAACCTTTCCTTTCAGACTAGCATCACGTTCGACAACTGTTTCATCATGAAAAGATCGCTGGCAAAATGGCTGCCTTGAAGCCGGTAAATCCAAGGAGTCAGTTTGCCCAAAAAGGATGCTAGTTTTTCGGACGCTTTCACCATAATCTTTTCCCTGTAGTGAGGTGTTCAGCTCAATTTGGTGGTGAAAAATGTCAGCGAAATATTCTGCAATTTATATGAATTCAGCAGATTCGAAGCACACGCAAAAGGTGCCTGTGCGATTTTGCAACAAGCGTTTAATTTCTTAACGAAGTTGCAGAAGTCGGTTTAGCACCCGACCTCTTGACAACCACCACACCTCAGTGTATAGAGAATACAGATGTTGTTCTAACTGACGTCTTCGCAGAGGGATTGAAACAATCGGTGATTTAAAGCACGACCACGAATGTAACTAAACCTTCGGTGCGGATTGACGCATATGCGTCATGGATATGTCATGACAACGACAACGCGATAACTTTCTTTCGTGCTAGGTTTTTTGCAACGAAAATTTCCACAAACGTTCTTCATGCCTAGACACATTAATCCTATAAAAACATAGTAAATTCAGTAAAAAAGTTTTGAGTTACGTAGTTTTTTGCATCAAGTCACATTGCTATGCCTAGCCTATAACACTGTCAAAAACAGTTTGATGTTATTACAGTTATTGCGTAAAGCACGATAATTTTTTCATAGTATTTTGTTTGCATTCAAAATTTACAATAATGTTCTCCATGCTTTCTCCATAGTCACAAAAACACAACGATTGCCCAACATAACTGAGGCACCGTCAGTACGAAGAGAACCAACCTTAAATCGAAATTGTCCTTCTGAAAAGTCTCTTTGACTAGTTTAAATGCAGCCTTCGAGGTTTCCTATACATATCGAACAAAACAGACTAACTGACTGAAATTCGATAAATCTTTAGACTCGTTAAGCTGAAGAGAGATTTTCATGGGAGAAGCATTGAGGTCCGCGATTAGTTGATCACGAATGTCAGTGCTGAGATCGATTTTTCTACGAACTGTATTATTTGACAACGTAACCTCTTAGCGCTGTCCCTAAAATTATGTGCCGTGTCAACAGGGCTGGATTAAGGCTTAATGGTACCCTGAGCCCAGAGTTGCGGAGTGGGAGGTTAAATATCCGACTCCTTAATATAAAGGAAATGAAATTTGGCTGTTAAAATCGATGGAAATCGTGGTGCACAGCAAGAAAAATCTGTTTCAACAAAAGCTTCAAAAATGTATCATTTCAACAGGAATTTCCAGTTTGGGAGTGTGATGTAAAAAATGATATAACTGGGCATCCGGAGTCGGAGAAAAAAATCCGACTCCACAACCCTGCTAAGCACTGCACAGTTTTGTTGCCCCCTCTTGTCTACACTAGGCCTGTCCATTTTAGGTTAGTTGTTAACCTCTCTAACCAGACATGTACCAGTACAGATGTTATCGGTTCAGTATTCGAGTACTTAGCAACTTGAATGTATGTAGCACTCAAATGACCTGAATTTCATTTTCGCAAAGTTGCTGATAAATATCTGCTACAATTGTTAGTTTACACAGCGAGCCCAGTATTTCTTCAAGCATGACTGATCTTACTAGTTCTTTTACGCGTTTCAATTGTCAGAAAGACCTTACTGTTGTGCGGTTGGCAACCGTTAATGTTAAAAATATTCTAGAGGAAGATTCCGCATTTGACAAACCACTTTCTAGTTTGCTTTATGCATTTTGTAAAGTTTTATGTGAGTGAAAGATGTGTTCTTGGTTGCTTTAGACTTGAGAAAAATATGAATGAAGATCTGTGGACAGAGTGCTACTCAAGTCATCTGGATAAGCATCAATGAGTGTCTGACAAGTCTTTGAATACCTTTCGCATTCTGATAATTGGAAACTCGCACCATATTGAGTGGCGTTAAGAACATCTCAGAAATTGAATCTGTCTGTTATTTCCTTGTACACCTTTCGTCTCATTTCCGTTTCTTAACAATTACGTAAAAAGTGGAGATACAGAATTTGTCTCTGGTACTAGGAATGACATCTGATGCGTTTCGGTCGTTGGGCATCTTCTTACTTTGTTATTATTCGTTGGGCATTTCTTATTCGTGTTTCAGTTGCTTGGTATTCGTCATCTGGGAGCATGCCCTTTGCAAATCTCTCAAATTCATCACTTGATGTGTGCAACTGGTCTGCTAATGATGAATGAATACAAATTTGCACATGCTTGCAAGATCACATTTTCACTTCCAAGAGGCTAACTTGTTCGAGAAAATTTTTTTTGAAGCGTCTTTCCAAAAGTTTAGCAGAAAGTCATTCTCTAGTTCCTGCATCTTGTTTACAAAATTCTTTGCCTGGTAAAACTGCAATTAGTGACTGTAAATATTCAAAACAATTTGTATGAAATTGTCAAACGGCCAAAACGTTCCAGCAGTCCGTGGACCTGACGTGACGTGACGCGGGTAGACACACTGTTTCCACGGCTTGAGAAATGTGATGTCCTTTATTAGCGAAATCAAAGACGCATCCTTTAATACATAACAACGAATCGTTCAAAATCGCGTTTGTAGTGTAAGCTTGTGGAATAGCACTAACTGTTTGCATGGTTCCTGTACTTTTCGTTGCACATGGAAAAAGCACAAGGATGATGTGCAGAAGCCAAATGCTGCAACTTAAAAAGTAAACTTTTGACAGGTTTGGTAATGTTGTATAAATCACGCTGTAATTTGCCGAAGCAAGTTCGCTCTCCCAGAAGCCGTTTTGCGCACATTGAGAGCGCCACGATAAAAAACAAGCAGCTTACAGAAACCACCGCGCGTTTTCTTGAACTCTTTTTGTGTAAATGCCATCGATTCTTAACCCCAAAGTTCTTGCAATTCCAATTTCTCCCATTATACTTGTTTTTCCAAGTACAAAAAAGAATAAATACACCACACACAGGCTTCTTGCAATAAGCCAGAAGGATTGATGAAACGTTAAAAACTCACAGAAACAAAATTAACACATGGTAAAGGAAGGCAAAGCAACACGTCTACATAGGTTTAAGAACACTGTTTTAATCTTCTGAATAATATCAGGTCCAAAAGATCAATCTAAAATAAATTACAATATCGAGCTTGTTTCAAATTGAAAGTAGTATTTTTCTGCGCTTTGCTTTGTATGTGATAGGTGTTAGATTTTTTTGTTATGTGTTTAGGAACTTACGTACAGAGTGCTAATTGTTTTGTGAACCGCACGGTCGTCGGATTGTCTCCCTGCCATGACACCTGTGCTTCTTATTGTTTCATGCATTGTTGAGGTTTTTCAAGGAAAAATACACCCAACCTTACCTCAAGCAACAGCATCCTGTTGGTCGCTTTTTCGCATGTGCAGCGTTTGTGATAAAAACATGAAAATGCACCGTGTTGGAAGTACGCGAAAACGTTGCAAGTTTTCTGTCAGTCTAAGGTTACGTCTCGGATTTTTCGTCTTGATCGAAAAGACGCATCCATTTGCGTTTGTTGTCGCCAGGTGTCCGAGGAGAGCATGAAAGCCCTGAAAGATCACTACAACTTCGAATTTTTGGAGAAGAAGTTTGTAAAGGGTATGTTGCTGTGGTGAAAACGATTTGTTTAATCGTCCGGTTGATTGAAAACTCAAAGTGTGTTTATTTTTAATCGCCCGGTTATTTCTGTCGCTTTTCAGGTAAGGGTATGATGGACACCTACCTCCTTGTGCGAGACGACGAAGCGAATAGGAAACTACCGAAAAATCCGGTCTTTGATTACAAGCCATTCTGAGCGCGAGTCTATCACCAGGCTTTCGTGCTTGCGCACATAAAACCTTCGAATCGTTTCGCTCAGTCATTCTCGGCCTGCTGTCCACGCTGTGGCTGATTTGTCACACACTGCATCAGGTACGAACGCTGACATTGCCGCCTTGGTAATGTGTTGTATGATTATGCTTTGTGTCTGTACACCAGCATGGTTTTCTTCAACTATCCTCGTCTAACCTAATATACGTGTGCGATGTAACGCCCAGTATGATAACACCGTTTTTTTTGAGCGTTCCTTGTGTCTTGCACTAAAATTTCTTCTATCTGTTAGCGAAATCAATGTGAAACTCCGCGTTCAAGCAACTTTTTAATCCGTGTTTTGCTCGCTACCAACGCGTTCCGTATTTCTTCACTTCAACTTCTTTTCCGTTTTTGCTTTATAGTGAAGTTGCAACTATTTACCACATTCATTGCTTACCCTCACATCGAGGCAGCCGATTACTGTCTTTCGTAGATCACCTTAAATCTTCTGATCGAGAAAACCGAGAATGGCGACTGTGTCGTCGCGTTACTGGTTTTTTTCCTTGCCTTGCGGATTTGAGCTGAACTGAGTAACAATAACCTCGAGTTTCGTAAAAAAACTTCCAAGACCGGAACTGTACCAATCACCAACGCTGTTCAGCCTGGTCGGTTTTGATGATGTTGTTGGCTCGCATCGTGTTTAAGTGTATGTGCGCTGTTGCTGCTAACGCCTCACACAGTTGACAATCAGGTGTTGTGTTTATTTTTCCTGCATCCGGCAGTGGTAACATGAACTTGTTTCCTATTTTTATGGACTGAGACCAGGGACCTACCTAAGGCTAGATATACTAGTGTTTACGTCGAAGATTGACTACTGTTTTCATTTTTTAGAGTTTTGCAATATTAGTTTCTGAAATTTACCATTCGCTTTGATGTTACTGTTGTTTTGTTCTTATGTTGTTGCTTTGCCTGTAGCAGTTCGTCTGGCTTTCAAGCTACTGCCGTTGGAAGTCCACTGCGCACCATACCAGCGGCTGCACCCAGTTGTTAGAGAAACCACTTGTGGCTATTTTCATGATTGCCTGGAAAATTTTCCATTCGATGGTGCATGTGACATAACAGTAAACACAATTACCAATTCCCCATTCGCTATTCAGTGGCAATGTCACCGATTGTTAGTTCTCAAATGGTACTTACGATAAAGGTTTAATGATTTTGTCCAGCGAAATTTAGAGCTATTTTGTGATTGAAATTGGTCTCGCTAGTTTCAAGCGTCGTTATTTACAGCTTCAGCCTAATTTGTCCCAGCTTGAAAAGTTCTAAATGAGAAACGGAACGAAAGCTGGTACTGGACACGACCACGTCCAGAGTGACAGTATCTGTTGTACAAATGTTTCGTCACTCATCAGATTTCGCATGTTCCAAAATTTCGCTTTGGTTTGTGCATATCTGCCGTACTTGATTTCGAAAAATACTGTTCTTTAAAATCGTTCACGGTTTCGAAAAATACTATTCGTGAAAATTATTACACAACGTTTCGAAAAATACTATTCTTGAAAATTATTCAACGTTTCGAAATATACTATTCTTGAAAATTGTTCAACGTTTCGAAAAATACTATTCTTGAAAATTGTTCAACGTTTCGAAAAATACTTTTATTGAATATCGTTTAATGTTTCGAAAAATACTATTCTTAAACTGTTCGACGTTTCAAAAGCTTGTTTTTTATTTTGGTACTTCTTTAATGGGATTGTTTGAATTGCCTCTTTCTTGTTATGACTGTAAATGAACTGGTAAATTTTTGAACTACACAGTGCTTGCAAGATAGAAAGAGCTGGAGCATAAGTTAATAACGACAGTATTCAGTTGCTTGAAGTACGTGTTTTATTGTTCTTGTCATTTCGCTTCACGGCAACGTCTCAACGGAATTGAAAAAAAGTAGCATGCAGCTTTATGACTCCACGTTTCTGAATCGTCAACCTGCTCAGCTTTTTCTGTTGAAGCACCGACCAGCGCCAGTCGAACTCGAGCTGACCTGGTCATCCCCTGTTCTGTTGATCGTGTGGAGTTGCCGAGTGTTAATGCAAAGAATTGTAATATACGCGTTTCTACTCGTCTGTAATCACTCTGAGCTGTTTTACTGTTTATTGTTGTTTCTTTGCTTTCCGAGGTAAGCAGCAGCAGTAGTAGACCACTGCCTGTACAAAACCTGTTACATTGCACTGCGTACAGCTTTTCCTGCTACATCTCTGTGTAAAGGTGACGTCGCAATATCGTTGTATTATTTTTTACCAACACAACGTTCCGCTCACTGCAGCATTTTCACCTCGTTTCATTGCGCGCGGAACCAGTTGCACGGCTTGGTTTCGTCGCTCCGGACACCTGTCACGAAGTAAAAGCAGCCGATTCTCGTCTGCAGGATCTGGTAAAACCTGGAATAATCAGCAGCGTCAACTTAACCCTTCGACATGTTGTAACTCAAGAGTATGGCGCAGAGTTCCTACGCAGTGTTGAAAAGTATGGAAAAAATTTTGGTCATTTTCTAGTCTGGAAAAAAATTTTATGGAAAAAGAAAAAAAATTTCCAGACTTGATTTTTCGACATACATTTTCATAATATTTGATTCAAGATTGATATAATTTACTTCTATCGTGTTAAATATTAATAGTGCCTGTATCTGACCTGGGTGGGTCATACGGAAATGTGAGGTCTGGAAAAAGTCCGGAAAATGTCTGGAAAAGGTCTTGAAAAAGTCTGGAAATTTATATTCAAAATCACGTAGGAACCCTGGTATAGCGTCATGGCAGTGAGACAAACTGCGTTGCTGCGAGTTAAAACTTTACCAACGACTCGAGTCTTTGCAGGCAGGAAACCCTGAATGTATTTGCTAATTACAGCACTGCTTGAATCATGCGTATTAGTATTTACTTGACTTGCAATCAGACATTTCTTTGCGTGACGCGTAGTGCCCATTCACGTGACCCTGCTGGCATCCGCCAATTGTTGTGAATGACATCCCTGCTGTTCCTTTCGAGGGATCTCTTTAGCGGTTGATTTTGTTGTCGAAGTTCGCCCACAATTGGTCGGATTTGCTGTATTCTGATTTTTGTAGGAGAGGAGGCGGTGATTAATGTCGTTCGTCTATCAACGCCGTGCTCTCGAGCTCATTCAATCTCTTTGTGCACCGTTACTAATAGATTAAAGCTATATTGCATTGTGATATACTTCTGTTGTGATGTGACTGCTTTTGCTGAAGGCAGCGGATGTCTTTCCACGTGTTGGTAACTTTGTCAACTACGGTTAGTCCAGCGTTTCTGAAACCTTGCCATGTCGCGGACCTCCAAGGCATTTGTGGTTTGCGGACCCCCGAATACTGTAAACAACGAACAAAACAATAGACGGCTTGCACATGAACGAAATATACAAGTCTTATCCACGTCAATATTTGCACAGTTGTCTCCGAAACAGACTCATCTGAAGTTCAGTGACATTTGTGCTCCTGACAACATTCTCCTACCTTTGATATTCTAGGCGTGATTTTGGACAAAGCTAGTCGAATGTCTTGTCTCGCATCTTCTGTTTCGATAGTTTGATTTGATTTTCGCCAAGCTGGAAATTCAGTCTGATACTGATACGCAGCACAGAAAGGAAAGACTTGTTTTCAACGCTGCCATAGTCACAGTACTGTAAAGTTTGTGGCAGAGGAGCCCAGAAACAAGGCATGAGCTCTTTAAAGTCAACTTCATTTAGGTCAGCTAGAAATGGATTTCTCATCCATTCAGCTATTTTTAGGAAAGTACAGCCGCATAGTCTTTTCAAGAATATCTAAATTTTGTACAATTCTTGGAATTAATGTCCCTGGAAATTCTGCAAACGCAGGAAGTTTCTCAGTTGCACCTTGTGTTTCCACAAACCTATCTTGTCTCCGGCTGCCAAGCGATTCATGCTCTCTCTTTGTAAAGACAGGTTCACGACATTTTAGAAGTGTCTAAGTCAGGGACTCAAACTTTTTTGTACGAGGGCCACATAAGGTAATACAGAACATGTCGAGGGCCGGACATCTTCCGCAATGTGATTGTTGCGGAATATGTTATATTCTACCAAATCAACAAATTTTTCGTAAGTACTGTTATTTTTCATCATTGACAAAATGGCTTCGCGGGCCGTAGTTTGGAGACCCCTGGTCTAAGTAACTGCAATGTGTGTGCAAATACGTCTGCGTACAGTGTCGTTGAACAGGGTATTTCTTTTTATCTTGTCTTGATGCTGAAGATCCCGCTACCAAATCTGCCATTCGTGCACCGGCCGGCTTGATCACGCTATCCGCAAGTGTATGATGTAATTTCTCCCCAACGAGGTATGCAACATCGAAAGAAGCGCAGAAGAAAAACCGAACAACGTTTGTATTTACCGTATATACTCGCTTATTAGCCGCACTTTTTTACCTGGAATATGGCCTGTATTTTGCCTGCGGCTTATACGCGCAACATACCCAGAGGGACAGAGTTTTCTATCAGCAATAGCCTTAACGGGACGGAAGATGACATTCCCTGGACAGATGTTCGTGACGACACCCATGACACAGATNAAGAAGATGAAGATGACACCTGCGACGATCTACCGTACTTATAGNTGAACTTCCGACGAAGAAGATTTCTTAGGTTTTGAACAATAAAATTGACTCATTACATTTGCCTGTAAAAATCAATATTTTATGGTTGATTGATCGTGCAGGGTCTTCACCGGTGAAAAGGTCAATTAACCTGCGGCTTATTCGTGAATTACCCTTGATTCTCGGTTTATGCCTAAAATTTCTGCTGCGGCTAATAAGCGACTGTATACGGTACGTAAGGCCCCGATTGACACGATTTATTTTCATAGCATCAAGTGACTTTCACCGTGAATCGTTTGATGCTCTTCAGTTTTGATGGCTTTAAACTTGAGTTGCGGGGAGTTTTGCTACAGGCAGGGCCGTCGCCAGCGAGGGGGCCAGTGGTGCCCGGCTGCCCATACTAAATATTCGTAAATGCAATCCAATATTGTATTTAAAAAATGTTTCCCCCCTTTGTGGTTTTTGGCTCCCCTGCTGCGGAAACCTGGCGACGGGCCTGACTACAGGTCGTGCATGTTGCTTGATCAATCCCGTTCATAATATCAGCGTTTTTGGGTGCCAAAATGACACCTCACAATTTTGCAATGATGCTCTAAAATTTTGGAAGCCAAGATATGGTTTTGCCATGTATTGAAGTAAACCGATTTGAGGAAAGCATGTTTTCCTGTACGTGGCGGTGGCTGTTACAACGGTAGGCCGAAACTGTTCTCTGGTGCAAAAGTTGGAAGCGGAAATTGGAACTATGGTATTTGTGCATTGCACCGCTTCGCTTAGGCCTGCTGCGATACTGCCGCAGATTTGTCTGCTATGAGGAAATGCGAATGCAGTTTAGCCTACTACAAATGTGGAAGTGTTTTACTGTTCCACCGTCGGAATCAGCTTACCTGGATTTGCATCTGACATGACGGCAAAAAGTCGGCAACTGTGAGTGCTGCCTGGATAGAGATTTGAGCCGCACTGAGGCAGCTGTCAGAAGTCAAAATGATGCAGTTTGTATCTTTCACTGCGACTTGTGCATTTTGTCAACATCGCTACTTCATCTGACATAACTGATCAAAGTGTTTCAGGTGGGATGTTTTAACTTTGCACAGGTGAAAGCTTCCGCAGAATTCTACTTCAAAACGTAGTCTGACGCGGCTGCTAAATCCGAGCTTAAAACTGATTGCGTAAGGTTTGCGGATGAATTAAGGGTTAGGGAACATAGAATGCCGGATAGTTCGGCTGACTCGTGTGTGTTGAGTGGCATGGCGTTTTGAAAAGGCACCGAAGAAGCAGCAAACTAGGGTGATCATCTCCATACACGAAAAGGCAGGCAGGAGTGAATGCACCAACTACCGGGGCATCTCTCTCTAGCCTCACTGGAAGTGCTTGCGAAGTGCCTTGTAAAAAGATGTGGCTAAATAATTGAAACAAAGCTGGATGATACCAGGCCTGAAGCCAGGTTTTAAGGTTTGAGGAGCAAAATACATTTTTAGAGGGGCAAGGTGTCTGTTTTTATTATATGTTTGAAACAAATATTTCCGAGCACAACAAAATTTGGGGACATTCCCCCGTGGCTACGGACCTGGATGATACCCAGCGAGGTTTTCGTCGCGGCTGTAGCACTACAGACCAAATTTCCACTCTCCAGCAAATTTTCAAGAAAGCATGGTACCGGGGTTTTCCGGAAGGCCGCCCAGTCTTTAGTCCGCCCATGGGCGCTTATTTTAGGTGGGTGTTTTTATGGTGCTAAGATTTCAGTTGAATACGATTTGTACCTGTTCCCTTACACGGTACGTCCAACGTTATACGGAGTTTGAAAACTATTTAGATATTTGTGCCCACGCTCCAGACTGTATTGTTCGCCAAATATGGATTATACATACATCTATTTTGTGTGCATGTGTAGTTGTTCAGACACAGGCAATATGCAACTGCCGTATAACAGTCCGGGCGGTTATTTAGTCCACGTCTTATTTTCCCAATGTGTCTATTTTCCTATTAACGGCCCTGGGCGGCCTTCCGGAAAACCCCGGTAGTATGCCAAAAACGTCTACACATGTTTTGTAGACCTCGAGAAAGTATATGACGAAGTTACTCATGAAAAGCTTTGGGAAGGGTTGCGGGAGTACGGTGTTGATTGCTGCACGTTACTGGCCGTCAAGTCACTGTATTCCTGCTCAGAATTTTGTGTCCGTGTCGGCGGAATTGAATCGAAACGCGTGGCACTTACGTTTTGCATATGTTGTCATTGCAAGCTCAACTTTTATCCCTATAGCATTTGATCTCGTGGTGCACATGAAAGGAATTGGGCAACTTACAGCCAATCGCAACGTGCAAAACAAAACATTATTTCAAACGTTGAACTTTTTCTTACATTTGCTCTTACTCTTTTTCAGTCTTGCTCAAAAGATTAGGCCTGATGCGTGCCATTTCATCGTTTCAGTTTCAACTGTTTTTTAAACAAAAAAGAAATAATGAGCCTTATCGTACTTTTCTGAAAGTCAAAGTCGTAAACCGTTGGATTCGTACTTGTGAAACCTGAACTTGTGTCCATATAAATTGATTTAATTCAAGGTTGGCTAATATTCGGTCACCCAGAAGGACATAAGCACTTCATTTGCCCCGGGCCTAATTTCTCTCAACAGCCTTGCCAGTCGGCAAGTTAAGTATGTTTTATAATATTTTATACTGGTGGCTAAAGCTCAATACAACACAATAGAATGTATAGCGCAGTCTTCCATTGATCAACTATAGCTTCTCAACTGCTAATATAGTCGTTTGCTAAAGCGGAATAGATATCTGGTGGGCTGAGAAAGCACTTTTGCATTCGTCAAATGCCTTAAATTTTCCCGAGATTTTGCAACTATTTTCAATTGCATTTCTGCAACGCTGCTACAAAGCAGATTGTTTTCGTCACAATATTCCTGTCGTTGGAAATATGTATTACCTGCAGACTACAAAGATAAATAGACAGTACGGCATTCGAGATTCTAACGCTGAGGGAAATTTTAAGTTGTTGAGAATCTGGTAAGTATTCTGTCCAACTATGTCACAGAGAAGTTTTCAACTTCTTTGCATAACTGGAGTGGAGTCTTGGAAATAAGATAAACCGGAACAGGACTTTTCGGTATGGCCGTTTCGGTCACGACATTTCTGTACATAAACAACTGATTACATTTGTTTATTTAAATGATTATATAGATAGGCGAAATGTCACGCTAGCTGGTTATACGAACTCCCTTTTGATGAGTCATGATTGCGTTTAAATCTGAATTGTAATTATGAGTTTGAAGTATATGTATTAATTGAAAATGTCGATAATGATTTAATTTACTTGCTGATGATAATGAAAATCATATGTTGATGCTGATTAACTGTTGGATCTTGGATCATGTTTCTTGTTGTTTTAAATAAAACCTTTCGTTGATTTAAGTACGTTTGCATTAAAAACTGAACATGTAAGATTTCTGCAAGATTTTATAGTCTGACTGAAATGTCTCGAGACCGAAACAACCAAGACCGTGATCGAAACGGCCTGACCGAATCCGCCACGCCGAAACGGCTCAGACCAAAAAGTTGCGTACCCACGATGCCTCAACAGCATCAGCCTTGTCGCCATAAAAGCTTTAGGTCTTAGTGGATTCTGTGAAATCATGTGTCCCGAAGCGATGAACGTGGTCAAGCCTTGTTCTTTGGCCCTGTTTAGAATAACTTAAAAAACCTAATGCACTAGAAGTTCCCATGCTTCAAAATATGCCTTCATCCATGCATCTCAAAGTGGATTAAGCTGAGTGTTTTATAGCATAAAGCCAAATTAATGCAGCGAAGTAGTTCTACACAACAGCAAAAAATATGCAGACTACACTCCAGCTAGCCATATAAAACAGCAAGCTCTTAAAACCTTAGTGGGCTGGCTGTGAGGGAAATAATGCAAAAGTATATCACATCGAAGATCGGTCGAAAGAAGCGCAAGCTGTATGGCTCGTGAGGTTAAACATCATAAAAAGCAATCACCTGCTGTTGCAAATAAAGACAAAATTAATTTTGCCTAGCAGTTGTTTGGCAACCGCAATCATTTCTAGTGGCACATAAGCAATCTCTCTGTCTTTTTACAAAGATACTTGATAGATTGGCAAAACAAATCAAAAGTTTTCACGAGGTTTTGCTCGCTCATGCGACTGAAATATCGCTTGGCACAATTATGTGCATGCATGTTCCACAGTTTCCAAAAATTTTTCTGCTACCCAATAAGGCCGCTGACAAAGTTGCAGGCATTTCAATTCTGAAAAGTTTGTTGCATTTTGTCATTAAATTACAACAGCAAAATCTAAATTTCTGGCTTTTTAGATGTGTTTTGAAGCCCAATAACAATTTCACTAAACAAGCTTTACTATGTACGACAAGCATTGTTTCATAAAATCTGCTTGCTTTGACACTGGCGCAAAATAATTCGTTTTATCAGGTGGTAGGCTTAACCGCTTTGTGCATATTAAACCTTACACCCGGTTAGCTTTCAGCCAAATCAGAAAACAATGGAAGAATGGATCACACATGAACTTTTGCGTAACGCACACGTCTGTAGTTAGCCACAGTACGGTATATCTGCCCAGTTGTTTTTTGCCGAAATCGTTGGAACAGCTCTCGAGCTACAAAAGTGCTTCCATAAGGCAAGGTATTTGCTACGTACACCTGTACAAAATCTTTTCCTCACGGATATTACTTAGCACCCAGCTTGTAGAAGGGTTTTCCTGCAATCCACGAATCATCGTCACGAACTGGACGAGGCGAGGCAGGACTCATCGGTGAGGGTGACGGCGAAACTGATTCTATGGGCGACAGTCTATGCACCAATTTCGGTGATGGTGATTCTTGATCTTGGGCCCCTAGCAAACGTTCGTAGTCATCAAAGATATGCAGTTTTTCCAAGGACTTCATAGCGGCTTTCCTCGAGTCTTTTACGCTCGGAGAATTGTCTTGTTCGGAGGTGGTTCGGTCTTGGCAATTGTTTGAAAGGTTGCACGGACTTTCTAGATCTTCCGGTTCGTCGCTTTCAGCTTCACTGTCAGTAACTTCGATTTCAACTACCTCATACTCATCAGGATCATACTCATCCCCTTCGTGCCACTCAATGATTTCATTACTGGACGATGTTCTTGAACTGTCGGAGCGATTGACCACGTGCTGGCCGTTTGCATTTGGCGGAGCTGGTTGTTGAACCGTTTCTTTGCAAGGTGTCACATAGACAACTGGCGTCGAAGAGGATGCTTCAACCGCGAATGCTTCTTGACCTGCTGCATGAATTTCAGGTGATTGCAAGTCACTTCTAACCGGAGAAAGAATGGGCGGTTCTTGAGTGGAACTCGTCAAGGGTGTTTTCACTTCGCTTTGTGGATTGGTTAGAGTTGGAGAAGATCTTTGCGCTGAAGAACTAAGAGAAGGTGAATCGGCTGAAGACGAAATTCCAGGTGTCTGCCGAACGACCTCTTGGTCTGTTCTACTGTGTTCATTATTCGTTAGTGGCTGAGGTGAGGAGCGTGTAGGGGTTTTGACCTGCAAAAAAACGCTCAAAAGCGAAACTGAAGAAAGAAAAGCTATGACAAGAGCACAGTTATCCAGATTGCTTTATTCAATATGCTAGCTTCGAACTAGTTAAAGACAAAACTTGCAGCAAAATTAATAAATCTTGTTAAATATCACACCAACCTTTTTTAATTGGCTTAGAGGAGCCTCGTTCCGAATAGCTGCAAGCAGTTGATTTCGTACATTATGTGGCTTTTCGCGTTTTGCGACCTTTGGCTGTTTGTTTTCTGCTTTCTATGGATGGGATAAGAAGCAACGTTATTGCCAGGGGCCTTGGTCCCCCTGCATTTTGAAATTTGACGTTTTCCTATTACATTTTTAGCAAAAAAAAGTTTGTTTTCTTAGTTCCGAGAGGGAAAAATGAAATTTCATCTTTATGCCCCCCGCCCACCTGGAAAAATTTTTTGGCTAATTTCGGAAAAATGAACTAGTGGCAACTCCCTGGAAAAAATTCTTCCGACACCCATGACTGTAAGCAGTCTAGACTGGTTAGGAATCTTACGAAGATTAATTTTGTAGTGAAGGTTCAGCATTTAATTGAGTCGATAAATAAGCAAGGGGAAACACGTTTTCCGTGACGATTGCAAGAAGGAATTCGAGATGCACAAGTTTTTTCTAAGAATAAAACACGCTGAAGTAAATTGTGCCTGGAGCTGAATATGCAAATATATGATCTGGCGTTAGTCGTGCAAACAGAACCAATTTCACCAAATGGTGTTTCATTTTGGGTAGGAAAATCGAATTCTCCCCGGTCGTCCTTATTTTGGTTGCGAGATTGATGGTAACGCTGGCTGTAGCTGACAAAACAGTTACGTAGTTTAAACCGTACATTGCAAAAAATGTAGTTTTGACTTTTTCCAGCTAAACACGAAAAATTGTTGCATTTTGTACTATATTAATAGCGCTTGTGGAACAAAGAAGACGCAAACTTAACATTCTTTACTTTAATTTCCATTCATTTTTCAGTATTCATTGTAACTTGATAATTTTTAAAACTATACGCTCAGTCTGCTTGTCTAAAAGTGTATCTTACATATGAAACTTACATTTTGAAGAACTTTTTCTTCGCGCTGCTTTTCCGTATCATTGCGCTCTCCTGCAGCTCCATGAAGTCGGTTTGCAAACCAATTTTCGAGAATCGCCAAATCGGATGGGTTCATTTGATTGAGTAATTTCTGAAGAATATTACAGTTCAGCATTTCTACTTATCTATAGTAAAAAGGGAGCATTTTGTTTTTGTGTCTTGGCTCTTGATCATAAAACACAAAGCGAGATTTTGCAGTACCTGCACATCTTTATCCTGCACTGCAGCAGCCCCTTCCAAACTTAGACCTTTTTCTCGCATTTTCTTCGCCTTTTCTGCTCTTTCCTTTCTGTACCACTCGCTGCTGGTTTGTCTTCTCAAAGTAGGCCGGTTTGACTGCAGAAGTAGTTCGATCACATTAACAACACATATTGCAGGAAAAAAGCAGCATGATGCCATTTCGCGTTCATTTCTCGTTAATTTTGGCATAACTCAAATGTCAAATAAACCTACTGTTTGAAACTTTATAGATAGAAGATTTGTTTCGTTTTGTGATCGAGCTAACGAGATTGGAAAAAACGAACGACAGTGGCAAGCAGGGACGCTGAAGAGCGGGTGCATAACGGAGGCATTTCCCCCTGACCTTTCATAAGGGGGGCAACGGGGCGGAGGTGCCTTTTTATAAAAGTATCATACGTAATTTCCTGGTTTACCACGATCGAATTGAAATTAATTTATTACAGCTATTCAGCTATTAGCGCACGCGCACCCAGAAACTTCAGAATGGTTTTCTATAATTTCTGGTATTATTTTTAAGGTCAACATCGTTTCTGAACAGAAACAAGCATAAGGTAACGATTTTTTGTTATTTATAAGTTTGCATTGATCTCAACTCTTTTACTGCCCCCTACACTACCGCTGTACCGGCGTCCCTGGTGGCAAGCGCAACAACACAGCAAACATTTCAGATGCGGCGAACATAATATCTCTGGCATGGAACAACCAATCCAGAGATATTCAAGAAACGACTGTAAAGTAGCAAAACATAAAGCTGCTGAATGAAAAAGCTTGTTAATGTTAAATCCTGGGTTTCATAACTGAAATATATGGACTGCTAGGGGTTCAAAATAAGCCTGAAAAAGGTTGCCAAAACAAGGCGGAACACGCAACGGGCCATTAACCAATATCCTGCAGAAAAATGCTTTTTGGAGATTTGCTGTATGACATTCATTCAAAAGTTCTAGGTTACGGTAGAAAAATATGTTGGATTGAAAATATCAAACTGAATTTTTGCGAAACTTATTCTTGTTGTGGTGATAACTAGATGCAAGTTATGCATCTTGAACATACTGCATAACAAATTCTCTAATAAATTTCGTGCCTACGTTTAGCTAATTCGAAGCTTGATTTTGCTAGACTTTCAACTTGCAGGCTAGGTTTTATCAACCTTTTGCAGAATTTTTTTTTCTGCAAATTTCTGAATAAGTTTTATTGATTCACATCTTTGTACATTTAATATTGAAAACCTCCTGACTCTACACAAAGTGTCATGTATCACATGCAAATAGTGACTCTAGACAAAAGTTCCAGATCACATGCAAAGATTTGCGCCTGGCTTAGAATGCAGTTTCGACCCAACAGTCCTTGCTCCACCTATTACACTTACTATGTCAAAATGCCTGTTATCTCGACCGTGGGAGGTTACAATCTAAGTTTAGGACTAGCGACAGTCACAAGTGCTGTGCATGTCTCACGACAGTCATAGACAAATTTGAAATTATCTTTCATCTGTAAAGAGTAGGCTATGCCTGGTTTCAAAATCCACTTCAATTGAAAATGGAGGTTATAACTTGTAACAGTCAAGTTGAGCAAATATCTTTCTAGTAAAAATGGCTCTGTTTAACCAAGTCATTTAGAGACAGAAAACTTGAGAGATTGAAGACCAAAGTCTTCAAACATTAACCCATTGAATCTATAGTCTTTGAGTCTCTGAGGATAATCTGATGAATTCCTGTAATATAGAATCAGCAGTAAGATAGCTGTAGGTGCTGTCAAGGGTTATTCTTGCTGTCAAGAGTTGTTGTTTATTCTTACATTTCCGGCTTGGGCTCTGCTTCTCTGTTCTGCTACTCTCTTTTTTCTTACTTCGTCCATATTTCGTGTGAGGTAATTGGATGTAGTCATGCGCAGTCCTGGGTTGGCAAACTGATATCCAAACCGCAAAAGAGAACTGCAAGAACACAATAACAGCTAGCAAACATAGAGGTTATTCTCGGAAAAACAGCTTTAGAAAAGTCAAGGCTTAAAAAAGTGATATATAAAATCTAATCAAACAACTTACTGGTTATCACGGATAATTCTAGCAAATTCATGCTCAACATTTGCACCAAAAATTTGCCTTTGGTTGTCAATCCTTAATTCCTTTACACTTCGATTTCTTCGCAGCGCGGCCACAAGCCGCAATGCACCATCCCCTGTTGCAAAGAATAAGTGTATTATACCATTCAGCAATCACCTAACCTTCAGAACGTGTTTGTATCCCGACTGTGCAATGCATATTTTACAGTTACATAGTATTTCGCGAAAGCGAGCAGAAAAAGATACGACAGCCTCATCACGTATCAGCGCAATGGAGTACTATTAAATTTTCTAATCGTTTATTTTCTTCATAACACGAAATTTCGTTTGATTGCTTGGCTATTATAGCTCCAACATGGCATGTATTTACGACGATCAAGGCTAATATTTCTGCTTGCGTTGACAGTTCGAAGGTGTTGATTTGTCTGGTTCAGGTAAGGTCAAGAACGAGTCACCAAAAGCTGCAGTGTTTCGTTTTCGTAAAGAAAACAATTACAGCTATCAAAAAAAGCCACGTATCGATCAGAAGTGCCACTGGTCTGGTATGGTTCAAACTCAACAAAAAGTGACAGACAAAATCTTTGCAAGCATCAGGCTGACTCGTTCAAAACCTTTATCAACGCCGTAGAAAATCTTCTTAGTTGACAAAGAAAAAAACTGATTTTAAAGTAAGTAGCGCAGGGTTGTTTCATAATAAATCCAAAAAAGTCCGCAAGGTCTGGTTTTGACTACATTATCTGTCTTTATAAAGTAACCATCCTCTTTTTAAAACTATATTTGCACTATGCTGTGTGCTCCGTTTGTTAATTCCACGATTGTTGAAAATAACTTTGTACTTGACATTTTGAGGGCCACAAAGCCACTGTAGTGGTTTGGAATTTGTTCAGTCACCTTCGTAGAATTTTGTCGTCCTTGGGTTCTTAGAAATCTAAATCAAGATCCCATTACAAAACTTGTGAAACTTGGCAAAAGTGACGTCTAAAAATTAGCTATCTTAAGTGTCACGAATCTAAAAGAGACTTGGTGGAATGGTCAGCATAGGTGTATCATATGAAATAGATGTTGCAACAGTCGCGCTTTGCGGAAGCTTGGCCTAAATCTGCCAAGAAACAGCACAGTTTTTGCTTTAAGCGAAGGTTTCATTGCAAACCATAAATCAGTCTTTTCTTCGTCCCCTAAAGCTAAGAGAGTATGGATGTCAGCGATTGCAATCGAACCGATGGACAACCTTTCAACAAGCAAGTGGGCACACAATAACATTACTCAGCAGACAATCTGCAGCAAGTATGTCACTGACCTGTTATAAAATTTGACTCAACATTCAGGTTCTGCAGCGTTTGATTTTTCTTTAACATTGACGCCAACTTTCGGGCAGCTTTGTCTGTTAAGCCGGTATTAGCTAAACTCAAGGAGATTACGTTGGTGTTTTCTTCCATCGAGTTGGCTAGCTCCTCAAATACGTCCATAGGAACATTTTGAATGTTGTTCAAGTTGACCTAAAAAGAAACAAAAAGTGGAAAAGCAGTTAGAACAAAAGCTTCTGCTTTAACTTTTTTGAGACACATTTATGTTCTCTTAAAGCTAACATACTCTGGTATTGAAGGTACAAAGTAGCACAGAGACATGAAAGTCGTCTGTACAATACTCTAAATGTTAATAATGACAACACTGGTCTGCCGCTAATACTGTTGAGAGGTGAAAAGAACCGCGAAGACTAAACATGAACATGCTAGCTGGCACTTCAAACAAGGCTGCGGCAACCGCAGGTTGGATTGCGTAGACATATGCTACTGTCTTGCTCTTTAACGCAATTCTCTGAGGAGAATAACGTGCTTCACATGAAGAAACTGCTGCCTGGTTCTATGAAAATATCAAACAGCTGATCTCTTAACCTGTATCAACGCAGTAGCACGAATTCCGTATGACTGCGTGCCACTATGTCACCCGTTTTAAAAGATGCGATAAGCAGCAGCTTTCTTTTCCAATATATGATAGGCTATATTTTTCCTTTCGGCAATCCATGCGAAAATTTTTCAGGCTGGCCAATTTACTGACAACCACTGGCCAATCTACCGTCTTTCTGAAACCCCAGTTTCATTTTAAGTTGTTCGCGACTTGCTGTAGGCCTGCACGTATAGCGACAATGCCCAGATCATGAATGCTTAAGTATTGCCAGATAAAGAGCAGGTGCTTCTGTGCAAAGCAGAATTTTTGCAAGCACTTTCTAAACCTCGTTTTATGTCCATCGAAGTGAGAAACGATTAATGTGAACATTAGTTCATGGCCCGTACAGCCTATGGAGATTTTCATAACGTAGCTGCAAAACGACGTAAACGATTTGGAAAAAAGTGTTTACTTTTAAAAGCTTTGTTATACGATTGAAGCGAATCAACGGCTGCATTTCTCAGTGGGGTTTGCTTAGCAGGTGCTGTGACAATAACATATTCCGACGGCCAAGGTACGTTGAACAAAATGCAATGCGTATTATTTCAAGGGAAGAAACTTTTCGAAAATCTAAGGTATTCGGTTGTTTTGCCATCACGTATCTGAAGCAGCGGCAGTTCTAGCGACCCCAGCTAGGATCCTTCTCACACCCAGTGGTGTGTTTAAGGGGAGGCGAGCGAGGCAACTGTAATGTGTAAGTACCTTCCTTTCAAAGCGACCCCATCACCATCTCAAATGAGCAAATGAAGAAAAACTTCAAACCAACTTCTATACCTAAAAAAATTGTGGGTTAAAATTTCTTCCAAAAAGTTCTGAAAAGACCCTATCAAATAACAACGAATAGGCCAGACTTGATAGGTGATGTTTAAGCTCTTTTGCCAGCTCTTAGCCAGTATAACTTCAACCGTTTTTTCCTAGCACAGATTTAATCAATTGTGTAGGCTACTTGCTGCAGTAGAAATGTTTTCAATAAGGTAAATGATGAATTATTTCCTACTTCTCCACATTTTTCAAACAACTAATGTCGATGCAAGATGAGGGCAACCTTGACTCATCCAGCCTCAAAACTTTTCAAAGACAAGTCTCAGGTTGGATGCTTTTGTATGCTATGTTCTTGCAGTTAAAAGGACGAAATTTAAAACAAACTTAGTGTTTTAAATCTTCTTGGTTGTTTTTTATGATTTCATAGATTCTCATAAAGACATGGATGTGAACAAATTCAGGATACCAACTACCAAGCATTTTTCAAAGGGGGAAACTTTCAAAGGGGTAAACCTTGTAGTTTATTGATGGTGAATGCAGAGAAATGGGGCGCGAAAATAAAGAAGTGGGAGCGATGGCAACTTGCTATTGCCTAACTTTTATGTGTTGCCAGCCTTGTCTTCCCAACTTTCAGTGTTTTCAAAGTTGTGTATCATGTACACCCTTTTGCATTTTCTCCTACTATTTCAGTTATGCCGTAGTCTCAGAAAGATATCCTTGGGTGGCTTTTTAGTCTTTCTTCGGACCCCCCAACCCTAAACCCACCACTGGCCACACCAAATGTGTTCACACATCGAGAGAGCATATTTACTGGACAAGGTGAGCATGTATCATCGAATAATTTAGTTGCTCGCCACAGAAAGTAATTTTCGCAACATTTGATCAAAGGTTCATTGAAACCGCTATTGGTTTCTTTGCCGGATTGCTCACAAAATATATAAATGTATGTATATATATCTTTATGAAAAGCACGAGGGTTTTAATATATTCATAAAAAAATCGTAGAGTTACACCACCTCACAGCGTGTAGTTTTTGCGCCAGTGGAGCGGTCGGAAATTGTCTTATTGCTTAAAATGCCATCACCTAACTAGGTTCCCCCAATGTATTGAAGCTAGTATCAGTTTTGCCGTATACATAAGTCGCAGCTCTGCGTTTTTAAGCATCGACCAACGCTATAGCAATTACTTTTATATGTTTTAAAGTTCAGCAGAGTTACACACTTTGCTCCTTGCGTCAATACGTATTTATCATGCGTGACATATCGCTATTCTCTAGGGTCACATGCGTCAATTTAACCCAACTGTTGCTTTCAATCAAAGAGACTCTTCTAAGTTCGGTGACTTACTTCAGTCAAGTCCGGGTCATTATCCCAGATCCGCACCATAGTCTCTTCAACGCTGTTTGGGTTTATTGACAGCTCTCCGACAACGTCGTATGACTCTGTACTTGTGCTCCCAGCAGTGGTAGATGACGTCATTGTCATAACGTCTTCTCCGGTTGTTGACGACTTCAGTTGGCGGTGCACATTGTCATTAGCTTCAGCAACTGCTTCGTCAACTGGAGGCGTGTCGGATTCAGAGTCTGCATAGTTCGGGGCGTGAGCTGATTCCCCATCTGTTGCTGTCTCGCGAGCTTCCGCCGCTTCTGAATTCTTGTTTTTTGCACCAGATGTGACGTGTTTCAGGCAGACTCCATGTAAAACGTCGTTCAAATTTGGTTCGCGAGTTTGCACCTGAAAGCAGTCGTCCGTTATAATAGACAACATTCGGTGAAAGTCAGGGGCGTATGCTGGGGTGTGCTAGGTGTGCGGCGCACACCCTGTGAAACTGAACATGACGTGACATTTTCCAGATCGTGCTATCAAGGTAAAGTCACAAAAAAAGCTATAAAGATAATTATGTACTTTCCAGCCCGAAGGTGTGCACCATTACCGCATGTACTCGACCCATGGACCGAGTTTGCTAAAAAACTTTTGGGGGGACAAACCTTATTGTTTGCGTTTCGACGTGTCGATGATGTCACCATGTTCACCCAACCGTAGTACGACCTTTTTGTAAAATTGGCCAAATTGGGGGCACATTATGGAATTGATACTGGCTACGCCCATCGTGGTGGTAT
>JGI24158J21664_10002383_pt1 | contig 22682 bp, 9 predicted proteins | sample Ectturendosymbi3_FD_21664 | JGI IMG/M metagenome (IMG submission 21664)
AGAAAACGAAGTTACCACCTCCAGCCGAGATGCTGAAATGAACACCGCTGGTTCAACTTCAGCGGTGAATTTCAAACAGCTTTGTTAAACTGACTTTACAAAGCAAGAAAAGAAGTTGTAGTGTCGCTACCCAACTTTCTCTATATTCTAATCTCAAGGTCTCTGTCTAATCTCAAGTTAAAGTACACGAGAGTTTTCAAACACAAACGCATTCACAACTGCACAACACACTCCAAAGTAAGCAGAAATATAATGGCCGCAGATGCGGGAAACGTTCCACAAGTATGGGCGATTATTACATCACACACATTATGCACGTTCGTTCAAGAAGATGTACTGCGTACTGCACGCCGTTGCAACGACTTCGATTTTGGATTCATTTGATGACTGTGTATGCTAAACACTGCACTATTTCAGTATTTAAAACGTCAAGACCAACGGATTTCTAAAACTTGTAAAAGCACTTTCATATTCTGCAGTTCATGAAATCTCTGAGAGGGGGCCCAATTTTTGCATTTAGTTTGCCAGGGGGGGTGACGCGCATCCCTGCCCCACCTGTCAGTTACCCCGCTGCCCACAGTGAAAAGTGAGTCCCCCCAAGCCACGGGTTAAAGCAAAGTCAAGCCTTTCAGGACGGAATTATTTCACAACAATGCATCATCAGGCTGGAGTTGATTTTGAAAATTTCACTGAAGTAAAATTCCGGGATGTTTTGCTAACCGGGACTGGACACCGGGACAGAGGTTTAAACCGGGGCAGTTCCAGCCAGACGTATGGTAGGTCCAACCTTAACCAAAATGTAAAACCTAAATCTAACTTCAGGTTCATTCGTGACAGACCATTTGCTATTCCTTCTTTTCACCAAAAGTGCCGCCCCCCCGAAAAGTGCCGCCCCGGGGCATTGCCCCCCCTAGTCGGGTGCCTGGGTAGGTGACTAAACACCTTACACCGATGAAGCATACCTGCTTGACGCCTTTCTCTTTTCAGGTAGTGAACTTCCGTTTTTAAGACGTAAGAAGTCGCAGGTAGAAAACAGTGGTCTGAAACTGCAAAAAATTCATGAGAGCTGGTCAACGATGTTTTGTGACTGTAAGCAGCCCGGTTCTAATTCTAAACTGGCAGCTCCATAATACCGCTTCCTAAATTTTATTCTCATCTCACGTTATTTAACAATGCTGTGTAAGAATATTTACAGTAGGTTAAGCGAAAAGGTGGAAGTTTTTCCCGCAGTTATTTAGTTTGTTTAGCTAACTTTAGCACAGCGATGATGGAAAGCAGTAAAATACTGCAATCATTTCTTTGGAAAATACAATAGGAAATGATCAGCTGTAGTTACTGTAGTTGTAAATATTAAACTCTGTTCCCGGTAAAGCTGGCTAAAACAGAGCTTATGATTTAAGCTATTTTAAGATGTCACTGCTTTAAATCAACCAGATTAACGAAAACGTTGCCAAAATAAATTTCAACTTCTATCAAACAATATTCAATAGCTTTCACTTCAAGCTGAAAATTCTACTCGTTGCATTTTGTTTTGCTTCGCGAAAGCGTTTTTGATAGAAGCAGCTCAATACACCCCAGGATTTTCTTCACAATGCCCATAAGGTTTTATAAATGTACAAATTATTTTTAATTTCAAGACAATTTGCCTCAGCGCCCGGCACAGGATGAGAAGGTTGTGACTCTTCTCCGTTCCACTGGTGAAATCGAAAGGAAACTTGACAATCTTTTTGGAAATGTAGAAGGGTCCATTTCAATATGTATCAAGTTAAAACTTTAAATTCACTATTTACAGAAATTGAGATTTTTTCAATCAAGCTTGTTGTGTTTTTTATTTATTTCTAGATTCTGTGGTTTTCGCAAGCTGAACTTTTCACCTTAAATGGAGCTGACTTCAAGTAGTTAGTAAATCTTTGGTTATATGGAACGTCTACTGTAGCCCCACTGGAATCTGCTGTGCTTTTACAAAATACCGTTTGCTTATGGAATGTCAACTAAACCAGGTGCTTACTAATTGTTCATTTTACTTGGGGGATTGACTCAACAGATATAAAGTGCTTTGGTAAGTTCATCATAACAACATCGTAGCATGCTGTTTAATGCTGCACGAACTTGATTGATGCTATACTACACATAAAAGTGCAAAAAGAACCCAAAAGCCAAGGCAACATAGCTTAAATACAGGATGCTTATTTGTGTGTTACATTCCTAAAAACATTAACTTCGAAAAGAGGCATAATGTATCGAATAACAACGCTTAATGAAATGTAACAAAACTGTTTTATTGTGTTTCATTTATATGGATTTTGTTGAAGGTGTAGTTTATGCATTTACTACCGATGCCCAGAATTTTTCGGCTTGGCCCTGCCTTACTGAGGCACATTCCATCAAGCGGAAATTAGCTTTAGTGAATTTTTATATTTGTGGGTTACATGAAATTGTCATTTTGGACGATAAAGAGGTATGTTTTTCAAAAGTTGACATGTTTCGAGGGCTTCAACTCCTAATTATAATTGTACCCTGGCATGACATTGCAACAAAGACTCAGCTGCTTCATGAATATTAGTGTAGAAAATGCCAAGACTAAGAAAAATTCTGTCAGACCAACTGAAGATATCCTATCTTCCAGTTCCACTACATGATCTAAATATCGTTATCCATTGTTTTCCACAGGATCAAATTTCTTTGTGATCATTGTCTTTGGTGTTTTTAATTTTATAGCTTATTTTCTATGGCAGTGAGTACGCAATGTAATCACAATTGCAAACGTGGATGAGAAAGTCAACAAATACGAACAGAAAATAACTGCGTAGACCCCTGTTGCTAAAAACGATTATTTATCCACAGAAAAAAATTTTTCGAGCTCACTCAATATCTTTACAGAGTTGCACAAACAATATCTTCAAAAGAAATCATTTCACAGCAATGAATCAGACACTATACGTTGTTTGCGGACCATATATATATTACTAAAATTATTATACGAGTTTTAATTTTTGGGGCGTCCATTTTCTAGATCTGTTTCCGATCAACTCGAGTAACTGTCATAAACCACTCAGAAAAACGCTTGAAACACAGACGTATAGATTTTAAGTCATGTTTCCTAAATACATACATGATACAGCATGCGCATTTGAATGTTGTATCTACCAACATTGACTTTGAATCACCGGTAAGCCTCCTTTGTCTCACGCGCAAGTGCCTTTACGAACACACACACACACAAAATTTCACACACATATAATTTCTTCATGAAAATTACATTTGATCAAATCAAAGTTCTACCTGCCACCTATATAGATTTTGCTCAACAGCTCTTTCGCCAAAGTCAAAAAGCTGAACTACGTATAAAAAAAAGGATCATACATACGCAAGAAAATTAAAATCAACATCCGAAGCTTTGTAATCCGTTTCGCGGGAATCATTTTCTAATGGAAATTTCTTACACAGGCCTACTCCACAATTTCAACAACTTTTACCAGTGAGCTGAAAAATAAGGTATATGAGTGTAATGATTCAAACGTACCGGTACGCGCTCACAACAACAGCCTACCCCAATTTTTGTATTCCTAAGATCTGAAATTTGCAACCAGGCATCAAAAGACCAGTTTTACATCCAGAGCTCAAGCATTTTTTTATTCTCTCAAAATGTTTCCTTTACCAATGCATTTTATTATAAAAAATGATTCCATTGCTGTAGTTAACTTTTTTGATCACGCTATGAACTTGGATGATTATATCACAAGATGTTTTACGTGGAGATTTAAGTTGAAAACAACAAAATGTGAAAATATGTTTTTGAATCATGCTTGTTGTTTTCTTGGAGATTCTGAGTCAATCTGTACTTGGTTTGGGAGATGTACGTACACTTAGAGAAAGCACGTGAACGTTTCGTTTCTCTCACTGAACAGGGTGAGGTCAACTCTAACCTGGGTTATTGCAAGCTTAATTTTAGCTATGGTGTTAAACACTTTGAACGAAGAAAACAATCATTTTCAACAGCAGAGAGACTGCGCTTTTGTTGCTGGGAGACATCGTCAAACCATGGGCGTAGCCAGGGGGCCAAGGCCCCCCAAATTTTTAGGATATCTTCTCTTTTTTGTGCTTTGAGAAGCGGTGTCCCAAACACAATACTGTTGTTTTTCATTTCTTGCTGTTCATATTGCTTAAACTTGTAATGTGTTCCTAATTTATTACAATCTGGTGTTTCATTGTAACTTGTGCAACTATTCCAAGTGTTTATGTGGCCCGCATGAAGAAAAAATGCAATGTCTTACAACTGTAGTTTGAGTAACGCAAAAATATCGGCATGGGCATCAGTTATCGTCAGTGAAAAATGAAAAGCATCAGTATCGGACCAGAATTTTGGTATTGAACTTAAAGATGTACCGGTGAAAGATATCCTTGCCTCAGTTGAAGACGGATTATGAGGCATTTTTTCTAGCGAGGCTGACCTAATTCGTGGCAAAGTGGTTTCAAGCATACAAAAAGCGACGAAAATCAGTTTTGACGAAAAAAGAACACATGGCTTTACAATAGTTGAAGAAAGATCCGAGTATAATAATCACCAAGGCTTACAAGCGTAACATCACCACAGTTTGAGACAAAGAATGGTATGACAAAAAGATTAACAAAATGCTGGATAATCACGAAACTTACAGACATCTTCAAACCAACCCAACCGTATCCAAAACCAAAGATGTCAATAAATTTATTAACAACTTTCTCGAAACCAAAAAGATCACAAAAGAAGCAAGCTTCAAACTGAAATACTTAGATGCCACAACAACCCGGCTGTACGGACTACCGAAATTACACAAAGAAAACATTCCCCAACGACCAATAGCTTCTTTTCACAGACCCACCTACCTACGGATTACCGTAGCTAAAGAATTATCCTCATACTGAAACCACTTATTGAAAAATCAAAACATCACGTAAGAAACTCTTTAGACTTCGCATCATCTACTGCTCATGAATTACTCCAAACTGATGAATTAATTGTCTCATTCGGTACTGCATCTTTATTCACAAAAGTTCCAATTCAACTGGCATTAAAAATAGACAAGCAACATCCATAATCCGATCTCGAGCTGAGTCAACGTACAAATTTGTCAATTACCGACCGAAGGACTGGAAATTTGCTTAAGTTCAACAAATTTTACTTTTCGTGGAAAACACTACAATCAAGTTTTAAGAACAGCGATGTGTTCTACCGTTTCATCAGTAGTTGCAAACCTAGCCATGGAAAACGTCGCAACACACGTTTAGGAAATTTTTACAAACCCTCCACGTCTGTGGAAAAAATATGCAGACGACACTCTGTGATCATGAAGAAATCAAAGTTGTCCGAGTTTTTCACCCATGTGAACATAATAGAGAGCGTCATCCAACTCACTATGGAACAAGAAACCGAAGATTGCTTTCCATTCTTGGTCTTATTGATCAAACGCTCATCAAATGGCGGGCTAAAAAACGTTCCTCGAACCGGCTAAAAACAGGCTAAAAAATTTCGAGCGGGCTAAAAAAGTTCCTTCACAGCCCAGCACATGAACAGCGAAATGAAGTATGTGAAACAGACTCTCGTGTTGAATTGTTAGTCCAATTGGATGATTCAACACAAAAAGAAGAAACAACACAACGGATTTTCTAGGTTTATATATTAAGTTGTTTTACCGTGCACAACTAACTTGGGAGAGTCTTTAAAACAAATTCTGGAGAAACATCGTAAACGAACTATCTCCAAACCTACAATTAAACCAAGCACAATCCTATCTTCAGGAAAAGATATCGTATCCGCCAGCAAATGTCGTGGTGTAGTCTATGAAATTCCATGTGGGGAATGTAAACAAAAATACATTGGAAAAGCGAAGCGAAACCTTAGCGCTCTCTCAAAAGAACACCACAGCAGGGACACTTGGCCTAGAAATATTTTAAAAAATCCGGAAAAAACAGCTTTAACGAAACATGCTGCATAAAGTGGCCATGGTTTCAAATGGGGTTGCGCCCACGTTTTACATCACGCAAATAGCTAGAACAGGGTTTCTCAATCGGGGCCCTCGGCCCTTCTTGGGGCCACGAGCAGAGGCCTTTACTAAATAGTTCTATCGTGATATTGCAAAACGCAAAACAAAGCCACGTATTTTTAATGATGAGCAAGGGGCCACAAGTGTTGAGAATCTTAGGAAGGCGGCCACAAACCATGAAAGGTTGAGAACCACTGAGCTAGAATAAGCGTATTTTTTAGAATCTTTGTACATCAGTTTAAGAACTAACACTACGAATGATAAAAGTGTAAACATCCCAGCTATTTATCGTAGTATTTTAAAACATTAGCGAAATTTATTCTTTACTTGACTTCCTTGAGTTTGTCATCTTATTGCCCGCTTTAGTGCTTGTTGAATTGGTAACTCACCACCCAGTTTATCCCATTATTGATCGCTATTTACCGCATGCACTCACACTATTTACTGTTTTACTTCACATAGTAACGTTTGTGCATTTTTCTGTGCAGCTTTTACACTATTTTATTGCGTTGTTTTACACTGTCACCTCCCGGTGTTTTCATTTTACACTTCTTATCTTCCACGTTCACTGCCGCATACTGTCACTCATTTCCTATAGCGTGATGTTCGGTTGGTCGGTTTTGCGCTTTTTGTCTTTGTACGTCACGCTGCTCATTGTTTTTTTGTTATTGGTAAATTGCATGATACGTGGTTGAAAACTTTGCCGTGAGGAAACGTATTTGAATACGTGGGCGAAACGTCGGCTAAACAATAAAAATAATCGCCAGAGAAGAACGCATTTATCTGCTTGCAAAATACTGTTGCTCGCTTAAAGTCAAAAGATTTGCCCCTCCCAAATTTTCTGCTGGTAGCGCCATTGCGTCAAACTCAGTAACAGATCTTTCCGAACAGCGCGGTTATGAATCAAATATTGTTTTGCAAACAATTAGCAAAAACTTGTACAGTAGATACAACATTCCAAGAGCGGAACAGCCGATAGCATTCTTGGTTTGGCCGCGCTTGCCAGCACGAAATATTTAGCAGTATATCCATTTAATAGAAAAAATTAAGAAAAAAGGCAAGACGTTGTTGTTCTTTTCCTACTTGAAACGTGTCTGAACTCTGAAGAAAAAACTTCTTTAAATTTTTATTCAAATGTCTCACTGCAATTTAATTAACCCATGATTTAGGTACAAAATATGGTTACTTTAGTTTAAAGCAAAGCAGTGTCTATGAAATTGTTTTTGATTGAATGTTGCCGAGTAGAACCTTTTTGGACCAATTTAATTTAGTAAGACGGTTGAGTTTGTATCATCATGGAGTGCAACAGGAATATGCTTTGACTGACTGATTGATCAAATGCCGTTAAATTTCTAAAAACCGAAAACATAAATTATTGCCAATTGACAAAAAACTTGTTTTTCTATGTCAAAAGCTTATTATAAATATCACGACCGACTGGTGAACAGTTTTTCCTATAAATTCCATGAAAAAATGCAGTTAAAATGTGATACACGGTTACTTTTATCACTACTGCTATGAAAGATCTGTAGGTTCGATGTAAAACTGCATCATTTTGAACTTAATAAATGAATCAAAGTTTAGCAGGAGTTTAAGTCGTTTCTGAATTTAGGTCGTTACTCTGTAGTCAAAAATCTGAGCAAAAATTCAAGAGGGTTAATTGGAAGGTATGGCTGCCGATCTTTGCCGGTATACTCGCGGTGCTTATGTATCGTCGCTGCAGCCAACCATGTCGAAATGACAAATAACGAAACGGCCACGTTTCACTCCATAATTTAAAATAAAAGACAAGTTTCTGCATTTCCTGCAACGGGATGTGGATCAGTTGCGGTCTTTCGTGAATGACGTCACATTTTCGAGGACAGTTTCAGATTTTTTGCGACGCATTGTGACGAAAGTGAAAGGCATGAAAAATATCGCCTTAAACTGTTTCAAGGTTTTTCAAACACAGTAGGTTAAAATGTCTGCGTAAAACTACAAAAGTTGCTGAAATCCCATTTTATAAGCGTGACTGCATAGTGATTACCAGAGTTCGTCGCAAAATAAAGGCGTTTGATGACAGAGATTGATATAACAGTAATTCTGCATAAGGAATCTAGTGTTGCAGTAACTTGCCTGGATTTTCTATGCAACCGCGTCTGCTAGCTTGGTGACATTTGAAATTTCTAGGTGGTACATCAAATGTCTATTGCATCTACAGTAGACAAAACAACCTAATAAAGACGCCAAGAAGTAAAAGTTTGATAAAACATGATTTTACCGCGCGTTTGATTGTGGTTTGTTCATACGTTATAGTTCGATGATCTTGCAACAGAGCGACGTACAACAGCACACTTAGTCAAAATATTATTTCGTGCGATATCATATTTGTGCGCAGTTTCATCGAGCAAAAATCAAACAAAAACAACACAAAAATATATGTTTTGTAAATCAGTAGTCTGTATAGCGAAACTTTACAGACTTTTGTTGTGGTCAAACGTATTGGTAAACTGTCCTGTCACAGTTGTCTCGTTGTCTACACTGAAACCTTCGTTTTGGCAGTTTGAAAATGTACTAAGAAGTTAGAACCTATATGACGTTATACATGTTGGTCCAGCACGTGGAACAAAACAATTTTGTTTTAAGATAATAACATTATTGTTTATGACACAAACTTACGTAATAAACTTTTGTCTAGTGGTAGTTTTCAATTATGAAGCGGGTACATTGTTAATCTGATAATATGTTAGAATCCATATTTCGCCAAAGGCATAACCTCATTTTTACTGCGCATTTTCTCACTTGAACACAAACAATAGCAAACGTTAAAAGTTGATCATGGACAACAATCAATTGTCCTGCGTTAACTTTAGTTTTTTTTGTATGTGTCACGTCCTTACCAAAACTTTTAGCAGATTAAAAACAAACAAGAATAAAACCAGCTGTCGTTGCATCGCACGTCTATAGCTTTACTTAAGAAGGCCGTTTGTAGCTTTACTCTACCGTATTGTACACATTCAATACAAAATGTTTGTTTTCAGTGTCTGGATTTCTATGCATGATACAGCCACTAGAGAATGAAATCTTTAAAATGTGGGTTTTACAGGAACACCAACCAGATCTCAAAATGGGTGGTTTGTCTATTTCCTTACTACTATTTAAATGATGGTCTCTTTACGTAATATTGCACGAATGCCTTCAAACTGCATCTTTACTTTTCTGTATCACTTCACTGTATTTTATTAATTTTCCTGATGATGGCGAACGACTAAGCTGAAAAGTTGAATAAACTAATATGTTTTCGATATTTGTGGCTCTATTGTTTACAATAACAATCTACAGCAACTCCGTGCATTGCTTACCAATGCGGCAAGGAAGTTTCTCAATCTGCAATGGAAACTTTTCTAAACGGATGGAAATACTTCTCAGCAGCACAAACGGCACTTGAAAATATCAAATAAGCAAAATCTACCAAATTTAGTAATACGGAAGGAATCAGAAAGGCAATGCAACTTCCGAATGGCCTTCCGAGACACGTGCATTGCAATTGCGATATCTTGCCATTTCCACAAGTAGGTGCAATTTGCAAATGTTTTCAGTGTCGAAAAAGGTGCCTTTCGTTGCAATGGAGAACACCTGCAAATACGTCTGAGGTCAGGGGCCGATAAAAAAGGGAGAGAGATACATTCCCCTAGCAGTAAAAAGTACATTGAAACTCGTCTTATGAAGTAGGTTGTTGTTGTTCAAACGTTTTGCTCATCTTAACAGCATATCAATGGAAATTTGGGGATGGATGTTTGCATGAATATTACCCAGTAGCATTAAAAAACTTTTAACTTGTACTAATGCTGGAAATGCGCAAGGAAAATCTTCTTAGTTTATTTTTAACAACAAACAATTTAAACAAGACATTAATCGGGCTCTCACACTCCTAACATTTGCATGAAAATTGACATGATTTGCTATACGTCGATACGCAACTCCGAGGAATGCCATTTACCGTTTTCTATACTCCAGCTGACATCTCTGAAAAAGAACATTTTTGAGAGTAGTGTGAATGCTTTTGATAAGACACGGAGGAGCATGCAGAGGCAATATCAATCATGAGTGCAACAGAAGAGCAGAGCTGTTTCTGTCTGACTACGCAAGGCGGCTCATCACCTGGTCTTGTGCACTGTACTTATCGTAGCATCCTGTCGAACAGGTACGTATTGAAAGACACGTAAAACGAACAAGTAAATCTGTTGTTGGATTGAACCCTTTCGTCTGACGTATTCCATGGGCCTGTGCTGCTGCCTAGGGTGTGACCTGCTCAGTGATCTCCTTTTAGGGATTTTATATCTAGATTGGAACTTTTGACCCTTTTTAGGGATTTAGGGATTTTCAGGGCTTTTTGGAAAAGTATGAAAGTGTGTAAAAATGAACTATTTCAATTTATTTTGCAAATCATATTTGGTTATCTTTTTGACATTGATCCTGGCACTCCGATTTTATGCTGCACCACCACAGAATTAGGGATTTTTTGGTGCTGTTCTAGGGATTTTTCGAGTTGCATTTGTGAGAGCCGGACCTGCTAGCCTAGCAGTCCTGCCATTGCAAGCCCGAGCTGTAAGCCGATGACCAGGTCTTTCGATCGGATTACCGCTTTACATCCACTGCATCAAGTTCTAGTTGAATAAGTGCTGAAGATGCGTTAATGACGTGAAATCTATTTCCTAGTAAAACAATTTGCGATTTGATTGACTGCGGCGCTCTTATGGAGACTTGTTGCTGAAATGTGGATGTGTGCAAGTCCGAATCGTCGCAAAGCCATGAAAGCAGAGCACGGCAGGCAGATTCCTCGAAAGTTCAACAGCAAACCCAGAGCCTTCAATTCTCAAAGACACCGGAAGGATCTTTGGTAATGCTTGACATATGCTGAAGCGAGAGAAAAGCTTAAAAAACTGCTTGAGCAAGAGAAACGCTTAGAAACGAAACAGGCCACATAATTAACAGCCCAGTAGCGATGACCAGCAGTTCTTAGCTTGGCAGGTCGCAGGCGCCGATAAAATGTTTGCTTGGCTCATCGCCGCGTTGCTTGAAGCAGCCGTTCCGTAATGGGCGCCAGCGTTGTTTTTCAACTTTGGTGAGACCATGCGCGAGGACAGAAATTTTGATAGGGAGAGCAAACAACAATCGAGTCCCATTATATAAATATTTTATGCCCCTGTTGTCAAAGTATCATCCATGAAATGCGCAGTTGTTTGGCGTTTCTTTTCCTGAACAATTGTGTTCAGATTTAAGCCAGCGAATAAACAATCTACTTTCATTGAATTGTTTCAAAAGTTTGTTTTAGTGACGTTTCAAGCTTCTACTTTGGATGAAAGCCAGCACTTGCTCGTAAACTTTCCTGCAAAAACGCTTGTGAAAATATCGATGATATAAGTGCAAGATCTGCAGTGTGCTTTTTGCAGCCAATATTGCAGTTGAACAAGAGATCAGTGTGACCGCCGATAGGATTGCGCTTTTGTATTTACACGCTTCTGATGTACACCAACACACGTTCAATCGACTCCGAGTAGCAACTTTGCTCCAAGACAACGACTTTAGAAGCAGGCTTTCTACAAACCATGCGCGCATGTAATTCGAGAATCCTGTTGTCGTCCAAATCCTGAGCGACTAATTGATGTATGCATCTGATAAACGCAAACGCTATAATAGTCTCTCAACGCGTTTGAAAAATGTTCGGATTCCATGTCATCAAACGCTATGAAATGCGATTGCGGTATTTTTGTGCACAACTTGCACTAAGCTTGCTTCCCAAAAACGATTAGGTATTTAGTTATTCAGAGTTTAAACACAATCAAGCAAATTGGGGAAAGTCACACATGCCCTCTAAAGAAACTTACATATGTTTGACTCACTCAGTCTACACAAAGTGTACAATTTGCGAAAAACGAAGTCTCGTCAATCGGTTATCACCACGGCTGCGCACTAAAATTAAGCCACAGCTTAACACAATGGTTAGTTAGTTGATCTAGTCATTCTAGCGTAACCGGTTGATTTTTTTTTTACTTCATTAGTGCAAGGTGGAGAACCTGCCACCCGCGGGCCAATGCGGCCCGCCTGAACATCTGATATGGCCTGCATCAGAATTTTCGTTACCCAAGTTGGAGGTAGAGCACAAAATCACGTCAAAATGAAGCTCCATGATAAGCATGTACTGGGATAGTAAGCCAAGAGAACTCACTCCAAATTCTTCATAGTTAGATAAAGGTAGAATTTTAGGATTAAATTAATTGTTTTTGTGGGCCGCCAGCGATAATGCACAATTTATGTGGCCCGTGATAGTAAATAGTTTCCCCACTCCTGCATTAGTATTTTAAATAACAAAATCCAAACGACGGCAAAAAATTTGATTTAGTTTCATTTCAGTCCCATGCGCTTCATAAAGAAAGTAGATTGCAAGCTATCTGTAAGTAATGGCAGTGTCAGTGCTCTCAGCACTTACCAAATAGAAGGCATCTTCCTATTTTACTTTATATTTGTTGCTGACTCTTTCCATTGCAGCTGAATGATTTCAAATTTACTGTAGGATATGGTGGAAATTAACACCGATGAATGTTGAAACACTTTGAGACGTTACATAGGTCGGACTTTGATTACTTGAATAATCACAAATAAACATCTAGAATAAATGCTATTTTTGCTAGACAGTGACTGTGGCCATTGTTTTTAATAAAGGAGTTTTGAGAGACCGATACGGCCCCTCAAATTTTTCTAACAGTATCTCAAAATGCAGTAAAATCTCTTGGAAAACCACCGACAAAATACACTAAAATCTTGCTTTATGACCATTTCGATTTACAGATTAAGTACAGCAGTTGTGGTCTCTCAAAATGTGTTAACGGTCACCCAGGTCAAACCTTAAAAAAACACCGACTATGGCGCAATTGCATAATAAAAAAAACTTTGAAACTGGATTGCTTCTTGGCCAGAGTTGGAGCTTCAAGGTACATAAATTGTATATCATCGCCACATTTACGCATTTAGTTTTAAAACTGTACAAAAATGAAAACGTACGATATTCATTTAAGGCTACGGCTGACACAGCAAACAAGGATATGTTATGTTTGTAGCACGCCAAGAGTTATCAGAGGAATGTTACGATGGTCTTGAAATGAAGTTTTATATTATCATAAGCTGGTATACAGCAAGGTGCGGTGAGCCAGAAACAGCTGTGAAAAGCGTAACACCTTATTTTTGCTTGCAGCTAGTGATCACAAGCGGTTAGATACAAGTTTGTATTTCATAATAACCAACTTCCACACGGAGCTTAAACCTCAGGCAAAGGTCAGCCATGATATGAATTCCTAAACACATACACTGTAGTCACTATACACAACGTTTGATTAATCATGAAAAAGTGGTAAACCGTATTACTTTGATCAGGTTCAACTAAATAGCTGAAGTATAAGATAGGTTTCACAGTGCTGTTGATTTGCACTGAAGTATTTATTTGGCTTTAACATCAAAACAGGGATGCCGGAGAACGGGGGCATTGCTCCCCCTAACCTTTAAAAAAGGGGCGACGGGGGAAGAGGTGCCTTTTCATAACAGTATTGTAGCTAAGTTCATGGTTCATCAAAAACGACTTGAAACAAATGCATTGCAGCTATTCGCGCATCCAGAAATTTTAGAATGGTTTATTATAATCTCTGTTATTATTTTTGCGGTCAACATTGTTGATGAACAGAAACAAGCATAATTGGTAACGTTTTTTGTAAATTTTCCTATCCCTCAACTCTTTTACTGCCACCGGCCCTACCGCTGCTGTGGCATTCCTGTATCAAAGGCATGATTAACCTGAAAATTTTTGGTGCATCTTTTTGGAAGTGGGTGGGGCAATTGCCCCCCTAGCTAAGCGCCTGTGTGAAACCAGCATTACGGTCATAGCGTATGTTTGAAACTGCAGTTCGTGTGCTTTCTCTAAGTCTTGCATTAGTTTTGCATCACTTCACCCGTAAGGTTTTGCTTGCGATTTACAGGACTGAAGATGCGTAAATGATGTGAAATCGATTTCCTAGTAAAATAATTTGCGATTTGATTTCATTGCGTCGCCATGGAGTAGGAAATCAAACCATTTGCTGGCTTGCAGGCGCATTATCAAGTCGGTGAGATTAGACTTAAAAAAGTATTTGCACAGTTAGTTGCAGTGCTGATTTTGATTTGAACGTTGCAGTTTTGATGCAAATACTCAATATATGAGCAGGCCCCAATTTTGCCCCAATTTTGTGTGACCCCCAAATTTTGTTGTGCCCAGAAAAATTTGTTTTAAACATATATAATTTTTTCGGGTTTTCATTCGCTAAAATAGCCTAGTGATTCTGGTGGAAAAAGGATCGAATCCAGGCAAACATGTTCCAACGTTAGTGATGCAGAACCTGGCAGACAATATATCAGTCAAATTAAAAGTCTCAATACAAAAAGCTGTAAGATCCTGATCAGCTCGGTTCGAAAATCTTGATCAGGAACAGGAATCCACGGCAACATTCTGTGATGATGATGGTCCGCTTGATATCGGAGCTGTGTATGATCTACTTCAGGGTTTTTCAAAGGAAAATGGTACTCCGTATCGACCTGTAGGGACCCGATTTCTCTGATTCTAGGCACCCTATGATAATTTCCTCTGATTCTAGGGACCGGATTTTCAATTCAAGGGACCCGAATCGGGTCCCTAAAACACCTCAAAAAAAACCTGATCTAGTTGTTAGTGATTGGTGTCCCAAACTAAATGTTTCCAAAAATAAAACTTACTGGTCCATCATTGCTCACCTGGCGCAAAATTTGAGTATCCATGAGCCAAGGGAGCAAGAATCACAACAGGTTTTCCTTTCCCTTTCTATGTCGGATATTACAGGAAAAACAACAGCTTCTACTACTCATTTAAACCAAAGTTTAACGTGTATACTGTCTGCCTTGTTTGGACAAAATGAAAGCATCCAATGGTAGAGGAAAGTTTGAACACGAGGTATATCCTGCGCTAAGTGGGAGCGGCTCTTGTTGATATTATCGTTGCATGCACCTGTAACATTTGCATTGCGGTGCATTTCGTTGCATGCAGTATCAAGTGTGGTTCAGTGATGTTTTCCTTCGAGTGACATCAAATGCTTCTACACTTTCATACCTGTTAATGTCTGTTTCAAAAGTTCAATCTTTCAAAATTTTGTTTTGCTATGTTTGCTAATATCCAAATCTAACGTTAGTCTAAGCAGGCAGAAACAGAAAACAACGCATCTTGCAACCTCCAAGGCAGTGCAAGTTTAATAGTAAGATCACTAGCATCTGTTGTGTCTGTTTAGTGGGTTTTTATGTTGATTCTGTGTAAAATAATGTAGTTCACCAGCAAAACTTTTTTAGGGAAAGAAAAGAAACTATAATAGTATATTTCGATCACCCCCAGCATTAATTCTGGATCCGCTCCTATCTGAGGTAAGGGGTTGTACATTTACAAAGATATTGCATTCGCTTTACAATAGAATCGCAAATTCACGGAAAGTGAGGAGAAACACTTGTTTCAGTTCCAAACAATTTTGCGTTAACGTGCAAATGGAGCCTTGTTGAGAATGAAACTCCAGCTTGATTAGAAGACCAGCAATTAAGGCTTTGAGCAACAGTATGATGTACCTGTGACAAGACGGTTGGTTTAGGTTACTATAATATTTGGATCGAAAATATACGATATGTGCCCATTTTGCGTTAAAATGTCACGTTTTTAAGCTTTTGCAGAAATTATACGAACTAAACAGCGAGAAATATTTCTTATAAAAATGCGTTTATTTTTTAATTCTTAGCACCCAGTTTTAAATCAAGCATCACGCTATTAATTTTGCAGAAACGTACTGGCTCTTTGTTAGACGCACAAATATATTTTTGGGAAACATTTCCAGGACTTTTTTCCTTTTCATTTTTTAACCATAACTTATATCTTTGCTTTGAGCAAATTTTTGAAGCAGTTGTTTGTAGAAGTGTGATGCGGAATTATGCACGTGGAATATGCTGGAAGATGCTTAGAGAAAAAATCAGAATAGCAGCTACCACGCAGTTCTGTAAGAACTGACTAACAGTGATGCACGCTATTAGCACTTTTGAGTAACCGTCTGTCCCAGCTAGAGAAGATCTGCTTTGTATTTTTTGCCTTGCCACTGAAAGCATAGTCGAGTCTTTGGTGCCAGCCGTCGACAGATTTTATTCCCAAGTTCCACGTTATCGGTTAAAGAGCGTACACTATTTTTAATTGTCGGCACTTTTCGGTGCGGCTCCTCTTCTTGCATTTTCAAATCTTTTTACATATTTCGTGGACAATGTTTATTTCATGTTCAGCTGCTGCACCACTATCATCGACAAGATCTTTTACGGGAAGAGAGCAAATTAAAGAATTTTCAAAGTCAAGATAGATGTGTACTGAGTCTTAGCAGGGTTGCCAGGTTGACCTTGTTGCAAGTTGGTTGGCCTAAAGAATTTAGCAGGGTTTCCAGGTTGACCTTGTGTAAAGTTGGTTGGCCAAAAAAATTTCATTTGGCCTTTTGGTCTTTTCCTGGACTTGTCTAAAGTTAGTTGGCACATCGTTTGGCCTTTTGGCTTTTTTACGCTGAAAAAATTTTCGCGGTAGAAAAATACCAACTACATTCCATTTTTTCGGTAACACCTTTGAAAATTTTTGTGATAAATACTATATTAGACCAACGCCCGTGTTCTGAATTGGTCAAATTTGAGCAGGGGTATCTAGAACTAGCGGTAAGCCACGTAGTATTCTACTTTGTGAAAAAGAGGCATCAGTGAATCTGCAGCAACGCTTCCACAAGTTTGAAAAATCCATTTTTACTGCGAGACTGTGAGTGTGACTGATGTGCCTGAATGAATAGCTTAATCGAACTACGCTTATTCAGGCTTCTTTTTGCGCAGTGTAAAACACGTGACTTTTCAGAATTGGCTACGTCTGCGCATGCTTGTGGGAATACGTTTTAATTGTAACGGCTTAGTTCTGATTTCTGGGTGAGTTCCCGTATATACGTTGGCAGCTTTTGACGAAATCACAGATATATGCAGTTCTTGTTTCGACGTGACGCTCGCAAGTCTTGCTCGGTAAAATAAAGTAATAATTTGTGGTTTCGTTAAAGACCACGGCAGTGCTTTTTCGAAAAGAAGTGCCCTGCTTTGAAAATATGCAAATAGTCTATTTTTTAACTTATCGCAATATACTTGGCTATTGCTGTCAACACTTTTGTTACTGTTGCCGTTACATAGGGCATTTTCTTTGTGGTGTAGAAAGGATAAAACGTTTTGTGAACGTCTACTTGCATTGCATCGTCAGGAACCTGCAAAGATAAGTAAAATGTCGACGTTGTCCCGCCTGGAAAATGTCTGCGGACGCCCACCAATGCAATGTGCAAGCTGTCTGATGCGTGTGCATTTTTGTGACACAAATCACAAAATAACACAAATACGACAGGAAGAAAAAGGAATAACATCAAAGAGCAGAAATTAATAGCATGCTGATGAAAACATATAAATATCAAACACTTCAGGTTTAGCAAATTGATGTGAACTAACATATTTGAATCACAACAGGTTGGCGAAAGACCTTATGGGTCTGCTCCTTACCCAGCCCTGTTGCTAGCACAAATCAATTTTAACTTGAAAAAAATTCACATGTGATAAAAGAAAAGTAACCAAATGCATCGAATCAATGTCAAAAGTAAGTAAAACAACAACAACAACAATGAACAGGCTGAAAAGCATGCCTATGGGCAGGGGTTTGGGGAGGATAACTGGAGAGGTAAAAGATGTAAGGTAAAAGGATAGGCCTACTCTGAAAACAGTACTGTATTACAGAAAAGTTACAAGCATATGAAACGAAAATCAACAGGAATGTTGGCAAGATAGCAGGACGCTTTTGTATTGTTTTCGAAATGAATTAGGTGAGAGATATTTCAGGAATATCAGACAGCATTATGGGACCAATATACTCCAAACAAAGCTGGCCCAGTGGAGACATTTTCATTCCAGGTAAATAATATATGTGCAAGAAAGCAAGTCTTGCTTGATATTTGTGGACTGATGCAATATCAGAAAAATAGTTGTCAAAGTGGTGTGTTTAAAATTCTTCGGGTAGCCAATTAAAAAATGGACCACTGCTTCTAGAACTTCGCTTATCGTGTGTGTTTGAAATCACCAAAGTATGTCTCAAAGCAAGCACCGTGTGAGCTCAGGGCAATCGCTATCGCATGAAGACGACCTCAATCTCATTCACACGTTGGTGCTTGAGGGTGAAGAGCACAGTGTCAGAACGCATTTGCTATCGAAGCACTGGTTTTATATTTCTGTTGCTGCTTTCCTGTTTAAGTTGTTCATTGCGCTCTCGAATTACGGGTTGTCATCATGTGGCCGAAAACGTACATAATGCTGCTGCTTGTACTCTTAACAGGTATGATTTTGGAAATACGTTATTGCTTTTGTTGCGTTCAAGTAACTAGTCTCACAAAGGCGACGAAGTCGAATCTATCAGTAATTTTGTTCATTCTACGTATCATCAGTCCCAAAATCTAATTTTTCGTATATTATAAGATTTCAGGACTGAGGACGCGTAGAGTTTCGTGAAGTTTATTTCCTATTTTAAAAAAAATGCTTTTTGACAAATTTTCCTAAAGTCATGTAAGCACAGCCCAGACGGTTGATTCCTCGAGCAACTGTAACAAACCTAGAGCTTTTAATTGTTTTTGCTGCATTGAAGTACGCTACTGAAATTGTCGAACAAGGTAGTACAACTTGTCTGAATCTACAGCCTAATTAATAATCCATTTCGTTTTTTATAGAGCTTTACGACTTAGCAAGACCTTCACGCGACCAGTGGTGATTTTCGCCGTATTTGGAACGCGTCTGCTGACAAAGTGCTGTTTTGCTTAGTGATATGATGATTTACATGCATTAAATTTCCCACCAACTGTCAACTTTTGGAGAGTGTTTTGGCATTCTAAATTGAATATTATTTAGCTAAGTCATGCATTATCTTCAGTATCGTGTAGAGGACTTCCAGTTGTCTACGCACGTCCGCTTCACCGATTTCGACGAATACTTCGACAAGCGGGAAAAGATCGCTTTATGTCAAACCGCGACACTAGTGGTGAGCAGTTGCAGTCTTATCTAGAACTTACTGCAGTACAATTCGAAGAAATCGTGATACGATTTTAGTTGCGGCTCTGTGTTCTTAGTTTTAACAGGTTGAAGAGTTGAGTGTAAAATTGTTTTGAAAGAGCTTTCTTTAAGAACTTGTTTTGCAGATGAATTCATTGCATCTTCACGAGTACCACAGTCTATGAGTGAGCTACATCAAAAAGAGTACCAAAGTATGTGTGTGCGCTTAGTGTGTGTAAAGTATTAGAATTGTGGAATTTAATAACGAGGTAGTCAGAGATGACACTTTGACTAAACTCCTGACATGCTTTAAATGCTTTATAGGCGAACTAGTGTCATAATTTCCTTCCCGTTATTCTGCCAGGCTCGTCTGTAGCTTTTTCTTGTTGCGATACGTAATAGGTTCGCCTTGTTCAATGGGACTTGACGATGAAGACTGTGTGAAATCGAATTCGGAGTTCAGTGGCCAATGGGAAGAAAATTCAGGAGAGTCAGAAGGTGAGGCAACAGTATTAGCCATGGCAACCATTNATGAGAAGGCTTTGAAATAAGTGAGATTGGAGCGAAAAGTGGTCCTTGGCATAACATTTACAAGTTTTATTAGGTAAATAACAGAACTGACGTGGCGGTAATCGTACCGCACAACTTCTCACAGAAGCGGAAATGTTATTGCACTAGAAATTGCATCTGCATTAGCACCAACGTGGAGAAGGAAATATCATAACACTTTAGCAAACAATTTTTTCAGATGACATAGGCATTTTCTTCCTGCAAAATTTAACGCACTGCAAGCAAGTAAAAAGGCTTAAAGAACAATATAGGGATTTCACCGTAGCGTTTCATATCCAGTGGAACTTCTACAAATGAAGTATTTGAAATTCGCTTTCCTGCTGATCGTGGAAACACAGTGCTAGAACAACGTGGCGAAATCGCTACCCGCTGCAAAATTGCTGATACGACCTCTTGACTTCATGCTAAATTTTTGGCTATGACCATGTCAGCAATATCCCATCCAGGTAAGTAAGAAGGCTTGCAATGTGTGTTTTCCGAAAAACAATATCACACTACATTGCGCAAATGGGCTTGAACTCAAACAGTGTTGATTTGATCATGACGCTACCGCCTTTGAAGGTGGCTAATACGAAAGTGAACATTGTTAGATGGAAAAACTTATGTGGGCAGCATACGTGACAAATGCAGGCACCGTTTGTGGCAAAAACGGCTGAGTTTTGTGGTGTTTTTATAGAGACAAGTTCATGTCCTCACTTTTTGCAGTGTCACGGAAGGTCTGCGGAGCCCATCTCCGCTTGCTTGCGCCCTGGCCCGGCGGCTACTTTGCAGTAAATGCTGCACTGGTTGCGATTCAATGACAGCAGGGTTAAAGCTTTTGACCTTGGTTACCGCTTTATTTTGAGAGACCGCAACTATTTCATCTAAATACCGATCTGGTCGTAAAGCCAGTCTACAATATATTTAAATGTGGTAATGAAGCGAGGTTTAACTGGATGGATTAAAAATTGAGACTCATTTCGGACGGCATCGCGCGTGAGCGTTTCCTTGCACCCCCCACCCATCAACACCGAACACGAGGCTGTTTCAATGTCCTGAAGACAACTTAATTCATCATAAGCAATACTTTGCTACAGATGTTCACCAGCGAGTTCGAATCTAGACTCCTTTTGCAGCTCAAGAGAAGAATTCATTCTCTTGGTTTGCGTTTTGACCTTGTAAAATCATTCAGTCAAGTTTTACGGTTTGCTGTCCTATGTAGGAGCGCTTTTTACCTAAGTTAATCTTGATGGCCGAGTACTTCCAATAATAATGCAAAATTTCGCGATGACCAATTTGCTGCTTACTCAGCCCTCTAAATCACTTGTCTTTCTACAGATTATTCGAGTGGCAGCGGCGAGGGAAGTTCTTGTCAGAATGAGTATTACGACGAAGTAGTTGACGCATCCACACCAACAGGTTCAACAGTAATTGCAACTTTTTGCAACAGTTATACAGTGCCACTTGGACGTCAAAACATGGGAAAATTTTCCTATTTGGTGTATTTCTACCCAAAAAATCAATATTCAACATTTAAAATGATGTCAAGCATAAATACATTGTTCCGTTTCCACTTCAAAAATGGATTAACAATCCGCAATTTTCCCAAACAAGCCATAAAGTTTGTCCCAAGTTTATGGCGGACCTTCGCACAGTGTATTCTTGTTACTGACAATGCACCTTGACACACCTTGCTTTTGTGCATACAGGTTCGGGGAACAATCAAGATGGAAAGCAAAGTACCCAGGATGAAAGCTTCACGCGAATGCTGAATGTTATTCACACGTTAAGTTCTGGTGGAGTGGATTTGTAGCTTGTTTCTATCAATGAAAAATGCATGACATTATTCCAATAAAAGTTCGCAAATATTTTTCATTCCGTTTTCAAAACTGGTGTTAGCTAAGCTCAAGGAGAGCACTGACCTATAGGTGTACGGTAATTTTGAGGGTTGCAAGGAATTTTTCCCCAAATTTGCAGTCCCGAAATTTAACCTTGTTTTTCCAAAATAACAATGAGTATCTTTATGTTAAGACTATTGCGTCCCGGTTAAAGAGATAAGGGTTGGTTATACTTGGCGTGGGGAGTGGTTATAACTGTTCCTACTTTTTAAATCTTAATTCTACCCAAATTTGCTGTTTCAATTGGCCCAAGTTTGATATGGGCTGTTGGAGTTTCCCAAATGTTTATAATATATGCAATTTGAACCTCTTCTAATTTACCCAGATGTTTCCAATTGTACCAAAGTTTCAACCGTTTCAATTATCCAAATTGGGAGCTGTTGGAATCTATAACTTGCTCAAATTTGAGTTAAAATTTTATCAAAATTTTGATAAAACTCTTATAGTTCACCCAAGACAGTTTCTAAATGTATTGAATTTTCAATGGGGCCATTCTATAGGCTGTAATAGACCATGTTTGAATAAGACTGTTTGAAAATTGCCCACAATTAAATGAAGCTGTTGTAAATTGATGGATGATGGACTTCACCCAAATGTTTGCAATTATGTAAATTTGAAAGAAGCTTTTCTCATTTGCCCAGATTTAATTGAAGCTATTTGACCATAACCAAATGCTCCTAATTTTCGAAAATGCTGCGAATTTCACCCAAAATATAAAGTTTTTAATTGGCGCAAATTTGAAGGCTGGTCCTCGATATATAACAGGCGCTTATTATATATATATATTTTTTTGTAACGTTCGCAGAATCGTTGCGCGTCTTTGCTTGCCTGTAGCCCTGGCGTGACGTTTTTCCCTAATTGTGTTAATAGTGGTGACTAGGCCTCGAGTAATTGACGGGCCGCGTTTTTGTGTAATTCCGCATACCTTGGCGAATGTTGTTTTTTCCGAGTGATTGGAACGAGGAAGTGGGTCAGTATACGAATTGAGGACTGAGAGGTGGTCCTTTAGTTTTGGAAGACGTATAGGTCTTTGCAGCACAAGGCTGATATAGCATAAGGC
>JGI24158J21664_10002386_pt1 | contig 22673 bp, 9 predicted proteins | sample Ectturendosymbi3_FD_21664 | JGI IMG/M metagenome (IMG submission 21664)
TCCGAATCAACCTTGTGTCAAGGGTGGGGAATGAAGCTCCGCTCTCTTTTTTGAATTCTGCGAATCCAAAACAACAGTTTTGCTGCGAAAGCACGAATGGTATTACACTGATCTTTGCAGCTTGAGTTCCTGCCTTACTAGATTTGATTAAGAAGATTTTCAAACAATATCGGCGAGTTACGCTAACGACATCTGAAAATGGGAATGCCAGTAGGAGATCTTGTTTTACTAGCTTTAAGGAATAGGTTCACTTCTTTTCTCAACTCGTAAACGCGAACTACTATTGCGTTTGAACAACCACCAAAAAGCTGTGTAAAACAACACAATGTAGTGGTAAGAATCCATTCTCATTGCACAATATGGCATATGACCCCGAATTGACAGCACTTTGACGAAGCTGACGATTTGTATGGTAGCTAGCAGCTTGTCATTCATTGCAGCAGGTAGAGTTCCAGAGGCCAGAGCTCCCCGCGACTTCTGCAACGCGTTACGTCTATGTTTGGACTCTGCTTTATTCTGGGAAAAAAATAGATCCACTTCGAGGGCCAAATCAGTGGGAGCTACATCAGTGAAGCCACCCACAAGTTTTTCCCATTAAGGACATCTTCGTTGAAGCACGAACCAATGGTTTTAAACTCACCTGTTGTTTTGGTAAGTGTTTCACGTACTGAGCAAAATTTCCTCTTCATTTGAAGAGATTAACGAAAGGAACCTAGACCAGCACAGGTGCAATTGAGAAACTCAGTCATCTCATCACATTAAATGGCATAGTAAGGTAATACGTGTATCTTTTCGTGAAGTTGAGTTTCAAGATCTTTTGCTAGTTCATCGATAAGTGTTTTCAGTGCAGAATCAGAGAGAGAAAATCATTGATAGCTTCTTGATGTTCGTCTCCTCCAGCACAACACTGGCTGCTTTTGGCATGTATGGTTTCATCAATACTTCTTTGCCTATATTGTGAAGCTTCTTTGTCCGAGAAATCATACCAGCGCTTTCAAAGGATGTTTGCAGTATTTTTTCATATCACGATTGACGAAAATGTTCTTTTTCAGCAATCGTTCTTTTCGTGAAAGATTCCTTCTTGCCTTGTAAGAATGTCAGTGGTTTGTGTTGAAGACGAGGGTGTTTCGTTAGAAGATGAAGCTTCAAGCAACATGGACTCAGAGCGACTTCGCTCAAATTTTCTCAAAAAAATTCGTTTTGGCACGACTTGGCCATTTACCGCGGCGTTGACAGAACCGCATTGTAGATAATATCCGGAACACTTCATTTTTCCACTGACTCAGTTGAACTTTTTCATGAGGAAGAATTTCAAATGTTCTTTAAACTTGTTCATTCGACAGACATGAGTTTTGTTTTATTAAAAGACCGATATTCTTAGAATGTGTGTCGTAAGCAATCAACACAGATATGACGACGTAAATTGGTCTTTTGTTTTGATTGGGCCATGTGGTCTCATCCTGACTCTTTTTGAGTGGTATTTACGTTGGCAGACAGTTGAAATTAAATTAAATAACCCATACTATTCCAAAGACCTTGACATATTTTCATCCTCCATCAGCTTTGTCAGGTGTTATCGAGGAATAATGCCAAGACAGTTGGAGTGAGTCGAAGCACAGCCGCTCGTGTAATTAGGCAATTCAAAAACACAGTGTCATTTACACCGAACCGAAAAGGACGACGCGTACAAAAAGAAAGACAGCCTCAACAGATGATGCTTACCAGAGTAAATTTGACCTCGCAAAACCCAGCAACGAACTGCAAACAGGTTTAGCTTGCAGAAGGGCATAAAAAGCACAAACAGCAATTTTTGACTGAGAAAATGCGAAAGAAAAGTCTTTGATGGGCAAAAATGTACAAAGAACGGAGTGCAGAAGATGGGAAGAAGGTACTGTATTCTAACGAAAGCCATCGGCTTATTTGTGCCAAAAATTCGATCAAGACCAAAGGAAATGTCCCTGTTTGTAATATAAAACATTTATTCAACATGCCTTCATTGGTTGAAACATTATCTTAAGGATTAGCAAAAAATAAAGTTATTTGGGTTCGTACTTCGTAAGCAAGAAGTACTTCGTACGAACCCAAACGATACAAAATCGTTCGAATCCAAGCATATTCGTGACGACACAACTATTATGTCAATGCCCTTATGCAAGCCCAGATCCTATAAGCTGCTGTTATGCCTTGAAAACGCCCATAGTTGGCGGATTCACCTTGCTGTTTTAAAACTACAAGTATACGGGTATTTCGTTTGATATTGAACTCAACTATGAAAACTGTTTGGATCATTGCAAGTTGTTTCGGAAAAAAAGTTGGTAACGAATGTGACATATTTCAACACAAAAGATATTCGTGCAAATTTTGTCACAATCTTTCACACCTTTCGTACGAGTACTGTGGAAAGCAACTTTTCGATCCATTAAACTCTGGTTAAGAAACACCCAATCCTATAAATTTAGCCACAGGAGTGATCATCCGGGTTCCGGGGTTATTTTTCATGGTAAGTCTGAAGCTAAAGTCTAAACCAGTCTAGTCTTCCTCAACATTTCCTCTCCTGTGGCTAAATTTATAGGATTGGCTCTCTTTTTGCTTCTATTTTCAGCCCGTGCTGAATATTTACACTCGCAATGCCATGAAGGTGCAATTGGTAAGATAATTTTGATAGCTTTCGAGCGGACCATTGGGTAAGATTCCTTTGAGGACAACGAAAACTCATCTTTGCTACTTTGGGCAAATATTGATTGATAGAAAATGTTGTTTTGTAAATCAATGAGTTGTTCTTCTTCGGTAGATAGATTGGTAGTTTCTTTTCTCTCCTCATGGATTAAATACCTGTTATAATTGTTTACGCCCACTCTGCTAAGTGATATCGAAGTGGTAACTGCAGATCAGTGAGTGTATGCAGTATTTTTGAAATAATCCTCAGTTTCAACGAACATTGATCAACAGTAGAACCGCATCAGGAATTTCGTTTTCTGATGGCCCTTCTAAGCTTGAATTTAAAATATTCAGTTTGTCAAATAACCCTGAAAGAAACTGAATTTTTAACCATCAAAGTTCAACAGGGATACAAAACCTGAAGGTATTTTTCAATTGAAACCTGCAATTAAATTGAAACTCACTTGAAACCTTTTAATTGAAATCCAACTGAAACCTCAAATTATTTAGGGAATTAATTTCAGGTTTCAGTTGGCACATAAGCTTTTACACTTTTCCTTTAGAAAGTCTGCAACACACATTCGTATTCCGCATCCTTCACTTAGAAAAAGGTTGACTTCAAATGCGTCGAGATTTTATGGAGTTTAGCACTTGAATAACCTGACTCATAACTGAATGCAAATTTGTTGGCAAAGGTTTGGAGATGAGAGCTTCTCTGTAAATAATGCAATGCAGAATGACGCACGTACGCAACAAATTGGCGCACGTACGCAACAAATCCATTATTTTTTCCTTATATAGATGTGCAAACACTAACACAGTTCTTCCACTGCAAGTTCCAAAACAAAATATTTTCATTAACCAACTCTAATATATCCTCCCCTGTAGTTTTGGTTTTCAATTCTCTGCGAAACAAGCATCTGCTGACAAATTTTTGCATTTCTTATGAATCGAATGTATGCAGGAAGGTGAGCTTTTCCGGTACTATCAGTAGGTTATCCACTTGCAGAGCCCATAGCAAAGCCAATTGATCTTCTGCATCGAAATGTTCAACAACTTGATCGTTTGTGTATAGACACTCCTTAATTGATCGAGAAATTGTTTCATTTGTTGATCAAAAATTTGTTCACTTTCTCTGCGGCATCACTCTCAATCATAGTTTCGACAATAATGAATATGGCTGGTGCAGCAACTGATTCTGCATTTGTATGCGCTTTTTGTCGTTTAGCCAACAACTAAGCGAATTTGTAGCTTGCAAGCAAGCCCATTTCTGGCAACTTGAGGTATTTATTTATCTTGCTGTGATACGAGACTCTCAAAGTAAAGTTTTGGTTTGTTCTTCAAAGATGGATGATTCTTTTCCAAACGACTTCTTCATTTGTTTGGAGCAAGAGCTTCGTTTGATAGAGTAGGGCTGCAGATGATTCACAAAGGCTGCTGGCACTCCTCAGGTCCAGAAGCAATAAAACCATACTTGATGTAATCTTCCTTATTTTTTTGTTACTTTTTATGGTGCTGCTTTTGGTTTCGATACGTTGGTTTTGGTAAAGTATTTTTCCGTGATTAAATCTCAGCAGACCCTATCCAAGAATACAGAAAAACAGGTTTCGTCGTCAAGAATATCAGCAGACTTCCCCACAAGAAGTGATGCTTATTACCACAGATACCATTTACTTAGAACCAGTGGCGTAACTGACGGAGGGAAGGGGTGCGAATCTCCCCCCCTTGACACTTGACAAGCCAAATGTAAAAACCGGGCCCCCACTTAACTTATATTTCGTTTTTTTGGGTTCTTTGTTTTTTAGTAGGTTGTTTTTTGCGTTTTTCTGAGTGTTTTCCTGTGATTTCGGGTTTATTGGAGACATCCACACAGAACCGTCGCCAGAAAGTCTTCAATAGGGGGGCTTAGCGTTTGTGCAGGGGGGCTGAACATTGAAATATAGATAAATGCTCCATTGATTTATAGTTCAATTTTGAGGACTTGGTGCTCTGTTTGGAGGGGCTAAGCCCACCAATTCCCCCTCCCGTGGCGACGGGACTGCATCCACATCAGGTGTGACTATCGTATCTCAGCTTTTTTCTGAGTGTTGGTCAGTGGGCTCCCTTCAGCTGAGTTTCCACCCCATGGCTCAAACCCCTAGTTACACCATTGCTTAGAACGCTACGAAATACGGGATTATTTATTCATTAACTCGAATAAACGGATAAGCTAGCTGGTTAATCAGGATTCACTGCGTCACAAAGGTTTATTGTTTTGCTACAATAGTTCGACAAAGCAAGCAAACAGCAACTACAAAATTTTCGAAATGTGTTCGCTAAGTCGAATTGCTACAGGTCAACTTACAATGCAATTTGAATCCGCAGTGCCAACAGGCTCCAACCGAGCTGCGCAAGGCCGGTGTGATTAGCTCGAGGCGTTTGTTACAAACCGATGCATGGTCACGTGCTGCGGTACGATGATTGCAGGAAAGCGTGTGTACTGCGCAGCGGGCTAACTTCCACGAATTGGACATTGTTTTCTGAAACGGTCACACTACGTAAACATTACTTTGGTGACTTGAGCGGCGGAATTGTGTACCTTAGCACGATTACAAGATTTTACAACCCTAACGACGTGCTTGACAGGCCTTGTTTGCCCACATTATTTTTTTTTGCCAGAACGTTTTATTGTCAGAAAAAAGGTGAATCCGCAATTTTTACTGCGTAAACTATAAACAGTTGCTTGCAGATAGTTTTTAACTAAAGTAATAGGTATTGCAATAAACTTTTAAATCGCGCCTTCTTAGTTTTCGAATGGAATTGTCCGAAGAAACATTTGTTCAGATATAATTTGCGCAGTCATTTTTTGTCCATTTCAGTGGAAAACATTTTGGTACCAACTTTAAAAACGTAAACTTGAGACGCGATGGACAAAGAGCAAAAAATCATTCGTAACTAAAGCATTTCATAAACACGTCTAATGTGCCACCTTCATGCAGTGCATAGTATTTCATGCACAAATTGCCAGGAACAAGCTGCCAACATCAGAGATTGCGTGACTGCCTGCAGCAACTGGGGTCGAGTAATTTTTATCCGTAACTCGATTGACTTGAGCTATTTTACAAGCATAAGGCTGGACGCAGATCAGAAAAATTTTACGAAGTGTTGCAGCCAGTTTACTTGTGGATGGTACGTGTCGTTGCTGGAGTGGTACTGCGTTTTGAATAGTTACATTTAAATCATTGCGCTACACGTTTCGGCCAAAGGAACATTACCTAACTCAGCAGTTCCGAACCGGAGGTTCCTGGACCCCTGGGGATCCGAAATGCGATTTTAGAGGGTGAGAGTTTGTTTGTTCTTGGATGTACGTTTTTTCAAGGGAACCAAGAATTTTGAAAACTTGCAAGTGGTATTTCTCAAGAGAACATTACCCAGCCAAAATCTTCCAGATAAAGTGAGAATTTTTAACGACTTAAATGCGTTCGTTGCTATTTCTGCTTCATGCTGCGGTTACCAAGCTGAAGATGGCCGGTAATGCAATTGTGAGCGTATTGTGACGTTTTAAATGTTTATTATGGCGAGATTTTTGTTTGATGTTACGGAACGCAAAAGTTTCTGGTGTTCAACCAAGCAAAATTACCAGAAATTATGCACAAAAGACCTGGCTGTTCTAGTGCTGTTTGCAACAACATATTTGTGCGAATCTGGATTTTCGTCTTTACGTCAGTTGAAAATCACGTGTCGGAACAATTTGAACCTCTCAAACGATTGCGTGTGGCACTGAATAATTGTGTGCCAAGGTATGAGCATATAATTTCATAGAAGCAGCAACAAAAAAGTCACTAGGTTTGTTTCTAATGACCAGTAAGGTATGAAAAGTAAAAATTACAACTGAGTGTTTTCTGTTGTGCTGTCAACAGGGCTATATCTTAAGAGTAGTCATTAAAAAAATGAAGATACTGCAAAATCGAGTTGTTTTTGTCGTTTCTACGCTTTTTTTGAAACGAGGGGGTACAAACATCACTTTATTTTTATGAAATGGAGGTTTTTGCCAGCTTCAAAAAGGGTTGGGAACCTTTGCCCTAGCTTCGTTTTCTGTGTCTATTTCAAAAATGATTGGGAACCTTTGCCCTAGCTGGGTATCTGTGTCTATTCTAAGTAGACTTTTGTGCTTTACTCCGATAATTGTTCTCTGTTCGGCTTTCCGTAGGGATTTTCCCTTCCTACCGCCATGTGACGAATGTCACAAAAGTTTCGTCACGAGACATTGATTGTCGTAAAGGATGTGAGTTGTGTTACTTATGGTTCTTTAAAATCACGCAAAAAGTAGTAAAAAATAAAAATACTTCAATTTTGCTTGCATTTTGTGATTTAAATATATGTAAAAACTTCATGGTTGAAAGAATGAATTAGAAAAGCAAACAATTGAGTTCCTACAAGGGCTCACTGTAAAATTTTGTGTTCCAGGCTTGTGTGATTTGATTTTTGCCAAAGTAGTATAATGCCAAGTTAAAGCAGTATGCAATTCACGACCAAAGTGCTGTTCTTGCTCATAAGTTTTAATTTAAAGGCTGGTAGAACCGTCGAAACCTTTTCCGAAATTTCGTCGTCATTTACAGAGCCCTTTTAAATAAAGCTGGAACCTTTTTTGGGCTGTCTTTAAGCGGAAGTGATGCTGCATGTAGTTTATATGTTGCGATTCCACCTAACTAGTCGATAATTGAGTTTTGAGCCATAATTTTCAAAGCCAAAGATTTAATTTAAGGAAAGTTGTCATCAAGATCTCTCACTAACGTGGTTTGATTTTGAGGTAGCATCTTATTGTAGTCTCTGTGGCAGTCACTCATCGGTAATGCATGCTCCGCGTGATTCGTCCGCAACAGCTGTTATGGAGGATGTACAATTTTACATCGAAGTCGTATGCGTGGGAAAGAGCTGGGACAAACTTAGCACTCCGTTGTTGGACTTTATTGGCTCCTTATAAACGCAACATCTGGAGGCAGCTCGTGTGGGAGACTAGGAGGTAGTCCTTCAGCTTGAAACTAACCGGACTAGTATAGATAAGTAAAATGAAGAGAAGCGAGTCACACGCTACCTCTCTTGACCGAGTAACAATACAACTTCTCTCTGCGAACTTTGTTCGCGTCTCTTGAAGTCAAGGTTTCTGTTCCCTGTAACGTGTTCACCTGCGGAAGCAAGGGCATTATAAGAGGAAAATATTATCATCGTCGTGATGAATGGCCATAAATTGCTTGTTATAGCTGAGCTGCTTCGAGTGTCGCAGAAACGAACCATCGCAAGGAAAACCTGCCCAGCAGTTTTCAGCTACATATAAGTGAGATGCTGATCCGCTGCATTTGCTTTCTTTTCCTTAAACTAAATTCTCCAGTGCTTTTAAGTGTTACAGGTAGTTCTTGGCAAGGCTTCAAAATTTTCGTTCAAACGCACTGTCCTGCTTCGACTTGGCTTGAGCGGGATTAGGTTCTGTCACTGGTGCGCAAACTGGTTAAGAATGTCTCGCAAAACTTGTGCACAGTGTTAAATGAATTTTTTTACGAGGGTATGCTTCCCTTTGTATTGGCTGTTATCAGTGAAAGCTTCTAAATGCATAATATAGTTTCAGGATCATTGTGACAAACGCATCGTTTCGTTATGTCTGCTCACGTGGAGTAATTGATAAGTTTTTATCGAATGTACATAATTATTATTGTTTCTATTATTTCTAACTTCCTGTTCCTTATAAGCAGGCGGGCGTATTTGGTGAAAAATAACAAATTCTGAAAAATACTACAGTATGTATGAGTTTATTCTGTTCTTTGCCTAATATAGGCAAACTTGTTTTAGAAAAGTAGATTCACTGTAGATAAATGCGCAGTACACTTCGCCTGTGCTGGTTTACTATGTGTATTGCTTACCAAAAACCAGCCTCGGCAGCCATAAAAGTAGGTCCACCTTGCACATACTGTGCGGTTATCTTTTTCTTCCCAAACATAAATACAGTACATGTTTAAGATTTGTGTTGCTGGTAAATCTCATTTGCAGGTATCGGATATCCTACTTTCCGAAACAATGTTCGTGGATCGATTGACTACTCCAAGGAGACATCGAAACTTTGTTGTAGTTTCGTGCCCATAAAGTGAAAGATATTTATAGTGATCAATCAAGTACCTCATGGCAGTCATCACTGGCTTTTACATTGTAGTGATATCAGGACGATACGGAGTGGAATGGCAGAAAAGGTTTCGATGGTGATCCAATACTTCAGTATGACGATTACCGGTGTAACCATTGCATTGGTCTATGCTTGGAAGCTTGCTCTGGTGACTTTGGCTGTAGCGCCTCTGATCGGTATATCGTCCGCACTGTTGTTTGTGGTGAGTACTATATTGTTTAGCAAAAAGTCGGTTGCATTTTCAGTTGTACTGTATGTAAGGACCATCTTTAATTTCAGTTTTAATAATGTCGATAATATCGCCCGTACATTTACAAGAACCTGGTTTTTGTCCGAACGCTTCATTTCAGTGCAGAGTTACCCGTAGCTCGAGTGAATGAAGGCGTAAAGGGGATTTCTTCAATTTGGCAACATCGGACTTGCAAGGGCCGCAAATTCATCGCTTTACTGACTATTCAACAAGAACAGCCCTGTTTTCCTGACTAGGTCGATAAATCCCAATTTTCTACTGGGTTGCAGTCACCAACCTGTCAATATAAATATTACGCCATGTGTTCCGGTGACAAAAGCCTTGCTTCGGTGCTGCAAGTCTGGCAAACCATACAAAAATAGTACAACTAACACAAGTCTTCATACATGTCTGTTAAATTTGTTTTTCCTTTGTTGGTTGTCTTGATTAACCTTTCACTTTTATCGCTTGTACAGTTTATTAAACACAGAGGTTGAAATGAACGATTGTGCCCAAAGTTTGTGAAATCGTCAATATAAATTTTGGTAGACTGTACGAGTCCTCAGGAAAAAATATTCAAGCTGCTTTCGTGAGAAACGCTATTTCTGAAAGGGAGTGAATGTCAGCTTTTGACTTAGGTGTTGTTCTTTTTCTGTTGACAAGTCATCACGGCATGCTCTTTCTTTTTCCACAGTTAACAAACGCTTACACGAAGAAAGAACTTGCCGCTTACGCTAATGCGGGTTCCATAGCGGAGGAGACAATATCTGCGATCAGGACGGTTGTTGCCTTTGGTTGTCAGCGCCGGGAAATCGAGAGGTAAATTGCTAGCCATCGTTTGACAGTTTTGTTTACCAACCTGCTTGTGCGGTTAAGTTTGCTGAATGACGTGCATGTACCATGTGATTGCTGACCGCGCGTGCTTTGCTTAACCGGTAAAGGCGCGACCAAAGTTACAAAAGCCTCTCCCGGCGCATTCAGTGTAGTGCACTGCACGTCAAGCTTAGTGCAACTTCGGCTCCAAAGCTGCGCAGGACCGTGACTAGGGGGGTGCGGGGAGCGAAACCCTCTGGATAATTTTTCTCCCACCCTGGAAAAATGTGTTGGACATAGTTGAGAACCATTGGACATAGTTTAAAAAATTTGGACGCCCTCAGAAAACTCTTCGCCCCTCTGGTGTTCCAAGCTGGTTATATGCCCGGAGTTGCGGCGCCAATATCGCGACTTGAGATAACGCTATAATCGCCCCTGTCTGAGATCACGATTTTGCAGAAAAATGTTGCAATGGGGATGTGACGACATCGATATTTGAAAATGAATTGCATTTCGTTACGAAAAGTCTACGAAACTTCCGTTCCGCATTTAGTGATACTTTTGCTGGAGGAAAAAATAGCACCTGTACCAATTTGTAGCTTACCAGTAACAAACAAGATCAAAACTATTTTTGACTCAACACAAATCAAACTTCTTGCAGATATTACGGTTGTGTAGATATCCTAAAACAGACTTTTTCAGCAGTTTCTTTTCTGAGACTGCCTTCTTATTGTGGCATTCACAGAAACACTGGTAATTCATGTAAATTTTCTAGACTTGATCGAAAGTTACTATTTCTATTTTGAAGTAATATGGCAGTTCAACAATACTTTGTACATATCTTTTGCTATTTCAACCTCTTGCAGGGGCCTTTAAGGTATATCAAGAAACAGCACATGTCTTTCTGTTGCAGTAAACATTTGAGCTGTGATGCAAATTTGGCCTCAAATAACGAAATGACAAACTGTATGTGGTCTGTAAAGCCCACGGCTAATATTCAGCTTGTTTACTGTTTAGCACGCTAAAACTACAACAGATAAACAGTATATCGATAAACAATTTCAAAATTTTGTTTGGCAAAATTTGTGGTGGTGTTGGCTTAAAAGTGATAAAAATCTTTATAGACAGGCACATCTCAAGTGAAAAGGTTTGTGTTATGTATGTCATGCAAAATATCAGAGGTTGGGCTGTCGATGTCTTGCTTCTGGGCTGGCGGTTGAACAGTGTTACAACTTTTTTTAAAACCTGAACTAATGGGAATTAATGTTCCTTTATTTACATTAAGATTGCAGTGTGCAAGCTGGTGAAGTAGTCAAAGACACTTGTTTGAAATTATACCGTTATTAGTGGCGTTAAAAGTTGCGTTAAATGTATTTTAGGGTAATATGCTTTTAGGCCAAGTGTAAATCTATCATGCGATTGTGAGGTTGTTTTTTACGATATCCAACAGAGCTACCTAAAATGGAAGTAATGTCACAGCAAATGTCTTTCAATCAGTTTTTAAATTGTCGCTTGATATACTTGCCACGTATGTAACTGCGTTTGGAAATGTGATTGTCATTTAGCTATTTATTTTACTGTAGACTGCTATCTTGTAACTTGCGTTGCCTTGTTGTTAGTGTAAGAATAACCGTTTTGCTTTTAACCAAGTCGGTGGTACATTTCAGACATCATTTTTTTCTTATCTTGCCTTCAGATAGCGAAAACATTGTCAAACGCTAGCGGGCAGCATGCTATACAATATATCTTTTAAATACATTTTGTAGATATAAAATATTGTTTGGGACACCAAGAGTGTTCTTATTTAATGTGCAGCTTGTGAAAAATGTGTATCCTTCGTTTTGGCCCGCTTCAAAAGTTTGTGAATTATTGATATATGGCGCTTTTGAATTGTGATTTTTGAGAAAGATCGCGTACTTCATCCAAAAAAAATATTCAATTTCTTGGTCTACAAAAGGTAACCACTTTTGTGTGATACCCAACAAATGTCCCAGAGAATCTGAGATATTTATAGAAGTGAAGACTTTTGTCTTTCTTGCCGCCTCCCTATACGACTGCCCACCCAACAAACGCTTGGTCTGGATTTGCCACCGTATGCCTGAATAATGGGTTGATGCAGACTTTGATCTTTTGGTTATGTGGAATTACCCATAAGGAATATTTACGTTTGCGGAATGGGACATTTCGGTAATGCCGTTTCGGCGACGCCGTTTCAGCGATGGACGTTTCAGCGTTCGCCCTTTCGGCGATGGACGTTTTGGCAATGGACTTTAGATCAACGTTGTTGCTTCCAAATTTTTGAACTTACGCACAGTGTCAACCCTGCTCAATTGCTCTAGGAAAATTTCTACTGTTCGTATTCATGGCTAAGGTGTCCAAGAAAACTTGTCAGACGTCCATAGAAAATACTTACTTGGAATTAGATTGCAAGTATGTGAGTTGGAGTTTGCCTTTGAGCAAACTCTGGCATCCCGCTCCGCCAAACGCGTGTACGCGTTCGCCCAGAGGCAATTTTTGGCACCCCGCTGTTGGAACAGAAGTTCGCACTCCGGGAAGCAACTGTTGGCAAAGGATGGAAGTACGAATCCACAGGCAACCGACAGAAAGAGAGAACAAATATACTTTTAAGTTAGCTGTGAAATGCAATCAGAATAACTACGTGAAAGGTTAAGCAATGATTGCCGTCCAGGCTTAACTTTTGTGTAAACTCGCAAACACCCCATGCCAGCAAAAAGGAACGTCACAAGCCATATTTCCTTCCATACATGGTCACGGTCGCACCAAGCTCTTCCAAACTTCCGCCTGAAGAGAAACCACACCTGTCCTCAGGATGACAACAAAAACGCTTATCAAGCATACATCCTTTGCAGTCTAACCATTGAAGTATTTCAAAAACACACTTTTATTCGTATAAAACATCTGCGACCACCATCGTCTATAACTTCCCGTCGCCGAAATGTCCTAGACCCTTACGTTTATGGTGTTTTTCGCATAAGTCTGCGCCAGCTGTCGACGGTGTTATGCACCGTAGTTACAAAACCCATCAACACCGTTGCCTCGCAGTTTACGACCTCGTTACGCAGATTACGGAAATGGTTGGATATCGACGATGGTTTTTATGAGTATGTTGGCATCAGTGAGGAGTAGGTGCCTTCTGCTTTCAGGTATCACATTTCGATCGCTCAAAAGCGTTTAATGGTCTGCTACAAGGCCATTACCATTTGCTAGGCTAAATGATGTGCAAAAAATTCCTTTTTTAGCTTCAACGAGCGAGGGCTTTGTTTGAACCGTGCAAACATTCATTTTATGGCTTGAATAAGAATTACACTCAACCTGTCAGTGGATGACAGCAAAATGAAACAGCCAGTAAGGCAGTGACAAACAGTTTAAAATTGTGGTACACATTTGCTCCGTGGATAAGCACTAAGTGTACTCCGCACCATACTCCAGCAACACTCCCCAAAGCTTTTCACAAGGAACCCGGACTTATGCTTTCGCGAGGTCCACAAAACATGTGAAGACGTCTTTGGCAAACACCCCAGGTTTATTAAAAATTTTCTGGCGAATGAAGATTTGGTCTGTAGTACAGTAGTATAGTGCTCCGACCGGGACGAGAACAGTACTGGATATCATCCAGCTTTGGTTCAATTATTTCTCGGCATCTTTTTTTCAATGCACTAAGCATACACTTTTCGAGGGAGTCTAAGCAGAGATATGCCTCGGCAGATGGTGCATTCATTCATGTCTACCTTTTTGGGCATGTGAATGATCACCGCAGTTCGCCAATTTTTTTGCCCTTGCAGAACACAATGCAACCTGACAAACACGAGTCAGCCAAAGAACTCCTTGATTAAAAAGCTTAGAGCATTTCAGGTCGGTGTTCATCGCAGGCTCCAGCCTTCCCAGACTTCAGTGTTTTCAAAGCTAGGAGGACGTCAGCTACGGCGATGGTTTTTCCTCCCCCAAAAGTATCTTGTGTGTGTTTATTGGTGTGATAGTGACTGGGTTTGAAAGATGGTTGAAATACAATACTCTCTCCATCTGCCAAGGATGTCCTCATTGCTGCGTAAGATAATATTTTAGTCTTTGATGGATCAAGCAGAGTGAGATTTTTTGCCGCGAAGACGCCGGATGGTTTGCCAGAACATTTAGTAGGCTAGCCAGTAATTGGAATCCAGTTAATGTCCAAAATCCTCCCAAGATTAATATTTGACTGTTTCACCGTGAGGCCTGCGGACTTTAACGGTTCAGCGTACTGCGAATCCAAAGATGAGTCGGCTATGCTGTGAAGCAATAGCTTGTTGGCTACTTTCTTTGCTTGAACAACATCTTTCAACTGTTGGTTCCACCACGAGGTTACTTTTTTGCCATTGTTCACTACACCAAGTCGTTTTTGTCTGCATACCCAAACAGAGATGAAGCTACGGACCTACAGCTGCTTTGAATGGCCGCCACTCCACCTCCACGTCCGCTGTGCATTCCGGGAGTTCTTTTGGAACAAGGACGATAGGCTGTTTGCCAAGTTCTTTCTTGCATATTTGTCCGACATGACCTCCACCTTTATTCGGCAAGATCGCGTTATTCGGCACGCTTGTGTAGGCCCCGGAGGTTTTTCCAGATGCAAGTTGCAGACTAGCAGGTGGTGATCGGTCGACAGTTCTGCACCCCTTCTGGCACGAATGTCCAACATTGAACAGATCAAGTCAGCTGAGACTATGCAGAAACCAATCAGAAACAATGCAGAAATCAGCACAAGGTGTTTTGAAGAACTGGCTCCAAAGAAGAAGCACAAGGTGTACTTTTGCACATCTTTGTTTTAAAAGAAAGTGTTTATAATGCACAGTGCGTTGAGACAGCGCAGTTGCAGCAGATTTTCGTTACCAGTGAAACGTCAGATCACCATGTCGGCTGATCACACCCCTCCATACCCGGCATTGTTCCCAAGGTGTGGATTGAAATTTCCCAAAAGGATCGTGGATTCATGGGTTTTACCCTTTCGCAAGGCATCACTAAATTTCTTCCAAGAATTGCGGGTAGAGTGCACTTGAGCTTGGGCCGTATACCTGTACCGGACCCTTCACGGTTGCAACCAGATGATATTTTCGAGGGGAAAATGATTGTAACTTGTTGTTTTACCTAACAACTAAACATGTTTCTGCAAAGGTCGGAGGCAAATGCATGGTTTCCCTTCCCCTTGTTTGCGTGCCTCGAGCAACCCAAAAATTTCAACCTCAACATGCATACCCTTCCGCCTAGTGGGGTCCATTGATCAACACAGTTTGCCAGCACAGAGCTTACAATAATATCCACTACAACCTAGGAAATCTCTGCTGGCTCAACGCCAGGGCAGAAACGTTTCTACCCATCGTCCGGCTCAACACTGTTAGAACCAAGACGCGATGCCAACAGCATCCAGAGAATATCGTTTGGCTTCCTCAAACAGTTCGTGATTTTTCCCTGTGAACGAAGTGATGTTCCAGGTACCAACTACTAGCTCATGCCGAAATTGACATTTTCACGTGGCTTCCAACTCTCCAAGAGTGGAAACACTCTGTGCTGGCTCCATTCGCCTCGCCAGGAAGCAGGGTGGCGGAGTCGGAGGCAAAATATCCGACTCTGACTCCAATTCCAACCTTTCCAAAATTTCCGACTCCGACTCCAACTTTCCAAAATTTCCGACTCCCGACTCCGGCCTTTCCAATATTTCCGACTCCGACTCCTTAACGTAAAGGAAATGAAATTGACTGTTAAAATCAATGGAAATCGTGGTGCACAGCAAGAAATCTCTGTTTCAACAAAAGTTTCAAAAGAAATTGTACCATTTGAACAAGAATTCCCAATGCAGGAATGCGATGTAAAAATTCAACATCTGGAGTCGGAGTCGGACACAAATTCCAAATCCGATTCCCAGTGTTGTTAGGAATTCGACTCCGACTCCACCCAAACACATCCGACTCCATACGACTCCGGCTCTGACTCCGCAACCCTGCCAGATACGTAGCTGATGCAACGCAGAACCTCCAGTTGTGAATAGCTGGTCGGGGAGTGTGTTGCGAATTTTTCGAACGCGTCCCTTTGACTAAAGTCCGAGCATGGTCCTTGGTGACTCGCGCGACGACCGATGCGCCATGAGTTTGTTTAATGTTGTGCATTTCATGTTTATACCTGTCCCATATATACTGTTGGAGAGACCGGTCACGTCATTCACACAGCAACTCATGCAACATCGTGGAGGAGATCAAGGAAAAGCGTTGCTGCGGACACGTTTGTGTAGGACAGGCCTTACATTGAGTCCACTGCAAGCGCAGCCATGCAGCAATCACTACACCTCAAAACGAGAGGTTTATGTATTGTGCCATCATATTTCCTTGTGGGTCAGTGTGGACGATGTTTTCCTACCCTTCTCTGACAAAAACCCCGTCAGTTACACCATTAATGTGTGGAAATTGGTTCTAGGACTACAGCCACCTGGACAACTACCACCTAGGACAACTGCCACCTAGGACAATCGCCACCGAGGACAAGTTCCACCCGGAAAACTGCCACCCAGTACAACTGCCACCAGGACAACTGCCACCTAGGAAAATCGCCACCTGAGAAACCGCCACCTAAGGCATATTGAGTTCCTTGCGTTAATTGCAATAAAACTAGCCATTTGAATTTCACAAGATTCTCGGGTGTAACAAACGTTTCTTCATCCCCTGACCGCTTTAAAAGAGCGTTACCTTGACCTTTCATATTTTTGGGTGGAGAATCTCGTGTCGATGTCATTACATCTTCACACACATTCGTAAGTCAGTGGAACACTTAATTTTTCATTGGCCTTTTCAAATTTTTCACAGAAAACTATCTTAAGCACATTATCGCATAGTATTGATGCCAAGCACTCATTTAACGCGTTTTTTCCGTTCATTTTTTGTTCTGTGCATTCTTTTACCTCGGCTTTTGATTTGTAACTTACATGGCACCAGCAGCAACGTTGCAACTCACTTTTGCTGCACTATGTTGAAGCAATAATATCGTAGCACAGAGGTTCTCAACCGAGAACGCCTACACGTATACCGCAACGCGGTATATCAAACTAAATTTATAGTTTGTATGTTATTTGTAAAATGCACTATCCTAGGTGGCAGTTGTCCGGATGGCACAGGGGTGTAGTGCTGAAAAAGTGTGGGAACGCACCTAAAAAGTAGCGATTATGAACAGCACTTCAAACCAATGTTTAAACACATTTTCAACGAATCATATTCACTTTCATTGCACTACATATAAAAAAATGAAAAAATTGTGGGAATGTGTTCCCGCCAGGATTGCGGAGTCGGAGGTAAAATATCTGACTCCAACTCCGACCTTTCTCAAATTTCCAACTCCCGACTCCGGCTCCTTAACATAAAGGGAATGAACTTTGGATGCTAAAATTAATGGAAATCGTGGTGCACAGCAAGAAATCTCTGTTTCAACAAGAGTTACAAAAGAAGTTGCACCATTTCAACAGGAATTTTCAAATTAGGAGTGTGATGTAAAAAATGATCCAATTGGACATCCGGATTCGCAGTCGGACAAAAATTCCGACTCCGACTCATAGTTTTGTTAGAAATTCGACACCGACTCCACCCAACAACCTCCGACACCTTACGACTCGACCCTGGTTCCCGCCCCACAACACCTCTGAGATGGCAGTTGACCGCGTGGAAGGCGTCCTGGGTGGCGATTGTCCTAGGTGGTAGTTTTCCTGGGCGGCGATTGTTCTACATAGGTGGCAGTTTTCCTACTGCAGGTGGCAGTTATCCGGGTGGCAGTTGTCTTGTGTGGCGATTGTCCTAGGTGGCAATTGTCCTAGGTGGCAGTTGTCCTAGGTGGCAGTTGTCCGGGTGACAGTTGTCCTGGGTGGCGATTGTCTTAGGTGGCAATATCCTTGGTGGCAGTTCTCCGGGTGGCAGTTGTCGTAGGTGGCAGTTCTAGGTGGCGGTTGTTTAGGTGGCTGTAGTCCGGATACCGCGGAAATTCAATGAGCACTTGGTTTTTTAATTGTTGCTTAGTAGCGCTGTATGATGGTGTTTTAGCTCAGTATACAACACTGAAAATGCCCAAATAAAAAATTCCGATGCAGTAATAAGAACATCACGGTTTTTCAGTTGTTTTATACTATTTGCAAGCTTTGCTGTGGCTGATTTCTGCGACTGCTAACCGCTTCTGTGAGGCCATTCATAAATTCTATTGATGTGGGCTTTCGGACATGATGTTATGTCGTGGTTCGCCAGTGAACCGTAACGAACCTTCTTTCATTGGAATCGGGGATATGCTTAGCCTTACTACATAATTAATTGTTATTGCAGTTCTACGTTTTGGCATATACATTTTATCCTTTTTGGAGAGACCCACGTTGTCAAAAGCTGTTGACTTTTGATAATTCTTTTGTGATGCTGAAGGGTCCTTAACTTATCGCACAGCCACAATCATTAAACTTAACGAGTTGGTCACAGCAAATTGTCCGCAAGTATAATGAATAGTCGACTCAGATTATTTGTTACATGCATTGTACAAATTAATGTTTTGTTGTACCGTTTACGGAACTGAGAAGAATCGGCGTGTGGGCCATCCTATTGGATGGATTGCTTCATAGATGTTTGATTTAGTTTGATTTCACTGAACATAATCATTAAAACAAAACCTGTGACATTTTTTTTTAAATTAGTCTTTTTCAAAATAGATTTTTGCAGGCCTTCTGTTCTCTATCATCAGATATTCTGGCGTGTTTCCTATCTGGGTTAAAGGTGTTGCAAATTCTACCATGCTATAGTTCAACAGCTTCCATAGTAGCTACTTCTAAAAGGGTAGAGGCATGAAACATTTGGTAGTTGTTGCTGTTTAACTGACATAGGCAATTTTATACATTTGCGAAACCTCGTGATTGGCTGGTTGAATGTGGATCGGAACTGGTAACTACAATTAAGAAAACTACTCTTCACTTGGAGTTTGTTATAAAAGTGTTCTGCTGCTTTGACATAAATAGGAATTTCGTGCCTTGGAAATGCCTTGGAAACGTAGTTTTTCCGGTTGGAAAGTTGGCACGATGCATAGGTGGTGGAACCGGGGTTCGCATGGGCCTGCCCAAACACTTTTGTTTCTGGGGGGAGTGGCCTCCCATTTTTAAATTTCGAATTTTTCCTAATTATCGTAAGTTTAAGTAACACAATTAGTATTGGTTCCTGTGTTAAAGTAAATTATTTAATGAAAAAATGTTGTAGAATTTTGGCAGTACTGTGCTTTGTCGATATTATTTCTAATATATTATTTGTAACTTGGCAGTGAATTTGGTAGAATTTCGTAATTGTTTGGCAGAATACACCGTGCGCAGTCTGTCAACCAGCTATGAATTGCTTACCGTATTGGTGTTGATGAACATTGCTGCCAGGTGGTTTAATACAGCACAATTTTTCAAAAAAGTGTGTAATTTTACATACTTGTGTGCATGGGCGTCGGAAGGAATTTTTCCACGGGGGCCACTAGTGTATTTTCCAACAGTTTTTCTAGGGTACCAAAAGTGGTGCAATTTGTTTTTTACCACTCGAAACTAAGAAAACAGCCTCTTTTGCTGAAATTTTTAAATTCCTGCCCCTCTTCCGACACCCATGCTTGTGTGTAGGAAAAGTTCGTGCCACACCATTGGTGTAATTTCAAACGTTTCAACACCATTCTAAATAGTGAAATTTTACTGAATGTTATACGCAAAATGAAATATTTGACAGATCAATTTCAAATGTGTTTTTGTTTTTGCATTGGCAACGCTAAAGAGCTCTATTACATTTCTGCGTTGGCAACACAATTGTCATCCTTACGGACAACTAGCTAGTTGCTATATGTTTTGTCTTGTCTTCGCATTCCGTTATCTAATGCAGTTGTAGAATAAGTATTCAGTCATGATACTTCTGTGTTCAAGATGTGGAAAAGTTGTGATTTTGAATGTGTTTAAAACAGTCATCAATGTTGTTTCATTTTTGCTTGTTTTTTATGCTGTGTTCTCGATGTTTTTAACAGCCCAGTGACAACCCCGGCACACGGGCTCCTCGGGCTTCCCCCGAGTCTTCGATTATTATGTCGGAGAACGCGAGCTTGCTTGCTTTGTATATTTGTGCCATCACCAACGGTCCCACTTCACTAAGCTGTTAACTCGGGCTCTTTCCTTTGGGCCTTGTCACTGTTCATATATTTTCGTTCCATGTCTGGTCTTTCGCGTTTATGTTGCAGGTGACCTTAATAAAAAAATATCGTTCGTAGTAGGCGTCCTCACGACTTCGTTCGCTCGCACTTTACTCGGGCTCATCCGTTAGAGTCCCAGCTGTCGTATGCAGTTAAGTATGTTTCAAAACATAATTCATATCGGACTGAATGTTTTTTGAAGCAACGGATTTGTATAGAACATTGGATTTGAAGTTCAATCCAATGGACAGTTCCCATTTCGAAAATAATTTCAAACGAACGATAAATTGTCCAACAACTCGGGCTAATATGAATGAGCCAGGTAAGCGGAGAACTTACTGGCATTATCATTGGTCTGTGACGCACGTTACTCAACAATTGAGAAGTTATCATGAGAATTTCTCAATTATTGTTGCATAACATAACGTCACAGGGCAACGATAATGCCAGCCAGAATGAAAGAAAATGGAAATTGCAGTGACGCAAGCGTCGAACGGTTTTATTCAGTCAGTCGGAATTAATCGTATGATGAGCCCGAGTGACGCTAATGACCTGGGTCGCCCCTGTAACAACCTATTTGAATTTCAGGTGGTTCACCGATACGTTTTCATAGTGTTGTATTATCGTCTAAAATAGTGTACCTTCATACGGTGTATATGTAATGACGTCATATTTCAATGTTTGTGACGTCACAGTTGCCAATTCAAACCACAAAAATTTGCTATAATTTGTTTGACGCGCGCTTGTGCCTCCCCCACTTTGAAAAAGATTCCGCCACCCATGGCACGATGATATGTACGAGCGCACAATTTTCCATTGGTGCAGAGCAACCGGGCACCTCAAACATAAAGTTAAGTTCGTGTTTGCTCGGGTACTTTGTTTGTGCAACACTTAAGACGCGGTCGTGACGCTGAAAGGCTGCCACAGTTCATTCGGTATTTGCGATAAACGAAATGTTTGCTGAGCGGTACGTAAGTTTATGTTTTTATGTGTTAAAGGTACTCAAACAACCTGGGTGATGCAAGGACGGTTGGAATTAAGAAACACTTGGTGGGAGGCTTCAGCTTAGGCCTGTTCTATTTCTCGATGTTCTGTATGTACGGCTTGTCGTTCTGGTATGGCACCACCGAAGTTCTTAATGGAAACATCGAGGTCGGGGACATGATGACCACATTCTTCAACATCCTTCTTGCAGCTTACGGCCTTGGAATGGTTGGTTAAATATATGTATATATATATATATATATATGGGTGGATATATATGATGTCTTCTGTTGGTATGTTGATGGCTTACCCAGCAGTTAACTGACAACACTGCGGGACCCAACAAATTAGCTTTTGAAGTATTAAACATGCATAAGTACTGATTTCAAGCCGTTTTTGGGTGAAAAAATGTCACCCTAATTTTTTGAAGCCAACATGTGGTTTTGTCTTGTATTGAAGTAAATCGATTTGGGGAAAACATGTTTTCCTGCACTGCAGGCGAAGTTACGTGTCGAGACGTTCTGCGTCAGGGAATGATGTGGAATGGAACGGAATATTCTACAAAATCTTCCATACTATTTCCATATTCTGCAAAATCTTCCATACTGTTTCCATTGCATACGGTAAACTTTCCATTCCCATCCATACAACAATTCTTCCATTCCATCTCCCACAGCGTTTGGATACTTGGTAGCTATACAGTCTACCAATACCTTAACTTAACACCTTCGAATATTTTAGAAAGTATGCTTCTTCCGGTCTGGCTAGTAGTCGAATATCTTCCCTACCAAAATATCAAGAAACACTTTTCTACCCGTGTATTTTGCCCTTCCAAACTAGAAACCTTACTCTCTGGCTCCTGTCAGGAAATTGTAGAAACATGCGTTCAGAAAACATTGAAAAACTCTTCGTTAGCCTTAGTTCCGCAGTAAAGATAGCAGTTTGACAAGGTGACGCCCATGCTGATACACCGTTTCAACATGCTCGACACGATATTATCCTTATTCGGCGTCATGTCTCAACACACGCACGACTAATTAACATCAAATAGAATTCCAAGCTTTCAAGCCTGTTGCTGTCAGCTGCCACATGGAAAGGTCACAGAAACCAATTACGATACTGACCATTCTTTTGAACCTCCTTATGATCAAGATCGCAGATTCGCACGGGGTGTACATTTTTCATACATACTCAGGTAACATGCCTTTGCAATGGCTTGCTTGTTTGTCAGGCTGTCGCTAAGAAGACGACTTGGCGAACATGAACGCAACATGAAAACGAGCAAATATGAAAGGTGTGTGGAAGTATGGAAAATTATTTCCATTCCGTTCCATACTTCAATAATTCCATATTCCATACTGATATTCCCTTTCCATTCCATCTGCCATAAATATTAAAATGAACAGGCTGACTTCCAAACGTTCGCTAATGTACAGTATTTCAGTTCAATAACTCTTTTGTTCCTGTTTCTTGTTTATGAGTTTTTCAAAACGTGGAACTATGTTGCTGATAAAAACCCGCATGCATGCTTGTGAATTCAAGCGATTTATAGATTTCGTCTTAATTGACAAAAGAGTCCCAAATCCTGACTCGCATAGGCAGTGGCGTACGAGGCCGGAGGGGGCGGCAGCCCCCCCC
>JGI24158J21664_10002388_pt1 | contig 22664 bp, 23 predicted proteins | sample Ectturendosymbi3_FD_21664 | JGI IMG/M metagenome (IMG submission 21664)
CAATGTTAATTATGTTTCCAAAACTTTACTTGAACAACTTCGTTTACTTCCAGCTCCCCAAGGAATGTTCGCATGCCTCCCAAACACACAAGACTTTACTCAATCCTTTCTTGACGGATCATTCCAGGAGAGACTGCAGATCAACAACCGAGGATTGAGGTCACGCAATAAAAGGTCACTTTCCGAAGATTTAGTCAGTGACCCGATTTCAAGTTATTTTAGTAGAAGGTATGTACTTTAATGGAATGTTTCACTTTCATCTTTGCAGCCAGTTCTTCATAACCACTGCCAGGCCGCACTAGATTTCGGACAGGTGTTGAGCAGCCATTCGATTGTTTCGTCGTCCAGAACCGTCAGGCCGTGCAGTCCATGAGGAGATCGATGATGGATTGGACATTGGAGGACAACATGGTCGACGGCTTGTTCTTCTGCGCCACACTCACAGACCGCAGAGAAGGCCATACCCCATTTGTACAAGCAGGAGTGGAAACGCCCGACACTGGTGCGGAGGCGATTAAGCCGGACCCAGGCTCTTCTCGGGAGAGTCATTCCGGGAGGGTGGGTGCTAGTACACGAAAGTGTCTCAGAGGCTTAAATAACCTTCGTTCAACTGCAGATTATCATCGAACAAATACGGTACTTTCTGGAGATGGTGGTTGGCAGGTCAGAGATGTGGATGTTGAAGAGAAGGGGCGCCAGGACAGATCCCTGTGGGACGCCGTTCTTGAAGCGTCGTAATCTGCTTGTTTTGCCGTTTCCAGTTGCAAGTGTGAAGCTACGACTGCCAACCATCTCCATGATCATGTGGACCATGTGTCTATCAGGCAGCTATCGCAGCAGGTTGCAGGTGAGGACGCGGTGCCATACAGTGTCGTAGGCTGCTGTGAGGTCGACAAACACAGCTCCGGCCTTCTTTTTAAGCGAAAAGCTATCCTCGATGTCCTGTCTCAGCGGGGTGACCTGATCTACGGTCGACCTCCCGTGTCGAAAGCCCGCCTGCTCTCGAGGGAGCAGTGGGTCAATGATTGCTTTGACACGAGCGTAGAAGAGTCTCTCGAGGATTTTAAAGGGGACACACGAAGGACTCACAGCAGAGATATGGGACGATAACTCTTTGGGTCTCCCAATGGCTTTTCTGGCTTAGGGATTGCAACTTCTAGTGCTCTTCTCCAGATCTATGGAATTTTGAGTTGGCGCAAGCAGGAAATGAGAAAATCGCAAAACCAAGGTTTGAGAGCCGACCCGGAGTGGAGTAAAAACTCTGGGAAGATGGAATCCAATCCTGGAGGCTTTCCTGATTTCAGGTGCTTGAGGGCGTTATCAAGGTCCTCTGGTGTGAAGGAGTCAGAGATACTATGACCCTCAAGTGTAGGGATCTTCCATAGGTCGGACAGCTCCTTGTTGATGAGTCTGGTGGACTCGCGATTCCCGGTCCTGTGTGCCTCGTTCTTCACGAGTTACAAGGCGATGGTGTTTGCCGAGACGGGGCACTGGCGAAAGGAGCGTCCAAACCTGCCAGTGAGTTTGTTGATTGTTCTCCGCGCCTTGCGGCTAGAGTGCGAGAAGTCGATAGAATTTACAGCTTCCTCCCATTGGTCCTGCTTCTTCTGTTGTAGTCGAGATAGTCGGGACGAGGCAGCTCAATCAGAGTCAGTCCCCACTCAAGCTCGGATGGATGAGTGATGAAGGGTCTCACACTCTTTGTCCAAACACAGCACACAGACCCTGCGACGGCCATGTGGGATGGATTGTGGCCCTTGTATAGTTCCCGGCATGCCTACTGGACGAGAGGAGCCTACAGACCTACACACAGGACCGGTAGCCGAAAGACCACAAGGTCCACCGACAAGCAGCTGTCCGATTTATGAACGTTTCGGACGATTTCAAGTAAAGCATATCTGGTTGTTTTGAACTCAGCGTCCCGTTTCAAAGATACATTATATTTTTAGTGAGCAAACTGTTCAGACCAGGGGTGGGCAATAAGCATCGCGCGTAAGCATTTAGAAAAAATATTCAAAACTGAAATTTGTTGAAAATTGCGTGAGACTGCATTTGTCTCATTTACTTGCTTACGCTGGACAAAGTGTATTTGCACAAGAGCAGTTATCTTACAAGCTTCTCTGCTTACCATTATTGTTTTTGTTTTATTTATTTATTTTACAATCAAATTAGGAGGTACGACCCTCCGCTAAGCGTGGCCTTCTCAAAGTTTCCCCCGAACCAAATGTAATCGCTCACCCCTGGTTTAGATAAACGTCTCCCAAGCAGCGTGTGGAACAACGAGTTTTGCAGCAGTTGTTAAATTTTTGACCGCACACGTTTTCAAACAACTGCTTTTTGTTTCTCGTTGAGTGGATCTCATTTGAAAACAGACAATGCACAAAATTTCAAACTCATTTATGTCATCAATCGTTAACAGCCAGCCTATCACCCTTTGTAGAAAACCTGGCAACTGCTTTTGTTCCTACATCGATTGGGACAATGCCCATTGTAAGCGAAACAACCTGGTTTGGTTCAAAGGTTTGAAGAAACTCTGGTTTGAAGTTTTTTTGCTGCAATAACGTTTGGGCAACAACTCCATGATGAGGAGATTTTGCGGTTGCTTATACATCTAGACCAGGTGTTCCCAACCTGTGGTACGCGAGTAACTTCCATTTTTCAAATAAATCTGGATTCACAGCTTTCTAGTTTACGTATCAGGCTTAGTTTCCAAATAAATAAAGTTTCCTGCAGCTGCTATTCCTACTGTTTCGCAACATTATGACTTTCGATGTGTTGTTAGCAAATTTACGTCACGCATCGAACAATTGGTGTAAGGTAAACAAAAACAGGAACCTCATTGAATTTAGTTGCTCTCTTTTATTGTTCTTTCAGGTTTTTTTAAGGAGCTTTAGGGACCCGATTCGGGTCCTTGGAATCAGAGAAAATCGGGTCCCCACGGGTCCATTCCGTGTATCTAACATTTTCCTCAAAAAACCCTGGTTATTTTGAGGTATATCATTCTCCTGAATAAACTAAGATTCAATCAAATTAGTTGTTCTGGAAGAAGTGGTACGTGTTGACAGTACAGGGTGTCCAAGTGGTACGAGATCGTAAAAGGATCGGGAACCCTGATCCAAACTTTTCGCAAAAAAAAGTGATAAATATTTGTAAGGCGTTCGTCGGTTATTAGTTGACAATGCTTTGCTGTTGACTCAGGTTGTTGCAGACTGTTGTTGACAACGCAACAACTGACGCTGTTACTGTAACCATGGCAACCACGACCAACACCTCCCAACTCCCTGTCATACAAAACCCTGTTATTTGCCTTCAGGTCAGTGCATCGCGTTGTTCGTTTCTTCTTAATAATGTGCAAGAATATCTTGAAAGCATAAATTTATGTTTAGTTAAACGAAATTATCATTTTCAACGTCAACCTGAACGAAGCTAACCGTTCACTGAGTAACTACCCACTGTACGTCCGCAATCATCTCTTCAACACGAACCCTGACTTCGATTACGGGCCTTTCAGGTTTGTCTGTTCTTGCCTCAGATTGTGACGTAGTTACTTTGGAATATCATAAGAATGAGGTGATTGCATTTTGAAAGTTGTGGAAGGCGACGAGTTTTGTGTGTGTAGTTCTGGAAAATCATCAACTCTGCACCAAGAGGCAGATAAGCCGCTGTGATGATTCCTTGGTAGCGTCTCATGTTGTCAGCGTTTTTTCATTCGTTTATCTCGAACAAGTTTCAAATTATATTTGACAAACTTCTGTTTAATTGTTTCCAGGCAACTCCAGAGCTACATCACACAAAGCAACTACACTGTCACAAACTTCGCTTACGTTTTCACTGAGCCTGGAATATATGTGTTTGCGGATGCACAGAGCTCCCAGCAACTAGTTGTCGTTGATGTGCTGGACAGCAGTAAGTTGTGGATACGAGTCAGGCTGGACGTAATGTGGAAAATGAAATGATTTTCTTTCTACATATTGCCGCGTATTATGTGACTGTTTTCAGGCACTGTGTGCCCGCCATCAAGAATTCAACCAATGACAGCAGAGACGCTTTCGCAACGTGGCGTTGCCAAACAACCGGTCTCCAATTTGTCTCCTGATTGGACGTTGATCGGAGGTGAGTTGGCTTAGAAGTTAAAATTGAAAGAGTCGTATTTTTGTTAAAGCGTTTAATTTTTTTCGTCCAGTCATTCTGGGATTGTTTGCTGGTTGCGTCATCGTCCTTGTGATCGCCGTCGTTGTCTGGAGACCACGTGACGCGGGGATTTACCCAATGAAGTACTGGATGCCGAGATACCGCTCACTAGGGGAGCCCTACGTAGCTCCCGAAAAACAAGTGGTTGCTGTCAATCAAGATATGAGGTTGAGTGTCGAAAAAATACAATTTGTGTGAAACTTGTTAAGTAATGAGATCTCTAAGTTTGCAAATGCAGCACTTGAGTTTTTACTCCTTTAAATCCCATAATTTGATTGTGTGAATTTTAAAAAAGCAAGTCCATGTTTTTGTACTTATGCATTTTAGTTGTTTATTTTCGAAATTTGATTAAACGCTTTTTATGTTTTGATTGGTGAATCATAAAAGGAGTCCACCGATCATATTCTTAGGTTCTTTTTTGTCCTGAGTCGTTGAATTTTTGAACTTGACAAAAAGAACAAATGATGACTGGTTATTTATGAATGATATCTTGATTTCATGGAAAATATGAGTTAAGTTGATGGAATGTCTTCCATTCTGTTTAAACTCCATATTTAAGAAAGAAAACATCATGATTGCAACTACAATCCATACATTATTACTCTTTACTAAGATCAAGAAAATCTATTTGAGAGGAACAATTGAAATTTTGTAACAAAGGTTTTGTGATTTGCAGAAGAGGACTTGGTTTTATTCGAGAACGGGGAGAAGCTGAAGGTGCTGAAGTTGACGTTTTGAAAGGTTCGATTATATTTGAAAATTGTTTACTTAGCCCTGATTGATTGCTGCTGGATTGGATAGATCACACAGCATCGATTATTATCCTCAGATGAACAAGTCCTTGAAGACTTCAACGTCCGAACATTGTATGATAAGTTAGAAGATCAGACTCTTCATTTGAAATCTCAACTCGACAAACACCAAGAAAGTTTGCAGGATTTCTATGAAAGAATAACTGGCCAGACGGAAGGATTGAAGGTATACGTCGAATCTCTCCGTTTTATATTTTACTCGAGACCTCGTGTTTTCGTCAACACTGAGAATATTTCACACTGACTCAGGAAATGTTGAATCACTTGGATGTTTCGTCGTTGGAGGCAGCAGAGAGAGCGCGAANGACGTCAGAGCATGATCGAACAATCATCAACACAACTTTGCACGTGGACAGTTTCCAGCGGAACCCCCTCCTGACTGGTATGNCCCCCTGCAAGCGTGGCAGTAAGAACTGGAGCCATTCTTGCAGTCTTTTTCCGCTACGCACATGCTTGATCATTGGCGGATGTATGTTTGCTATGACGTCGCTCTCCTATCGTTTGTGACGTAGGTTGTTTGTGATGCAGGCGGCACGCTTTCTTCTATGAAAGTGTTTGTTCAGATTAAAAGTCAGTTTCCCGCAGAAAGAAACGAGTCCACCACCAACGTTTTCACGAAATACTTCACTCTTGTGCGCGTCTCATGATTTTACTCTTACCTGTGGAATGTGATTGTTTGCTATTATTTGTCATGAATGCGATTGTTTGAATAGGATCGTCACTTCGAGAAAAAGACTTGCTGAGATCACTGGAAATTTTGATCAACAAACTCAATTCAGGAAAAGTAGGTTGTGAAATGGTTGCTAGTAATGTCAGCCGAACGATTTGGTTTTAACTTATTGCTTTGCCATTTTACTTCTAATGCTACTTTTACAAAAACTATTCAAATGTTAATGATTACAGATAAATGTCTCGGATGAAGTCATTGAAGACGTAAGAAGGCGTTTGAAAGGACTTGATGATAAACAATCATTTACAAAAAGGACATTGGCGCAAAAGGTCAGTATGAAGTTAATTGAATAAAAAAACAGTTTTTGTTATGCTTGAAACTTGTGATTGCATTCTAATGATCCCGATACTTTTCAACTGATAGAAGCAAAAATATCCTGAAAACTTGACAGAACAGACTTTCTATTCGTAAGTTATAATTTTACATCGAAATCGGTAGATATTTGGAATGAAATTACTACTGTTAAGCACTGTATGCGTGTTTTATAAAACTTTAAAACAGCAATGGGGGTATTTACATTTGTTAAATCATATCGATTGGTTAGGGGACACCTAGATATTGAAAAAAGCAACTGTTTACTTGTTCGAGCGAATAAGGAAGTGCTGAACATGCTGAGTAATCAAATATCGATTCGCCTTTTCAGAGCTGCCCATGCGATTCGCCAATAAACAATCACTGTTCTTGTAATCTGATTAAAAATTCTATGTCTGAAAACTCCACGTTAATAAGTGGAAAACTCAATGGCAGGCTTGTTTTACTGCATTACATCTTCGTCTGTACAAAATTTACTTCAATCGAGTTTTTCAACGTTTTACAGTGATATTCTTGCGTCACGAATAGAAGTTCTACTTTGCCATGCTTTACTGAACCTTTACCGACACAGGATGGCGCTGCAGAATGGAAAGCTCAAGGCCAGTTTGGCCTGATCAGGGCCCAGCAAGAAGACAAGATAAATCTCGACCGAGAATTGCTCTCTTCTGAACGAGAAGCTCTGAGCAACTTGATCATACGTCACGACAACAAGAAACAGAAACTCCTCCAGGACATGGATGCAAAGCTTGCGTTCAAAATGCAAGGAGATCTTTCTGAAGAAGAAGTAAGATCGATTAAAAAAGAAAACTTCCCACCGATCGTCGTTTTTCATCCTCATAATTGTTCCCCCTTCTCTCATCGCAGATGGATGCTTTGCTTGCCGAGCACGAAAAGGAAGTTGGGAATGCGATGGGTGCTTTGAGTCGTGAACGAGCTCGGCAGATTAATGATTTGAAAGAGCAACTTGCTGCTCGTCGAAGAGAAAGAGCGGAGCAGCTGAAACGAGAGCATGACGAACAATGCAAGGCTGCCGGAGTGGGAGGTGAGTGTTAAATGATGCGGAACAGCAGCAGCTTGTATTTCTTGTGAATACCACGGCTTCCTACTATTTCAGAACTCGACGTTTTTTGTAAAGCATCAGATTTTTTAGATTCGTCTTATGATGCAAATGATGACGTGGATCCCGAAGATTATGACGTATTAGAGAAACAGCTCGTAGCTGCCGTTCTGCAGGAGGGAGCTGTTGCAAATAAAGAAGAAGCTGAAGGGATGTATGAGCTTGGTTTTGGTTCGAATAATGGACTTTCGAAGACTCTTGATGCTGATTTGGTAAGATGATTTCAGTTGGGGATTGTAATAATGTTGTTGACATTCTACAGATGTTGTTGTTTCATTGGTTGAATACTAGCGATTGGCACCATTCACATCTGCTTTGTGGTCACTGTTTCTTTGTAACGTCACAATGCTTTGTCTAGAATGCACTCGTGAGCAGTGGTTTAATCACTGATGACGTCAAAGAGCAGGTGAGGAAACAGATCTTGGAGCAAGAACAAAACCTCCGAGATCGAATGAAGAAGAAGCGGGGGATGCAGGTAGGGAGAAAAGTTCCATGAAAATATATTAAACACTATAATCTTAGTTCATTGTTTGGGTGAAATGAGCTTGCGAATATCATCCTGACCTTTCCATAGCGTTCAAGATCCCAAGTGAAAAAATAGTTTTATCAGAAACATGGAATAGATTTTGCAAAACTTCATCAGCAAGGTGTAGCACTACAGATGGATTTGAAAATATCGTTGTATTTCGTACGTTTTTATTCATATCTTCATAAGCTTCCGTCAGTGACTGTCTAATGCTCTGCCATCACCCGTTTCCATTGTTTGAAAAGCTGCTTTGGGTGATGTAACAATGATTTCATTCTTGGTTTTGCATGTTGTTGCGCTCAATGGCTCTCAGACCACGTCAGGGGGGGAGCGATAATTTTCAAATATACAATCGATTTAAGTTGAATGCGATGGAGTTGTATCCCCCCCTTGATCGTACTCTGGCCGGTGTATGGATTCAGAGATAAAAAGCATTATGACATCACTTTCTGCAGCATCTAAACAGTTAATTGGTTGGCGAGTGAATTAATGACTGAAATTATGTTAATCAGCAACCGAAAGGTACGCGGCGAGCCATGTGGGGGTTCCACGAGGCGTGCAATCAACAAAAATAGGGATGCACTGTATCTGGGGTTTGCTGCTGACTGCCTTTGAATCATTTTACTGTTCAGTGTACATCCTGGTTGAAGAATCCAACAAGTTTGTGGCTGCACACCGCTTGCCAGGGCATCAACATTCTTGCTCAATAAAATATGTTTCGCATTTTCCAAACACTACTTCACTCATGTCACCAACACTCAGTGCAAAAATGTGGAGACCAACCAACCATTGCTGAAACGAACTTTCCCAAAAATAGATTTTCTTGCATTTTTGTTCAGGTTCGGGTCCTCCGGGATCGAATGGCAGAGAAAAAGAAGCAGAAGTTACGAAGACTTCAAGAAAAGCAAAATCAAGAGAAATCCTTGGCTGTATGTTAAAAATCAAGTGATCGCAAAATTACGCAGGGATTCGATTTTCTGCAATTGATCCATTTGTTTATTTACAAACATTATGGCGACTTTCTTCTCGCCATTTGCAATTAAGCGATTTGACAGAATTGAAGACAATGAGGTTACTTCTTTATTTACATTTTTGCATTTGATACCAAATTATGGCCAAATTCCAAATCCGTTGCAGAGTTTCGTTTTTTTTTTACCGCAAAATTTAACATCATCCCCAACTTTCTTATGCAAAACCCTTTCTATCATCGCAAGAAATATGGGGGTTTTCCCCCATAAAATATTTGGTGGAGATGAGTAATGGCTGATTTTTGAGTTTTTATTGATGGGGGTTTGCTGCAATATTGATTTTCACCCCAGGATGACGTCACTCCTGAAATGCTTGAGCGACATGCATTGGAGCGTGACGCATTGTCAGCGGAGTGTGACGCAGATGCAGCTTCATTGGAGCGTGATATGCTGGCCGCGATGCATGACGAATATGACGATTCATTAAAACAGCTGCACCGTGACGTCATAGCAAAGGTTTGTTGCCTAACAATATATTAATTATCCAAAGTGGAGCGGATCTTTTCCGAAGTGAAACGTCAGACTCAACCATCATGCCATTGTTAAAGTATTGCTAATGTGTTGCGTTTGACGCATGAAACATTCTACAATCAACGCTAAGCCATAGAAAAATTTTGAAAGTTCTTCTGAATTGTGCGTGAACCCAGCAAATCGAAAGTCATTTGGTTGTCATGGCTATTCCTTCATTTTTTAATTTAATCAATTCTTATGAATGGATTGATTTTTCTTTTTTTAATCATGTTTCAAGAATGTTAGCCTTTTTTGTTTCCAAGTTTCTTAAAATTTCCACAAAATTTCTTTCTACGTATGTTTCGATGAATTCCCAGTTAAAGTTGAGAAGTATCTATTTTAATTTTTTTTTTGTTTTGTTTTTTTGGAATCAGGGAAGATCTTACCGTCAAACGCTTGAACTTTTTTACCAAACAATGTGTTTTTCTATAAACAATCCACTTTCGCTTCATGCAATAAAACGCAACTTTTCATCTTTGCTGTAAAAGTGCTTTCGTTCGCATTTTCTCATTATACCGTCATAGATTAGTCAATGTTTGCGCAATATTACGTCATGCTATAGACACCGCATAATGTCAAATGGCGATAGAATTGTTCGGTGCTGAAGGTTGGCGTGGCATGTGAAAATCGCAGCATCCATTCTTTGAGGAATCATTATGACTTCGCTTTTGTGCAGATGCAAGAAGAACACAACATCGACCCAGTTGCTCAGCAAGAGTTACTGGAGCGTTACAGGCGGGAAGCTGAGGACTATGATCACGTGAAGGAAGTGAAGCGTAGAAAGCAGGCTCAGGACATGAAGGTGAACGGAAACATCTGAGTAGAATGGCTTTCTGGGGATGAGTCCGAAGAAAGAAAACGCTTTGAATTCCTATTGTTAATAATTGTGACGACGCATCGCGTCACAATGCCTGAAGCTAACAGTCAGGAAGTTCTTCAAAAAAGCAGCTACACACAAACAACAATAGAGTGACCCTGGTCGAGCAGTGAATTTCTATTTTAACATGCCCGTTGCACTTGTAGACTTGGCGTTCTTTCTGTTGCGCGTTTACAGTTTCTCCCGCATGGAGACGCAATAGAATAATGGGGGGGCTGCATAAAACGTTTTCCACAATGAAAGTTCTGATTTCTTTGCAGGAAATGATTTTCTTTGGAATATTTTTGCTAAAACACAATTCCTGGTGCGATTCGGTGTTTGCACAATTCAAGATTTAATAGTTAACATGCGATGTATTAACGTTGGAGCGTAAAATTTAAGTCACCACGATTTAATTTCGTATAAATTCCGTCATTTCAATCAGTTTGTATTAAACCGATTTTAAACAGAAGTTCTGATCCAAAGTTAGTGTCAGTCAGAACACTGTCCCTGGAAGTGAACATGTTTAATATTTCGACACAACTCATTTTAACATTCTGCTACAATCACATCTATTTACAAATTGCACTGAATTAGAAGTTTCAGAGTTAAGACAACGAAAATTAGGAACAAAGCATTTTTTGTTTTCAGGCAAAACTCGCAGCAAAACGAGCTCAGAAATTGGCTGAAGTGCAAAAAAATAAAGAGGAGAAGATGAAAAAATTGTTGAAGGAGGAGGAGGAAAGAAGACTTGGTGATGTTGCTGCACAACAAAAAGAAAAAGATTTTCTGGGAAGACGAGACTCAATTTCAGCATTCGATGGAGTTGATGTCCCGGATGTAAAGATGGCGGACAACGTTGAAGTTAAGGTTCGTAATTTTATTTCTTGCTGTTCAACAAATATGGAGATAATGCATTTGTGAATGACACAAGCCAGTTTGTTAAAATGCAATCTGTGTAATGAAGCCACATCGACTTTATCTTGATGTTTGTACTCATGTATTTTAAATTTTGTTTGCCACGAAATTAAACGCACCTAACAGAGCGTGATCGAGAAATTTCGAAAAATCTTCATTTCCAAATATTTTTCGTTTCCCGTTTGAAGGTCTTTGTTTGTTTTCATCGAAACGTTTTTTTCTGATGTGAAGCAAACTTTTAATCTCTGACAAATTTCTGACATATTCTTGTTAATCAGGTATTTTGCTTCTCAGAGCAAAGGAATAAGGTTTGGCGGTGTAGTTTTTTGATGTGCGTTGCGAAAATAATAACTTTTGCTTGACTTTTCACAATAAGCGACAGTTTGGAAATAACTAGAAACTAAACGCTTAAAATTTTTGACTTATCTTAGACCTCCATTGCTTTTCTTATCACAGTCTTAAACCAAGTACCCGGATGTTAACCCCAAGCCAATGGCTCTCAGCCTTTCTTCGCCCATGAAACATTTTTCAAAAAAATATCCGAAGAACCACTTTGCTATGTTGCTGCTATCTCGTTAATAACTGCTCTAAAGTGTATCGCACATACTGTAGGTCAGGAAAAGTGACGTACGCAGAAAATTTCCGAGGGGGGGCAAAGTTTCGTCACAATCGTGTGATGTCACAAATCAACTTAAGAGGAAGTGAGTAAGGCACGACCATACTATGGGGGTCCGGGGGGCATGCACCCGGGAAACTTTTGCAGAATTACACCAAAAAATACGCATTTTTGAGCATTCTGGCATCAAGTTTTAGTATAATGCTTTACAGACTTATTAGCCGGTGAGACAGAAGACTGAACTTTTGTTGTCTGAGGCTCATGAAATAAACCTATATGCGTGCTTGGATGTTATAAGTTTTAGACATGTATCGCTTATCGAAGACGCTTATTGAAGTTTGTGGGCTCAAATCTCACGCCAGCCGAAGCTTTTTTCTGGTGTTCATAGTTACCTGTGTTAAGTTACTTAACAGCGACGTGTGAAGCAATTTTTTCAGTGAAACAATGAAATCGTAAAATGAAAATCAAGGAGAGGAAACGTACAGCAGTCATAAAAAAATATGCGTAGTGCGTTTTTCAGTGACCAGAAAACAAACTCAGTTTATTGTAAATTGAGGCCCTTACCCCCCTTAGTTACGCCACTACCGAATACTGTTTATACATTATATTATTTTTAGGGTCTGAGGGGGAGGGCCATGGCACAGTACCCCCCCATCCGTACGCTAGTGGCCAGGAACGTTTTATCAAGGAATTATGGGAACTCTGTGTGGACCACTACAAATTATCGGTGACCACCGGTGGTCCATGGGCATGCGCAGAGAGCGTTAAGTCAGCGATTTCGCATATCAGAAAATTCGCCTGAAACAGGGCATTGCTAAATTATAACTTGGGAGTGAACCAAAAAAGTGATGCTCTTGTGTCCTTGTGCTTGTCAGTGGCCGGATGTTTAACAGATTTCTGGCAATCGCATAGACTTCGTCACTGGTGTGTTTTCCAGGCCTTGCAACGAGACCAAGAAAGAATGTTGATTGAATTGCAAGAACAGCAAATTGCCGATGCGGAACGACTCGCGCGAGACTTAGACAAAAAAGAGAAAGAAGAAGAGGAGGCCCTTGAGAGAAAAATGAAAGAAGAAGCGGAGAGGATAATCAAAGAAACAAAATCGAAGCAGGAAGCGGAAACCCGAGCAAGGACAGACCTGTCAGAGGAGCAAGCCCAACAAGTGTGGAGTTGTTTGATGTTGTAAAGAGACCGAGTGCAATTTGTACAGCTTGTGCGATTTTCATGCATTTGAAGATCGAAACGTTATGAAATCGTTTTATCTAAGTTTTTCTTTATTTATTTTCCACAGCTTCTTGCAGCTCATCAGCAGGAACTCGAAGAAATTGAAACAAATTTGGCCAAGCAGCAAAACCGCCAGAGGGCAGCACTGCGCGAAAGGCTTGCCGCTCGACGTCAACAAAAGAACGCAGCGATGCGTAACCGACAAGAAATGGACCGGGAACGCGAAGAGATTGGACAGAGAAAAGAGTTGGCGCAGCTGCAGGCTGAGACTGTGAGTTGCAACTTCCATTTTCAAGTTCTGAACGCATACTCGTGTTAATCTCATGAGGATTTCATGAAAATTGGTGAAGTTTATTTCTTACTCTTTACATCAAGTGGTTTTTGCTGCTTTACAGCACGCAGTGATTGATTTCAATCTTTATCTTGATAATAGATGAAGGAGGTGGAAAAAGCTACCATCATTGAAGGTATAGAGAGGAACGGAGCCCAAGCAACTGAACTTGTCATTCAGAAAGTTCTAAGACAGCGTCATGCTAAAGTAAGATGTGATGTCACAGTGACGTCAGCTGTCTCGGTTTTTGAAAGCTAGCAAGATTGATACGGATCCTCATTGTATGCAATGGATCCTCATTGCATGCAACGGGTTTTCATCGCTCTGTTTCTTTTGCAGGAGTTAAGAGATTTGGAGGCAGAATTTGAATTGAGTAAAAAGCTTTTGATTGATGCGGCCCTTAAAGACATTAAAGATCAGTATCAAGCTCAAAGAGAAGCCATGGTGAGGCTTGTCGCTGTACATCTACGTGCTCTACTTTCGCATATATCAACCAACTTTGTGTGCCGCCAGGTTTCATTTTGTCATCCACCAATTGAAAGCTGTGTCCAGCACAACACTGCCTTATCATAATTTACTTCAATTAAAGCACTGCGTCATTCCATGACATTTCCTGTCCAACATGCAGAAATGATGGCGCAAAAACTAAGTCTATGGCGAGTTCATGTTACTGGCAAATTGTACAGCGAATTTCCTTCCACAGTTGCAAAGACACGAAGCTGAATTGGAAGATCTCCAGAACCAGCATTTGACCCCGGATGACCTCGAAGCAAAGAAGAGCGAGTTGCTTCTAAGTCATAAATCGCAACTTAAGTGAGTACTGAAATACTGTACCAGGGTGATTTGACATAGTCATACATGAATTATGCTCAGCCAATCACTCACACGTTTTTTGGTGTTTTTTTTTCTGTATAACCTCAAGCTGTTGTACTTCAGATCATTTTCTGTAACAAATAATTTTTTGCCTTCATTTTATAGTTGCCGGTTGCAAGAAACCTGTTTGTCCGATTTGTTATGAAATGCTTGTGAGCGGGGATCTTGTCATTTGTTTGATCATTTCTGATATTCTTAAGATCTTTGGAGAAAACTCATAAAAAGAAATGCAAAGAACTGGAGTCTGCGGCAATTTCTGATTGGAAATTGGATTATTCTCAGAAGAAGCTTGCCCTGAAAGAGAAACACTATCAAGTAAACTTTTTGTTAACTGTTGTTGTCTTTATCATTTTAATGTTGTTCACCATGTTCTATAAAACTTTCCCGATGAACACGAGCAACTTGTATTCATTGTGAAGTCAGTTTCAAAGTTTTGCTGCCGTGTCCAGACTATCCTTCATCGGATATCATGTTTTGTTGGCTGATTGATTCAGCCTGTCTATTATCACATCACAATGACAGTAAAGCTAATGTGTTCTTCATAAATATCATTTTGTTCCGAAAAAATTGATCATTGTTTGAACGAAATATCTTCCAGTGATTTATCTCTCGTTCAATCCATTACTGTACATTTCGAATACAACCTGTACATGTCAAGTAACTTGTCTACACAAAAGCAACGGGTTTTTATCCATCAGCAAATTTTGCAAACCGGTCACTTTTTTGGGAGAAGTTACTTGAGCGCAGATATGAGCAAGTTCGAATCATCGCAAAAATATGACTGTAGAACCCAGTCGGCTGATTCTTCGAAAGCTTACAGCAAACCTTTGTACATGTCAATGAAACGAAATTTTCACTTCAACTTACAACAGGAATGCGCCGAGCTGCTGCGTGAACTCTCTCCCAGTGCATCAGTTCAAAGCAGTGCTGAAGATAGAGAGAAAAAAGCGAAGAGGTTGGAGGACCTGAAGCAGCAACTGGAACAGGTTTGTGATGAGAGTTGATTCAAGACTCTGAAGATAATCTTCAGAAGTGCTGAACATTGTGTGGATCAACATAAAATGAATTGTTCACTGTTGCGTGACAGGAGCGCAGTGAAGCAGAAAAGAAGTTTGCTCAAGAGCGGATTGCTCTGGAGGAGGAGGAGGAGAGGAGGATGAACGAAGCAATGAAAAGGTTTGAAGAAGAAGTGAATGAAGAGACTGAGCAAGAAAAGATTAGAGTTGAGAAAACACTTGATACCTTGAACAAAAGAAAAGAAAAACTTTTGAAAGTAAGTTGAATCCCTGTCTGGTTGTTATGTTCAAACACATCAGCAAGCTTGTGCTCCTTTGATCTAGCGCGCTGGTTACACAAAACATAAGAAGGATCGTTTTGTTGTTGAATTAGCACGAGGAACTTTTTCGTCTTCAGGATAAACGACAAAAAATAAAAGAAGAACTGGAAAGAGCGGCTTCTGCCGGAGCTAGTGAGGAGGAACAAAGAAGGATTCTTGATCAAGTATGATGCGATGCTGTTCCTTGACCTTTTGGCGTGATAGCTACTCTTTGTGTGTATGAGACTGGGTCCCCAACAAATGCTTTGTTTGATATTTATTCCAAATGCAACATTCCATCGAACTCTTTTAGCATGAAAGAGATGTTGAGAACCTGACCAATAAGATGGACCAGGAAAGACTCAGAATGCAGAGCAAGTTGCAGGAGAGGATGATGAAGATAAAGAAAGAAAAGCTGCAGGTGTGTGGTTCCTTTTATATATATTTTATTCACCTATTATCGAATAAACTTTGATACTTTTTTGCGTCAATTCTTGAAAAAACGCGCATTCATCAGATTAAGGACGCTGAGCAAATTTAGGGGAAATGTTCGAATAGCAAAATACAACTTTTGCAAGAATTCTTTATTTTCATGCTTTTCATTATCATGCATGAGTTTACCCTGTCACCAATCACAACTGGAAGCCTCGCAGCAAGTGATGGATGGCTGGGCGTGGTAACGGAAACAATTCAAGTCCTTTTGACCATGATTATATAACTTGTTCTGGTGAAAAAGGGTTCGCCGGTGTCGTCTGACGTTTTAGTTTGATTATTCCTTTACTGCCCCCAGGCGAAGAAAGATGAGTTGTCAAAAGAAAGAGATGAAAATCGTCGCAAGTTTGAAAGAAAACAAAAAGCCGAACTGCAGGAAGTTCAAGACAAACAGGCAAGATTTGTGAATTGTTCATGCAACTCTTCACATTGCGTTCACTATTAGCCCATCAAGAAACGTTACTGCTGGCTCTAAGAATGTTGCTTCTTCATATTGAGGCATTTTGCAGACATTGGTCGTTTGTTGTTTTGTGGAAAATTAGCTTTCGTTGATGAATTTCCACTGAAATATGTGATGAACCAGTGGGTTTCTGATTGTTGTAAACATTTGTACGAACTGTAATAAGATAAAGTTCTTGCATTTGTGGTGTTTTTGAAAAACCTTTGTCCCCAGGTCGATCAACTGCAGAAAACGTCGCAACTCATCGATGAGGAGACAACTGCGAGTGATGTTCCTCCCCAAGAACTTAAAAACTCTGCAGCTGAAGGTGAATGCCGTGGCAGTGAACAAAAAAACATTTCAAAGTTTGAAGTGCATGGCCTGATACTGGTTGTGTTTCTTCTAACAGGTCATCCTACGTCTGCATCCCCCTTCATCGACACCAGCATCAATCTCCTCCCCATTCCAGCGTCCGCCCCACAAATTTACAGCAGCATCAGGTTGGGTCTCCTGACATCTGCAGAATAAACGGTCTTTCTGTTTTGATAGGAAGTCATTTTTAGCCAAATCTCGTCAACATTTTTATTTTTTCTACGCAGTGAAAAAGAACTTCATCTCATGCTTTCATCATCTCCTCTTTTCCAAACTTTGCAAGAAATTAGAAATGTGCTTCAAGAAGAGAAAGGAGGATCAGGAGAAAGTGTCTCTTTTGTCGGGCCAGGTTTGGTGGATTGTGAAGTTTGTTTCACGCAATCAAGTGTCGTGCTTTCATAGTTCCTGGACTCTCTTCACTTCAGCGCGCATATCTATCTTCGTATGACTCAACTGTATCTGATTATTTCAGTGTTTCAATACGAAATCCACCCAGCTAGGGGAGAATCATTTCGACGATGTTTGCCTCTATAGATTTGCCGAACCTTGATCTCCAGGCAAAGTACTCGGCAGCAGTTTTTTAGTCGACGATTTCGGATGTTTTAACGTTTTTGCAGTGACTGTTTTTCGGTTAAATATTTAACTTCATTGCTGATTCTTTGTCACTTCATTGCAATGCAGATGCATCGAGCAATGACACAGAACTTGTGCCTGTCCCAGTGTCAAATTTGACACTCAGGGAGTTGGTTGCCTACAAGTTCGGTACTTTCATCCTTTCTTTGTTACGAAACAAACGCTCTTCTCATCCACCTGTCAATCTGCTCCCTGCTGAAAAAGTCCCGGCCCAACCTCAGATGGACAAGAACGCCTTTCGTGGTTCTTTCTGGTCAGTACATGGTCATAATTGTTTTTCTAAAGCAAATGCTTCGTTTAAAACTTGGAAATGTTTCTATGCGTTGGTTTGTGCGCCAGTTACAGTCGGATCATAGAAATTGTGTGAATAATTACCGGTAAGATCTCGAGCTAAGTGTGTCGTAGAGTTGGTAGAGCTAAAAATGACAGATTTGTGCTGATAGTTTTATACTTCGATATGTTTTCAGTACACCATATAGTCCATATTATATCACAGTTGATTGACGATGTAGTAACAAAAAGTTATTTTTTACAAAAGTACGCATCGTATCACTTCCGGCAAAAAGTTTGCTCAGCAGTTATTCCATTGCCTTCGTCAACCTGGCTTATTGTTCTGGTTGGTCTTCTGCAGCTTCGACCAAGGAAACGGTATCCTGTACGTTAAGCGCGCTCGTCTTCACAACGATTCGATCGGTCGTTTGTCTTTGATGCTTGTCCACACGATGGCGCACATAGCAACAGGAGATTTGTCGGACGACTCGTCTTCATCATTCATCGATGAGTTCTATCAGTGCCTGGCGGCTCTCAGTGATGACTTGTTCTTTGCGAGATACAAAGGAGACGGGGAGCAGTTCGGGAAAGGTTTGTGACGCAAAGTTCATCGTTGTCTGAGGATCCTGCAGGATTTTACTTCATATGTTCGAAGTATTTGCCATAAAGTGCATAAAATTGTCTTTCCATGAAACTAGTGGATAATTTATTGCTGTGCAAATGATCGAACTATTTCGAAAAACAACATTCATCATACACGAAGGTTCAGTCGCCCGGAGTCAACAGAGCGTTGCCGATGACCTGCTTGACCTCAAGTTACCAGACCGAGACGTTGCAAGTCCTTTCCACCAACGAGCTGTGGAGGAGCGGATGACGAAATACTCCCACGCCGCTATCAGCTCCACTGTGAGGGATGAACTCGGAAGCATTGAAGAGAAAATGGGTTCCGTAAGTTCAAGTTTTCATCAAAAATTGAATACCGTGACGCAGTTTTGATGGTTTATACACCACGGCTTGTGGTTTGGGGGTAACAAAGATGTCGATGTTGACAACATGGTTTCCTGGATCAAAATTGTTGGTGCTGATTGTGAGCTTAACAGCGCCATGCACTAACATAGATGAAGGCGCGTTTTTGCTACAAACGAGTTACAACATACAATCCTGACCAGCTACAGAGTTATGCTTTGTACAGGCCAGAAACAATGGAACAGCGGATGAAATAGACCGGAAACTTTCAACTCTGACCCCAGCTTCTTCATCGTCAAGACAACAGAGGTAAGATTTGTCAACTGCATATCATTCAGGTTTAAGTGTTTACAGAATTTAGTTGATGAGTCAACTTCTATTGCGTAACGTTCCTGACTAACCACTGGAATAAAGTTTACAGACGGAGTTTCTATTTGATTGGAAAAAAACAACAACTTTGGTAACTTGAAAAGAAAATCAGGGCTTTTGTTTCAATAAAATTCACTTCACACGAAGCCATGCCCTCAAAATGCTTGTATTTTACAGAAGACCCGAAACGGGACCTCGGCCTCAGCAGTCTGACTCGGACAAGCAAGATCAACTCAATACCGAGTTTCTGGCTTTGACTCGAGAAGCTGATCAACTTCACGCTTCACTGGTTTCTACTGACCCGGATAAGGATGACGTCACAGTTAGAAATCGCTTGACAAACGTTCAGGTCCGGATTTCAGATGTGCAAAAAAGGTGGGGTGATGTTCAATAGAAGGACGAGACTGACGTGAAATAAAACGCTTCACGTTTTTGATTTATTTTAATGTTTTCTTTAAAAATTTTTCTCCACTCACATGTTTTCGCAGATTACGTAAAACTTCGTGAAGTCACTGCAGTTTCATCATCCATGATGTCGTGCACTGCACTGCGTCAATGATGTCACAATGTGTGAAAAGCTCGGTACCTGCTGAAAAGTCAAAGACTTTGATTGAATCGCATTTCTGTGTTTATTTCGCCGCTTAGTTTATCATCGCACTCCTTGTCAATGTACATTTGTTCACCTTGAGTCAACAGCGGTAGAGTGATCGTAGCAAACACTGTAAGCAGTCAAACTGTAGTAATCGACGTCTGTTGTTTGTTTTGTTTTTGAATCGACGTATCCTGTTACTTGTGTGATAAAATGAGCCTGTGCTGAATTGTGTTTTTATACCTTTTCGAAATTAATCATCACTTCACTGTATGTTGCCGTAGTTGCCACTGTGCTTTATCATATCGTTGCACCCATTTTTCTTAGTACAGTATCTCGTTTAGCAAAAATAACACATTTTTACTAATAAATACACCGAACGCATTTGTGTGAATATCAAGTCCGACTGTATTTCCAAGTATTTCCACAACACTCACGTTGCGACCTTGTCTCGTTCTTCATTCAAAGTTTCCAGGAACGCCGGAAAGCAAGAAAATGACAGGGTCATTGCCCCCTTCCTTTTCAAACGGGGGCGGAGGTGCATTTTCAAAACACTACAGCATCATGGGAAATTTCATGGTTTATCGACTTGAAACATATTTATTGCAGCTACATATTCGCGTATCCACAAAATTCACAATGGTTTTCTATAATTTCTGTTATTATTTTTGAGGTCAACGTTCTTGCTGAACAGACGCGAGCAAAAGCACCATGGTAACGATTTGTTTGCTTTTTATAAGTTTCGCATCCCCTTCAACTCGTTTACTGCCCCCCCCCCTTCCGCTGCTCCGGGGTCCCTCCCAGTCTCCACAATGCGACACAGTTGAACCATCAGAAAAAATTTTAAGTAGGAAATGGATTTCACGCAACGCCACGCATTTTTAGTTCTAATACAATCCATTTAAATAAGATGATAGGACAGACGATGCGTAGTTTTACGTGAAATCGATTTCCTATTAAAATTTGTGATTGATTCCTTGCTTATTTTTACTTGAATAGAGATATGAGCAAGTTTGAATCATCGCTAAAATGTGAAAGCAGAGTTCAGTCGACTGATTCCTCGAAAGCCTATAGAAAACCTACATTTTTAACTGTCANGTTTTAGTTGATACAAGAGTGGGCAGGGCCGGATTAACCATTGGGCAAATGCCTGGGCCTGGANCTTTTGGNAGCCTCGCGCTTAAATATCAAAGCACTCCTTTGCTGGTTTATCATGTTTTTAGGCTGTTCGCCACGCGTCAAAGTTGTAGGCTAGAGCTTTTTGATAACTGCGTTGAGTATATAGGTAGGAAACTGATAACTTTGGCATTTATCGTACTATTTCAGTGGCTTAAACAAAGGAATTAAACCAAACAGCACCACGCTTTATGGGCTCCTATTCATTGATTTCAAATAATACCGGATTGCACTCCAAAAAAACATATTTGTGCAATAAAAACCTAGTAACCTTGTGTTACGAACAAAAACATGAGTGTGATTATTTGAATTGAAACGATATTCGAATGCTCATTTAATTATACAGTAGTTCCTCTTCCAAATTTTCTTCTGTGTCGCAACCATTAACATCTGGACGATCTTTTTATTGCACAATACGTTTTTAATAACGCTGATAACATACTCTGTTGATGATGTCTCTCACTAAATTCAGGAGTACATTTATTATGCTGGGAAATTTTGTGCAATCGTCAAGTGTAGCGGGATCTGGAATCCCGCAAAAACATAGTCCCAATGCCTTCTTCCTCTAATTGAAATATGTTTTTCAATTTGTATATATAGGGAAACAGCGAAATTCAATCAGTCTTGTTGCACCAGTTTCTTCAATTGGCATTAGAGACAATAGCATTATGTTCTTCTTTTGAGTGAGTTCTATCCACTGCCTGTCCACACTAGATCTCTGGGCAGATGTTGAGCAGCCATTCGATTGTCTCATCGTCCAGAACCGTCAGGTCGTGCGGTCCATGGGGAGGTCGATGGATTGGACATTGGAGGACAACATGGTCGACGGTTTGTTCTTCCGCGCCACACTCACAGGCCGCAGAGAAGGCCATACCCCATTTGTACAAGCAGGAGTGGAAACGCCCGACACCGGTGCGGAGGCGATTAAGCCGGACCCAGGTTCTTAGGAGGGTCATTCCGGGAGAGTGGGTGCTAGTACACGAAAGTGTCTCAGAGGCTTAAATAACCTTCGTTCAACTGCAGATTATCATCGAACAAATACGGTACTTTCTCGAGACGGTGGTTGGCAGGTCAGAGATGGAGATGTTGAAGAGAAGGGGCGCCAGGACAGATCCCTGTGGGACGCCGTTCTTGAGGCGTCGTATAACCCGTTTTTTTGCAGTTTCCGGTGGTGAAGATGAAGCTGCGATTGCTATCTGTTTTCGTGATAAAGCGCATGTAACTACATTGAAACAGAATTCATTTTTTCCCCGGTTGATTGGATTGAAAAAATAGCTTCAACCACTTACCCCAAGCTAGATCAGCAGTTGCTGAACTTTTCTGAGCATTACCCAAACATGATGAGTTTGGTTTTAAACAACTTATGACAAAATAATAATTGCATTGCTAATTTTTGGCAGTAAGTTGCTAAGTTTGTTTTCAATGTAAGCATTCCACTCTTTTCTCAATAATACCTACGTTACAGACATAGACAAGCAGTGGTAACGTTCAAGGCAATAGCAAGTGCGGGGCCCGATTAGGAAACACTTTTGCGGGGCCCCAGTCAGTGACGTGTGTAGAAATTTTTGAGGGGATGCATCAAGTCATGATGACAGAAATCGGTGATGTTAAAAAGACGAGGCCAGAAGGGGTGACGTCATGACCTTTACAATACAAACTTCAATGAACAATGCTGGAAAACCCAATGAATCAAAAAATTATAACGCTCAAAACCGTCCATCTGGCCAGGTACTTTCATGACCAGAAAAGGTTTTGTGTGTAGTACCTTAACCATCTCTGCCTTGCCTTAACGAGGTGCTATCATAGGCGGATCCAGGATCTTTTTAGGGGGGGGGCTGAAGGACAAGTTGATCCTGATGTGTACTGACTGCATAGCAATGAAGACGCAACTGCTCAGTTAAATTTTTTAACAAACACGGTTAATAACCATACACATTTTGGCTAAATTACATTCTCACCATTACCCAGGCTTACTGGGACGTTTCCGGAGCAGAAGCGG
>JGI24158J21664_10002389_pt1 | contig 22664 bp, 10 predicted proteins | sample Ectturendosymbi3_FD_21664 | JGI IMG/M metagenome (IMG submission 21664)
AAAAAATTTTTTTTCGAGTGCAATCTACTAGACTGGCCGATCCGTTTGAGCCGTTGAACAGCTCTCTAGCGCAATCGGCAGAGGAGCTAGGGCGTTGTTAAGGCAACCGAAAACTATTGTTTTTTAGGCCGAAATCGAAGTACGAATATACCGTAGGCTGGCAGCCAACAAGTTAAAGAAAAATTACGAAAGCATAAGGTAGCGATAAGAATTTGTAAAACTAGAAACAGCATAGAGTCTAAGATTTTATTAGGCAGTATGCCATTTATTTTCTTGCTAAATGAATGATTTAGCAATTATTTTTCAATAGGAAGTGTTTCTGTTATATGGTAATTTAAAGAAGTTTTTCATGGTAGTGCATGTTGTTACTGACTTTTTGCATGGTGCAAATGTTTTTGATAGGATGTGTTTTCGTTGGTTTTAGCTGTGTATAACAAAGCTTAAGGACATTCAGTGATGTAAATCTACTATCAAGGCCATTTTTTTAGTAGACAAAACATCTACCCAGGTTTGATAGTGATTGACTAGATGAAAGAATATATTTCACAATTAGTGCTAGCTCTTTATGTGTTTATCAGGGCTGGGTTCAGTAGCAAAATTTATTGTTTAAGTAATTTGTAACAGATTATTTAAGTTCAGGATTTTTTTAAGGAAAATGTCAGGTACCCGGTATAGACCTGTAGGGACACGATTTTCTATGATTCTAGGGACCCAAAACCGATCCCTAAAACACCTTTAAAACCCTGTTTAAGTTGCATAACACCTTTGGCACCAGTGTACAATATCTTCATAATTTGAGATCATGCATTGAGCACATGTTTTTGTGCTATTTTCCTGCCACTTTGCAACTCCAAAACTTGCCAGTCGATTGTGCTAGAGAGCTGTTCAAACACTCCAAAGATGTGGCAAGTCTTTGAGGCTGCAGTGAAAAAAAATTCGGTTTCAGATTTTTTATGAGTGATGTCATAAGTGGGATAGGTTTTTGGCAATTTTGGCTAAGGTTACCTGACGCTGGGCCCAACCACATGGTGGAAGTGTTTTGCTCAAGTTTTTATTTGAAACTAGGCTAGAATATGAGCCTTTGATCAGCTTTCCAGCATTTCTGGTGCAAAAGTTATGGCCTAAAACAATAAAGTAATATGTTATCTGATTCAGGGATTAATTAATTATTTTGTTAAAAGTAATAGTCAAAAAAACATAAAGTTGATAATTTTACCCAACTCTCGAACCAGAATCACTAAAAAAACAGCTGAAGGCTCAAAAGACTTGGATTTTAGCCTAGTTTCCAATATAAACTTGAACGAAATGCCTCCACCTAGCGGTTGGGCCCAGGGCCAGGTAACCCGAGCCAAAATGGCCAAAAACCTATCCCACTTATGACATCACCCACAAAAAAATGAAACTCAAAACCAAATTTTTTTTTCATTGCAAACAAGAAGACTTGCAAAGTCATTTAAGGGTTTGAATAGCACTCTAGCACAATCGACTGGTGAGTTAATGGAGTTGCAAACTGGCGCAAAATAGTGGCTCAATGCGTGATTTTAAAGCATGATATACTAATACAGTGGCTCACGCAGGTCGTAAAGGTAAAAACAGTCTGGAGCCGAAGGTGTTAAGTAATTCAGAAAATTGGAAATTCAACATTTAGACCTAACAACATGCAAGTACATCAAAATCAATAGAATTTTTAGATCACATTATGGGCAGCTCAGACAAAATTCGCGCCTGTTGGCTGCGATTCAATTTACTGGAGTGGGCTTCTAGCTCCAAATCATACTCATGATGACAGTCAACAATTGTGACTCATAAAATGCTCTACACATGCAATATTCGCCTAAATGGCTTGTTTTAGGTTTGATGATGCATGTCATGTATATTATTGCATTTACAGCAACAGATGTGGCTTCTGAAATCTAAATTTTTCTAAATGCAAATTACTTTAAGAATCAGGCAATAAGTATAAGTTTTCTTGAATCCATCCCTCGTGTTAATAATGCTGTTAAACTGAAATATCCAGGTTATTTTATAGACCCTCTACAAAAGTAGCATAAACTGTGGTTTGTATACTTCTGGATTTGTACTAGTGATGATCTCAGAGCATTATGTCTCTGTTGTTTGCCTTTCAGGCATGTTCTTCTATGTTGCCTGTGATACATGGTTTTCAGTTAGCTTGATGCGGCAAATGAATGTGAAAGGTTTGCCTTTTTTATTGTTAACGGCAAAACAGCTGGTGATAAATTGATAAATATGCTGTATTTAAAGAATAATGAACTTTTTGCTTGATAGGTGTTGTTCTCCTTGTTAACACTTTGACGTCCGGGTTAATTCAAGCGGTTCGCAAAAAACAGCTGATTCGCACGTGGCTTTGCACGGGAATATCTCCGCTCCTGTACAGGTTACGGACCTGGTCAAAGTGTCAAAAGATGAGGCAAGTCTTCTAGCTTGCACTCTAAAAAAATTTTTTTGCTTCTGGGGTGTGGGTTTTTTGTCAGTGACATCATAAGTGGAGGACTTTTAGGCCACCTTGGCCCACTTTGCCTGGCCCTGGGCACCAACCGTTAGGTGGTAGTATTTCGCTGCAGTTTTTATTGGATTCTAGGCTACAATTTGAGTCTTTTGATACTTTGGATGACCTGCTGTGGTTTCGGGTTCAAAAGTTATGATCTAAGTTAGTAAAAATTTTTGACTAATTAGTTAATTAGATAATTAATTAATTTGTTTATTTAAGATGATAACTTTCGAACCAGAAACACTAGAAAGTCGATCAAAGGCTCAAAAGACTCAGATTCGAGCCTAGTTTCCAAGGAAAACTTCAACGAAATACTTTGGCCTAGCGGTTGGGCCCTAGGCCAGGCAACATGAGCCAAAATGACTTGAAAACTACTTATGATGTCACTCATAAAAAATCCGCAACCCCCAACCAAAAAATTTTTTCGAGTGCAATCTACTAGACTGGCCGATCCGTTTGAGCCCTTGAACAGCTCTCTAGCGCAATCGGCAGAGGAGCTATGGCATTGGTAAGGCAACTGACAACTGCTGGTTTTAGGCTGAAATCTAGGTACGAATACATCGTATGCTGGCTCTCAAAGTGTTAAATGATATGAAGTCACTATTCATGATCCTTTTTTGTATAGATCTGTTGTAATTTCGATAACACAAAAAATAAACTTTTTTGAATTTCCTCAAGCATCAGAAGTGAATTGCACCCTAAAGTAATATGAATTTCTTAGCATGTTCTTGTGGTACAAATTATAGGTCTTTGGTCAAAACAGCTGAGAGTTTTGCAGTTGCTTACTTGCTGTTTCACTAAATTTCAACTTTATTTTGAGATGTTTTCATATTTAGTTTTGGTCAATCTCTGAAAGCGTACTGTTACAGTTTTGCCTTATTTTACGTGCTTTTATTTTTTACACAAGTACGTGATTTGTTTCAATTAGGTTGACCTTGCTTGTAGGCAAAATTACTGCTCTGCACTCTTTGACTGCAATACTCACAACCTTAGCTAGCTGCTATTTCATAATGTTTTAAACATTCTCACTGCTGTGTTTTTTGGATAAACATTCTCACTGCTGTGTTTTTTGGATAATAGTGTTGATTTTTTTCCAAATTTCCTGAATTAAATAGACTTGTCCTTTTGTCAGTGTTACCATCATGTTAATTGTGTAAAATGTGTTTGGGGGATTGATTTTCACATTAGAAAAACATTCCTGCAGATGTTCTGATCGTTAACACTTTGACGTCCGGCTGCTTTGGTGGTTTTCGGAAAAACAAACGCCTAAATGCACGTGATTTTGTGCTTAATATCTCCGCTCCTGTACGGGTTACGGACCAGGTTGAAGCGTCAAAAGACGCGGCATGCATGTCTTCGAGGTCTGTACTCGAAAAAAAATTTTTTGCTTGGGGGGTACGATTTTTTTGTTAGTGACGTCATAAGTGGAGGACTTCTGACCACCTTGGCCCACTTTGCCTGGCCCTGGGCACCAACCGTTAGGTGGTAGTATTTCGCTGAACTTTTTACTGGAAACTAGGCTACAATCCGAGTTTTTTGATACTTTGGATGACTTGCTGTGGTTTCAGGTTCAGAAGTTATGATCTAAAGTAGTAAAAATATTTGACTAATTAGATAATTAATTAATTTGTTTATTTAAGATCATAAATTTAGACCCAGAAATGCTAGAAAGTCGATCAAAGGCTCAAAAGACTCGGACTCGAGCCTTGTTTCCAACGAAAACTTCAGCGAAACACTTTTGGCCTAGCGGTTGGGCCTTAGGCCAGGCAACATGAGCCAAAATGACCCCAAAACTACTTATGACGTCACTCACAAAAAATCCGCACCCCAACCAAAAATTTTTTTTGAGTGCAATCTACCAGACTGGCCGATCCGTTTGAGCCCTTGAACAGTTCTCTAGCGCAATCGGCGGAGGAGCTAAGCCGTTGTTAAGGCAACCAAAAACTGCTGTTTTTTAGGCTGAAATCTAAGTACGAATATATCGTACACCGGCTCTCAAAAGTATTAAGACACTGACTATTGCCTTTTGTTAGCTTTTAACTTGTCTGTCTCATTCTGAAGTTGTAAAGATCTACCATGTCGCTTAATGAAATTGTTTTGGGACCAACTTTTAGTGAATGAAGGTGTTTTTCTGATCCACTTTATCATTCTTTTAGTCCATGTTTGAGTTCTTATTAACAGCTGTTTGGTTTTCATGCAAAGAAGCATGCACACCATAGCAAGCTTTCATCAAAGCAACAGATAATCCTCCCTATTCAAGAATGTAGTTGCTAATTACTAAAGATATGTGACTAGCCTGTCATGGGGTAGCTTAGCTTCAGGAAATAATGATTCACTTCTTTGCATAAATTTCTTTTTTTGAGAATGTCCGAATGGCATGCATTATTTTTCTAAAAATCTTCACTTTGCAAAACATGCTACAGTACTGTAAATTGTAACATGACTATGGCAAACAGACTTCACACCAAAAAATCTATGTTGGCACAACACATTTGTAGCAACAAGGATTTGTATCACCACTCAAATTATCGTATTTTTCTGACTATAAAGCGCACTTACATCCTTTAATTTTCTCAAAAATCAATGGTACGCCATATAATCTAGTGCATTTTATGCATTGACAATGCTGCACATCTCCCAATGGATTGTAGATGCCTGGGCTAAGGTATCACTCTTAAGTGTTATCCGAGCTTTCATGAAGGCTAGAATCATCGCTGAACAGTTAGTAACAGCAACGAGACTGAAAGAAGGATCTGGCCATAGTTGATTTCAAAATTGTACAACTGTTAACTCAGACACTGAAGATGAAGAATTTAATGGGTTTGTGGAAGCTTAATGCACCTTATTCAGGGTGCCTTATGTATGACAATAAACCATTCAACGATCGTTTATTGTTATTGCGCCTTATTGTCCGCAAAATACGGTAGTTGAATTTTGTTGTGTGTATAATGTTATTAGCTTCTTTCCTGGCTTGTTTAATTGCTTTGGATGAAAGGAAAATGTCCCAGGAAAGACATTGCAAAGTACTTCTTTTGGTGCATTTCCCTTTCATGTGTTCAGCTATTGGTCTGTCAGGAAGCATTGAAATATGAGTTATTTTTGAAAACAGGGCTTTACTTATTAGTTTATGACTTGTACAAATATTTGGTTCTAAATATTTGAAAACTTGTCACATGTAGGGCGTTAGGTAATGTTACACCATTTTCTTGATTATGGTAATATAAGGTTGATAATGGACAGTATTTTTGACTCATAAACAGTTTGGTTCTACTTGACAGACAATAGTTGGTTCCTAGCACAATGTTAAAGCCTGAGAAACACTCTGCTCTTTTTAGTGAGCTGAATGTCATATAGAAACTCTTGTATGGATGATTCAAGTCTGTTGTTCTATTTTTATGGTTTGGATTAGCTGTTTTCTCACCCATCATTTAGCATTTGCCATTTGTATATGTCAATAAAAATTTAAAACAAACTTTGATACAATTGCATTAGGTCAGTGTGAAATCGCTTGCAATTTGTGTTGAAATTTTACCTGTGGAGAAAAAGTGCGCACATGCTATTTGTTGGTATTGCGCTGTAATTGCAGAAGCATTACTTGCATGATTGAATTACTTGATTTCAAGATTGCATACCATGACAACATATTATTAAGTGTATGCTGTCTATTGTCTATGAATTATTCATTTCAAACTCGTGTTTTGAATTGTTTATTATTTGCTTTTGTTGAATTTTGCCACATTCCACATTTTTGTAAAACTTTTTTTGAAACTGCCTTGTGTGATATGGAATTCATGAATTTTTGATGGAATTTACCAACTCTGTACAACTTGTTGTTGAGATGGTATATAGATGTATCAGCAACTATACCATGTTTGAAGATAATGATTAAGATGCTTAATGTATTGATTTTAGCTGGTGCTGCTATTGTGTTGATGCAAAATATTTTGTACTAGGTTTTCCATGAAATTTGTTGAGCTTTTGAACAAATCAACATGTTTTGAAGTTCTGATGGTAAATGTTTGGTTGGTTGTGTGTACTTCACATGTTTAACTGATAACATAATTGCTTGTGCTTTTTCTGTTTAGGTTTTAGCATTGCAGCAGCTTTCCTTAATACTTGAGTAATTCTCTGTTAAAATAAGTAAGTTTCCTCTGTTGTATTTTTCACCACAGTGTACAATATATATTTGAGAGCAAATGCTTCTTTAACAAGGGGTTAAGTCAATAAACTTTCCTCTGCACTTCTGTGTATACTTCAAAGTATTTTGGATATTTTTTAAGAATTCCTTGACAAGATAGAAAATTACTTGAGTACACTGTACAGTTTCATCAAAGTTGGCTATCTGCAATTAAGAATGCAATAAAGTCATGGTTTGTCAAAGTAGATTTTGACTGTGGAAGTTATGTGCAATTGAGCTTACCATAGATTTAAGGAAAAATATACATTAACTGTATCACTGCAATTGCGCCTCAATTTAATGAGTTAAGTGTGCCAGTTTGAAGACATTGTTGTGATCAGTATCAATGTTTTGTAGAAAACATCAAGGTTGCCTGTAAACTGCACAGCTGGTTGGATGTACATACTTTAACGAATGCTACACAGTAGCTTTTAGCTCAAGAATCAAAATGTATTCACGTGATTGTCTTATGCTGTTTTTTTTAAGGAAAATGTTAGGTATATACCCAGTATGGACCTGTAGGGACCAGATTTCTCTGATTCTATGGAGCCGAATCAGGTCCCTAAAACACCTTAAAAAAACCTGGTCTTATGTGTACAATCCACAGGGTTGGTAAAGAACACATTGACTATCATAGACACTATTCTTGCTACTGAATTCTTAATGCTTTGTTATTGATTGTACAGGGCACTTGGACAGAAGAGTCAATGTCGTGGAAGGGCGTTGTGTATCCCACTGCCCAATAATCATGAGCATAATGAATCTAATGTGACCAGATGCCACTTCGCACTTGTATGTTTTACTGGAGCTACTTGGCTATGAACTATCACTGTGGTTCATTGCACATTGATGTCAACAGAAAATTTCCAAGTTTAATCGCGAACTTAATCGTCGATTACGATTACATGTCGTTTCTAGTCAGTTCAGTCAATTACGATTACTCAAACTGTAATCGAATACGATTGACGATTACGATTACCCCACGTCTGACTACCTGTCCAGAATTTGTTTATGTTACCATTAACTTGATTAACGTTTATGTGAGTAACTGCTGGCTGAATCGTCTGAACGTATGATTGTTGTTTATTCTCTGATTTTTTCATGCTAAAAGGGCTGATTGTATAAAACTATTGTATGAGATTAATCTACTCAAGTAAGTATGATATATTCTTTTAGTTTTGTGTATTAGATATATTTCATTTTCCAGTCAACTTAGGCACACCAAGACAATTGAAAATATTAATATGTAAAGACGAGCTGGAGCTGGAGCCATATGCATTATAAGGAAAAGCTCCGGAGCAGTTTCATTTTTACGACAGCTCCATATCCGTGGTTGCAATGAAACAACAAAGTAACAGACAGAAACAACAAAATGTTCAGGCAATACTAAAAGAGAACAATCAAAAAGTACGCACTGATATAACTGTGTCCCTCAACCTGCATGTTTCGTTTGACCCTACATGTTCACGTGGCCTTCAGCAATGAAATCTTAATTCCCACTCCCTAACAGCTTAATTGCAAAAATTGAGTTTTATCAACATTTTGCTGCCTGTTTCACTAACGCTATAGAATGACACAACTCTTTCATCTTCCTTAATCCTTAGTTTTAACTTAATGGTTAACTACAAATGATCACATGGCTGTTTGGCAATGGGGATAATGCAAACAAAAATGTTGCTTTCAAAAATGAATGATCAGTTTGCTGATCTCAAATAGCTTTAGTGATGTGAATTGAAAAAGCTCCGGAAGTATTTTTTTATAATCAAGAATTCGTTGAATATAATATTCACATTTGTATGACAATTAAAAGCACTGGTTTTGCTGCAAGCATTCGACAAAAAGTATTTTTTTATAATCAAGAATTCGTTCAATATAATATTCACATTTGTATGACAATTAAAAGCACTGGTTTTGCTGCAAGCCTTCGACGAATCAGCCGACTGGGCTCTCATTACTTTGCGACGATTCGGACTTGCATATATCTTTTTTAAAGTAACTTGGTCTCCACGTCGCATCAATCAGCAAATCTTTTTGATGTGGAATTGATATCGCGTAACTCTGCACATCCTCAGTTCGGTGAAACTGATTTCCTATTTTAACATATTGCTACATGATCAGACTGCGTAACCTTGGTGAAGACTAATTACTTGAACACGTTCGAAGTAAGTTGGTTTTCTAACAGTCACGCAAAGCACCAACTTGCGTAAAACCTTATTACCACTCAGATAACATAAATGGTTTTGTCGTCAAGGTTTCCGATTCGTCGGAACCTTACAGTCTGATGTACATGTGTTAAAGTGGTTGAAGGAATGTGATTATACTGTATTTGCATAAAACATGATGATATTTATGTGTATATGATCTTATCATTGAAGACGGCATTTTTTCCAGTTGAAATTTGACAAGGGCTTTTTAGGAAATCGATATACGATGTTGTGAACTTCAACTTTTCCTTCGAAAGCTTATTCATGTACAGATGAAGAACCGTCTCGTGTGAAAAATATGGAACTGACAACAGATGTGAAGTTTCAAGAAAAAGTAAGCGAGTTGAGCTGAAAAGCAACTACGGAAACATTTTGGATGAGGAGCATTGACTTTTGACACAAGCATTTATAAAAGGTAATTCTGCAAACTTATAGATGAGCACATAACCAAAACAACAAAATCCAAACGTTTTGAGGATTTCACTTCCAGAAGACAAATGAGCTTGCAATTTCATCGTGCATTGCGCGTGGGGTGAAAAACAAGTCTTCATACCTTCAACTTTGAAATTGAGTGTTAATGTGAGCACAACGTTTTCTGAGCATACAACCTTGACCGTGCATTATTACCATTAAAAGGTCGTTTCTTTTGTTATTTAACATTCCTAGTTTGAAATTGGCACTACTCAAGGCATTGCATTTTTTTAGGATCAAAACTAACACTTACGATGCGAAAAGGGTCTTAATGTGTTTTTCTGCCACGTACTGTACGTGAAAGTTCCAATCCGACTTTTCTAGAAATTTCTTGTACTAAGAAATGAAGGGAATGCTGGGTTAAAGCTCCTCAGAAAGAGTCAAGTTTCTTATCAATGATGTACTATTAGTTGATAGCATTTATGACAGTCACTGCTTCAGCAAACACTTTCTCACTACTCGTTTGCAGCAAAGTCATGAGGTTCCCTAAGATTCTGTTCTCAAGCAAAGCCAGTGTTTTTCGTGTTAATGCAGGGGCTCTTACAGTATTGCCTCAATACCTCCAGGGGGTATTGAGATTAGACGTTGGGGGTATTAAACAATGTGTGAAACACTCCATCATTATATTCGTTTTAGCAATCTAGCAGGGATATCCATGGGCGTCCGCAGGTGGGGCAGAACGGGCATTTGCCCCCGTAGAAATGGGAATAAAAACCCAAAACAACTCCTTTGCCTGCAGAGTCAGATTGAGAAACTTCCGAGCGGATTGTTCTACAATTGGGCTTTATTACGTAACAATTACATGCCAACAGATCTTCAAAGGTTCACTTCAAGTTACGGCAGTAGGCGTTTTGTGATAGCTCATGTTTCAGAGTGACGCTGACAAGTTTTGCTAGGTGAAAGAAGTCACAATTTGCGGTTTCGTTAAAGACCATGGCAATGATTGTTTAAAAAGAACTGCCCTGTTTTAAAAATCTACTATTAGCCTATTGTGTAAATTATCGTAATATACCTGGCCAGCGTGTTTTAAGCCGTTTTTGGATGTCAAAATGACACCCTAAAATTTTGCAAAGATACCCTAAATTCTGAAAGCCTAGATATGTTTTTTCCTTGTATTGAAGTAAAACGGTTTGAGGAAATCATGTTTTCCTGCACGTGGCCATTGCAACAGACTGCTGTAATGTTATAGGCGGACACATTTTTCTGGCGCAGAAGTTGGAAGCGAAAATTGTAAGCTTGGTACCTGTGCATTGCCATGCACACCGCCTCGCCCCGGCCTCTTACTTCCGCAGGTTTGTACAGTAAGGTGTACAAAACTGCGAAAGCACTTTCATGCAATTATGTGAGTGTTTTACTGTTTCACCGTTGCGATCGACTTGCATGGCATGGCGATGCATCAGAATGCAATGAAGGCAAAAGATCAGTAGTTGCAGGGTGAATGCAAAACAAGGTGTTTGTCGATTGAGGCAACAGTGAGAACTATGAGTGAGATTTTGGCTATTTGGGCTGCGCCGAAGCAGCTGTCAGAAAATATAAATGATGCAACGTGCGTTGTTTTACTGCGACTTATAAAAACAATGGTGTTTTCTCTTTGTCAACATTGGCACCTTACCTGACGAAACTGAGCAAAGTGAATTAGGAGAACGTGGAACGCTGGATGATTTGGCTGACTCGTGTGTGTCAAGTGGCATGGCGTTTTGAAAGGTGCCGAAAGATTAGCAAATTGATCGCTCCATACAAAATATGGAGACAGGAGTGAATAAACCAACTACCGCACATAAGCCTCCCAGGAAAAGTGTATACCAAGATGCCGCGAAAATAATTGAACCAAAGCTGGATGGTACCCAGTGCGGTTTTCGTCATGGCCGTAGCACTACAGAACAAATTTCCACTCTCCAGCAAATTTTCGAGAAATCCTAGGAACATGCCAAAGACTTATAGGCCTACACAGCACACATGTTTTGTCGACCTGGGGAAAGTATATGGCCGGGTTCCTCGTGAAAAGCTTTGGGGGGTGTTGTAGGAGTACGGTGTTGACGGGTGCCTCGGCTGGGACCCAAGTAACTGTATTCATGTTCGGAAGACTGTCTCTCTGTCGACGGAGTTAAATCACAGCCATTCAGCGTTGGTGTTGGACTCCAACAATATTGTGCGCTCTCACCACTCCTCTTCATAGTCTATATCAGGGTTCTCTGCACTACAGCCCCAGGACAAATCCGACCTGCGAAGCCATTTCACCCGGCCGCAAAACATTTTGCCAAAAATGACAAAATAATATATTTGCGAAAAATGTGTTGATTTGGTAGAATGTTACATATCCCGACAAAATCACATTACACAAGATGTTTGGCTCTCGAACTGTTGTGCAATAGCTTTATGTGGTCCTCTCCCAAAAAATTTGAAGAGCCTTGGTCAATATGAATTGGATAGACAGTCACAGACGCGTCGACAAGGGTGCCACTGTTGGGAACTGCATGATGAACCGTTTGCTTTTTGCGAACGGATTGGTACTGCATGCATGGATCTTCTCAAAAGGGTCTTCAGCACGCATTTGATCGGTTTTCTGCTGCGTGCGACCAAGCAGGAACGAAAATCAGCTCTAAAACGATTGAGGTATTATGTCACTTAAGACGCCCAAGGCAGTGTTTTTGGCAAGTGAGCGGTAATGCACTGCAGCAGGTGGAGGCGTTTAAGTACCTAGGGGTAGTATTTAGGAGTGACGAAAGTCTGAACAAAGGGATTGATACACTGATTGGAAAAGCAAACGCAGTTCTGCATGAGCTTTATTGCTCCGTGGTGACGAAACGGGAGCTTTCAAAGACCGCAAAGCTTTCAGTTTTTAAATCTGTCTTTTTTCCGATCCTCACCTGAGGTCATGAATCTTAGGTGACGACTGAAAAAATACTTTCAAAAGAACAAACGGCAGTGATGGGATATTTGCAAAGAGTTCTCGGTGTGACACTTCGTGACAAAGATCACAATCCGTAAATCCCGGGATGTCAAGCCACTTCTCCGAATCGAGAGATCCCAGCTATGTTAGTTCGGCCATGTATCCAGAATGTCCCAGGATAGAATAGCGAACTAGGTCCTTCAGAATACCGTCTACACTCTACATACACCACAGGAAAGCGACCCAACGTTCATCCAAGGAACAGGCGGAGTGACTACATCTCGACCTTGCTTGGTACCGTCTTGGTGTGGAGCCAGCAGAACTATGTGAGGATCGCTGTTGATCGTGAAATAGTTCGAGTACTCCTAGGGCTGCTGCCCCCGCAACTCTCCACAAAGGAAAAGCGGGCAAGAAAATGAGTAAATGAATGAGTATGTACGCCTACATTTAACCTTTGTATTTATGAAATTATCTTTAGTTTGTTTGCCAAAAGTGAATGTCGTATTCAAATAATAACGATATTTGAACGAAAACTTGCGTTTTTGTGAAAATGAGTTAAAAGTATCAGACAGAAGGAAAGTGGTGTTGACACCCTTCAGCTCCACCACGACACCCTTTCAAAAACCTTAAAAAAACACTGTACCTGGCTATTCTGCCGACGAAGCACATTTTTGAGACTGTTGCCGTAACATGGGGATTTTCTTTGTGGTTTGGAAACGGTAAAGCGGAGTATTTTTTTAGAGGATTTTAAAAGGGTGTCGTGGTGGAGCTTTGGGGTGTCAACACCATTTTCCCTTCTATGTTGGATACTTTAAATTTAGCTGATTTTCGCAAAAAAGCAGGTTTCCGTCCAAATATGCTTAATTGTTTGAATACGACATTCACTTTTGGCAAACAAACGAAAGACAATTTCATAAATGGAAAGGTTCGATGTAAATTTAACTGATTTTCGCAAAAACAAAAGTTTCCGTCCAAATATGCTAAATTTTTTGAGTGTGACATTGGGTGTCATTTTGACACCCAAAAACGGCTTAAAAAACACTGGTAAAGCGGTTTGTGAACGTCAATTTGCACTGCATCGTCAGCAGCCTGAAAACAATAAGCAAAACGTCGACGTTGTCCCCCTGGAAACATTTCTGCGGACGCCTATGGGGATCTAGAAAATATTCCTGCAATCTCGTAACATTGCACCCACACGAAGAAGAAGATTGGTGCTGATGAATGTGATGCAGCCTTTGCATTCACCATTTTCCTCACTACTCTAGTGAACAATTCTTTACCAGTTGTGCTTGATATCTTACTATTTTTTGTTATTGCGGGGTATCCAGATTGACGAAAATTTGACTTAGGTTATTGAGGCTGTGTTAGTGCCTCTTGTTTGTGAAACGTCCATTTTGATATCACCCAATTGGAGTCATTAGCGTATGGTTCCTTTTTAGGTGGTTTTGCTAGGCTTTCAGGTTGTTCTATGTTCTGATAAGTTGGGCTAAAAATTTCGGCAAGGAATTGGGCAGTAGCTGGCCGCCATTCAACTGTATATAGTCCATCGTCCTAGGACAGGGGTGGGCAATTCCCGCGGGCCACATGCGGCCCGCCGCAGCGTTTTCAGTGGCCCGCGGAAGCACTCAGAAAAAATCTTCAAATCTAAGATTTCCTCCAACTTAGTGCTGAGGCTAACTTGTCAGAGGCTTGCTTCTATTTCCGTTAGAAGGTACGGCACCCCGCTGAACACGGCCTTCCAAAAGTGGCCCCCGAGCAAAATTAATTGCCCGCCCCTGTCCTAGAACAATAACTGAGTCTTGCTCTTCGATAATATCACAGTAAGCACCGATTTATCCCAAAAGTCATTCCAAAGAAATGTGTGTTTGACTTATTTCATTGGCTTAGGTTTTGGTAGGAACATTTGTTTCATTGGATCAAGCGCATTTTTGAGTTGAAGGTTGAAGGTAGCTCTTTGAATAGGTGTGTGTACCGTTTGGTGAAGAGAATGATCTTTGAAGATATCCGATTTTCTTATCCGCATCGTTGCACCTCCGAACTCATGAAAAATAACGCAAAGTAGTCATTAAACTATGGCCAAATTATTTTTTTCTGCGGCATTTCGTGACTTACCTTGAACCCAGCCTGTACCCAGAAAAAATTGAAGATATCAAGCTCTTCTTAAAGGCAAATCGCATGCAACAGTCTCTGGTCGGTGCCTATCTGTATAATTTTGAATCTGACATTGGTCTTATGCTAAACCCTTCTGCTTTTTGACAGTTAACTGTCTCACTGCACCAAGTTGAACATCTGCTAAGAATTAAGGCTGGTCAGATTCTGTTCATCACTTTGTTATTGGAATTTTTTTCTGGCGTTTCTTAGTTTTTAGTTTGTGACTAGCAAAAATGTGCTGTTTCGCATTGGATAGATAAACCACATCATATTTTTTCATTCTTCCTGCACATTGCGTTTGATTTACGCATGAACGTGTGAGCCTAGAAACCCATGGTCAATATTTTTCTCATAAATCTCAAGGGAATAGTTTGTAAAATATTCGTGAGTTAAATTTTTCAATTTTTTAGTCCCCTTTAAACTCAACAACAGCCTCACTGCTCTTTAATTTTACTTCTAAGTTCCAGATTTACCTGCTGTTTTCTGCTATTTTGATGGTGGTATCGCTTGGAGAGCAATGTCCTGCACACTTGCGTATCCGGAAGAGTCTTGTCGCTACGGCTACAGTTTAAGAGGATGCAACCCTCAAATCGAAAGTCAGTTCCCCATTTTACACGACATTTACAATATTGACAATCGGTAAAAGGTTAGTTGTGATAAGCAGAAAGTAACCTTAGCCCAAGTCTCAGTTTTTTTTAATTACAAATTACTTTGGTAAAAAAGTTGATTTAATCGCGAGGATAAATCTGCTGCAAGGTTGTCTCGAAAATTCACATCTGTTTTGTTTCTTTTGTAGATGAGTGGTGTTTTGTTTTGGACACGAAAGCCCACTTCAATGCTGTACCTGAAGCATATAAGGCAGCGTTTGAGCAGAACATTCGCTTGGCTTCTAGGTGGTATTTTGAGTTAATGGTAAGTGCTGTCGGGTTCGCGATGAATCAAAAAATTTTGTTGCGCATCGCCACTAGATGATGCAAGTGAGCAGTTTTTAGCGAGCAACCTGAACGCGTGCTTTGTGGTTTTGATCCACCGCTGAAACGTTGCGCGCACATTAAGATCACGCCAATAGAGTAGAAAACTACATTGCGCGGGCACACAGTTTTTATGGTTAATTTTTGCTATAACTGCAACGTATAAGAAAGTTTTGTATTTTCCGCATGTTTTACATTTTGTGCTTCTTTGATTTTGGCTCAACAGTCAGGTTGAATAGATAAGGGTCTCCCGTGGCAAACATCCTTTTTGTGAGCGGACACCACAGCGTCATCGTGGGCCTTGGATCATGTGACGAAAACACCATTACTTTTTTCTGAACCCTATTTGATTAAGATTTCAAAGCAATGTTTTACTCTTTGCGTTGATCGCATACCAAACCAAAATCGTCTTGCATAGATTTGATCTGTCCATGTCAGATTTGGGCGAACTATGTGACTGGCGGTCGCATGGGATTCTAGAATTAGACAGTGGACCGGACCTGGAGCAAGTGGCTGTTTGTTCATGTAAACTAATATTAATAAGTGAAGAATGTGATGGCTTTATAAATGTAGTTCGGACAAGTTCAGTGGGGCTGACTTAAAAAGAGCTTATCTTGTCGTTGTTTATCCATGCCTGGTGTATGTAGTTTGTATGCAAAGCATGTCATGGTGTGTTATATCTGGATATGGCAGATTTGAAAATATCGTGTAACTCAAATTCTTAGGGTTTGAAACTTGATTTCGCTTTAACGGTTTGTAAATCCGGAGACTGAAATTGGTATTAGGGTTGTGCAAAATTTCTGTGAAAGAGGTTGGTCTTACGTCACGCTTGGTAACTTGATCGCGATTGCTTTGCTCTGAATAACTGGCAAAAATATATGAACAAAATATGTTACCGCTTTATTGACATAATTTGAAATGGAAACGCCAAGGAAACAGATAACGTTTATCCACGTAACAAAGTATTTACGATTGATCTGCAACGATTTGATCCGACTAGCAGCGTGATTGCGAAAAAATGAGATCCTATATGACCGGCAACTCAAAGGCTTGAAAAACACCTTTACTATGAAGCGCGTCGCATTTTTACAGTGTTTCGACCCCGACACAACGAACTCGTTCATATTTGGAAGTTGCTCGATGCCATAAACCGAGTCTTATTGTGGGATTCGCAAAAGCGTTACGTCCAGCTCATACATTTGGTAAAAGTATGTCATTCAACTTCCAGCGAAAAGTAATCGTAAGTGACAAAAAGTTCATCATCACATTTGCCATTGGCGAATACATGTCTTAGCTTCAGACTTCATTTCCACGTGTTGATCTGATAGTCATATGGTGTTAAACTGACATTGTTAATGTAGGGGCGCAAAGCATTGATTTGCAGAAAGTAGTCGAAAAGTAGTAAGAATTGTATACCTTTTCTTAAAATAGCGAATTATCTAGTTAGCATTTCAAGAAATACACCTGGTCTAGTAAATGACTCATAAGGCCTCGCATTTTTTCGACACGGATTGAGTTAAGTTCTTTCTGTAAGTTAACATACTGTATAGTACCCGCTTTCGAGTGTCACTAGTGATCAGGGGCGCCCACCTTCGTTTACTTTTGCTGGGAACACGCAGCGACTTTCGTTGTGAATGCTGCATTTGTTGGCAAGACAATGCAAGTGCGGATCGCATTTCGCGACCGGTGCAAAGACTTAACTACGCTAGTTCTTAAAACTAGGAATACGATTGCTACGATGTTGAAACACCGGCCTTTTGTGCAGATTTGTTTTGGGATTCCAGCTGTTGTGTGTTGACCCCTTTACATCCAGTTCTTGCGAACTCGTGTTTTGTGACCTTTTCTTTGACTCGACGCTGAGACCACGCCACTCAGCACGTGACCTGGCAGATGAGCGCGCATTTCCTTTTTGAAGATCGAACCAGCACACTAGGAGGCAATTGCGCGTGCTACTAAAACTCCTGATTTCCTGGTGTAACAGTCAACACGCTTACGCGGAATTGCGAGCTGCACAGCAGGTTTGCAGCTGTAGCAGTAGGCTCTGCAATTAATTATACTATACCATGTTTTAGCGGTCTCAGTGTAATGCGTTTATGCGTTTGTACCAAGGATTGTAGAGAAATGTGTGCAATTAGCACGGCTTGCTTCACATGCTTGATATCACGCTTGGTAAATTGCACATGAAAATGTGGAGTACAGCTCACAATGCCTGAGCGATATCTTAACTCACATTGGCCTGTCAAATCTGGTACTTTCAATGCGTGTTGCGGAATGCCTGAAGCAGAATGTTTTCACATCAGTGCGTAGAAGCACTGCAAGGCCGCATGCATCATTCCTTTGCTCAGATACACGGTGCAGTCAAGCAGAGCAACCATCATCACCACCTAGATCAGTGGTTCTCAAAGTGGGCGGAACCGCCCCCTTGGGAGCGATAGTGAGGGGCAAGGGGTCGAAAAAAGGCGATAGGGGGTGAAAACGCTCAACCACTAATCGATCATTGAGTTAACTTGATTAGTCTGCTACTACGACTTGTTAGTTTCTTGCAAATTTAATTTACTATGATAATCGTTGGAGGTTGTTGCTAAAGCGATTTATCCGTTAAATTTTAACTCTGGATGGTTTGTGCGCGGTTACAGTGTGCATTATTTTCACAAGAATTCTGAACGCATTATTAGCGTCGTAATACAGTTGCTTAGTTCAGATATTTAAAGGGTTGGTTCAGCTATTTAATACTTTGTTTAAATGAAATTCTTCAAATTTGCTACCTTGTGTTTGCATTATCAGGCTTGGGGGGCGACAACCACGTGTCGAGAGTGAAAAGGGGGCGATGGAACAAAAAATTGAGAAACACTGACCTAGATCACACTTCAACCAAACCTTTTTTAATATAAAATGTGTTTAGGGTTGGCTGTGAGAAACAAGCCGTTTGCATTACTAACGCTAATAAAGCGAACAGGCTGTTGATGAAGCACAAGCCTCAGCTTTGTCATTTAGGTCCTGATCGACACCGACACTGTTTGATTTCGTCGCTTTGTCGACGCGTTTTTCTGCTAGAAGTTATCCGCTAGACGGAGAACAAGAGGTACGAGAAGTTTTTTTTGGTGGCATTTTGGCCTATTTCAAAACATCGTGGCGTGTTCTACTTCAGCTTGTTCTATGTATTTTTGGCGAAAAACAAGGTGTTTAATTAATAGTTCTTCAAAGAACAGTTTATTCCAAGCCGCTCAGTACAGCAAGTTTACGTTGTCAGTGCACTGCAGTTATTCACGTTGCTGGGATCCTGTTTGAGAAAGCAAAAACGTGTTTCTGTGCATATTGCCTGTATGACTGACCTGCAGTAAACAACTGAATACATCTAAGCGAGTTTTCCATTGCACGAAAGAACTTAACCGGCTGGGTGTTCTGCTGGTCGGTTTCTTGTGACCGCCACGCAGAGTCCGTATCATACATTGGGCGCTAGTTCTGTGTGGAGTATTGCCTTTCTGCAGAGTTGTGTTGAAAGAAACACTAAATAAGTCGAACATTTTCGTGACGTAACGAAAAGATAAATCAAAGAAAGTCTAGTGATATAATCAGGCGGTAATATTTCCAGTGTTTGTTGGTCTTATGCATAGGCCCAATTGGCCGCACTATAGTAAGTATTTGCAACGTGGCAACTTATTTTTTCGTAAATGATTATCTACTGCTTAGTTTTCACTCGATAAGCCGCACGACGTGAAGCCGGTTGTTGCACGTTTGGCGGTGCATCACAGGATGGACCAGCCACTTCATCATGCGCTTGTTTTGGCATCGAACGACGCTGAAGCGTTGACGCTGGATTAGCGCAGTGGCTCTGCAAACAAGTTTGCCATTTGTCAATGCAGTTTATTTGTGTGGAACCACGGGTCACTTCACGAACGGTCGCATGTTTGTGAATTCATATCACCTCTTATTGCTGCCATCCTTTCGAATACCGCCTAAAAACAGGCACTTGTGGTCTTCTACGTGTAGCTGAGTTGATTTTATTTTACCGACACGGTTAGTGGCTCGTGCTTGTTTCAGAACACTTCGCGTAATATGTTCGTCTGACTGTTGCTGGGAACAGACTCGTTTGCACGTTTGTTGCCAATCAGAAAAAGTTGGTGTCAGTCTACGCAATCTGTATTTTCCAATTTCATACGACGCAGTCCCGTTCGCTCACTCGATTTTCGTCATCTTGGTGACAACATGAACAGCACAGGTGCTTTAATCTGATTGAATAGGTATCGAGTATCATTGTCACATATTGTGCGATGATCTCGACATCCTTGATTGTGTCAATCGCTCCTAAGGACTGTTGTGACGCACGGGGATGATCCCACTCACTGCCGTTCGTGCTGTGTGCGCGTTCAGGGGTTTTCAAAACTAATTGACGTCTTCGCAGAGTCAACGCGCACGGACGGACGGCCTTTGTTTTGTTAAAACCGGTTTCCTTCGTTTCTGATTTGCAACCTAATCATGAAGGGATAAGCGCTACAAAAGCGCAAAGAGAAATATTCATCGAAAATATTAATCAGTAGTTTCATCTCACCGATGTTGCAAGCTTTCAAATGTTGAAAATGTATCATTTTCAAACTCACCTTGCTAACCGTATTTCCGTCAAATACAACTGAGATCCGTTGTCTAATTTTCAATACTATGGGCAAAACTTGCCTCAGTCCCGAATTCGGAGATCTGATGAACATGCTTTTCACCAAATTTTTATCGAAAGGTTAACTTCAGGCAGCTGCAGTTCAGTTGGCGAAGTCTAACTTAAAATTACCACAGTCATTTGTTTTCGGCAGTCTCTTTTAATCTTGACCCCGATGTTTTTTAGCATAGGCTAATCTGTCGGTTTCAACTAAAATTTGGTTTCTAATGTCGCTCTTTAGCAACAGTCGACGTATGAATATCCCACATAACGTTACACACTGTAGCGCATTAGGGTTTTCTCTGTGATTGTCAGGTTTACGACTGTCCCAAGGTTGGTGAGATGGGCTCTAGCCACGATAAGAACCGTTAGAAGTTTGTAGTTTAGCTTGAGGTTTTTTGTTGATGATACTGGTAAAAGCAATTGTTTTGAATGACTGTTGGTGTGATCTAACATTATGCGCTTCATGAGGAACAACCACTGTTGTTACTTGGCATGGAATTTCCATTTATAAGCGGAACATAATTTTTCGGTTCCACAGTCACGTGATTTTTGTACGTCTTCTTTGTGGTAATTTTATATGCTGATCATTGAAGCTTGTGCGCAGTTGTCTTATTGCCTATGTATTCAGCAACGTCATATCTACAATGGTTAGTTGAGTAGATGTTACCCAACACGCTTGTTGGTATTTGCTTATCTCACCAGCCACCGTCGGACACACTAACACTTGTTTACAAAACAAGACAGCAATTGCCATCGATGATTTTGTGCGTCATGTGGTTTTTCATCTTTGTTGGTGTATGTGTGTTTTTTATGTTTATGGACAAACTGACTACAAAACTACTTGGCGTTGATACGCACTTACATCAAAATTTTGGCTTACTGGTTGTTGTAAGCCTATGCGCCATGGTGGACCTGGAGTTTGGTGACCTAAGAAGAAATAAGGAAGTTCCCGCAATCATGTTTCACGTCAGTAACAAAGCGTACTTGGGGGCAAAGTGTTACGCTCGCCCCACACAGTCACTCATGATCATGCCAACTCATGCTATTCGTCTCATTGGTAGTGTGATAAAAGCGAAAGAAACGCTAATTAGAAAAGCGGTGCAAATTTGTGTGGGTCTTAGCAAAATAGCGTAACAGTTCATTTATTGACCAGCATCATTTCTTCACTTGTATGAATATCATGAATGAAAAGACTTCGCAAACCTTTGTGCAATTTATGAATCACAGTTGAAAGCCTGATAGGTCTACACATGGGTATTGGGTAGTGACATATTTCACGCAATCGTCAAACTTCCTCAAAGGTGTGCACTTCGCAGCGTTATCATATAACAGATGTAAAATTGGTGTTCCTACAAGCAACTTTATCAAGCGGAGTCTCCAAACCATGTTTCAAGTGCAACAAAATGCGTTCGGTTTCTTTCCAATATTTTTGTCAAAAGTGCATTCCGTTCAGTTAAGCTGTGGATTCGTTGCCCACGACCAGCTGTGAAAAAGTTGGAGAGCTGTAGGACTTAACAGACAAGTTTACAAACGCAAAACAAGGTTCACAGCCAGTTTTGCAGAACGGAATTTTTTCTTTAAATCTTTTTTTCGGAGTCCAGTAATTTTGGAACTCTGTGTAGCCCAAGTAGTGAGGTGCAAGTCCACTCGCGTTGAAGGTTAAACAAGCGCCACCCGTAGATCCAGTAATGTAATTTATTCCCTTTTTTTAATTTATAAAAAAAATTGCTCGATACACTCGCATATTGGTCACCTTTGTGGAGACTTTTTACTCGAATACAGATATGTGCAAGTTTGAATCATCGCAAAAAGAAGAAAGCAGAGCCCAGTCGGTTGATTCCTCGAAAGCTTACAGCAAACCTAGAGGTTTTAACGTGCAGGCGGATCTTTTCAGTTTTTCATAAACAAGTCGCAAGCCTGGCCCAGACGTCTGTCTGCCTTTTCTCTAATCCACCACAAAACATTTTTGTAATTGCTGTTGCTATAATGAACTTTTTTCCGAAGAATTTCCTAATTGTGAGAGACCACAATGTTACGACCAACCATAAAGTTGTGCTCCTGGTCCTGCAGAGTTGCAGGGCGTCTTTGGTCGTTTTCGTGTCTGTTCAGTTTGAATTGGCCTGTGTTAAGAAATGTTTGGCAGTTTTGTTTTTGACTACTGCGCTATGTGTGTCTTACTCATTCCACAGAATACCAAACCCGCTATTGACTCGAAGTATATTAGTACTGTCGGCACCAATATCACACTTATCAGATTGCGATGTAGTCACTTGCCTTTTATGTGTACTTTTTTGGTCTTCTGTTGGTTCGTGCGTAAGAAGGCGGTACCGCTTGTGCAAATGTGTAACTCTGCAATGTGAACTTGCGCAGATTAGACTGTGGACCTCTAGGGTGAGATCATTTGCTTTCTTGACCTGTTAAACACTGAAGAGCGAAGTCCGCACTTCGCAAATGCTTTAATAAATAACAGCCGTGAACCATCAGCAATTGAACCACCTGCGGCGCTACGAACCCGCGCAATCCGACGAACGCAGAGTCGCTGCCGCGCCATGCAAAACACAGTGTGCTGCAATTGCATGTGTGTAGGGCAGATAACCTATTTTTTTGCCCCACGGCAATCCATTTCTGTGTCTCTGCTGA
>JGI24158J21664_10002390_pt1 | contig 22663 bp, 17 predicted proteins | sample Ectturendosymbi3_FD_21664 | JGI IMG/M metagenome (IMG submission 21664)
ACAGGTAAAAAGCAGGTGAGAAAGAATATATTGGAAAATCAAATATTCCTGCAGACTCGTGTAATAGGGGAGGAATAAAAAAAGTTTTGTGTCATGATGGAGGAATGAAAAGTTCGAAAATGAGCAAAGGGAGGAATGCATCAAAAAAGGTTGGGAACCACTGGCTTATAACTTCAAGTCGGCAATAACGTTCTTTATGCACTCCCCTAGACGTGCCGTTGTAGGCAAATTCTGTACTTGGCTTGCTTGTTAACTCGAGGGGGTGAAGTTCCTTGCGTGTTGTGTTCTCCCAGACAAAAAAACTTTACGGTAATTGCCTTTGCTGGCTGACTATACCGTATTGAAATTTTTTTCACCTTGCCCTGGAAATCAGAGTTTGCCGTGGAATTTCCACCCATTTTTTTCCATCCAGGATTTTTGAGCAACTTGCGCTTGCCCTAAAAACAGAGTTTGCCTTGAAATTTTTCAATACAATGAGTATACTTTTACATTCAGGATTTTTGAACTACTTGCGCTCGCCCTGAAAAACAGAGTTTCCCTGAAAATTTGCACTATATTGAAATATTTTTTATCATTCAGGATTTTTGAGCATCTTGCGCTTGCCCTGAAAACAGAGTTTGCCCTGAATTCACTCTATCGAATACATATTTTTTATCATTCAGGATTTTTTAGCAACTTGCGCTTGCCCAGAAAACAAAGTTTGCCCTGAAATTTTTCAAGACAGAGGGGGCGGCCGCCTCCCCCGACCCCCCGCCTCGTACGCCTATGCTTTTTCTACATCCAGACTCACAAAACAAGCACGTCAGACATCAAAATATAACAAACCAACATACCCAAAATATTTGAATAGCATTTTTATGTGTTAGGTAACTTTTTAAATACTATAATGTGTTGTAATTCGATAGCGTTAATGAAAAAATGGTTCAAGCGATCTGTGCATATCTTTCAATGAATCTGTTAAATTCACGCTCGAAAGTACTACTTTACACCCGCGATTTTCTACACAAGCTGCCTGGTCGGAAAAAACAACATTGCGAAAAATGACGGTTTTGCAAAATTGTATAGGGAGGTGGCATTTTCATCTAGCAATCTGCGCTGTTCTCTTTATCCAACAACGCAACACAGCAGGCATTGTTTTAAACGAATCTTTAATCTTGGCTACATCATATCTAAAAAGTCAAATGTTCTTTTTTTGGTTATGTTTGAAAAGTATAAACGGTCTCACAACTTGCTCGAATGTTTCTCTGATATACAGAAAACTTTCTTACACGAGGGCATTACTGGCGATGAGCCTCTGCTTTTCAAGCTTGATTCAGTGTCGCTCTGGATCAAAGCTACACGCGATTCGGTCGCGCTTCCTGCAGATACACAAATCACCGGTAACATGCTTGATTGCCTAAATTAAATCTAACTTTGACAAGGCATGCGAAATTGTCAGCTTAAATCAAAAGGAAATACGTCGCGCGCTAAGTTTCTCAGGCATATTAGAAAGTTTGCGGTTCATGCAAATCTCACAGCTTAAAAGCCGGGCAACACGAGCGCATCAATACTGATCTTATTGAAAGATACAGCTAGCGTTATTTTGCACAGTGCAGCACTCACCACCTTCATCAAATTCTGCAGATACAACTTGCGCAATGTCTTCGCAAGGCAATCCTTCGCCATTTCGCGACTCCCGAGATGTTGACATGCGATGAGTTTTGCTGTCAAGTGATGACTGTGATTGCTCGCCACCATTTGCGGCGCGCATTACGCGTTGCTTTTCTTCCAAAACTTTTTCAACAGGCTCCAAGCCTTCGGGACGTACATTTTTGCTCTCATGACATTCTGCTTCTGCTCGGTTTAAAGCGTCTGCATTTTGAAAGTTTCTGCCCAAAGACTCTACAACAGGAGATTTATGGCCTTTATGTTGCTTCGATCAAATTGTTTTTTAAACCACGTTCTTGTTCCAACTACTCTATTTTTCTACTGAAACTACACAAGGTGCAGGTAATGTGCGTACATGCTGCATTTCTACCCACATTTTCACCACTTGTATTATTTTACCTGTCTCTAACTTTTTGATTTGTGGAGACAGAGGCAACATCTCTAAACTATCCCCATCCAGTTCCTCGGTTGAAGAAGTGTCAAATCGAAATAGATCCGGTGAAAATCTAATCACGTCGCATGCTGCAGTCAAAGATCAAATGCAATAGAGCAAGTTAATCAATACGACTTAATTGATGAAATGTTGTGTTTTAAGAGTTTGCCTTTAGTACAATCGTCACGAATTGTTACTCATATGGTAAACTATTCAAATGAATGTTTTTAGCACGGCTGCGGACCCATCGTAAAAACGACACAACTCCGGCGCTCTTCTTTTTATGAACATGGCTCTGGCTCCAGCTCCGGAGCTCTTGGTTTTCATGAGTGTGGCTCCGGCTCCGGTTCCAGATCCGGCTTCTGCTTGTTTTCACACACTGATGTTTTCAATTGTCTTGGTATGCCTCAAGTTGAATGGCAAATGAATTAAATGAAGTACACAAAACGAAGAGAATATACCAAATTTTTTTGGGTAATTTAATCTGGTAGTTTTTTTACAAGCAGCACTCTTACCACGAGGAAGTCAGCGAAAAAACAAAAATCACAGGTTCACACGATTCAGAGAACAGCTACTAGCAGAAAAATAACTCAAGTTAACGGTAATTATAACAATTACTGGAAAGGCAATCGCTGGCCGTCAATGCCTGAGGACTTTTCGTTATTTCTTACGACCAGAATCAAGCAGATTGCTGTTTGGACAACTACATTTGTGTCCGAGCATTTAAACACAGACCAGTCCCAATTGACCAAGTGTTTTGCACTCGTTGCATGCCTTGCCTGTTGGAGTCTGGGCGATTCCAGCTAACAGTGNTGCCCGAGCAAACCANGCAAAGAGCGCAAAACACATAGTCGATTNCCTCTCTCATGTGTTCTTTCAAACACGCACACATTTGCATTAACACAAATGCGAAGATGTGNTTCAATACCCCTTTGTTCAAAAATAGTATGATTTCAGCAAGAAATTCATCTTTGACTTTTTTAAAATAGCTGAAAACTTCTGATTTCTTATCTTTTGCACTCATAAGAAGCAGCGATGAATCGCAAAGTAAAGCACAATTTGCAAAACTTGGGAGAAAATAAGACTGGTTACCGTGCTGAAAACAGAATTTTTTCCACTGATGAAAACTTCACGAAAAGTTTACATTTGTTTACATTGCTTTTTTATACCCCGCACAAAGGATGCTTGGGAGCTGCATGCGGCTTTTAGAACAGTGTTTGAGAACCATTGTTCAACATGTAACACCACGCCTGCCAGCGACGATGTCACAGACTCAGCGATTATATTGAAGCAAAGAAACACCAAAGACTTGCAGATCCATTGTTGCAGTCTGGTGTTGTAACTCGTAACAATCGCGTTTAGTGTGCTTTAAAGAGAACTGTTTTAGGCAAAGTAAGTCCATTTGGCAAAGCCGTTAGTATGTAGGAAGGGAGCAGGAGCTCAGTTAGCTCAGTTTAAAATTTAGGACCGGAGCCGGAGCTTTGGCCATTTGAAAGGTAGCTCCGGCTCCGGTCCTAATTTTTGAACTGAGCTCCCGCTCCTTCTGATTTTTTATTTGATCTCCGGCTCCAGGAAAAATGCCCAGCTCCGGTGCTCCGGCTCCGTCTCCGCAGCCCTGGTTTTTATAATTTCGCTGACGACCAAGACATTTGATTTTGATACGTCAATCATGATATTACTTAATCCTATTCATCATGATATTATTTAAATAGAGCCTCCGTGATATTATTTCAATTTATAGTTTTGTTGTTTTGTTTCCCATACGAGTTTGCAAGAATTTCAAGTTTTATTATTTTAAAAGCTAATCCACTGTTCTGTTGTGGCTCTTGCAGTTGTACCCCGTCGAAGATTTTTTCAATAACCTTGTGTACCTCACCAGTTACTGTCTGCAGCTAAGCACAAAAAATTAGATATTCAGGAAGTTGGTCAGGATGTTCTAGATAAACCATTTTCACATATCAAAAGAAAATACATTATGGTGGCTGCTAAGTTCTCCTGCGGCGCCTCAGACTCAGCGTGAGCACTTCGATCACGAGTTTGGCAATTTCAATCAGGAGTGTCAGATGGTGCTAAATTTGGCAAATATTACCAAAAATAACTGCTTTCCAAAAAATATGCCAACTTGTTTTGGCAATATGTTTACGCCAAAATTTTGTCATTCTTTTAAATACCTGACACTACATGTCAGTGTTGACAAAACAATCCATTTTGGACTATTCATCAAATGAATACCGAAACGTTAGAGAGAAAATACAGCTCAACGTTCATTTTGTGAATTATCATTCTGATCACCCTCCAATTTCTGCGAAGCATAGTTAATGGTACCTTGATTTACAGTGGAACTTCAGTTCAATTGTCAAAATTAAAAAATTGAAATGTATGGAGAAACTACGAATTGAAACAAGCATTTAGTATCGAAAAATCAATATTGCCAATAACCTGGCAATTGTCAAAGGTTTTTGCCAAAGATTTGCCATGAACTAGACAAACACTTGCCATATTCTTTGTCAAGCATCTGCCAACCCTGCTTTCAGTACTTCCTCTGTTGCATCGTGTCTTTTACAGCTGGCTGTGGCCAGCATTCTATTACAATGGTGCTACAGTACAAACGTGTGGTTTTGCGACCGTGAGACCGCGCTCTACGTGGTGACTCCTACACGGAGAGTAACATTGTCGGATGAAAAATGATGAAACGCAAAGCTCCAGTAGTGAAACTGCTGAGAATATTGCTATTCAAAACGCAGTCTCTCTAATGCATGGGCCTCAAACATGCGGTCTACCGGCCGCATGTGGCCCACGAGGGCGTTTTGTGCGGACCGCGATGCTTTTTGGAAATTTCGAAGCAATTAACATTTACGTTATTTAGTTTATTCACCGGTGTTTAAAAGTGGCTTGCTAGTGAGTGAAAAAGTTCCTTTGAAACGAACGTAGAGACGGCTAGAACTGATTTCCCTAGAACTCATAATACCTCTCGCAGGAAATAAGATGTAAAAGCTGTTTCTAGTAAGGTTCAGGTACCGCTATTGTTGCGTCAGCGTCATAATGCGGCCCTCGGATATTTATAAAATGCGGCCTTCGGTTTACTTTATAAGTCCTCATTTGGCCACTGCAGCGATTTGAGTTTGCGATGTCTGCTCTAAAGTTACCACCTTTTTGGTCAGCACAATTGCGAATCAGGTTTCATTAGGCAAAAGTGCAATTCTGGATACGCTAGGTCGCTGCAATATGTGGTGATAGCTTTGGAACAACATGTCGCCAAATTGCTTTTCGACACGTTAGGGAACCTCGCTCAGCACAAAGAGCTGAAGCAAAAATTGTTGTCCACCTTTGATTTGTCGAAACAAGATGTGAAACAAGACTTTTGAATGAACCAAAACAAAGATACTGTAAGCCATTCGCAATAATGGACTACGTGTTAGCCCTACTGGGACGCAACCAACCTTGCTTTCTTTCCAGTTATACCAGGGGTTCTCAACAGGGGGTGAATTTACACCTTGGGGATACATTTTACCTATCCTGGGGGTAAATTTAATGATGCTGATGTTACAATGCTTTGTTTTTTTCTAGAGCGCTAGTTAGTAAACAAAAAACGGGGGTAAATTTTATGTTGGGAAGCTGGCAAGGGGTAAACGGGAGAAAAAAGGTTGAGAACCCCTGAGTTATACCTTCGTGCAGAAGATCCCACAAGAAATAAGAATAATCCCCTCAGAGAAAGACACGTACTCGCACAGAAGGCTGGCGGCCTTTGGCACAAGCAAGTGATCCTTCTCTATGCGAAACGCAAGCTTCGTGCAGACATTACATTTAGGAAATCAAATTCTTGTCTCGAAAACAAACTCAAGAATGTATCCCTAAGAAACACACAAAAGCAAACTCAACAAAACAAGTTCTAGCTTTGTAGCCAGCTGTTTGAGGAAATCTCCAACCTGGTCTTCCATCCCTTTGCAACGATTCAAGATTGCACTTATCATTTAGCAATAATAGCAAAGCCACAGCAGTGAACACATCAAGCGAATCAGTCGCAATAATTTATTTGCACAAGGAAACTGGTTTCGTGTTCGACACATCTTCAGTCCTATGCGAAAGTTTACAATGAAATAAAGTTAGAAAAACTACGTACTGTGCTAAGAACAAAAGCTAAATAAGAAAGCCAGTGTCAGCAGTTTTGTAATCGGTCTAGTGAGTTAAGGAGTCGTCCTTTGGCTTTCTTATTTAGCTTTTGTTCTTAGCACAGTACGTAGTTTTTCTAACTTTATTTCATTGTCAACTTTTGCATAGGACTGAAGATGTGTCGAACACGAAACTAGTTTCCTTGTGCAAATAAATGATTGCGACTGATTCGCTTGATGTGTGGTCACTGCTGTGGCTTTGCTATTATTGACAAAAGCAAACTGTGATATCTTCATTGAAGTTCGGCGATAAGGCTAATCGCTGTGCACCACTTGGCTCTTTCCAGGAAAACTTTAAAGACGGCCACCGACTGAGGCGGCCGGCCGTAAAAATTTTGAAGAGTTTTCAATCCAATGCCACACACAGCCCTGCAATGTAGCTCATCGCAGCGCTGACAAAAGAATTTGAGAGCAGTGAAATCTCCTGCTCTGCACTGCCCACATGAGTGACGAGGCACACATTTTTTTTCAGTGTCCTCTGTGCTGTGGGATGTTCGTGCCAAAATGAGCCGCTTTCGCAGGCGTTATCCTCGAAAAAATTGCGTGTGTAAATGCACTACAAATTAACTCTGTGTTTTGAGAATTTTTGCTTTTGCTAACAGGCTTTGCGACAGTGTATTGCTATTGTATCTAAAGAAGCATACACAGAAGCGAACGTTTATGGCATGACGTTCACATTACGCTCTGCTGTGTGGTGAATCTCAATCACTGCAAAAGTTTGAGCACCGTCTAATTTCTTCACTGTCATAAAATCAAGCTGCTGTTGTTGCAACCTCTCGGTTGGCGTTGCATTGAATGTGCGATTCACCACGAACGGGATGTGCGCGAAGAATAACACCAATATATATGCGGCGTGAACAACCAATAATAGAGTGATCGTAGCGTGTAATCTCTGATGATGCTAGCATGTGAACGATTGAACATAATGACCAGTGTACGCGAAGAGTGATCATGGGCTCATGGCATGTGATCTCTATTGCTGCTTGCTGCCACAGTGTGAAGCTTTGCGCACTTGCCGCTCGAGCTTTCCGATCGTCAACAAAATGGTGCTGTGACCAGGATGTGAAGGTCGTGCCACAAAAAAAACGTGCGATCGATGGTGTGGTTCGTTGTAAAAAGGAGGGGATGTTGTTGCAACCTCTCGGTTGGCGTTGCGTTGAATGTGCGATTCACCATGAACGAGATGTGCGCGAAGAATAACACCAATATACATGCGGCGCGAACAAGCAACAAAATAGTGATCGTGGCGTGTAATCACTGCTGATACTAAAACGACTGAACATAATGACTAGTGTACGCGAAGAGTGATCATGGCATGTGATCTCTATTGTTGCTTGCTGCCACAGTGTGAAGCTTTGCGCACATGCCGCTCGGGCTTTCCGATTGTCAACAGAGGTGAAAGTCTGTCAGAAACCGAGACAATCGTCGAAGTAGTAGCACTGCGAAACTATGTACACGAGACACCATTTTTATACGTGAACTCGCACATGAGCAAGGAACAACATCACTTGCGTTTTGTAATTGCAAGGTGAGCACCGTACTTACAAATTGAGGTTGATGTTTTCACACTTGTACCATGCACTAGACGAAAACGTAAAATTGTTTTTTCATTGCAATGTGCATTTTTCTACTTCAAGACTATTGCTTCGGAAGTTCATGATCATCACGTAAAACCATTATACTACAACAGCTCAATAATTCTTGGTATCATTCCAGTATTGATGTTACCTGATATAAAAGTACGAAACCGCTCGTCACTCATTTTTATAAAATATTAGGATGACGCGTTACGGCTGTGAGTGGCACATTTCGTGTTTCATATTTTTGTAAGCAAATCCACTCGGACTCATAGCATCCATGCTGCGCTCTATTCGACTTTAGTTTTGAAACTTGTGTTTAAAATAGCTACATGTAAATAGGCCTAACCTTCGTCCACCATCACAACTGTCTTGCGTGGCACAAGGATTGGACTGCTCGGTTTCTCGCTGAATAGCGTCGATGCTCGCGACTGAGAAGTTACACTGCAACAAAAGTGCAAGCAACAAAAGTCTTTTTGACATCTACGTAGCATGTTGCAAACAAGGGTAAAGAAAGAACTCTTTAGAACACCTGAATGTAGTGCTGGGAACATCAAATAAAGTTTCGTCCGTCATAGTTGCTGTAGTAACCATCCACTGATAAGAATTTTCGTGCTCGTCTTTAAGTGGATAAACTAAGGCCACGGCTGTTTCTTTCGAACGTGATTCCGCTTGCAAATCTGCGTTACAGCACAGACCACAATAAAACCTATAAATCCTTTCAAGGGTACCACTGGGTCCATTGTCAAGTTCTTCCATCATTCTAAATAAATATCCATAAACATTGTCACAGAATGATAGTCTTCTCAGCTGAGCGGATAGATGAAAATATCCTAAACCAGAACAGAACTAATTAGTCCAAGTAATAGGTAACCGTTTTTCAATTAGGTTTTAACTATGTCTAAGAGAGAATTAAATTCATATCTTGTTGCTAGAAGTAATTCAACAGTGTAAGAATACTAATTGCCGCGAGTGCAAGCGGTACAACACAAAAACTATGTTCCATTGATAAGAGTAAGTTTTACCGGCTCGATCGCGACCTTTGGTGCATTATATTTCGCTCGTCCACGAGAGTCGTCGGTGTAACTTGCAAGTTCGAGATACAAATAATTCATCAAATCCACCTTTCAAACCTGCAGCTGGCTTGAGCCACGGTTTCTTTAAATGTCGTTCCTCTTTAGAAGTGAATGGATCGCGAGCAACAGTGAGAGGCTTCCTGCTAAACTTTCCTCTTTTTGTAAAATTCCTCGCATTTCTTGGTAAAACTTTGTGATTTGCTTGGTGGTGATCAAGGTACCTAAATGCACGAAAAGTTAATGGCAACTACAGCCATAGGTGCGGGAGCAGGCAAACTTTTGGGGGTGCGAAAGATTTTTGCCCGAATTTCTCCAAATTTGTACGAAAAATTTTTGTGCGACTTTTGCCTACAAACTTTCTCCCCCCACAAAGATCAAAAAGGCCTTTTTTGGTATGACCTCCAGAAAACAAAAAAGTCTTCAGGTATTTGTGTTTTTCTGCTAAAGTTGGGCACCATTTTTTCAAACCAAACAACGTTGGACGCCATTTTTGCCCGGATTTTCAGGAATTTTTGACAAATCAAGACTTTTCGGAGTGCGCTTGAACCTCCTGCACCCCTGACTCCTACACCATTGGCTACAGCAGTTAGTATCATTTGTCATTGCTATTTATTTGCTAGTCTGTAGTGTAGTTTTTATGCATATCTTCGCACAAACCATCGAAACACGAATGCTGTGGAGTAGAAGCGTAACGTTTTGTTTCCGGAAACGTCCAGATGCTCACTCAAAACTATTAAACGAGCTTGTGCACAAATTAGCTAATGTAATGAATAACTGCAATTCCCACAATTCACAGTATCTTTCGATCGTTACCAGTCGACAGAACATTTAGCTTTTGTTCGTATCAGCGTGCAAGTCCAAAAGCCGACGAAACTTAATTCTCAAGTGCATGGTACATACATAGTGTATAGCAATATATTGTACTCCAGTACGCGAGGATACATTCGAATAGGCGTTCGATTTTTCGAAAAAATTCGATCTCGAACGCCCATACTGGCTTACAGCGGACCAGATTCGGTGTGAGAAGGGGGTAGCATCTTCGTTTTGAGGAGGATATTGATACACCAGTGGTGTAGCGAGGCTAAGTGCCGCCCGGGGCCGACTTCACGTTGCGTGCTTGATAAAGGAATAATCAAACACTCACTAACGGAAATGGGTCGTGATTTTGATTGTCGATTATGAGTCTTGCTTTTTTTGATTGTCGCCACTTTTCTCATCATTACTCTTCCTATTTTTCTGCTTTCTGTACATATGAATATATATGAACCCGGCACAATTCGTCAAATTTTCTTTCCTGTTGGCTTTTAGTCTCCTGTAAGCCGCAGTCGCACCACTTGACTTTAATCGTTTACTCCAGGGTTTCTCACCTGTGAGCCACGGAAGAATTTTTGACCTGTCACGGCCAGGTATTAATGAAATTGAGTACGTTTTGCAAGTTGAACCTTTTAACAAAAACGTAGGTAGCTCATCAGCTGCACACGGCATAATGTGCTCTCTTTTCACATTATGCGTTAGGAATTATTGCGATACAGAAATTTCCACGTAGCCTACCACGTTGTGCACAGTATGCAGTTGCTGAAGGCGTTTTGAGGCAGACAGACAGTTGTTGTTGCCATGAAAACGAAATCTAGAACCAGGCTTATAAAACCTCGAACTACCGGACCAGAAATGTTTGCTACTGTGCGTTTGAATGTCATCATCTCTGTCCTTAGTTCAAATGACTTATGACTGGGGTGGGGAAATGTTTTAAACCGGAGAGGAAGTTGTAGGTACTGGGGGACAATTGCCTCCCAAGTAAGTATGTTAAAAAAGCCCTCATTTCAAGACAAACACTGGGGTACTTTAGCACCAGTAGCGCAGTCACAATGAAGCCAAAGAGGCCATGCACCCCCGAATCCAAGTTGCAGAAGATTGTTCATTGGTTCTTTAAATCAATTTCAACTCTTCGAAAATAAATGAAAGCAAACATTTGCTTGTCAAATTTATTGATGCCGACTGGTAAAATATGTTTGACGTCATATCCTGCTGCCATAGACCAGAAATCGAGCTGTGATATCAAAACGATCTTTATGCAAAATAGCTAAAGATTGAACTCTGATGACGTCAGTGACTGCTCCCTCCCGAACAAAATTCCCGGTTGCGACACTGTTTAGCACACTGGATTTGACCCAGATTTTTGAGTGAACATTTAGTTAATTTGCTCACTCCACAGCCACATTTCCTAGTTTTTTAGGCTAGCTTACCAGTCTAGAGCTTCTAAACGGAAAAACTGAAAAGAGTTAGAAACTTTTTTTTACTTTAAAAAATTTATTTGAAAATAATAAGGAACAGTTAGAAGTTTTAAAATACTTTGATAAATAAATACTTAACCAAAAAAACCCACCCCTCAGAAGGTGCCACCTGGGGCTCGGAGTCCCCAGCCCCCCCTGCTACGCCACTGTCATACACATACTGCGAAGATGTAAACAAGCCCACGAAGATGTAAGAACGTATTTGTTTTTATTGCCCAAAGCATTTGAATGGAAACATTCCAGCATTTTGTAAGAAGTATGGTACTCATAAGCTCGAATTCATTTGCGTATGACAATGTTTTCCAACCTTTTTGCTGCAGCGGAACCTACCGCATATATTTGCGTTGCTCACGGAACCCCATGCAATGATCCAAGCTATACAACGGCACAGAACTGTGGTTGCGAATTTCGTCCAAGGCAGTTTTGGTCTGTTTCCGCGGAACCCCTGGCAGCCACTCGCGGAACCTCGGTTGAAAAACACTGGCGTATGATTTAAAAGTTGCTTTTCAGTGTTGTGTGGAACAAGCTACGAAACCAAATTGCAAGGAAAACGAACGTTGATAAGATTATTTCTTGCTTTGCAAAGAGAAAAGTTTTAAAAAGTATTTTTATTTTGCCGAAGTTGAATTAAGTCGTGTTATAATTCANTGCGACCACTAAATTTTAGATACCATAGGAAAATGTTGCTGGAACCAAAAGTTTTGGTGCGTTTAACACGTTTTCATGGGAATGCGAAAACGCAACATTTTTCTATCCGTACGAGAACTCTTTTTCGATGTTTTTATCAGTGCAAACGCGATTTCACGATTAGGTGTTCACTGTCTGTACTTGAAAAACGCAACAGCTTTTCAGAAAAGCACCAGTACATTGACTGACCTTGGACACGCAGCGGGATCCCATTGTCGGGCGTCCCAGTTCAAGCTATAGTGAAAAAAATCGTGTTGAGCACAGCACACAGGAAATTCTTTCGGCGTTAACCTTACGCTTCGACCAAGGTGGATGTAGGATGATGATTTTGCCTGAAACGTGAATGCATTTTACGAGTTCAAAACTGCTGGCAAGTTTCTTGATATACCTTAAGCCGCTATTGTCTGAGTTGGCGACATTGTTACTGGTTGACATTACAAGAAGGCGTCACAATACCAGCAGACTACCACCTCACGTATTCTTCGTAGTGCCATAAACCAGATCTCTTGAATGACAGAAGATCTGAACTGTATCGATCTCGTTTTTCCGCAAATATCCGCTCTTGACATAAAAATTTCTTCCCGGCGATGTGACTATTCAGTTGTTGTCAATCATTTCGATCTTGCGGCAAGTGGCAGTACTGACGTCTTAAACTCAAAACTGTGTAAAAGCTTACGCTGAACACACAAGATTCACCCTATCCTATTACTTTAAGCCAATGGCCTTAATGCCGTGACACGCGAATCGATATTCATTGTGGGCTTTAAGCTGCGCGTAAGTGTTTGTTTAGATGTTCATAAATCCCCACAAAGGCTCATCGGTTAACGGTTATAGACAAACTGAACGACGAACAAACCGTTACGAGGATTTGGAGGTCGGTATGTTTAACCAGCAACAACAAAAAATGTCCAATGCTACGTTTATTGACCACGCGTTTTCGACGCGTTCGGTCAATAAAATATTCGACTGGAATGTTAGACGGAAAGGAGCATATGTCGAAAAAATATCAATATCAACATCAAAATCATCTATACAAAATTTGAAAATTATTCGCAAGTGTTCAATCTTTCGTTTCCACTTACCTCGTTTTCAGTTATCCAAATACCCAGACGTTCAATCCAGACTAATCGAGGTTTATTTGCAGCATGCTTCCACCGTTTTCTTGAAGATCTGCAATGTTTCAATGTTCATGCCACGGCTGCATTTTGTGAATAGTATTGTTTTCAAGTGCAGAGTTTTTCTGTGGCAATTCAAAAACTTTCAGGGTTGTTCATTTGTGGTCAAGGTCAGTGGAAGTTCAGAAGCTGCATGGGCTCTTTTCAGTGAAACAAATACCTTCTGACGTTAAAAACCTACCGACAAAATCAAAATTAAAGAAAAATCTTCTAAAAATTTGTGTCTTGCGGCAGGGCTTCTACTACTGTTTCAATGTTCTTGATGTGTAAGTCTGGATAAAAACCTAACATAAGTTGATGGGTCTTATCGCAGAATGTCTTATCGAGTTCAAAGCACTATTATCTTCAAAATTTGCTAGCGCCGTCTGTAAAATCTAAAGCAATTTTCTCATTTGTGAGCTTGACTGTAGCATGCAAGCAAAACAGTTTATTTTAACATTAAGTCCACATAATTCTACTTACATTCCATCTACATTGTTAAGGCATCCTTTGTTGCAATATCCATCGCTGATCTGAAACACAAGAGCTTAGACTTTGACGTGCAGAAAACAAGGGACGCATAGAGCTCGAAACACAAAGAAAGCAGTCAGAGATTGTGATACACCTGATTGCACAAAAAGAATCTTTGTGCTGTATAGCGGTATAGAATCGTGCGGCTCCAATTGTGAACAAAACTCAACATTCATTCCTTTCAAAGTCAAATGTGCACGGTGATTTTTCGGTTAAGATACGCATCCAATATTTCTTTTGCCTCAGTAGTGGCGTGTAAGTGATTTGGCTGGCGTCCGGAAAAGCGCTTGTACAGGTCAAATTACGCAGTAAGGCAACTTATAACAGTTACTTTCCACAGGCTAAAACGTCATGCTGAATGTTCTTTCGAACACATGGCCTGATGTCTGCAAAGCAAGAATTGACCACCTGCTGGTTGGCCGCTAATGCGATTACACAATGGCGGTCGCTGTTTCGTCGTATTGACACAACAAATAAACATGAAATACAAACCAACACTGGATGAAATATGTTCAAGGCGTAGGACACGAGGTGCTATATACTCATGCTTGGGTGCTTCTGAGATGATCACCAACTGCATTGCTTAAATTATAGCATTCACTTCTGTGCAAAGCCAGACCTCGAGAGCTTAGGTTCTATGTATAACAAGTGTTTTAAATAGAAAACCTTTTTCAACTATTTGAAGGAGTACAACAATGTTTTTGCAAAAATTATCGTGCAAACGATTAATTCTATTTGTTAAGTTCTGCTGATATCTAAGAACACAATTAAGTTTAGAAAACTTTTAAAATTAAAAAGGTGTGGCTGAAGCAGATGATTCCTTTAAATACTCTCCTAAAGGTTTTAATTTCATTTACATCTGGAGATGCTTGCTAAATTGGCTCAAAAAGTAAACAGCTCCTCTATTTCAGAGATTACCCATTTCAAAAGAGTGCTTTAAATTTGAACCAAATTTCCTTTTTTCAAGAATTCACAATAATTCCTAAGGTTTCGCTTTGCGCAGTCAGTAGTCTCTTTCAAAATTTCAATCCGAATTCAAAACCGGATTACCCGTTACAGTATATGGTCAAGCTTGTTGGATGCAATAAGACAGGGGTGGCCAAACCCGTTCTATGTATGAGCCGCATATCGTAAAACCCATGTTACAAAGAACCGCAACATAAAAATGTAACAACACAATTTATTTGCAATCTACGCTTCTGTGACATTATAGTTCTTTTTGGAACGACTTACAAAAGTAATACTTTACTGCACACTAGCTACCACAGTACCAATTTACAATATTTGTGCACTTTGCAATAGAAATAAAAAATAAAAAACAAATATATAATTTTTCGGAAAACTCAAAGAGCCGCATGCGGCTCTTCGAACCTTTGCATGCGGCTCGCAAGCCGCAGCTTGGCCACCCCTGCAATAAGATATTTGTTACCACTGCTCTTACGCAGGGAACTTACTGAAGCATTTACCCAAACAGGCTCTTATAGACAAAGTCACAAACAAGGAAGAAAGCATCTGGGACATGATTTTACAAAGATATTTGCCAGTTTGATAGTTTTGTATAAACATGAAAATTCTATGATCAGGCAAATGGCCAAAATATTGCAAAGAACTAATTTTTTGTTGTCCTTAAATGCCATTTATATAACAGTATATAACCATGTGCTCTTTCCATGCAATAACATTTTCTGTATACCTGATCCTTGCTTAGCAGCTATACATTAATCAAGAAGAAAAAATTCATATGAAAAATTTTAGTGGAAAACAATACGAATTAACATTGTGTGCTACAACCAAAATCCAAGCATTTATCCTTTTAGTTCCCAAAAATTGTTCATGTGAAGTGAATGCTTCGAAATTACAACAACATGAAACTTGCTACGGCAGTGCAAAAACTGGTAAAGCCGTTAAATAATATTTAAGCTTAGATATGTACAATCAGAAAACGGACAACTTTTTTACCCATTAAGCACAGCTGTTCTTTTACTGATGGAATAGTTTAGCTGTCCAGAACTTGACAAGGGGAGAAATAGATCCTTTTCGGCAAACAAAATTGATCACAAACAATTTGTCAATGAAACACACAAAATTATTCTTTATTTGCAAAAGCAGGTAATCGTCCTTACCTGAGGCAAACCTTTTTGTTTGTAAACTGAAGATAAGTAATTTCTTTGTTGAATAAACAGGTCACGCAGCATTTGATGATTAACAAGTTGAGGACATACGAACTTTGGGGATTCAGGAGTTGCAGGTTCAAAATTAGGAATAGTTTTTATTCGACGAGTGTATTTCCCAACAGTTGGTGGTGTGACAAGTTCCGGTAATTTAGTCGTTTCTCTTTTGTAAGATTTAGAAAGTCTGTGCTTGCATTCCATTTTTCCTTGTCCTGCAAAAGAAATCACTTCAGAGTTTGACATTAGTCATTTTTTCAGTTTCATGATTAATGATCTGAATTGTTAATACAAAAAAAAATTATGTTTGTAAGTCCAATTCTTTGTCTGAAAATTAAAAACATACATAGCCTGTTTGTTACAGAAACACTGCTCCAGCCTCCTATCTGGCAAATAGAGGTCAAAATCCTTTTGCACATGTTATGAATTGCTCAAAAAAGCGTAATTTTTGCGAAATCTTCTGGACTGGATGGAGAAAAACAAATTTAAAAATAATGCGTGCTAAGCGTTTGATAAAGAGGGTAGAGTTGACTGCACGCAAGTCGTAAACGGCTTTGGTTTTTCCTATAAAAAAAAAAGATTGAATGCAAAACTGAAGTATGAGGAGGTGAGAACAAAAGCTCTGAAAAACATTTTGCATAGCTCTTGCATTTATGACTGCGTTACTGTTTTAACATATTTAACGCCTTACCGATTTCTGAGCTCGAAACTGTTCCAATTTTCGTCAAAGGCACAACAACCGTAACAGCACCAAAATTTACTGCACAGTTCGAAAAATGCAAATTACGAAGAAAGCGTTTGAAATGAGTGCTTTCTTATTGAGACTTTACATAAAAACAATAAAGACACTCTGTTAGCTACTCACCAACATCAGCAAGATTTTTATGGATGCAGCTTTTTGGCAGTTTTTCGATTCTGTCGTTTCTGTTAGTTACAGGAAGGAATTCGTTTCCATCGTGCTTCAATATTTGCGCTCTATGCAGCTGCTCACGGAACTTCGCAACACACAGGTCGGACGTATGATACAAGCGATGAGGCTGAACACCGTCTCCTGCTGTTCTGGTTTCGTCATTTTTTCCAAGTATATGGCTAGGAGTCGTGCTGTGACAAGCCAGCACCATTCTCCACTCACTACACGCTACAACTATCTGCGGTATAGTCACACAAGACAAGATTCCCACCACGCACGCCGCTCCGCTGCTGCGCGAATAAACACCGAGCAGCGTTCGGCGAAACACAACTGGTAGAATTTCGACACTCCGTGGGCGCTATGAAAAGACCGGGAACCTGACCTTTAGTTACAACTCCCTATGTGGTGACAAGTTGAACGCGCCTTCGAAAGCAAATAGAAATGCGCGCAGAAGCTGGGGTCAAAATAATGTACTGGAAAGAGTAGCGTACTTATTGAACAAACCACACGAGGTGGACCAGTGAGGTTTAAAGCAGTTCGACACATGCAAGATTTGACTTCGTGAAAAGTTCGATGAATTTTGTCAACTTGAACATCCTATCGATCGTGCCAATGCCAATGGGCCCTGAAGTTTGTCTTTCACCTTGCAGCTTCCAAAACTGACTGCAAAATACTGCGAAATTGTTACGAAATATTTACTTGATATTTCTGCATCTTGTTCGCAATCCTTTAAGAATTATTGTTCTCCTTGTCTCAATCTGAAGCTGATCTCGCGCAATAACGACCTTCACAAACGAATTTTCGAGGAAAGAAAATCAGCCATAATTTCTTACATTCAACTGTTTGGTACCCAACTACTTCTACAATAAACAGCGACTTCGCCCGACAGTGACTGAAATGTAAATAAAAACAAGCTACAACGCGTAGGCTTAGTTCCTTTGTTAAATATTGGTCACAATGGTAAGAATTGAATAAATCGACTTTTGAGCACAAAGCAGGCGTTTACGGGCCAATAGGTCAGTAACTCATTAAGCAATAGACTTTTGAAACTTTTGACCAGCTGAAGCATAGCAAATGCAGACACCACATTGCACTAATTTTTAATTGTCACCATGTAGTCTCGAGGCATTAATTAGTTCAAACCCGAACACATCAATGTTGCTGCAAACGGGCAGCACCATACCAATTTTTCTACATTTTTCTGGACAAACACTCATGCCCCTACACTGATCACATGTAATTGCAAAAGCATGACAGTTTTTTTATCTTCCTAAATCCTGCACAAAAAAGACGATAAGCATGCAAATTTGCACTGTTTTTATCAACACTAAAAACTATTAAATGAGTTTTATTGTCGCTGTTTCAAACAACATTACCGTGTTATTATGGGTGGCGGAACCTTTTTCAAAGTGGGGGGGCACAAGTTCACGTTAAAAAGAAATTATAGCAAATTTGGTGGTTTGAATTGGCAACTGTGACGTCACAAGCATTGAAATATAACGTCATTACATATACACCATATGAAGGTCTAAATTACACTATTTTAGACAAAATTACACCGCTATGAAAACGTATCGGTGAACCACCTGAAATTCAAATAGGCTGTTACAGGGGCGACCCAGGTAATTAGCGTCACTCGGCCTCATCATACGATTTTCTGACTGACTGAATAAACCGTTCGACGCTTGAGTCACTGAAATTTCCATTTACTTTCATTCTGGCAGGCATTATCGTTGCTCTGTGACGTTATGTTATGTAACAATAAATAAGAAATTCTCCTGATAACTTCTCCATTGTTGAGTAATTTACGTCACAGAGCAATGCTAAGGCCAGTAAGTCATCCGCTTACTAGGCTCATTCATATTAGCCCGAGTTGTTGGACAATTTATCGTTCATTTGAAATTATTCTCGAAATGGGAACTGTCCANTGGATTGAACTTCAAATCCAATGTTCTATGCAAATCCATTGCTTCAAAAAAAACATTCAGGCCGATATGAATTATGTTTCAAAAAATACTAAGCTGCATACGGCAGCTCGGACTCTAACGGATAGGGTTGCCAACCTGTCTTCACCAAAAAAAGTCAGACCTTGTCCCAAAAAAAGCCAGATAGCAGTTTTAAGGCATATACACATAAAATATGCATAACCAAACACAAAATAAACATTAAAATTCGTCAAAAACATCGATATGATACAATGCCACTCTTTAGAAGCATTTTCTTTCCCCGTAATTACGCTGTCGTACATTTGTTTCTTATCAATAACATCGATCATTTTTAGGGCAACAGTAAAATCTTTTCAATATTTTGTGCACCCTGCATGGTTACAGACTCTTTTCAGAAGAGATGCGTAATAAATATGCAGTTCAGACAATGTTTCTCCAGAGCCAAGCCTTGCCGACTAAAAAAAGCCAGAAAAAGGCCATATTTTGTCTGGCTTTTTTTGATTTCCAAAAAAGTCAAAGGTTTTCAAAAAAAGCCAGAATTTGAAAATCTGGCTTCAAAAAAGCCAAATTGGCAACCCTGCTAACGGATGAGCCCGAGTAAAGTGCGAGCAAACGAAGTGGTGAGAACGCCTACTACGATCGATATTGTTTTATTCAGGTCACCGGCAACATGAACGCGAAAGGCCAGACATGGAACGAAAATATATGAACAGTGACAAGGCCCAAAGAAAAGAGCCCGAGTTGACAACTTAGTGAAGTGGGACCGTGGGTGGTGGAACAAACATACAAAGCAAGCAAGCTTGCGTTCTCCGATATAAACCGTAACCGAGAACTCCCCATATGCGGGAGTAGCCACTGGGCTGTTAAAAACACCAAGAACACAGCTTAAAAAACAGGCAAAAATGACACAGCATTCACACATTCAAAATCACAACTTTTCCCCATCTTGAACACAGAAGTATCATGACTGAATACTCATTCTACAACTGCATTAGATACTGGAATGCACAGATAAGACAAAACATAGGTAGCAACTAGCAAGCTGTCCGTAAGGATGCCAATTGTGTTGCCAATGCAGAAATAAAATATAGCTATTTAGCGTTGCCAATGCAAAAACAAAAATACAATTGAAGTTGATCTGCCATATATTTCATTTTGCGTATAAGATTTAGTAAAATTTCACTATTTGGAATGGTGTTAAAACGCTTGAAATTACCCAAATTTTTTAATAGTGTGGCACGAACTTTTCCTACACACAAACATATGGGTGTCGGAAGAGGGGCAGGAATTTGAAAATTTCAGCAAAAAATGCTGTTTTCTTAATTTCGAGTGGTAAAAACCAAATTTAACCATTTTTGGGCCCCCGTAGAAAAACTTTTGGAAAAATCCACTAGTGTCCCCCTGGAAAACTTCCTTCCGATGCCCATGCACACAAGCATGTAAAATGACACCATTTTTGTGAAAAAATGTGTTGTATTACACCCTCTGGCAACACTGTTCAACAACACCAATGTGGTAAGCAATCCACAGCAGGGTGCACGGTGTATTCTGCCTAACAATTACGAAATCCTGCCAAATTACAAATAATATGTTAGAAATAATATCGACAAAAAACTGCCAAAAGTCTGCAACTCTTTTTTTATTGAACGATATACTTTTCACTGGACCCAATACTAATTGTGTTACTCAAACTTGCAATATTTAAGCAAAAAAGTGGGGGGCCTAGGCCCATGCGGCCCTCCCGGTTCCGCCACCTATGCGTGTTATTCATTTCGTACAAACATGACAAAAATTGAAGGAAATTTTGTTATTTGACGGTCAAAGCAGTGGACGTCGTTGAAATTGTGCAAAACCTGTTGTTTATGCGCAACTGATCCAGCAATATACTTTTGTAATAGGCTTTTGAAACTATCTCTGTAATGTTTGATACTTTCGTCCATCTGAGCAAGTAACCAGTAGACTTACGGAGTAGTTACCTTGCACTTATTTTAAGATCAATGTTATCCAACTTAAATGTATTTGTATACAGAAATGTTTGGAAATAGTATGTGCAGAGCCGGATTAAAGAGTAGGGGGGCCCGGGGCAATTTTCACTGGAGGGCCCCTATGACGCATTTCATGACGTCATCATTGATAAAATTTGTTTTGCTGATTCGCAACGTTCTCGTTTGCTTTTTCCGGTAGTCGATTATGCGCCTGCCGAATTCACTCGATTGTTAGCCGCCTTTGATTGTAAGCAGCACGAAATGGTGTTAAAAATTAATGTCAGCTGCCCTTGATTGTAAAGCGCACTTGAATCAGGGGCGGATCCAGGGGAAGGCGATTGGCGCGATCGCCCCCCCCTAAAACCTACGAAAGCAACTTTTTTCACCATAATTTTGTACAATTCAGAAAACAACATTCGCGATATAAGGCCATTTTTTCGTCAATTGTTTTGNCACACAAGTGCTGTGAAGTATACCTCATCTCTCTTAGCACAACGAAGCCGTTATGAAACTTGACTGCCAAATATTACTGAAATTGCCCCCCTTAAACTCACTGGCTGGATCCACCCCTGGCTTGAACATAGGTTACCTAAGCCGCTGAGATGCATTCGCGACGTACGCGTACTCGTGTGTTACCCGTTAATTGGCAGCTCCGGTATTAAATGATGCTTACACCGCTACAGCTGCGTTTTGCTTATCATAATCCCTCCTGTGACGGATGTGCACGTGATGCTGAAGAAAATCAAATGCGAAGGAAGAGTTTGGTCTACAAAGCGTAGCCAAGGAAGGACTGGACGTCATCTATACCTTTCGATAAAGTAAAGAAATAAAAAATATAAGCCGCCCTTGATTGTAAGCCGCACGAAATGATAAAAAAATCTATATAAGCCGCGGCTTACAATCGAATAAATACGATACTCAACTGCAGGGCCACCGAGAGAAATTATACCTGGGGGTACTCGATACTGGGCCCCCCTAGCTTCTAGATTCTTGTTGAAACTTGTATGGCTTGTTTCTATAATAATTATAATACAGATAAAACAGCTATCATGCCAAAATTTAGAAATATATTAAATGTGATATTGGCAACTACCATGTACGCTCGTAATTTTGGGCTTAATTACAGAAAAACTTAGCCTGTGTACTTTCATCCTCCCGAGCCCCAGTACCTCTCGGGCCCGGGTACGACGTACCTCCCGTCTAGGGTTGCCAGCAGTGGCGAAACTGACAGGGGGCAAGGGGGCGAGCCGCCACCCTGGCAAGCTAAATGTAAAAACTGGGTCCCCTATAGTTAACATTTTGATATTTAATATTCTTTAGGTTGTTGTTTTTTTGCGTTTTTCGGGGTGTTCTCTTTTTTCAACTAGTACAGACATCCACGACATCCAGTGATTAACTATAATTTCTAAATTTCTTTTCCGAATTTTGGCTAGTGGGACCCTACGGTGACAGATTTGCCCTCCTTGGTTCAAAGCTCTGGTTACGCCACTGGTTGCCAGATTCGTTTTGTAAAAAAACTGGCCATTTTGATTTGTCAACAGTGCCAGATNTAAGCTGTGCAGTATTTNGTAAGCGGCACAGGGAAAATAGAGACAATGAGTTTTCTTAANCCCAAATTAATAATTATTATTAATAATTTTATAAGTTGCCNGTATTCTGACTGTTTCATTACATTTCGGTGTGTGCGTGACGAGAAAATCGCNCCAAGAATCGCGTCAACAGCAGCAAATAAACTTCGCTGAGAGAACTGTCCTGACAAGATTCACTACTAGAGTCAGTATTTGAGAAATTCGGCGTTAGTTCGTTTTGAAGTTACGGCAAATTATTTATTTTCAAAATACTGGCTTCAGGCACTGATTTTCAAAATACCGGCCTTTTACCGGCCTCTGCTAAATTAGTAGTAAAATACCGGCCAGGCCGGTGAAATACCCGCCATCTGGCAACTCTACTCCCGTACTCCTCTCTCGTAGGCCCTGCTCAACTGCACATACAGTTAGCTGCGAGAAGAGAGTTTATGATATAAACACTGCAGTGTATTCTTACTAAGGAAAAATATTTCCACAGGCTAGTGCAGGGTTTCCTAACCTTT
>JGI24158J21664_10002392_pt1 | contig 22659 bp, 14 predicted proteins | sample Ectturendosymbi3_FD_21664 | JGI IMG/M metagenome (IMG submission 21664)
ATCGAGTTCGCAAGTGCGTTCACGAAGGTAAGCCAAGGGCGACGAATCGCTCACGCGTCAATCCGATAACAAGTGCAGTGTAAAGTGGGTAACTGTCGACAGATCAACAAAAAGCACCAGACGATGGTTGCTTTATTAACTGAATACTATTGACACGCCAAGGTACTTGATAGCAGCGCTTGGGAGAGCAACCAGCTCGTTTCAAGATGACGAGCGTTTATTGCAAGAGGCAGATCGAAACAACCGCAAAGCGGCTATTACTAGGCATGCAACACGTTATCACACAGAAATGTCAATTAAGCGGGCGTGAAAAGATGAAGAATGAGCAGTTACAGGCCCGCAGACAGTTCACCGGATGTTTACCAGTGGTCTTTCCAGCGCTGGTGCTTCGAGCGTGCATTGGTCAGATCGATCTCTGCGGCTGACAGTTCGCGACGCAGCTTGGCCACCCGTCGTTTCATCGCTTCCAAGTCGTTGCGGACTTGATCGGGGTCGAATTTGGTGCAGATCGACCAGTTGGAGCATGTTGTCCCGGCGCTGTTCACTGAAGCGCAAGAAAAAGGAGTGTGACTGCCATGGCCAAGACCCGCAAAACGAGAAAAAGTCAAGGAACGAGTTCAAACCTGAGGGGAAAGCGAAGCAAGCAATACACAATTGCGTCATTGAAGCCCGATACTGCTACGTAAACAGTGTTGACGAAATAGACTCCCGGATATTACACACGTCAGATCTATAAATCTGTGAAAAGTGCTTGTAAGATTTGGCGCATTTGTCTGTGCCTGCCGGATATATTCGATTGTAAGCCGCGCGAAATGGTGTTAAAAAATTAATGTCGGCCGCCCTTGATTGTAAGTCGCACTTGAACATAGGTGACCTAAGCCTCTGAGATACTTTCGCATACCAGCATGTTTCGCGTTTATTCGTAACTCTGGTAATGATGTTTCACCACTACAACTACCTTCTGTTCATCATAATCCCCCCTGTGACGGACGTGCACACGTGATGCTGAAGAAAATAGAATGCGAAAAGAGAGTCTGGTTGAAAAAAAACATAGCCAAGGAAAGACTGAGCGTCATCTACAGCTTTCGATAACGTAAAGAAATAAAAAATATAAGCCGCCCTTGATTATAACCCGCACGAAATGATGGAAAAAGCTTTGCAAGCCGCGACTTACAATCGAACAAATACGGGTACACCACCCTCAAGCAGTTGGTGAAAATCAAACCCCTGCATATCGCCTGTATGCCGCCACTTACAGCTTTGTGAAGATCCTGCACTCTGCTTGCGAATCACTTGGTGCTTTAGGTTTCGAATCTGGAAAATAAAAACGACTCCGTTTCCACAAGGCACCTGTCCTAACAAGCAGTGTTTGGCTACCCACATCAAGCTGGGGACTGGCTTTATTTGTACTGTACTGCGTTACCTTCATACCATAACGTTGAACATTTTAACTAAAGCATTACCTGTTGCTTGGCCACTTCAATTTCTTCAGCTTTGAGTGTGACAGCTTCTTCTTTGGCCTGTAACAGAAAACAGCCCTTGGTAGACTCAAGATGGAATGACAACTTGAAAACGGCTGCAACTAGCCCAGTTCAATTATGAGGAGATAATGTGATAGCAAGAGTGTAAGCTTGTCACTTCCTTCACAGGGCTTGCGTTACTGATGACACTTTGTCTGAAGTTTCACAATCAGCACTTGTGTTGACGGAGTTCACCTGACTTCCGCCAATCTTCGCTAAATTGTCTCTGTCAGCTACCAAACATAGACTAGAGACGCATTCTCCGCATGCGTATTGTTGTTTACCTAAAAGGCAAGCGTTCTTCTTACGTCGCCAAAAATAGAATTGACTTGGCCCTAACTTTTGCGTGTAATTATCGAATACGATGAAAAGCACGAAGCTTTAAAGTTTTCGAAGACTGAATATCAGCGCATTCACTTAACATGGTTCTTAATATCATTAGCTTCAGACCAGTAGACATGCAAAGGGCAGTTCTGCGAAATGAACGAGTCAACGCATTCACAGAGCGGTGCGGCCGAACGAAGTCTATTGTTGAGAAGTTAACGAAACAAGCAAGAACAACCAGGTGTTTCAGGGTGAATTAGAGACACCATGCAGAACATAAGCAAAAAATGGCGTCTCCTTTTCAACTTTTAACAAAAGCAGTTTGTTACGTTCTAACAACAACGGAAACTCGTGTTGCTTGCTCTGCTCATTACAGCCGCACCGAAAGTCCTTGACAGAAAGGCAGCGCCACCAGTTTTATTTTAGAGTAGATGCCTGGTACGAAACTCGACATGGACGGTATCTCGGCAGTGGCTAAACGATTTCTGAAGAGCTCTCGAAGCCCTCAAGCTAGCAAAAGATTGTTTTCATAGCGATGGAATTTGTGGTGTTTACTGTGGCTTACTGCCATACTGCCCGCAATGCAAAGATGATAAGCAGCAGCGAAGCAGTGAGTGAAATCACTGCAGCAAAAGCTTGACAACAAGAATGCCAGCAAACCTCGCAGTTTGGGCAATATAGACATTTAAGGCAATTTGGCAACGCTATTAGGGAGATACGCAGCTGTATGGTTTGGAGAAGAGACCGCCTTACAAAAGACGACACGGCGCGGCAGCACCACTGCGTAGGAACACTTTTTTGCAGCGACAAACTAATCAAAAGCGGCGTTGGTCTTGTGCGTCCAGAAGAATAATTGACTGCGAGTTATTCAGACCCCCGCCTATAATTCCGAGATGACATCATGCACTAACAATAGGCACAGAACGTTTGGTTTCATTCGTAATTACGTGTTTCTTCAACGATGCCGCAATTCAAACAATTGCCTGTCTGGTAAGCTTTTGGCGTAATACAAGCGAGTAACACGACTACTTTTTCCAACACAGCCAAGTTCTGTTTCAGTGGAAAGTAAATCTCGGTGTCAAACGTTACGCCGTTTACATTATGTCTGCACCTGACAGAATTGTTTGTGTGCAAACACAATCAAAGCAAACGATACGTTTACTTTAAGTTTAAACGATACCAAGGCCTCTGTACTTTTCAAGAGTTTATGTCGTGGGCACGTGCATGAACTGAAAAGCCTTCCAAGGTGTCTAGGGTTAAATCCCAACGCAAACCAAAGTTGACACAAAAAAACTTCCAACTATTCCATTGTCGTTGTAAGTTCCTTTACAACTTTCAGCGCTGTAAGCTCACGCCTTTCGTCCAAAACAGAATAAATGATGAGGAACGCGCGTTTCGAATTACTCACCTCGTCCTGAGACGCGAAAGTGAGACCAGCTTGAATTTCTTGGGTCATTGTTTTAAATCGTGCCAACGCAAAATTTTGGCTCTTGGAAACCGATGCTGAGTAAGGAAGACACAAAGAGAATGGGCGGATTCTCCATACAGGGTGGTGAAAATGAAATAAAATTCGAGGTGCGCAACCGTCAGACAGTTCAGAACAGTTTACCTTTTGTAGGCAACAAAGCAACGAGCCCGAACAAAAACACTTTCCCACGAGCAACATGTTCTCGTAAAAATCTTGTGGAATGGAACCCCACATTAAGCCCGACCATAGGAACAGGGAAGACGAAATGGAAACTTGTCCAAGGTTTCCTGAAGCTAGCTTGCCTGCGGTGACAGAGCAGACAACCGACTATAGCCTTCTGTGCTTTACTGAAGGTTTAAATGATTCATAAGTAATAAGATATCACCGCTATCTTCGCGGCGTTTTCCGTCTCAAGGAGCCGAAGGCATTGTAAAGTGACATGAAGGAAACAAAAGTTTGACAAACCCTCCATCATTGAGTTGGATCTCACCCAACCAAACGACTGCTCCAATTCGATCGAATTAAAATTATATCACTGCCAATCAAGCTCCAGCTCTTGGATCACACACGCAATCGGAAAGCTGATTGTTGTACAACTGGTTCTCTCGTTCTGCATCGAGACAATCATGAGGTTTGTTCTGTGATCTCGTCATTAGCAACACACACTCCAATAAATATATTCAGACCAAACGCATGTTTTCACCACAAGTCGTAAAACTTTCAAGTAAGTTTTCATTATGTTCCGCAGAGTTCGAAATGTCATCTCGATAAAAGTAATGGTACACCGAACAATGTGGACATCGTATCTCTTGGTATGAAAATATTTGAAAAGCTATTTCGTGTGATGTCATCTGAGGTGAGGACTCGGAAAACTTTCCTTTGATGTCAACGAGATGAGCTGAAAGGTGATAAGAACACGATCTGGTTCTGCCCTGAATAGAAAGCCACCAGACGTCTTCTACTTATGAGTTAATAATTCCGCAGCTTCACTAACGTTTCAAGCTTAATCTTGTAACCCGATGAGCATGCGCCCACAGTGACGCATTGGAAAAAATCCAATGTTTCTACAAAATGCCGATGCTGCAACAGTGTTGCAAACCCGGTGTAAGAATAACTTACGCGAACTCTGACCAAGAATCACGAAAACCAAGATACATCCCATTTAGCCAAGAATGGAATCAAAAATTCTTGGGGGCCTCGAAACACCAAAGTAGTGAGCTAACATGGAAAACGAAAGCACAATTACAGCATCATTAGGATCCAACGAGCCTTGACAAGGCTGAGCGACATACTCAGGAAAATCAAAAACGCGCTATTACAGTCTGCTGCCCCGGGCGACTGAAAACCTACACCTCTACGATCTAAACCGCAAGTGCATAGTATCAATGCTTGATGCACTTACATACAGTCGCTCTGACCACGCCAACTGCAGAACATATAACGAATAAAATATTCAAACATCATTACAAGCGGAGCACAAGTTGCGTGTGGGTTAGTCCGTCAGCAACACAACGCCATGTTAGCTGTCTTCCACATCCAAAATATCAACTAGCTTTGCAAGTTAACTTACTGAGGTGGCTGATGCAAGCTAACTTACTGAGGTACAGTTCTGGTGAATGCAATTACTGATCACCAGCCATTTTTCCCAAAAAGGATTACGGAAGGAAAAATTGCACTCCCATGATATAAGCTCTCATCCCTGATAAAGCAGCGCTGTTGCAGACTATGTAATTCAAATAGAAAATGAATGGCCAAGCTAAATGCAATTCACTCGTTTCTTTTTTATAAAAATCTTGAAACAACTAAAACTGCTTGCATAAAGTAACCAGTTTTATAAATAATCTATAACCTAAGTCTGTTAGAACAAAAGAGGATGAAAAATGAGTAACACTAGTTGATTCTTTATAACACTAACTAAAGTGGAGTGTAACAAATCCCCAAAACATAGGTTTTCATTTACCTGAACTTCACTCATGGCAAGGCCAAGATAGTTTTCAAGCATTTTTTGTTGAGTAGCTTGCCACTCATGCCTGGGGTCTTCCCTTTGATTGACCTCTGAAATAACAAAAATTGTTGAAACCCAGTCACATTGCACACATGAAGTTATTTGATTTTATATCAAAACTAAATTATTGCACTAAGTCATAGAATCTTATGTTAGTTTGATAAAAATACTAACAATATATGTTTAGCTTTATGAAATAGATCTAGTCCTGTTTGCAATGCTACTGATGACAATTGAAAGAGAGGCCATCACCATGTGTAGTGCCAATTTTCACAAGTGCAGTGAATGATGTTGATAAGTGATTGCTGAACCAAAATTTTAGAAGTTGGCAATAACATGTAGAATGTGAGCACAAATCTGAAGTCTTGTCAAATAAGCTGGGTCACATGTCAAGTATCAAAGATCTTAGAGGCATCAAGGGTCAAATATGTGAATCCTGGCCCATTCATTTGCATTATCTTTTATCAAAACCCAAAGTGGTATTGTGAATAAGCTAACAGTGTCCTGTCATAAAAACACCTATAATGGTTAAAGTTATTTTATACTGCAGTCACACTTCTAGATCAATGTCCTGACATGCTCTTGCCTACTGGGTCCAAGTGCAAATACATGAAGTCAACTAATGTCCACATTTTGAAAAGTGCACTTAGTCATATCTTCACAATTGTCAACAAGAGCACACAAAAGTTAGTGTTGCTACAGAAAAACACTTTTCTTCATAAAAAATTACTCGTTGTGGTAAACACTAACACAGCTATGTCCAACCCAAATGGCTTACTGAGTCNAAAAGTATGTCGCTNTCTTGACTAGGGCCACACATTGAAGACATATTAATGAGGGCCACACTTTGAATAACTTACTTTGAGCTTAGCGAACTAAATTTAGCTTAACTTAAAGCACTGAAAGCGTTCGAATGCAACTGCAGTGGTAAAAGATGTGATAAAGCGGCACTGAAGACCACCTGCATCAAAACGTCAAAATCAAGATTATCAAAATAAGGACAGATTGTTAGTAAGTAGAATATTTTTACTACAGTGTTAACCTAAATTAGGCCACACAAAACCCTTGAATAGATGCGGCCCACGGGTTGGACATAGCTGCACTAACACATTGTCAGTTACAACGAGAAACTTAAAGCAATTAGGTCTCATTAAGTAAGAATATAGCACCAAACTAGCAACAAAAGGTTGATTATTTAAATTTGACCATATCAAGTAAAAACAATTCAGGGGGAAGTCATAGCACTCGCAGTGTCAAGCATATATGACCACTTACGGTTTAGATGGTCAATGTAGTATACTCCATATTCCTCATCTACATATTCTTCCCATCCAATGGGTAATTCTGTTCAGGATGTAACATACAGCCATTAAATTAAGTAGTGTGTTGTCTCATTTCTCTACAGTTTAGTTCTACTAATAATACAATAATTAGAAGGCCATTGCAAGCAGCACGATGCACACAGAAATTTTCACTGAAACATAAAGCTTCAGTTATATTTTTTAATTGAAAATAATAATGAATCCAGCCTGAACTTTTGTAGCACTTCTTTGTTTCCCAGAATAAAGCAGGCATTTGCAATATCAAAGCAATTTTTTACAGAAATAAAACTACATGAAAAAAGGAACTAGCACCTAACATATTTTGATGTGAATTTGAACAGACATCCATCTTGTTAACTTGTGGTAACACTGTTACAGTTTATTGAGGATAATGAACTTGTTTTCCAATTTAGCACAAGGCACATCATTCAAGTTTCTCATTGTCACTAGATAAATTTTCACTGGTTTTAAAGGTTACTAGGTCTTTACTTTGTTCATGAAATTATCCCTGTGCCATTTTGACATAATTCTACTCATCCTAATATATCTTATTGAGATGACAAAATTCCATAAATGGATGAACTAATTTGCTGAAATCACCTTTAGGGTGCCTGATTAAAAAGGTTTGAATTTTTAATACAACTAGAATGGAGAAGCGCAACTGCTTCCCAAGGTTGAGGACTTATCTCTTCAAAGAGCAAGCTCTTTGGTATTAACATTTGTTGTTTGATCTTATTTTTTGAATACTGTTTGGGAATATTTTGTGGAATCTGCTTTGCTTTGAATCTTTTACTCTTGGTTTTCAGTGGGGTTAAAGTTCAACCTAAAGATAATGTTGGTTGCACATGTGGGTATGGGTATTTGTCTCTTCATACACATTTTCTCTGGGTATTGGCCTCTTCATACACACTTTTCACCACTCCACCTCTCACATTTGCCATTTATTTGCATTGGTTGATGTATGGTGATGTTGTTTCTCAGAAGTAATCATTAGCACTATCTTTAAATTTTTGTGCTTTTTATTGGATAGATCATTTTGCAACACCTGGACACTACTTGAATTGTTTGACATTTCCTAAGATTGTTCATAGCTTCTGTAATTATCACCAATAAACTGAGCAAACTGTATTAATCATAACTTCATTTAACTACAACATAACAATCTTGCTAGAAGTCAGGAAACTTCAGCAGCTGTATCTGATGGGGTTATGATTGAGCACGCGTTTATCATATTTTCAGCTTTTTTGTATTATAGAACTGTTTTTACTACATTTTGCATTAGCTTCAAAGGTTCCTTTTGTCTTGCTATGTGGATTCTGACTTGTTGTATGTTATATTTTGATCTTCTGTTTGCACAAACTTGACTCTTCTTTTGAATGTGGGTGGTGTGTGATTGCTTGCTGCTTTTACTTCATCAGGTCCTGTATGTTTTTTGTTGCAGAATTAAATGTCAATCTATTGCGAACAGTCAACTTACATTAGCTCTTCTTTGTTTTTGCATGTTGATCAAACTTCAAGATCCTTCTGCTTGTTGTTTCACTCATTATGTTATGACTTAGGGTCTACATTTTAACTTTTGTTGCACATTTGCATGCAGCAGAATGCCTTGGAAAGCTTACTAGTTAAACTCCAACTGCCACCCTTCAATGTCACTTCATCTGGATCAATAGTTTCTAAACCTTTTTTGCACTGCGGTCCATTATAACCTAACGACCCCCATGACTTTCATCATCCAATCACAGTGAGCATGATAAGACTGATTTTCATCAGGTTTATGTCAAGAGCTCACCCATCCCTACTTGCAACCTTTTCAAAAAAGGTTCACAACCCCTGTGGGATCACAAACTCTGGTTGAAAATTAATGTTGAATATGTCATCACTGACTCATGCTTTTCTCATGACAATTTGCCAGTTACCATTTCAATTGAAACTTAACTGAAAATTACAATTTAGAAGCTAACTGCAAGTGACAATTTAGAAGATAAGTTTATGTGTTGGTGTTCTGTTTTGCTTGATTTCACTGTTTCATTTCTTTTTCTTCATTGCTTTTTGTCTGTACCTATAAGATTTGGATACAGTCATGCAACATAATAAAAACTTCAGAATGAAAAGATGGTCTTTCAAGTGCTTTATGTCCTAGGACCAGCTCTACATCTCATTAAAACTAATTCTGGCAGTTTACTAGCCAGTATCTCTGCAAGAAACACAATGTTTGTTTAACAAAAGTTTTTATTTCATTATGCTTTCAAACCTTTGATTTTAGTTGCCTTTCCTGTGTACAAGAGGTCATACTAGCTATTGTCCAGAATAGGACAAAATTTGGCAATTGATTTCCATTAAATTTTATTGAACATTACATGGCATTTTTATTTTAACATATATGCTATGCACTTTACACTAAAGTTTTGTTTCAGAAAAAAAACAAAAAAAAAACTGGACACTTCAGTTCAATCAGTGGGCTCTTTGTAACTGGATCGACTTTTACGACTTTTATTCTGGATACTCTAAGCAAGCTTTAAGATATCCAGCACAAATATCAAGCTTATGGTTGATACTTTTCAAGAAAAGCTCTAGCGTTTTATCCCTGATATGAATGTTTTGTCTGTCTGTTTTAAAGTTAATGCATTTTCAAAACAAACATTATTTTTATAAACTTGTGACAGTGCACTGGTAAAATGTCAACGACACCCTTTTGTATTTTATGCTTAATCTGAGTGCCAGTTCAGGCATATTTTATACTGCAACCAGCTTATCGTGGGAAGAAGGTCACATAACATAGAACAGAGCCAGAACTCCATAAAACCTAAGCAAATAAACTTTAAATCATCAACTCCAGATGAAAAAAGGGTTGCACAAGAGAAAAATATCCATGATTGATTTATGTCTCACCTGTGCTGATACAGTCAGCAAAAGTATGAGGTTTTGTTAATCTATCTCTGGGATCAATCCATGACGTACGTCGAGTGTTATGATCAATGTAAAAGACACGTCCGTCAAAATCATATGCTTCTTCCCAACCAGGAGGTAAAGGGAGTTCTCGGCAGGTTTCTCCCATAATTTGTTTCATATAAATCCATTCATAAACCACAAAAGTGAGAAACTGATTGATAAATCCAAGTAAAAGTGATTTTGCAACAAATGTACACTAAAGTAAACTCCGTTATTTTAATTATTCACACTGAATCAGTAAAATCCTAAATTTACATTACTAGCAAAGCACTGAAATTTAGCAAATTGGTGATTAACTCAAACGGATAACAATGCAACATTGTATTGCACATGTTTGTGTCAGGAACAAATTATACATGCTGTTGTGGTATAAATGCTTCATAAATGAAAGTGAAAAGAAAACATAGGTCTTTTCAAAAATTTAGGACAAAACCTGTCTTACATAACTGAACACAAGTTTTATGCCCAACCTATCTATCTTTATGTACTTAGTAATTATGGGTCAGATACCAAGCTACATACCAATATTAATTTAGAATGTATTGTATACCAGCTATAATCTTTTCCTCTTTAAATTTCATACATTTACATATGAAAAATATGAAGAAAAACAGCAGATTTAACAATGTAAGCCCATGTTTGGGCTTTAATTGAAAGGTGTTTTATAAAACTGGCATAACCATGGTAAACTCTCCAAAACTGCCCAGTAATCAACCTACTTTTTCAGGTAAAACCACCCAGCGTCGACAGTGTTAGGCGCTTGCAAGCAGTATATATATACCTCACAAAATTCAACCCTGCATAATTCTATGATAAGGTGCCTTGGATCATATTTCATAAAGGGTACTCATTGCAGCACAGCATCTACAAAATATCATAAAAAGTTGTTTAGGCTAGTTTACACTTCAATAACACAACTTAATGCTATAAATTTTGACACACACCTTTGTAAAAGCAAGCACACAAGTCTATGGATGGACAGCTTTGAGAAGATTTTGTAAGTATGATGAATTATTCAAACTTTGCTCAGCACTATACACATACTTCTAACTTTTGACTTCCAAAAACTTAATCTATTTCTTCAGCATCAAATGTGAACATGCAACCATCACAACAGCAGCTATGTAGTCAGTGTCTGTATTGTTTTTTTGTGGAAGTCTAGCATCTAGGCATGTACACAAAAATACCTAAAATACAGTGACAAAATTTCATATTTAAATCAATGTTTAATATTTCGATTCAAACACACTACTACAATTGAATATACATATTTGCAGCAATTTCTTCTTTTGTTTAGCAAAAAAGACAAAGTACAATTTTACCACTAAAGGACTGCTTTAAACTACTTTTCACTACCACTTAATGACTACTTTGACTATGCTTCAACATTTTAAATAAACTAATATTTTTCACCAACTACATTAAACCTATAAAGAAACTGCTTATTTCATCATAATGCTGCAATTTTTATGTGACACTGTAATGCACTGGTTTCCAACCTTTTTAGGCTTGCGGCACTCTACAGAGGAGCATTGTAATAATTCGTGGCACCCAGTGGCGAACGCATAGCAATTTGCTTGATGACAATTGACAGTTTTAAAGTGCATTTTTAATGATGTATTAAAAAACGTATTAGCTTGCAGCACCCTTCAGCATCCCTGGTTGGGAACCACTGCTGTAATGCTACTGAATGCAAGCATCTTGAAGATTTAGGATAAATGCAACTGCAAGCAGCAAAGCTTAGGAAGAGGTTATAAAAAAGTATCAGTGTTTGAGCTGTTTTAATGTTTAGGTATGCAAGTATAAATTTTAGATTGTTACAATGGACATTCATTGTAAGGTGAGGTGAGACATCAAAAAACACCTAATTTCTATTTTCTAGTCATCCATTGAAGTTAAAGACTATATATATATAACCATCTTTGGTAAGAATTAGGATGGTGAAATGTATGAACAAGAAGGTTTCAACTTTTTGTTGGATAATTCACAAAGTTAATGCTATGTCATAAGCATTTTGTCATAGGTGTGCTTCAGTGTGCAAAGACCTGGGAGTGGTTGACTAAGCTTAAATCCACTGGGTTACCAGCAAAAACAAAACTGCCTGGATTTCCATTATCTTTCAGCTTCCAAGCAAATTGCATGTGATCTGTAGTAGTTTGCAAAACAATGCTATATGAGCCACCTGTGTGTCTTACTTTGCTGTGCTTGAGCATGCACTACTCTAAAACAAATGTTAAATCTCTGAAACAATAGGCCTTTGTCAAGGCCAAGAGTCATCAGATCAACTTTTAAGATAAACTGTTTGAAACAATGGCTTTAAATTAAAAAATCGAAACCCAAACAAATGCTGCGAAGTAATTAGGAAAATCTGCAAAGCATTTTAAAATATATGGTGTCTTCTACCGCATTGATTTTCTAAAATTATCCAACTTTTGTTACACTTGAAAAGATGTCAAGATTTTCCAAATATTATAGTTTGAATGGTATTACTTCATAATTTTCATTTAAGCAGCATCCACAACAACAATAACCATACAATAATAGTGCTCTCATGCAGGGTATATATATTCATTTAAGGATCCCTAAATTCCTTCTTTCAGCTTAAAATCATAAAAATTTTAGCAAACATTCAAATCTGTATAAAACTTTGATGTTGACTCACATATACATAAAACCTCTGTTAAAAAAAGAATGATGCAATATAAGCAGCAACGTGAAACTTGTCAACTGAGTACTGCATGGATACAATTATCAACAATCCACAGAAAATCAAGCACATATGCAGTGGTGTAACTCAGGGTTGTGGAGTCAGGAGGTAAAATTTCCAACTCAGACCTTTCCAAAATTTCTGATGCCACCTTCTTAACATCAAGGAAATGAAATTTGGCTGTTAAAATCAATGGAAATCGTGGTGCACAGCAAGAAATCTGTTTCAACAAAAGTTTCAAAAGACACTGTACCATTTCAACAAGAATTCCCAATTTAAGAGTGTGATTTAAAAAATGATTTAATTGGACGTCTGGAGTCGGTGTCAGACAAAAAAATCTGACTCGACTCACAGTCCTTTGACTCTGCAACCTTGGTGTAACTTACAAAGGGCAGAGGAGTGATTTCCCCCTGCTAAATATAAAAGCTGAGCCTCCACATTGCTTATATTTCAATTTTTGTACTTTTTTGCATCTTTCAAAGTATTTTTCAGTGATTTAGGGTTTTAGTAAAGCTATCCACACCTAGAGTCTGGATATATTTCCCAAATTTTTTTCTAAGTGTTGGCTAGTGGGCCCCTACAGCGGCAAGTCAGCTCTATCAGCTAAACTTCCCTCCCTGGCTCACACCTCCAGTTGCACCATTATATATATGTATAGGGGTAGATATTAGAATTGAGGAACTGGAGGCAAACTTTCAGAAAAGGACCCTAACACATTGCCACTGCAAAAACTAGATGTTGGAATAGGTGGATGAAAGAATTAAATTTGTTTCACATTCTAATTTAGGAACTTAATTCAAAACAATGCAAAAACCAAGTGCGTAACTCTCAAAGAGGAGGTCACGGCATCTCTGAAAAAAGGGGGCCAAGGTGACTGCCTCATTTGCCTCCCTAATGTCTACTCCTGTGTGTATAAGTTTAACTCTGAAATAAAACTAAGTTACAGTCAAACAGCTATAAAAACATAGTGCTACATGAAAACCACTTATCAGCATTTTCTACCAAACTGTTCTCAATAGTCATTGAGTCATAACCCATGTTCACAATAACACAAAATTATATTCTTACAGTTTACACATTAGTACAAGTTATGTACAATGATGCATCTTTGTCAAATGGAAAAAAAAAACTTTTGGATTTGGCAGTTCCTGCTGTATTTAAATTTTGCATGCAAAAACTAAAAAGCAATATATGCACATGGTTAGGATATGGGATTAATAACTTACAACAACAATCATTGGACTTCCTCACATTTTAATGTGCATGATGTGTTTTTTTCAATAACATTTTTATTTTTTATTGATTACTGAAACCTGAAAGATGTTCACTTCAGAAGAAAGATGAAATCAAACAGATGGAAAGCATTAGTACAAGTATTAGTATAATTATGCAAAACAACTCAGCCTATGATTCAAGCAGTGAACTACAAATGTTATAAAAAAGGTTAGCTGCTAAGCTGTGCAGTAGGTTCTTATGAAAAACATGCTCATTAAAAAAATGCTTGAACCTTTTTAAGTAACAAGTTTCCACCAAAGCAACTAAGTTGAATCTCACAAATTTTTTATAATATTAAAGCTATTTCTTGTAACACTATGCATCCTCAGTTTTAAAATCTTATTTGAATAAAACTTTAAATGGATTATTGAGTCTTTTATCCACTTAGCCATAAAGACAATGTCACTATCAAACAATCACTTCTTCAGTCAGAAGAAAAAAGCTTGGCTACAATTGGCATTTACAACACATACCAACAACGCAACTGACTTTATAATATTGAAGCAAATCACAAGAATTATTTGATTGAATGATTTACTGTCAAGAAACGGAAACAACACAAAGAGCCATCATGCAACAAAGTAACCCAGGGGTCAACAACCTGCGACACACGTGCTACACATGGCATGCCAAGCAATTTCCAATGGCACACAGAAGCTCCAAGTTCTACATATATCAATTTTGTTATGTAATTTTTTCATAATTTGTGTATAAACATTGTTTTCTACCTTAGCTACTTTTTTCAAAATGAAATGTTACGTTTCTAATTGCATTGCTCTCTGCCGTGTGACCCTTATTGTTGTTCACTTCCTTCACCTATGTGGTTGCTTCAACTGCCCATGCCTCTACTCTTCACCCATTGCTTGCCCACCATCATCTGTGTTACGTTGATGTATATTGTATATGTGCTATACAACAATTCACAATTGTTTTATGAACTTTTTTATGTGTATTGTTCTCTGCTCTTTAGGCTATGTTGTTTCTGTAAATACTTTCATCACTGTGTTTCTACTGCATGCTCTGTTTTTGTGTGAACTTTGTGTCTGATTCTTTCTCATTCTTTGGTTTGATGGTTTGTTTTTGTGTCATTCCCTTTGTTTTGTCACTAGTTTGTGTATGCTAAATATGAGAAAAAATTGTTATGATTCACAAGTATTACTGGCCGTCACTTGTACAAAAAAACAGATGTAGTTGGCACAGCCACATGGATTGAATGATTTGGAACCTTAAATGGGCACGCATTTACGCAAATTTTGCAGACCCCTGAAGTAACCAATTGTCCGTGGAAATTAAACACTTGTTGTTACAATAAACAGTTTTATAGTGCTAAGAGTAGGCTTCTGTCTGAAGCAACGAAGTACTACTAGTACTAGCCTACTATATTCTATGATTTTTTTGTCTTGTATGCACCACTACCCAAGGAAGTATGCTGAACTGTTATTATCCACTACTGTGGTGGATACCACTACTGTGGTACAGACTATAATCATTCATGCGACACACACAGTCTTGGTGAGTGGCTCGCCATTGTTTTGATACACTACCATCTATGCAACGCTACTTTTGCATGATGATCACAGACAAGCTGACCTAATAAAATTGTACAATAGTAAGAAGACCTAACAACACTGAACAATGTTTTTCTAACTTAAAAAATGGAATTAATACAATTACAATACTTCATAACAGTCGCAAAAAATTTCATCGGATCGGTGAGGGTAAACACTACTCTACACTATTTTAGTATTTATACTAGTACTACTACTCTTCAGTCTCTTGTCAGCTTGCCACGAGGCTAGAGCTTGTTTTGTTGTATATTTGTACCTAAATCACATATTTACGCTAATAACCATCGCCAACCGATAATTTATGACGACGTTCATAATTTCACACTTTCCGCGTTTCAACAGAACTAGTCAATTTCAGGAGGCAATGCTAACACCTCCCACACAATAACCATTAATATACACAGCACCGCAGAATTTTAGCATTGGAATTCTTCACTTGAAGATGTTCTACGCAGCAGAAGCGCCACCTTGCGGAGATTATTCTCTGACGTCACAATTTTGCTTTGTGCTTAATCGCATAGTTCTTTTCGAGGGTCGGCAATGTCTCAAATGCCTTTACTGCTAGTTTCTTTCTTCCTGGTGTCAGCTCTCAGAATTCGGAGAGTAGCGACTAATGTAAGTTGTCCATCGACGTCGAAGGCTGAGATCAGTGATAGTTTTTCGAAGAAAGACGTTCAGCTGCAGTGTGCGTGCAACCTGGCCGCTTCCAGCTCCAGCTCGTCTTCTGCAGAGCAAGTGGAAAACGATGCCACGCTGATAATAACGTGGTCCATTCTAGATGTATCTCAAGATGTGCCGCAGTGGGTCTTCGCTCATGGTGTTGAAGAAGTAAGTTAAGAAGTTCGTTATCTTTTTTTGAGGGGAAGTAGTTTTAGGTTGAGCGGTATCACCGTATGTGTAGGCTTTCGGTGACTGGAAAAGAAGTACAACTGCTACAGCCTGCAGTCTCACAAAATGTACGAAGTTGCCAGCAAATTTCACTCTTGTAACACTGCTCATATTTTTTGAGGTTCCTGTGAGTTTAACTGAGTTTTAAAGTTGCTTAATGATCATTGTGGCCTGAGTCTGAGATACACACTTAAACTTTTACTGCTGTAGATCAGCTGTTCTAATTGTTTGGGCGCTGGGCAGCGAAGCAGGATGACAAAAAGCTAATACTTTTTGTCAACGCGTGTTGAGTATTGATGAGAACCTTTTGAAGCACAGTAGGCTATGACTTTATCCATACGATTTAGAAACAAGCATTACTTTTTAGTGGACCTCCAAAAAAATTGTCAGTAAAAGTGGGCCGCAATTAGGGATGTAGTGCCAACAAAAAGGTGTGGGAACGCATTCAAAAAAATCCCATTTTGAAACAGCTTCAAACTCATTTTAAAGCAAAAGGTGAAAAAGGTGTGGGAACGCAGTTCCCACGCGTTCCCGCCCCACTACATCCTTCAGGGTTGCCAGGTTGGCAGTTTTTAGGGCCAAATTCCAGAAATTTGGCCTTTTTTGAAGTTGTTTGGCATGAAAAAATGGTGTATGGCATGTACGTCATAGTTTGGCCTTTTTTGATGGTGTTGGCATGAAAAAACATTGTTTGGCATTTTTTAAAACTTCTAGCTCAGTTACTTCTGTCGGCTTGGAATTATAGAACTTTTTCCCAGGACAAAGGTCCTCTCTTTTCTGCCACGGCCCATTCTCGAAGATACAAGCGGCTTTGCCGTCTAAGTGACGTCACAGGGCAAAAGACAATACTTTTTTGGGCAAGACTTCGAAAACTGCCGCAGTTTTAAGCAATGTAGACTGGGCGGTTTTCGGAAAATAAACATAAAAGTCTATGCAAATCAGGTAGGCTGTTGCGCTGAAGAGTATTTAAGTTTCTTTTAAGAAACGATCTACTGTACAGTGTGTGTTGTTATATGCAGATTATTGGTTTTCTTCATGCTTGTGTGTATGTAAAAGTGCACATCAATGCAGTCATTAGCAATATTTTAATAGCCTATAAGCACATAACCGTGCTGCCAGATTTTCATATAAGTTTAAACCAGGATAAAAATAATTTAGTAGATCTCCCCGGTTAAAAGCAGTTAAGTCAATGTGAATGTGGCAGATTTTGATATATATCAATGTGTGCCAGAACAGCCAAATTTGGTGGATTTTCTTTTTGTAGTAGGTATTTTGTGGAATAATGAAATGTCTAATGCTCGTTTTCAAGAATCAAGTGACTGGAAGCTATGGCATGATGGTGCATGTGTAATTTCATGAACTGTGATGTATTGTTTTTGACATTTCCTAGGTAACCTATTTTCTATTCAGCATTTTCAAGCAAAAGTAACTGGTAACATAGTTTGTTCTAGCTCTGGCTTCAGGGGCAGAACCTTGTATATCAATGGGGGAAAAACAAGTAAGAGTGCTTCTAGTCTATTTGTTTTTCTAAAGCACAATAGTTGTTTGTTGCTTTATATGCTATAATTAGCGCCTGGTTCAAAGCACCACTGTGTTTTTGGCAAATTACTCATCTGGTAATATCAAAACCAACAGCATTCAGCCTGTTTCAGCTTGTTTGGCATTTTTTGAAGCGATTTGGCATTTTTTTGCAAGCGGTTTGGCATTTTTTTAAACTTGGACCTGGCAACCCTGATATCCTTGGACGCGAGTTGAAAATGGTGGAGAAGCACTGCTGTAGATTGCCAGTGCCACGACGAAAACATCAAATGAACAGTGCAGCAGGGAAAGGTACTGTGATGCAGTACCTTTGTTGGTGGAGACGTTCGTAAATTACGTCGTACTTTCAAGGAGAGGGTTTTTCAGTTCTTGTGAGGTTTTGTAACCTGGGGAAAGGGGTCAAAGCATGTGGTGACGTCACAAAATGTCGTTTGCTTAAACTTCAAATACTTGTGAAAGTTCATTTTAGAAATGTTTACAAAAACGAAGGCATTTGCGCAGGCCTGGCGATGGGGCTAGTAGAATACATAACGTATTCATTTTGTAGCAAATTGCGTGCATTCTGCAGGTCTGAGTATATTCGCCATTCTTAGAGCTAGGCTACATCGAATAAGTTCACACTCACTGCAGACAAAATGAACCGAAAAAAATGCGGTAGGTTTGGAGAAAAGACTGACAGAGTACGTTCAAAGGAACTTTGCTAAACATTACAGTAGAGCAAGGGTGAGCTAACTACGGCCCATCAGAGGTTTTCATGCAGTCTGCCGAAATGAAGTCAACTGTTCAAGTGGTTTCTAGACAGGGAGAGAGAATATTTTGGCGTGAATATTCTGACGAACCCCATAAACAAGCCCTAAGCCACCCCCAATGCTGTTGATCTGACGATAGATTTGCTTCTATCCTGGTCAGCAAACACAAATGAGAAACAGCCTATAACCCATATTTAAAAGCATGAATTTCAGCCAACCCCACAAATACCATTGAAAAAGTTAAAATTTGTATTGTTTTTCTGCGCTTCTATTGAAAGTTATGTGATTTACGCGGAATGATCTAGCCCAGGCGTCTCCAAACTTTTTGCCCGAGAATCAAATAAGGTAATACAGAACATGTCGAGGGCCGGACGTCTTACGTAATATGATTGTTTCGCCGCATGTTATATTCTACCAAATCAAGAAATTTTCGTAAATATAATATTTTGTCATCAATGACAAAATTTCTTCGCGGGCCGTAGTTGGGAGACCCTGATCTAGCCAATAAGCTACGCATTGTGGTGTTGGTTGCAGATATCGCTAATCGTGCTAAATTTGTCTTTTCGTGGCCGGTGTGAGCTGTCTGCGGGTTTGCACTTACAACAGAAGGATCAAAACAAAACCCCATATGGCCATCAGTCGCTGTTGCTAGGTACGTAACAGTGGGGGCGACAGGCGCCGTACTCCTCTCAAATTATGAAATGCAAATTTTGAACCGTTGAGCAAAAATTGTCATGACCGCGTACAGTCAATTAATCATTCCACCAAACTGTAGATAGCTGGTACTTTGCCGAAGCTTCTGCGTTAGAGCTGACTGCTGAGTAGTAAGTACCATGGTTTGTTGAGGCGCGTCGTGCTACCACGTATAGTGAACCAATGCTACGCTGCGCTGTCCCCGTTAACGGAGTTAGGTGTTTCAGAATTGTATTGTTAGGTCATAATTCCTTGAGCTCCTGGAGCACGCTCCGTTTTTTTTTCGCTAAGACATCTCGGTCATTTGTCCTGTAATAGTATTAGAACTCGTCGTAACAGTATTCACTAGCCTACTTTTTCGGACATTATGACCGAATTGACTTAATATTTTTCGGTCATTTAAAGAAAATTCGGTCTACGACCGAAAAAAACAGTAGACACACTCATGGCCGCAATTTTGTTGTAAAATGTTGGGGGACAGCTTGGTGCAAAACCGATATATTACGAAGCCTAAAGAGAAAAATGTGGGGGGCATGGCATATTATATTCCCACTGTCTGCAAAAGTGGGGGGACGCGTCCCCCACCTAATTGCGCCCATGGGCACATTAAATGCATTTTTGTAAGGAAACCGGCAAGTTGTTTACTAACGTACAGGGCGTAACGAGGGGACACAATTCCCCGGGCGCCGAATCACTGCGGAGGGCGCCGAAAAGTCCCGACAAGGTCACAAGTAAGAACCTCAGGTTCGAACATTGGGGCGCCAAACTTGCTTCTTGCCCTGAGTCCATCTAATCTCGTTACGCCCCTGCTAACGTACGAATGTTGCTATAGCTTTTCACACGTTGCAATATGGTTCAATCAGGGTCATTAGTTCCGACAAGAAACTCATTCACTTACCTTAGTGTTGCAAAACTAAGATGCAGACGTAGGCTACTGCGGAGCGGACTCACGGATTGCACTGATAGCAGACCTGAAACTGTTTTTTCGCTTTGCAGGCTTCTAAAATCTTGCGTCAGTTCTAAGTTTTCCATATTTATTGCCTTCCCATCTTCATTGCTGTTTTTCCTTTCAAAGCTGCTACCAAGCATTATAAAATGAACTTTTAACAAAAACAGACCAATTTTGCACAGCCTAGCGGCAAGTCCAGAACTGCGCCAGCGAAAGAGATCGTGTTTGTGATTGCTGGACAGTTCCCACGCGGAAAAAATAAGGAAACAGGAGTACTATTACGAAACAGTAACAGTGTTGATTCTAATCGCTAAGAGCAGTGACGGATGTACGCATCTAGGCCATGGCCTAGGGTCCCGCGCAACTCCTTCATATGACGACCCGTTATTTACTTAAAATTTGCGGAACTGCACGGCGGTATACATTCACAACTTGCTTTGAAACGAGAGAAAATGCAAACGTCTAGACTCTTCTCGCTACAGTAACAACACGATAATATTGTTTGCTACGCAATATAAGAATGACAATACTGCTTTTCATCGGAGTTCTGCAGTGTCTGGCAGTCTTGCGTTGTTGAGATCTTTTGGTCACTGGAAGATTGAACACCAATCAAGAAAGTACCGTGTGAAAGGCTTGATACTGAGGAACAAGGCTGGGCGCGAGAGTGATACAGGTTGTCCGTATGACAGTGGTTGTAAGCAATAGCGTAGCCAGACAAACATTTTGGGGAGCCAAATACTATGACTTTTAGCGATCAAAAGTATTTTGTTCGGAACACTCCCTGTCAAAGCACAAATAATAAGATATGCGAGAAATTTGGAGGGCGCCAAGGCCCCCTTGCCCCCCTGGCTACCCCTGTGGTTACAATAAAAGAACAAAAAAGAAGGAACAGTAGCCTACTTACTTGTACAATCTTCCTCTGACAAAAAGCTCGCAACAACGCAAGACCGCCAGACACTGCAGAACTCCGACAAAAAGCAATATTGTCAGTATTGGATGCTACATTTGGTTGTTGCCAACTAGATTTCCCGCTAACAGAGATTGCTTGTTGAGTCTCTATATGTTAGTTAAATCAATTAGAACAGTTTCTCGTGGGTTTTACATGGAAAAACGTGCCTACATAGGTCCCACTTCATATGGTTAGCTGAGGGTGTTGCGACAATACTTTGTTGTGCAAAACTCGCCTTCATGCTGTTTACCATCAGCCTACAACATAGACGATTAAAACAATATTTTTGTATTGCTTGGAAAATGACAGCAAAACGGCATAAATAAGCCTGGTGTCTACCGAATGGATTGTGCTTGTTTGGTCCATAAAATATGTGGTTACTATAACAAAGGAGTTTACGTACAACTACTGTACAATCAGATCTATAACTGGACGATTTTTTCGACAGCGGCAACACGGTCCCGCATGAAAATGCATATATCCGAAAAATGAACCTACAATAAATGCTAGATATCACGGAAATTTAACAAAAACAACTTCTGAACTACACGAAAGAATTGTAAATTCCAAGAAAAGATCGCACTGCCATTTGTTCTTGATAAGAATGTAGGAAAGGGTTTATTAATGTCTGTTGAAGATCTCAGGCCATCGTAGAACCAAAGTCAAAAAATATATTTTTGAAGGGGCACTACACACAAGCGGGCATACTTTCACGCTTTTTGGACAAACGGCCAAATAGGTCACACCTGCGTGGGGCCCCAAAAACTAAGATGGCCTAGGGCCCCGCGCTTCCTAAATCCGTCCCTGTCTAAGAGGCTGGGTCAAAGTCCACGTGAATCCTGAAGTTCAACGAAGTGTAAAGCATTGTTTAGTTTTGACTGAGTAATTTTGTCTTTGTTTCTACTTCGATAGGCAACAAAAAGGGGCGCATTTTTATCAGAGGGGTGCCATTTTAAGGGGACGCCACAGCCATTTGAGGGGGTGGTTGCCCCAAACTGCCCCCCTTGGATCCGCCACTGCTTCATATTCTTAATTACAGTATTTGCCTTTCCCAGACAGCTATTTTTAACGAAACAAACAATTCCGTTTTCTTCTTTTTTTTGCAAAATCTTACAAAACTACAAGTCTCAGGGGACCTTGAACCATATTTCACTTTCAGGCTTAGGCGCTTTGCCTTTTAGTGAAATTTTGGAGATTCGGGGGCCAAATCCACAATTCAAACCATAGTTTCTTTTAGGATGTAGACAGAGAAGTCGCCATTGATGGGCTCGTGGGACCAGCTTTCGGTTTTGAATTGGTGCCCCGTGCTCGAAATCGATTACGTTTTTTTTTCATTTTTTAGTTGATAGTGCCTTCCCTCAATTTTTGCTGGAGCCCCCATTTAACCGAAGCCTGGTGGTTGTACTGGATTTAGGTTATGTGCTTGACAAAAGCGTTATACGCCGTTGGACGTGTGTTTTATTGGAATATTGATGAAAATATTGAAAACCTATACGCTTTCTGGTAAAATACAGGGTGACGCAAAAAAATGGTCATCACCTAAACTTGAATAACTTTTGAAATAATTAATAAATTCTTTTTATTTTTCAGATTTACCAAGTAGAATTAATGTTCTAAGAGTCTACCAAATTTGACCTTCGAGATGCAATGAACTACAGAGCAAAAGATATTTATAGTTGAGGCATATTTTCGGCAGAAGTCTATCCACGCAGCTCAACTGCAATTCAAAGAACGGTTCGGATGTCGTGAATTTC
>JGI24158J21664_10002393_pt1 | contig 22653 bp, 11 predicted proteins | sample Ectturendosymbi3_FD_21664 | JGI IMG/M metagenome (IMG submission 21664)
ATAAGTGGAGGACTTTTAGGCCATCTTGGCCCACTTTGCCTGGCCCTGGGAGCCAATAATTAGGTGGTAGTATATGATGAAGTTTTTATTGGATCGAAGTATGAGTATATCGTACCCCGACTCTCAAAGTGTTGACTTAATTAGTTCCATTTGATATTTTTGTGGCACCTCTTCAGCACTGGAAAAAAAGCTCCTGAAAATAGCAAAATCAGTTTCCAGATCTTTCCCATAATGCGTTGGAAATTCTTCCAATCTTCATGGAATCTATGCAACCTCATGGCTTTGAACCGGAGAGGTTGTTACAGTTGGCTTAGTCTATTGTTATTAACACTTTAAGAGCCGGAGTATGATATATTCATACTTTGATTTCGGCCTAAAACCAGAAGTTGTCAGTTGCTTTACCAACGCCCTAGCTCCTCTGTCGATTGCGATGGAGAGCTGTTCAAGGGCTCTAACGAATCTGACAGTCTTCTAGATTGCACTTGAAAAAAAATTTTTTGGTTGGGGGTTGTGGATTTTTTGTGAGTGACGTCACAAGTAAAGTAGTTTTTAGGCCATTTTGGCTCATGTTGTCTGGCCTAGGGCCCAACTGCTAGGCCAAAGTATTTCGCTAAAGTTTTCATTGGAAACTAGGCTCGTGTCCGAGTCTTTTGAGCCTTTGATCGACTTCCTAGTGTTTCTAGTTCAAAAGTTATGATCTCAAATAAACAAATCAATTAATTATCACATTAGCTAATTAGTCAAAAATATTTACTAACTTAGATCATAACTTTTGAACCCGAAACCACAGCAGATCACCCAAAGTATTAAAAGACTCGGATTGTAGCCTAGTTTCCAATAAAAACTTCAGCGAAATACTACCACCTAACGGTTGGCGCCCAGGGCCAGGCAAAGTTGGCCAAGGTGGCCTAAAAGTCCTCCACTTATGACCTCACTCACAACAAATCCGCACCCCCAACAAAAATTTTTTTTTCGAGTGCAGACTATAAGACTTGCTGCGTCTTTTGACACTTTGGCCAGGTCCGTAACCCGTACAGGGTTGGAGATATTCCCGCGCGAAGCCATGTGCAGTCTACCAGTTTTTTTCCGAATCGCTTGAATTAACCCGGACGTCAAAGTGTTAAGTCGTAATTTCGCGTTATGACCACAAGCAAAAAACGTAAGTCTGCTACGACATTATAATAAACGTAACTCTGTCAAACGTAATGCAAGCACAAAACTAACATGACGCAGGCCACAAAATGGGGCATGCTGGGTGGGATTTGGCCCACGGACCGCTAGTTTGACACCCCTGGTGTACGCGATTGCTGTGCACTTGAAAAACTCTGTGCAGTGTGCATCTACCTTGCAATAAAATCTACAGCATGTCCCATAACAAGTGTAACAGTGATTTTGTTCAAGGACTTATTCGAACTCTGTGAAATTGTTGAGAGTAGGCCGACATGTAATTGTAATTTGGTCAAATTTTTTTACAAATTACAATTACACAGTAACCAAAATCTCAATTATAATTACAATTACATGAAAATATGTAAATAATTACATGCAATTACAATTGCATTTGTAATTCATCCAACTCACTTGCTTGCTACTGCCTGTTAAAGATGGCTACACACCACATCAACAGACTATGTAATAAAGCTGGAATAAACCTACCTTTGTGGAGACTAGTTACTTCAAAATAGAACAGCTAGTGCTGCCAGCTGCTAGATTCAATCCATGAATACTTTGGAACTGTAGTTTCAGAACTACGATAAGCCACTTACCACATTACAGTATGACATCACAATACTGATGGGTTGCCTCACGTCCCACCAAGCTATTGTTTCAGATGTAATGTCTGGCCAGTGAAGGGTGAATAATACTATGTGCCTGGGTATCTTTTTTCACTGAGGCATTTTGGTCATTTGTCCCATAATAGTACTATTCGCTAGCCTACCTTTTCAAACATTATGACTGAACTGACTTAACTTTTTTCGGTCATTCAAAAAAAGTTCCGTCAATGACTGAAAAAAATCAACCCAGCTATGTGCCTCTATACACCGTAGTGTTGCACAACATAATGAGTAAACTTCAAATTTGCAGGCTTACACAGAGCCCTAGAAAAGGTTTGTGGTCCTCTGGTTGAGAACCAGTGGTTTAGTCTAGTTAGTAGATTGCATAATGGTAACAATTATTTTGGAACACCATGCAAAATGTGTGGCAAGAATAGTATTAGCAGCTGTATATTAGGAAATGTATTCAAATAAAAAAAATATAGGAATAGTTCGAGCATGTTTTTTGTTGAATTGATTATGGAAAAATTTGAATGTGTTGTTTTTTAACATTTTGCTGCTGGTGTACGAATATATCATTCTTTGAGCTCCTGTATTAGGTGCTATTTTCACGCCACTTCGCAACTCCATAACTTGCCATGCGATTGAGCAAGAGAGCTATTCAAGCCCTCAATAGATGTGGTGGGTCTTCTAAGTTGCAAAGAAAAAAAATTTCAGGTTTTGGGGTTTCGGGTTCTTTGTGGATAGCATTAGAAGTGGGGTAGGTTTTAGGCCATTTTGGCTCAGGTTAACTGACATGTCCCAACCGCTAGATGGAATTTTTTGACTCAAGTTCTATTGTAAACTACACTAAAATCCAAGTCTTTTGAGCCTTTGATTGACTTTCTAGTGTTTCTGGTTAAAAATTTTGGTCAAAAACAACAAAATTACAAATTATCTTATCAGGGGATTAATTCATTATTTTGTTGTTTTTAGGCCATAACTTTTGAACCAGAAATGCTAGAAAGCCAGTCAAAGGCTCAAAAGACTTGGATTTTAGCCTAGTTTCCAATAAAAACTTGAGTCAAAAAATCCATCGAGTGATTGGAGCCCAGTGCCAGGTAACCTGAGCCAATATGGCCTATGACCTACTCCACTTATGACTTCACCAACAAAAACCTTAAACTAAAACCAAAAAATTTTTTTTCATTGCAAACTAGAAGACTTGCTGCATCTTGAGGGTTTGAACAGCCCTCTAGCTCAATCGCCTGGCAAGTTATGGAGTTGCTAAGAGATTCTAGAAACCAAGTTTAATGCGAACTGTCCCAGCAGCGAAGGTGTTAAGAAAATTAGAGATTGATATCTTGTTTTAAATCACCTTAAATGTTTCACTTTTGGGGAAAAGTTGATCTTGTGTTGTAGATATGATGTATATACTAATATGAAGTCTATTGCCATGTTGGCTGCCGGGGTACGATATGTTCGTACTTAGAAATATGGCCTAAAACAGCAGTTTTCAGTTGCCTTACCAACAGCATAGCACCTCCGTCAATTGCGCTAGAGAGCTGTTCAAACCCTCAAAAGATTCAGCAAGTCTTCTACTCTCAATGAAAAAATTTTTTATTGGTTTTGGGTTTCGGGTTTTTTTGTGAGTGACGTCATAAGTGAGGTAGGTTTTTGGCCATCTTGGCTCATGTTACCTGGCCTAGGGCCCAACTGCTAGACCAAAGTACATGTATTTCACTGAAGTTTTCATTGGAAACTAGGCTCAAGTCTGAGTCTTTTGAGCCTTTGATTTACTTTCTAGCATTTCTGATTAAGAGTTAGGATCTAAAATAAATGTATTTAATTAATTCTGATTCAGGGATTAATCAAATATTTTGTTTACTTTAGATCATAACTTTTGACCTCGAAACCCCAGCAGTTCATCCAAAGTATCAATAGATTCTGATTTTAACCTAGTTTCTAAAAAAAACTTCAGAAAAATACTACCATGTAATGGTTTGGACCCAGGGCCAGGTGAAGTGGGCCAAAGTGGCCTTAAAGTACTCCACTTACGACTTCACTCACAAAAAATCTGAAACCCAAAACCAAATAAAATTTTTTTCATTGCAAACTACAAGACTTGCCAAGTCTTGAGCATTTGAACAGCTCTCTAGTGCTTATGGCTCCGGAGTTACGCTCACGCAAGCCATGTGTGATCCGGCTGTTTTCACACGAACTGTATGATTTAGACCGGCTTCGAAGGTATTGATCGCCACTTCAAACAAATACTTGAAAGTGCATTTTTTGTTTTTGTATATGTACATCCTAGATGAAAAAAGATATGCATTCTAATAGTTATTGTGTGACAACAACAGGTATGACATTCCATCACTTTAAATGTTGTGTGACACATTAGCTAAAACTATAGTTTAGCTACTAAGCAATTATTTGTGCATGTCCACATTTGAAATGCTCATTGTTAACAGGGTAATGATTGTGAGGTGGTTTGGATAATGATGATGTTACAGCATGATTTTAATTATGATGGAGATCTTGTCCCAAAAATGTGGTTGGTCACCTGTTACATACCATTTATGTTTGTGCATCTGCAACTGATTTATGTTATCTCCAAATTAACTGCATACTTCATAAAAACTAAAGCTTGCTCTTCTGTCAATTGTACTTTATTTAGTTTTGTACTTTATTTAGTTTTGCATGTGCTACTAATACCTTTTATTACTGAAATTACTACCAGGTGATGTTGTGCAACAAGAAACCGTATGGTTCAGGTACTTCATAAACCTGCAGTTTGTCTATCTATGTAAGATGGTTGACAGCTGTACTTCAGTAGTATTTTGCATTGTTCACAGTAGCTGTTGCACATACATGAGCCAAAAGTAAGGTTGCATTTTGTAAAATCAAAATCTTCTGAACATTGTTTTTTGTGCAGAAGAAAAAGGAAACAGCAACAGTCAACAGACTGTTTTTCAAACGCTTGTGGCATTTGCTGAAAATTTTGATTCCCACTTTCTTCAGCCAAGAATTTATGTGGCTTGTTCTTCATTCAACTGCTCTAATTGCAAGAACATTTCTTTCCATATACATTGCTGATTTGGATGGTCGGATGGTGCGATCTATAGGTAATGCGCTGAATTGATATTTTAACACATTCTTAAAACCAGGGTTCAAGTACATGGTCAATGTAGTTGGGGTAGTACCATGACTTCTGTCTGTTTTGATTCGATCCTGACACATCAAACATGCAAAAACAACGATCATCATGGTGATTCTTGGGCTCATGGCAAACCATAGCGAGTACGCTGTAGGTGCACAGGACCTAAATAGATCTCCTAACTTAATACTAATGTGTGCTTTAAATGAACTTTTGGTGAAATCTAGCACATTGAAGCAATACTTACTCATACATTCACCACAAGTGTAGCGAAATACATCTGGATCATTACACCACTGTCTATGTCTACTAGTAACACTCGTCACTAACATGTATTTAACACTTGCAAAGCTTTATAAACAGGTTTGACAAATAAACATTACTGCAAATGATAGCAACCAGAAATTCCCATCCCATAATCTATACATAGACTGGTATCTGCTCCATAAATTTTGTTTTATACAGATACATATAGACTGAGAATGAAAGTGGTAAACTAGACCAAGACTTTATTGACCACCCAAAGAAAAAATTAGTGCCAGATAATTCAGCATGAATGTACAAAAATGCACTACACAACGGTAGCTTTATAGAGGAAGGAGCAATATTTCAAACAGTAGAGTCAATTCAACTACCAGCATTTTTAGACGCAGATCCTGATTTACCCTAAAAACAACCATATATACCATGCCTTTGAAAAATTTTTGTTGGCTTTGTGAGTCTTTTTGGAACACTGACCTCAAACATGATAATGAAAAGATTTTGTACCTCAAGCAAGCAATATGTTTTACAACTTTCCTGCAAAATCAAATCAAAAAACCTACCAGGTTTTCTGTTTTGCTAACACAACGAAATCAGAGTTGTTTCAATACATATTGGGTCAACTATCAATAAAAATCAAATTAAAGCCATACAAACAATAAACAAATTTTTGGTGATAGGGTTGGTACTGGTTTGTTTACAAGACAGAAGCTTCAACTCCTGTTTGAAAGTTAAGAAACTTTATAAGGTTGTGTACAAAAATTGCAAAAGATCATTAGTCGCCAGCAGCTTCACACCTCAGCAGATTCGTGTGTCTGAAGAATGCAGGCAACTAAGCTGTTTTCTTGTCTGATGTATGACTTGCACTAAAATATTAAAAATCGTTGCTCAGGTCAGATTTTTCTTTCTTATCACATTGAAAACAGGAGCAACCTGCAAAAAGCCTTCTTTACACATGTAATACACTGCCTATGTCAGGCAAGAACTCAAAAGCAGAATCTTTGAAAACATGCAACAACCTTTCAGCCAAGCACTAACTGCCAAATAATGCAATCATTAGCAAAGCAGCAGGTTGAAAATACCACATTCTGTATATTGGTTTTGCAGTCATGTAGTCTAAAGGCTTTGCAAAAATGTTTATCTGAAGAATCACTATGTGCTTTGTCGACTCCAAACACTGTATTTGTTTCTAACCTCCAAGGGTCCAAAATCCCATGGTTTATAAACTTAGTCTGATCATTGAAAATAGACAATATTGATATGTTTATTTATCAGCATCTTGCCAATACTTTTGTTTTTAAAATTTGGCTTGCATAATGCAGTTTTTCATCATCTTGAATGTTAACAAAATTCAGTACTTGTGGTTCACCACATGAAGCCACAATTCTCATCCATCTAAGTGGCTATGAAAACCACTGTTCTTAGATTTTTTAGCCAAAATATCTCTAGCAGACTATATTTAGGTGTTTCAGAATACTCATCTTTTCTTTGCGACTAAAAGCTGAGTTCTTCAGTAAATATAGCTGGTCTACTGTAGTTTTGGGGGGCTGTATGCCATTTTTGTATAAGCTACATTTTTGAAGTGTGTGTATGAAAAGCTGGTTGAGTAGTACAGCAAATAGAGCACACACCTCTCACAACTGTAGACTGGTTTCATTCCCAGTTGTCATACCAGTCTTGAAACATGTTACTTGCAGCCTTTCCAGCCTCATGCTCAGAAATGTCTTCTTTCAGCAATTGATTTTTGTGTTGTGATTTAATGTGCAGGCTGGTGGAAAGTGCTAGTTTATAATATTAATTTACCTTCTTTGTGCATGTGCATGAATTGCACCTGGAAGTATAATGTTTGATAAAAAAGAAAATGTGAAGTTTATCTGTGTGATCCTTTATGTCCTGCATTGACTTCTCGGATACTTGATAATGCTGTTCCTATTCAAAACTATTTTCGTGCAGTGTGTACTGATCTTCGTCAATTTGTTCTCGATCTTCTACGATGGGTGGCTGTTGCTGTTCCAGCGACTTTTACAAATAGTGCCATTCGCTTTTGTGAAAGTAAGCAAGCGCTGGCATACCGAACCAAGCTAGTCAAACGAGCGTACGAGCTTTATTTCCGCAATCAAACATATTACAGGTATAACAAACTTGTATTTAATCGTCTACAGTCATCGTTACAGAACGTGTTTGTATGTTTATTCGTAGTGTCTATATAATTTTTTTGCAAGATAATGGGTTCTAATTAGTCCACTGAGTTTTATCAAGAAAATTTTGAACATTGCACGATTCAGAATTGGCAACATGGACAAACGGATCACTAATGCCGACCAATGCCTGACTGAAGACATTCATGACTTCGCTTCAATGCTTGCCCACCTTTACTCTCATCTTACCAAACCCATTCTGGATGTTGCATTAATTACTCACACACTTGTATCACGCGCTAAAGAAAGAGGTGCCAACAACAGGTTTGTATTTTGTGAAGTGGTTTGGTTTAGTCGATCGCGCGTCTGTTTTACGAATGCTTAATTTTTGTGCGCGCGCTTCCGGGTACCGACAGTTCAGCATCAAACAGCTATTTTGCGGGACCAGTGCACCGCTCCCGGTTCAAATACTTTTAGTCATTCATCATAGTAGTTTTTGTTAATTGATTGACAGATAACATCCTTGTCTTGAATGTGTAATAGCAATAATCTAAAGCCACCCACTTAAGTAAAGCGTGCATTTACTGGTATGCTGTAAACTCGGCTGAGAGTCTCGGACGAATGCGGTGATTGTGCTCGTGACTCACGTTATGATAACGCTGAAGACTTGACTTGAGTTTTGAAATATGCAAGTGCATCAAATATGAAGTTATGAAATTGCTTGCAGTCTAAGAGACAATGCGTGCGATTATTTGCTAGAAACAGTATCTTTTGTTCTTGCGTTAGAGATCAGTAAATTTGAAGTCTTCAACCTTGAATTTGAAGTGTTGCTACAAACGTTTTATCCGACTTTGGGGAACCACTTTCAGTAACCTTTACGAAACCTAGACCCATTTATCCACAAAGAGTTTTTACTGTCACAGCGTAAAGCCCTTCAGTAAATATCCGGCAGATATAAAAGTTGGTTCAAGAAAAATACTAAAAATCTGTTTTGTCATTCTAGGTTAGTTGCCGTATCGTCAGTTGAAACGTGTTTGTTGAAACGCGATTTTGAAAAAACATGATTAAATAGCCTATTATTATTCCTACAAAAACAACCAGTTACGATTTTTTTAATGGCAAAGATTTATTGCTTCAATTAATGCGTTTGCCACAGGATTCCGGGTTTAATTTCCTTCACGACAACCTTTGTTACTGCTCAAGTTCTGCGTGCGGTCTCACCCAAGTTCGGGCAATTGATTGCTGAACGAGCCGCCCGCAAAGGTTACCTGCGCTACATTCATTCAAGAATAATACAGAACGCTGAAGAAATCGCTTTCTACGGCGGAGAAAAGGTACTGCTTTTCAACTTGTTCTTTGCTGCGGCCCAGTATGGCTAGGGTTGTTATAAAGAAGAATTCAGTTGATGCTACGTCATCATATTCTTATTGCTGAAAACGGCATAATGCATCACAATGCGTCATCATGAAACTTGGATATATGCGCTCCATCACTGTGATTACAATCACAGAGAAGTGTCCAGCCATAGCAGTCATTGGTTACATTTCAATTTCCTTGGTACATTTTTTTTGTTTCCATTAAAATGCGTGCTAGACCAGGGGTTCCCAACCTGTGGTACCCCTAGGGGTACGTTTGAGATTAGCAATAGAAGAGAAAATATATTTAGGTATGAGTTATTTCCAAATATTAATACAAAACTTTGCGACAACGAATTTACTATGAGACATAAAAACGGAGTCTACCTTTATAGTTCTAAAAATCTGAAAGTTCTACTAAGAATTCAGTGGATTTTTGTTATTTTACTCAGCTTTTTGTCATAAGAAATTTTCGGGGTGCATGCTCACTTGTCGAAATGCTGAAGTGGTACATGGTCAGAGAAAGGTTGGGAACCATTGTGCTAGACCAGTGGTTCCCAAAGTAAATTACCCCCCAGGAGTAATATGCAATTCTTTTGGGGGGTAACGCGGAACCAAAATCACCATGTTGTGTACTATGAGCGATCACTGCGAAATATTGGGGGTAATAAGACATAATCGCTGCCTTGACTTGGGTAACGGCTCGAAAAAGTTTGGGAATCACTGTGCTGACGCTTATTCATGCTCAGGCAGATGTAGTTTCTCTGCGCTATACTTCGTGTGTTGCAAACTTGAGATTATGGTAAGCTGGTTATGTTTGAAATTTGTTATCAGTATCAAGCTCATGCTACTGCAGGATAACATACTATGGTGGAAATTTACTCTTCATAGCAGTTGGTTCGGAAATTCTGATCCTTAAACTACTTTTTACGTATTCAGTATATGCTGTCGTGTTTTATGTCAAGTATGGCATNATGCGAATNGTAGAAGGATTATGGGTAATATTCGCACTCATCACAGACTTGTTGGAAAACCATGCCACTAAGAACGTCTTGCTTGATGTAANCAATACATCATGACATTCGTTGTAACCAGATTGAAAATACGTAATAATCTAATTTCTTGCACAAGCAAAGTCGACGTAATTTACGACATGATGAGGACATGCATTTTCTGCACCCTGGATGGCAATCAGCTACTTGGAAAAACGTAACATATCACACTTCCTAATTTCTGACAAATTCCTTGCCAATAATCGAATATTTGTGTTTGCTCACGAATCGTGCGACTTCATAAACAAGCAAGGATTTGCTATTAACAAATTTGGGGACGCTGACATTTCTTTCGTGATTGCTACCCTGGTTGTGACTTGAACAGACATCTTTTCCGTTAGATGTGCCGGGTTCCTCCCGTTTGGTACTGGGAATTTCAGTTAAAATGAATTTGTCGCTCATCAGCTGAGTGTGGAGCTCAGTTAAATATTATTTGTTTCTTGGTACCAAGTAATGTCAACCATAATGATGTGCATGTAGCGATTTGAAAAAGCCGCGACTGCAGTGTCATTGTGCTGTTGTTCGCCGAAAAAGCATTTCGTCTGAGTTTTCACAAGCGTTGTTACACCTCTTCAAGCACAATTCCGCATATTCTAGTCATACTATGTTAGTGATGGTGCTCTATGCACAGCCCAAAAATTTTCCTTATGGTAGTGCTTGCGCAGTTTACTAAGAAAGTTGCTATGTTTTCAGGTGGAGCTGAGTTTGCTAAACCGGTGTTATCAATCCCTGGTTAAGCAAACTAATCGAATCTACTTGCAACGTTTGTGGTACATAATGGTGGAGCAGTTTTTTATGAAGTACGTTTGGAGTACATCTGGAATGCTTATGATTGCCATTCCAATTCTCACTGCGAGAGGCTACAGCAAGACCTGTATGTATAAATAGGAAACTGTAAATATTTGTTGTTTCAAATTATTTTTTTAACTATCTGTAACTGTACTTAACTTTAAATATCTTAAGCCACTTTAAATATCTTAAGCCCTTCAAAGAGTTTTCGATTTTCCAGCGATCAAGTCGTAAATGTGTTTTGCGTTGATTTATCATCGGTATTGAAAAGAAAAGCTTGCTGTGGTTTGATTTTCCCGCTATTTACCACTACACGATCGTGCTGGCGGCGAATGCATCTTAACTGCACCCAGCTTTTCAGTGTCAAAGCGTTGAAAGAGTTGCTTTTTAACGATTGTTGTCAGCATCTCAAGAAGAACGCGAGACTTGGGAAAACACGCCAGAGCACGAAATGATCAGCATAAGAACGGAAGCCTTTACATCTGCTCGACATTTGCTGAGTACATCTGCCGACGCCCTTGAACGCATCATCAGCTCCTACAAAGAGGTGATGCGCTGCACGCTTATGAAAATTCGAGTAGAAGCAGTATGTAAATTATTTACATACTAGAAGTATTTGCAGTATGTAAATTATTTGCATACATTCTATTTACATACTAGAAGCAGTTTGTAAATAGAAGCAGTATGTAAATTTTAAAACGCGGCTGTCGCTCTTCGCGTGAACGTGCCTCGGAAATTGTGAGCAGGAACACCCAAGCGTCAGATATATTTCTGCTCAAGCATCAGTAAATAAGTTCACCAAAATTGCTGACCAGGAAGCTGGTGATTACAGTCACGAAAATGGTTTAATGTGCCTTCGCAGATTACGGAGCTGGCTGGCTACACATCCAGGGTTTGGGACATGTTTGAAGTTTTTGAAGAGGTGAGCAAAGGAAATTACCAAAAAAAGACGGATGTTGATCAAGATATCCAAAAACTTCCTCCAATTTTGGAAATCAGAGGTACATCAAAACAGTCCGCGGTGCACCAGCTTTATTTCAAGCTATGGTTTTCTCAGAAATCCGAGAAATCCGAACGCAAAAGATCAGTAGTTGCTCTTGCTCCAATTAAAAAAAAGTAAACGCAACTTTACCGCTGTATTTCTGGGCTCAAAGATAGATGTGTGGAGGCAGTTCCTCTTGTCTTTTACTTGCACTCACTCAATGCACCTTTGCCGTTTTTGTAAACAGGTCGTTTGATGCTTTGTGCGAAGTACTGTATATACGGTCAACGAAAATGGCCCAAGTGCACAGTACAAACAGTTACCGATCCTAATAGAACCTATCCACAATCTCGTGGCGCCGCGTATCTGCTAAAATGCAACTGGTTTTTATGGTTCAAGCACAAAGGTGACGCAGTCGAAGCGATCGGTAAATTGTTTTAATGGGAAAAGGATTTCACGTAATTCTACTCACCCTTAGTCCCGGAGTCTTATACAAGATTAAGGTTTCAGGACTGACGATGCGTAGTATTACGTGAAATAGATTTCCTATTAAAATATATGATGATTGATTCTATTGCGTCACCTTTGTTCCTTTTATTGTGACTCAATATAGTAAACAATCTTTTTTATCCAGTTGCGTTAATGTGTTTAGTGCGCGAACGCGTAGTTTTGCAAAGTCACATTTTGGGTTACAGGAGATGTGGAAGAAACTGTTCGTGACATAATTCTGGAAGACGTGCCCATTATAACCCCAAATGGTGACGTCGTTGTGAAGTCCCTTGATTTGAAGGTGCGTTGGTTTTTGTGCTTGAACCTTGCAAGTTGCAAAAGTGTGATCGCCAGGCCAGGCTGTCAATTTGCAAAAGTTAACGTATTTCGATCACGTTTAAATATCTCAACGTAGGCTTCTGCAGCTTGCTTGCACATCTCGTGATTCTTCCAGGTGGAATACAATGCTTTCGCAATTGAACAATCAGTACCAGTGGTCCTACTGCCAAACTGGTTTAATTATCTGTGCAATATGTAACATCCAGTGTATTTCCCATTGCTGTTCACGGCATGATACATCGCTGATTCCCACCCAGGCTTTGCAGCGATTTTAAGCTGGGCACTGTTGTCTAGCCCTATCGTAACTACGTTTCCACGCAAATTAACACACCTCATTCATTCCAGATTGTCAAAGGAACCCATCTTCTTATCACCGGACCCAACGGTTGCGGCAAAAGTTCTCTTTTCCGAATTTTTAGTGGTTTATGGCCGGTGTATTCAGGCCGCCTCAGGAAGCCACCTTCCACCAGCATGTTCTACATACCGCAAAGGTACAGGCGTTTTGCTCGGAAAGTTCTGTTGCGCTCTTCACTATTTGTGAAGATCATGCCTTTAAAAAACCTGTGAACGACTTGTGTAGCAGTTCGAAACTAATTAACGGTGTGGTGATTTGATTGTTGTTGGTGCTCGCATTCTTGTCCGTACCTCGCATTCTTGTTGTTGCCTGGAGCCGTCGCGCGTCTTGGTCGGACGTTTTTTACTGATTAGGGCAGGTTTTTTAAAGGCTTGACCTAGCTGACCGCAAGGACGTTTTGAAAGACCGAAACTATTATATCTGAATACCGAGATGGTCGCAAAGCGAGGTTTTAGTGAATTTTGATGGTGGTATTAAATCGAGTTTCTACTGTATTTTGGAGAGACCGAAATTCGGTCCCTCAAAACACCTTGAAAAAGACTGGATTTAGAGCGTGTGAAATTACTGCGCTCAAGTCTAGACAGTTATCAATGTGTTCCAGCCGCCCTTGCAGTTCAGTAGCTTGCGCCATTAGACTGGCTGCTGCTGTTGCCGCACCGTAATTGCTATGTTTGCTTTCTACCTTTAAGTTGTCTAAAGTCTTGTAAATACTATACCAGCCATTTGCATCAGTAGACCGTTATGTTACAAACGGCCGCACTAATAATTTTCGCCGCTGTTTTAGTGAATCATGCAATAATAAGAAATTAATCTGATCACATCGTGTGGCTGTTAAAAGAAAGCGCAATGTTTTCTTTGATTAGCCAATTGGTTGATGTAAGCCTTTCGGGAAAAGGTTGATCCACTGCGCTCGAACTAAGCCCAAATTGTTATTGTAAATTTATGTCTTGCATTCTCGACATGCTTTTCAGTGTCGGGTGAAGTTGCAGTGCAACTAGTCCATTTGGACTGAACGATGTGAAGTAGTTGTTGCAGCTGTTTCAGGTTTTGACGTTACCAGTGATTTTGCGCAGGCCATACATGACCATCGGGACACTCCGAGAGCAAGTGATTTACCCGGACACTGTCGAGTGCATGCGAAGAAAGGGCCTAACAGACAATCATCTTCGCCAAATTCTCGAGACTGTACATCTTTACGGTGTCGTGAAAAGAGAAGGAGGTGAGTGAAACAGAAAACGGTTGTTGGTGGATGTTATGAAAAAATTTTAATGAACTGAGTTAACCCAGCTCTAGGTGATGGTGACTCATGTCACTGTTTTAAATCGTGCAGCATACATATGGAACTTTCAGTTCACAGTTTATCGAAGTCCATAGGACCCAAAGCATGGAAGCCAAAGCCTTCGTGCGCAAGCAACAATTTAAGTAGTTGGGTACTACTTGAAGAACATATCGCGACATTGTCTACTTCCAGGCATTTCGCTGATCTAGTTTTGTCTTAATAGAACTTCTTAATCCTATAACATAATGCAGGGAATTGAAATTGTCTTCACCCTATTTTACCCTGAATTTTCCCACCTTCCAAGTGTCCTGCCTATGTTTGCAGGAATGTGCAGCATTCTTGCTTTTCCGAGCTAAGAAGTTTGGGGTCAAGGGAGAGCCATTGATTTTGGTTTAGTACACACAGGCCATTTTCAGCAAACACAAGCCACAAATGATCTGAACGTCATGTTTTGGCCATCAATGGTTGAAAAGCTACTTTAAGAATTGGTTAATCATGTTCATTTGTAATAATCATGATAGGTTAAGGCCAATCAAACCCAAGTGTTGTAGAGGTAGTACAACTGAAAAATGTGAAAAAGCTTTTACTTCGCTTCTGTTTGTTTGTTTATTTATTTATTTGATTTTAGGGCAAACGACGACAGGCCAGAGCCTGGAATGCCATCTGCCGATACCAGTGACAGTACGATAATATGAAGGCAAAATGTTAATAAATAAAGATGCAAAAGAAGTTACATTAATAAATAAAGACGCAAAAAGCTTATAGAACATTAATGAAAGAAAGTTGCGCTCCCAGCGCAAGAAATGCGAACGAATCATTGCAACTACGCCAAAGCTGTTGAAAGAAAGTTGCAAACGGCATCATATAATTGCAAAGAGAAATCGCGTTTTAGTTCAACGTGGCCAGATAAGAGAATGCGATTCCATATAGCTTGACTGAGTACGTTTGGTTGAGATAACGTGAACGCCTGTTCTTTGAAAAGAATATTTCCAATAGAATTTAACATAACCTGATGAGAAGCTCTGGTTAGTCTTAGTCTTGAAAAGGCCACACGAACACAAGCGATAATGTTTATAGTCTACGTGCAATGGACTGTGACCTAAACGAAACGTACACAGCCAGGAAGTGGCTCGCGGGTTCACGCCGCAGTGAAGCAGTACTGATGCGACCTTCCACATATTAAACCAGTTACTTTGGATCGAAACAAATTTGATCCTAGTGATTTAGCAGATGTAGGTAGAGATTTCCAGTCTTGAAGCTGTTTGTTTGATAAATGCAACTGTAAGACTTCTTGCTTATTTCTTCTTTGCGTGCTTCTAAGCCTTCTTGCTATTTTCTACCAGACATCAGTCCAAAAGTGTATGAAAAACAGACGTAATTCCTGCCAGACAAGATTAAGCACTCCCCCAGATCGCCGGTTTTATTGTGTGACTCGCGCTTACCCGATCGTAAAATTCAAAATCATCGCGATCTTTGTAAAATGTGTTTTAAGTACGAATCGGTGTATCTCTTAATACATTTCGTTAAACTCGAAACGGTAAGCATGAGATTGTTTCTCTTACCGGAGCAATTAAAACAAGTTGAGTCCGCCCAAATGGTAATAATAACAAATAAGCTGGTAAAATTTGTAACCTTCAGTAGTTTGCCTCTAACTGGTTTGGATGGTGCATTGTGGGCTCTGTATGAACTTCATTTGTGTTTGATGAAGGATGGGACGCCGAAGCTGATTGGAAAGATGTTTTGTCTGGAGGAGAGAAACAGAGGATGGGCATGGCGCGCTTGTTCTACCATAAGTACGATGAGAACAAGAGTTTTGATTATTTGATAGAAAAACCTGAAGGATAGGTATCGCTTTTCGTACTGTAGAAAGACATTTCTATGCCTATTTGTAGATTATTTAGTAAGCAGACTTCTTGTAGGTTGAAAATTTGGCAGCAAAAGTTGGCTGAAGGTTTAGAATCCTTATTTTTCAAGCAGGCACAACAATGCGCAAGCCACTGTTTATAACCCAAGTGGCTATAGCATAGCATCAAACCCTTGCCTTGAAAAGGCATTTTTATGACTTCAAACTGCAATGGAAAATCACGAAACGTGTCACGTATGTTTGCTAATGTAACAGTTTTTCTTCGACCAACTTAATGTGTAAATGATTTTGTCCTGTCTAAGCGAAAGGTGAGTGAAGCTGAAAAATAACATCCCGGCGTAAATTTCCGTCGAACTAAACCAAGGACTCCTGCTCTTCCGAAGTGCAACGACCTTACTGTGGTTCTGTTTACCACGCAGACCTGTGTATGCGCTGTTGGATGAATGCACTTCGGCAGTGAGCATTGACGTGGAAGGAAAAATCTTCCAGGCCGCAAAAGACGCTGGGATTGTTCTTCTGTCCATTTCCCACCGTCCTTCACTGTGGTGCGTAAATGATAATTCTGTTCTGTTTTGGCCTGCTGGCAGCCAACACACAGTAGTAGATCGGCGACATGTAATTAGTACTTACTCGTAATAGCAAGCGCTACTGAAACCATTTCGATGCGCTGATTATTTTGAAAGATTTCAAAACTTGCCATGGTTTTGGTTTTGGCTTGTTATGTGCGCAGTTTTTCGAACGAGCTGCTAATAGAAAGCTTGACATGAAAAACCATCACATTGCCACTCGGCGTAAGCGAAATATTAAAAGAATTTCGGTCGCAGGCTTTTTTCAGGGTGAATGTGCGTAACTTCTGCAAGAAACATATTTCGCCTATGTTGCTATTTGACAAAGCAAACGCTAGCTTGTCCTAAACTTTCTGGCAAAGTTGAGATCTTTCTTAAGCAACAGTAATTCATTCTTGCATTAGCATAGCCATTTTCAAAATATAATTTATTTTGACAACCGCCGCGAGTTTTAATCTGTGGCTACGAAAGTGCAGCTCCCACACCGGCAGAAGAAAACGGTTGGGGCCATGGTTTTTATGCGAGTGAAATGTGGATTTGCAACGCCAACAGATGATGTTTGTGAGTCTGGACTGGTTACACAGCGTGCAGGTTTTATTTTCAATGTCGCGTGTGCCGCGGCTTCCCAAAAGTAAACAAAGGAAAACTTGATGGCGTATGACTCAGCCATTTCAGTCACATCAATCCTTTGCATTGCTGGAAATTGTAACCCACTGCACTGTATCAAAACGTGATACGTTCTGTGAGATGGAGTACATCTCCAATGTCATTTCGTTGCTTTCCGAGCAGTCATGGAGCTATTGACTTTATTGTCAACAAGTACACGAAGCGTTAGAATTTACGTTCAACAATAAAAATAACTTCAGCAACTCATTTTGGTGCCAAGAAATGCAAAAGCAAGTAGCACTCTTAAAACAACAACGAAGAAAGAGTTTTGTTGCGCATCATTCAGACTAAATAATACAAACGTGAATTGATTGTGTCTTTCCGTCGTCGGCAGCTGGCAGGCTGTTGATCAGGCGGTAAGGAGATCGATCAGATCAGGATGTTTTGAAAGCTCTCAAGCAACAATGTTTACCTTTGCGACATCTCAATTGACGCGCAAGCAGTTGCGGGCGTGCATGACCAACGCAGCGAGAGCTGTCATGATTGCTGTCTGTGTATCGAACTTTCGGCAAAAGTGGCTTGCTTGAATCAACGAATCGCCATGTAAAATGGCAAAGTTGTTTCTTTTCTTTTAAAAACTCTGATATGCCAGCAATTGGCCAATCGTCTGGAATTTCGTCTATGTTTAATTTTTCATACAGGAAGTTTCACACTCACATCCTCCAATTCGACGGAGAAGGTGGCTGGAAGTTCAGTGAATTAGACACTGACACGCGCCTTTCCCTTAACGACGAAAAACAAGTCAGTCAAGTTCTAATGCATTTCTTATTTCAATTGTATTGGCTTTCTTGTTTGTGGCTCTGTGTGAACTCTGATACTTCAGGCAAAGACCGTGACTGTTATCAGAACATCCTGCATCACCAGATCTTTTTCAGACTGCCTAGGTTGTAGAGTTGGTTGAGCACGCACCATCAAAGCTAGTAGGCTGGGTTCAACCACTAGTTGAGTTCTACCGTAACTTGTATAGCGAGACGGGCGGACTGTCCAGCCTCGTGCTCGGCGTTAATGGGTAGATTGAAGGGAACAGTTCACGCGCGGCGCTGCAATTGGCTCACCACCAGTGCAGCATTCACTGCGAAAGTAGCCGCGTGGCCCATGACGCAAGCAAGTCGCCGCCGCAAATCACTCGTGACACTCGCAAAGGAGTAAAAAGCGAGTATAATGAAACTGAACTGATTTTTAGTTTAAAAAACTTTCCGTGTGTAGCCAAATATGCTGGTTTATGTGTAAAAAGTTAATGATCCTAAAATCTCATGTATTTTTTGCCCTTTAGCGTTTCTCTCTGTTGGTTTTAATTACCCCTTAGCAATTATTTCAAATATTAAAAACAAACATTACTTTTTGAATGTAGCACCTGGAAGCACAGCTGGCTGGCATGCCAAAGATGCAAGCGAGACTAAACGAGCTCTGTTCAATCCTCGGCGAGGACTCTGTGTTGAAAACGACCAAAGTTGAAGGTTCAGTTGGTGAGAGTGGCTCCGACGAAAGTTTTCAGATCGAAGATGCTCCGGCTTGAACTGCACATGGGGTCTTGTGGAGGAAGTTGTTAAACAGAAAATGCGAGCTTAATTCTGAGCGTCCCTTGTGTGTTCTTCAAATCGCACATGCAAGAAATTAAATCGGCGTGCTCAGGCAGGCTTTTCAAGGCCTAATTCGTGTTTAAAGAAAGTAAAAACAAGCACTTGAAAGATTTCTTGTGTTCATGCGAAACCACAGTTTCGATCTTTGACATATGCACAACCATTCTCTGCAACATTCAAAGTGCGTGTTTGGGCAAAGAAGCAATTTTTGTCGTTACCGCGTGTCTGTCAGTGACTAAGAGACCACTGCGAACTTTCCCGAAATGGGAATCGATACGTCGCAGATCGACATCTCAACTGGATGGCAGGGTCTCCTGTTCCTCGCTACCCAGGCCGACCTCAGTCGTTCTGTTGCGTCACATTGGAGATTGCGGCCTGTTATGTTTTTGTTGCGAAGGAATGTAACTTGCATTGTTTAACGTCCGCTCAAAACACAGTTTCCCAATCGTGGTTGTTGTGCTCTGCGCTACACAGCAAAAATGGTTTCGTGTGTTTTTCGCAATTCCGTCCATTCTCGTGCTGACAGCACTGGCATTAACTTGGTTTATATTTACGAGTGATTTGTAGGTTGCAGCTTTCGGCAAGCGCATTGCCTTTAATCACGTTTCCATTCGTCAACAGTTCACTTGTCGCCACAGTGTTTGCAACTTATTCCTTATTTATCGCGGAGTTTTGGTAAAGGCTGTTTCGCGCAACTTAAGCTCCAGGCATTTTTCGATATTGCGATTGATCATCCTAATTTACCTCCCCGTAAAATGATGTAAAACGAATTGCTCAATACGAATACGAGTGCGAGTGGCCATTGCGCCAGCAGTGTCGGTATCACCAAAGCTGTGCACTCGAAGAGGTCAGTCATGCATACTCAGAGCTGCAACACTTTCATGGGTTTGGTGTCAGTATAAAAGAAAAAGTATTTTAAGGTAGAAATATGTGGAAGTTTTTGAAACAAGAATTAAAAGGAAAGCTTATGTGGTTATGCTATCAATGCAATTATTCCCAGGCCTTGGTGAAGCCAGTCGTAGTTCTTTCCTTTTCAAGGGGATGTTCTCTGTTGGATTCACCAATCAAGCGCAGTTACTTCGTACACGAATAAAAAATCTATTTTCGTGAAGTTATATAAAAAAGTCGTTATCTGCTATTTGTCGAATGGACAAGCGAAGTGGAAGTGCAATTGGTGATTCGCTTATGTTATCTCCATATTATAGATGCGTTCCTGATGCAGAGGACACGTTGATTGCTGCTAAACTGAATAAACGCAATCTATTCAGCAATCTACTGTCCGCTCTGCAACTCGCAACTTCTGAAGCAGTTCCATGTAGCACTCTGATCTTTCCGCGTTTCTTGCCGCATCGTTTACGCAGGATGGTGCATCGCACATACGTTTGCATGCTTATCCAGGCATGGGCATNTAGATTTCGCACTTTCACGACTCGTTTGAGTGAAATAAACTCTTCACTGTGCTGAAGCATCGTACTACCTGCGGTAAAGATTGACTGAAAATGCGCCGGCAGAATGGCAGTAATTATGTTTGGTGCTCAACTGTCAAATGATTCCACACTTTCTTCAGCAGTTAACAAGGTGCACGTGATTGTGAATGCACTGTTGCCATTAAAGCTTGTTTGGCTTTTGTCTTCAATGAAGTTACTGTTGCTTTGCGAGCGGCGTTTTATTACTGTGATCTCTGTTTTTTCTTTTATTCAAAAGTAATTTAATGTTGCATTGCAATTGTTTTTTTGCCGACCAATAAACGTTCTATCTTGCATTCTCTGGTCAGTGTACACTTCTCAACGCCATATCTTATCAGCAAGATCACAACCTTCACTCAGCACAGAAGCAATAGAAAAGTGATCAGTGCATTGTGAAAAGCTAGTTTGCCATAGCGTTACCAGGATGACTTTTGTAGCGACACCAAGTACAGTAGTCGCAATAATTCACTGCGTCGAATAATTGCGAGTCGATCCGGTTAGTGCGGAGTTGGTTGAAAATATCTGCCGCGTTAAAAGTTTCCAGTCTTACAAGGAAGAGGCGAATCAGGTTTGGGTCAGCGGTAAACATGGAAATGAACACACGAGTTACAATCAATACATGGTTAAACAGATCTCATTTTCCGATCTGACTCCAAAAATAAAAGAAAACAATACATATACAGTATCTAAAATCAACAAACTGTTTCTATATCTTCGTGTTTAAGTTTGTGAGAGTTGAAGAGTAACCAACTTGGAACGCCGTTCCCACACCAAATAACAAGGAAGACTGCACCATATAGTTCGAATGAACTGAGCATTCGCCGACAAGAATTTCCACACTCGATCTTCCTGTTTCGCTGTAGGCTTTTGACTAGCGGTACGAATCTGCGTGTCGCTAGCACATCTGTGAGATCACAGCCATGTTTTACTGCAGCCTAATCTCGTGCAAAAAGGTGTGGGAACGCGTTCCCACACGAAAAAAAGGTATGGGAACTCAATTCACACGCGTTCCCACCCCACTACACCCCTGTATATATCGGTGAATATTGTTTTCATAAATCATTTTATTCTTATTGTTTAACTTTAATGTACCTATGATTAGTCACGATAAAATATTTGGGAAAAAGTCGTTCAAACATGTTCCACTTTGGTACGGACTTGCACTCCTCTCGTCTTCTTTAACTTTTAGGGGTTCATGCTCATCTGTTGAAATGCTGAAAGGGTACATGGTCAGAGAAAGGTTGGGAACCCTGAGCTAGAAGAACCACACACACAATGTCGGCGAACCACGTTTGTCCACCATTGGCACTTTGCTGTATTTTTTTTATGCTCTTTCCATTAGTCATTGACAATTTGCGGATTCCTATAGCATACTTGAATCAACTTTTCCATAGTCGTGCAGTCTACCGCACGAAGTCGACTTTTGCGTATGGTCCACAAGTTCTCAATTCTTTTTCGTATATTTTTCTTTCATCGCATTGGTTAAAAGCTGTTTTTTCATTGGTCTTCTGGCTTTTCGACCAGCTGCGATGAGACGTCTGCGAACTGTAGAGGAACTGATTTGGATACCTTTCTTCAAATTTGTATTCAATGCGTCGCTCGTTTTGCAGGGATCTTTATTACTTTGTCGGAGTAAGTAAGAATTATCTCTTGCAAGGGTTTTCCTTTAAAGACCACACTTCCACTTGCGTTTAGGGATAAAACCGATCCAGTATGCTGTTTCAACCTGATGACACGGCTGACATCTCTCTACAATCTACATGTCTTAGCTGTGCGTTCTTGCAAAGTTACGATCTCCGTACGTTTCTTGGGTGTGCCGTTCATCTCGCAAAGCGGTTGACTTGCGAGTATTTTACAGCTGATTCAAGAGATAAGGTTTCTCAAATCTGATGCAATAGCTGTTGACACGATTCACACAATGATTGCATCAGCCAACTGATAAAACTGACTATTCATTTCACAGGAGACATCGTAAACACCATAAACAGTAGACATTGTGGCCCCTCCAGGATTTCTGCATTTTCTTGTGATACCTCTAGTCCAGGGCAGGGACGGATTTAGGGAGCGCGGGGCCATAGGTCATCTTAGTTTTTCGGGCCCCACGTAGGTGTGATCAATTTGGCCGTTTGTCTGAAAAGCGTGAACGTATGCCCCTCTTATATGTGTGCCCCTTCAAAACTATATATTTTGTTGTGCCGACTTTGGTTCTACGATTGCCTGAGATCTTCATCAGAGATTAAACCCTTTCCTACATTCTTATCAAGAACAGATAGCATTGAGATCTTTCCTTGGAATTTATAGCTGTTTCGTGCAGTTCAGAAATTCTTATCGTTGAATTTCCGTGGATTCTAGCGTTTTTATCTTCTATGCCATGGGTGTCAAACATACGGCCCGCGGGCCAAAACCGGCCCGTTGCGAGGTTGAATCCGGCCTGCGGGATGATTTCGTAAAGTAAAAGCTTCATTTGCTTGATAAGTTTATCCAGTCATACTTCGATAACTGGTGACTAGATTTCAATTACTTGAAACCTTAACGCAATTGCTTATATTTTATTGTTTCCA
>JGI24158J21664_10002394_pt1 | contig 22647 bp, 14 predicted proteins | sample Ectturendosymbi3_FD_21664 | JGI IMG/M metagenome (IMG submission 21664)
AGAGCGCCACAGGGACGCTTTACCAAGAAATATTCTCAAAAACCCAGAGAAAACAGCTCTAACAAAACATGCAGCCCAAAGTGGCCATGCTTTCAATTGGGATTATGCTCATGTTCTGCACCGTGTAAATAATTACCACAAACGCATCTTTTTAGAATCTTTATATATTAATTTAAAAACTAACACCGTGAATGATGAAAGTGCAACTTTCCCGCCTATTTATTACAACGTTTTAAAACATGAGTGAAGCTTATCCGTTATATACCCGACTTTGAGTTTGTCTTCCTATTGACCGCCTTTGCGCCTGGAGATTCACCAACTCTCACAACACAGTTTTACACATTTCTTCGCTATTTTTCACCTATTTTGTTCTCTATTTTACCCCATAGCTTATGATATTTAACCAGTTTTTTTTCACTTTCCTATGTAGGTATTGACCTGTTGTATTTGTTACACTTCATCATCTCTCAACGTATATTTTTAACACCGTGAAAAAAAATTTCCCTGAGTGTAGCTTATCCGTTACCGGACTTTGCGTTTGTCTTCTTATTGACCGCCTTTGTGCCTATAGATTTGCCAACTCTCACCAAACAGTTTTACACATTATTGGTTCGCTATTTTACACTTGTTCTTTATTTTACCATACACCTTTTAGGCTATTTAACCGGTTTCTTATACATTCCCGTGTAGGCTTTGCCCCGTTGTGTTATTGCTTTTCATCATTCTCCAACGTTTTTTCATTTTACACTTCCACGTATTTTCTGTGACACGCTGTCACCATTCTTATAACGAGTTGGCCAGCTTTGCGTTTTTTGTCTTTGTATGTCATACTACTCATTGTTTCTTGTTATTGGTATACTACATGTTTTGTGGTTGAAAACATTGCCATGAAGAAGCCCACTTGAATAGTTGGGCGAAACGTTGGCTGATAATAAAATATAATCACCAGAAGAGCTTATTCATCTGTTTGTTTATACAGCATAAACTTTGAAAACATACTGGTTCCACAGACACAACAACCAGACCCTGACAAACACAACGTACTGCATGACCCATGACCACATTCAACTTCATTATAAAGCGCGACATACATGTGGCAGTGTGGCATCTTGTCTTCCGTGAGTAGCTTATGTGAACGGCGGAAGCTGGAGTAACGATAAGCTAACAGCAACGTGATGTACAGAATCTGGTTACAAATGCATGACAATCGAACAAACCACACAACAAACTTACAAATTTTCAAATCATCTTTAGATGTTTAACCGGAACGTTTGTGCCGTAGACAAATGTGAGTGCCACAGCTAATGTTTTCGCGAGGTGTGAAGACGTAAGACAACCGTGCTGTGTTTATATAATGATATTTCAGTAGTTGCATTGCAGATAATTGAAAATTGAAATGCAGCTTTTAATGAAAACGGATTTATAGCTGCGGCAGTCAGTTCAAACATCCTTCGTTTCAACAATAAGCCGTCTGTCAATTTGTCATAAGATGCCGAATGTCGTCAAATTCATACAACCTACCATTGCAAACCACACCATTTCCGGTGTAACCAGAGTTACAAGCGCATATAAAACTTCCAACAGTATTTGTACAAGTTGCCCTTCCTGTTGCGCAGTTGTCGGTTCTTCTTGCGCATTCATCGATGTCTGAAACATAAAACAATCACTAAACACACTCTTTTATGGAACTGATCCAAAAATAAAAGTGACATGAATTTCAACAGCGGGTTATTTCTTACTGCAACACACAAAAGTTTCGTGGTTCTCCTAGACGCCTTATTATCTTGCGTGTACGCGAAATGAAAACGCTTTGCGTTCTCACGACTTCAGTGTTTTCCAAAACGGGCTTTCAAACCAGGGATGGAGATCCTATTTACTTTCACGGGCTGCATGAATTGTAGAATGTCGCTGTCGGGACGCAAAATTTATTTCATCTTAAAATTCTGCCTTTATCCTTCAAAGGAAAAGAAAGAGAGAAAACTCAAGGAGTGAGAGATACTGATCTTGGTTGACTATCTACATGTCTGCTCATCATAGAGTTTTGTCTTGACGCGATGTTGTGATCTACTGCAACTTGGCTAATGAAAATTCTGATGTGGGTCATACTAAATGTTCACGCGGGCCGCATTTCCCCACCACTGTTTTAGACAGTAAAGTAACAAGCTTATCCAGAGCAACTCAAGAATTACACGTGTCGTGTATCCATTGAAACCAGTATGAATTCAACACGTTTGCAACACGCTCCTATTCTACAAAAGTGATAATCAGTGCAGAACCTACTGTACCTTTGCAACAAATAAACCAAAATAAATGCAAAATTTGTAAGAGACCAGAAAATCATCCTAGATGAGAAAGGAATAAAGCTGCGTGGTTAACTGCACAATACTTTCAAACTTTTACACTCTTACCTGAACAGATTATTCCATTTCCTGTGTAGCCCGCTACACACGAACAGGTGAAGCTGCCAACAGTGTTTGTACATGACCCTCCACTAGCAGAGCTTGCGCAATTATTGGTATTCAAGTCGCACTCATTGATGTCTGCGATTTCGACAAGGCTTTTTTCAAGAACATATTCACTAAAACATCACAAAGCATTTAAAATTGAGATGAAATTTAAAGACCATAACTCAGTCGATCAATATGTGTAATTTCCTTAGATTTGCAATGAAACGCGCTAGGTTTTCTATGGGCTTTAGAGAGGAATCAGCCAACTGGGCTCTGCTTTCATCTTTTTGCGATGATTCAAACTTGCACATATCTGCATTCAATTAACTTCAACTCACTGGTGAAACAAGCAAACAATCAATCACAAATTTTTAATAGGAAATCGATTTCACGTAACACAACGCATCATCAGCTTTTTCATCTTATTCAAATGTGAAATCGATCACGTTACGTGAAATCGATTTCCTATCAAAAATTTGTGATTGATTCCTTGCTTGTTTCATCTGTGGGGTGAAGTTCATTGAGTTAGATTTGATAGCGTTTTCTATACAAGGGTGGTAATTTCAAGCGCTGCATTAAAAATATATCAAATCTCTATGAAAAATTTTTTAGCACCATGCAAAGCCTTGTATTTCATAGATATTGCCGCATATTTTTTCTTCTGGTACCAGCTCTCTTTGTACATTTGTAGTAGTAGTCAAAATATTGCTAGCTGCTTTACGACATTGTAGGCCTAAATGCGATTCTAGAGGGTGGTATCCTTTCCTTGGCGTGCATGTCAGTGTCATTGCAAAGAAGAAATATTACAATTTCACAACTCCCTTCTAAAAATGCAATGGTATGCCATTCATCTGCAGAGCCTAGTCGGTATCGGAAGCGGTAACAGCAATGGCTGCTGTGAAATCGCAAGTTAAAAATGAAGCACAGTGGACTGGCAATCTCAAACACCGTAAAGCATACCTGTTATGAAATTGTATCCTAGGACGTGGATTGAACACAGTGAAGCAGAAAAATCCATACACAGAGGAGTACAATAAATAGATAGAAAAGCAGCGAAACAGCCACTTGAGCTATATTCGCTAAATCAAAACATTGATCATTAAATGTGTTCCCCTGATTTGCGTGAAGTGCTACACACCGCAGGCCAGCGAGGTGGTACAAGATATAGTTGATTAGCACACGCCACCAATGCTTTTAGGCTACGTTCAATTCACACCTAAGACTGGAAAAAAGTTAATTTCCACGTCTACAGCCAGCTGGATGTGCCCGGGAATAATGGGTGGGTGCGTAAACGTATGACATGGGCGTGCTAGAGATGCGATCGCATTCCCAAAGTCTGAAAATTGTTGAATATTCAGCCTAGTAGCTTCGGTAACAACAGCTTAGCTGCGGTAGTTAGTGCAAACATGTTTCGACTCAACATCAGCCATCCGTCAATTTACAGTAGTCATCAAATCATGTGTCTTCAATTTCATACGACCTACCACTGCAAATTACACCGTTTCCTGTGTACCCAGCGTTACAAGCACATGTAAAACTTCCAACAGTATTTGTACAAGTTGCTCTTCCTGTTGCGCAGTTGTCGGTTTCTGTTGCGCATTCGTCGATGTCTGAAACATAAATCAATCACTCAACACACTCGCTTATGGAAACAATTCATAAATACAGTAAATGCGGAGTAAATTTCAGCAGTGGATCATTTCATACGACAGTCTACCAAAGTTGTGGTAGAAGGAAGGTAATTTACGAAAAATTTTTAATTTCAATCGAATCGACTTCGTGCGATCACAAGTGTTGAAAGGCGTTTGGTTTCGTCAACACTAGAATTCTTGTCTTCTTGCGTGAAAGCGAAGTGAAAAGGGTGTTTCAAGATGTGAATAGTTTTCAAAACGAGTGTGTCAAATATACAGCAAAGCAACAAACTCATGAAAAACATCAAAATAAAGTTACGTTTGTATTCGAATCAACCAGTATCAACTCAGTACGAAAACTAATCTGCAAAACTGATATTAATTAAAAAATAACGTTTGCGTTACACTGTCGATTTCCCACTACTGTAGTACCAAGAAATGTTTTTTGTTTTTCTAAATAAAAAATCAGAATACCTTCAGAAAACTTATAATTTCACAGAAATCATCCAATATTCAACCTAAAAGTAATGAAGTTGTGTATTACGACCTGACAGTACCTTCGTAACGCTGTAATTCTCTTACCTGAACAAATTATTCCATTTCCTGTGTATCCCGTTATACACGAACAAGTAAAGCTGCCAACAATGTTTGTGCATAAACCTCCACTGGTAGGATTTGCACAATTATCTGTACTCAAGGCGCACTCGTTGATGTCTGCGGTTTTAACAAGCCATTTTTTAAATAAAATTCCTAAATCTGCAGCATTGTAAAGCTTAACTGAAGCTTCATACATCTTTAATAATTGAAAACAATCTTGTAACATTATAAGAGCATTTTGTCTTCGAAATTATCACTGCACCTTTCGTTAACAAAACAACTTTGACATTAAATGAGAAGTATTCCGTGAGCACAGTTCCAAAATCGTTTTAAGTTGACAATAGAATTTAGATATATATAAAATTCCGATAGCTCAGGCAACAGCCGCACATTGTAGTTTCCAACGAAAAAGATTGGAAGACCAACGCGCAGCTGTTTAATGACTTATTGCAGCGTTTTTACCATCATTGCCGCCGCGATCAACCGTCACCATGAATCGTCAACGAAGTAATCGCCATGCAAAATATTTTAAGACCACGCAAAACCTTGTAAATGAAAGTCATTTTCAATGATATTTCCGCAATATTCCCTTTGTGCTAGTGCCACCCATATTTGTCAGTAGTGGCTAAAAACGAAAAACTGCATGACGACCATGCAAACGTACCAATGCTACTGCATACCCCAATCAAAACCAACACGATGTATATATACATTTTACAAAACTTATTAGGAAGTTAAGGTATCAGGACAACTCCCATCTAGACAATCGCCACGCAGGAGAGCTGGCACCTGGACAACTGCCACCTGGGATAATGCGGTTCACACATCACAAATTCAGCCTGCACTATCGCGTTGCGACTCGCACAGCGTTTGGGAAAAACAGTGCTACGGTATTACTGCTTCAACATAGAGCAGCAATAGCGAGCTGCTGCATCGCTGTTGCGGCCATGTAAGCCACAAATCAAAAATTAAAGTAAAGCAATGCACAGAACTAAAAACTAAAATGTAAATAAACGGCTCTAATGAGTGCGTGGAATGAATACGATGCAACAACGCGCATGGAGCTGGAGACTTGTAATGTGAAAAATTGAAAAGGCTCAAAATTTATGGTTTGTACTGAATTTAAGAATGCTTATGAAGAGGCGATGGCATCGATACGTCATTCTCCACCTAAAAGCAATGAAGTTAAAGTTAAGATTCTTAAAGAGATGAGAGGACGAAGAAACTTTTGTTATACACATTTGTGATTTCAAAATTTTTGACATGAAAACAACACCTTTGTGATGTTCAAATAGCTTTAATAAATGCAGAGAATTTAATTTGGCTTAGTTGGCGATTGTCCTGGTGGTATTTGTCCGGTGGCTGTAGTCCCAGAAGGGGAAACTATACTTTGTTCACTGGTATTTCGTCAATACTATCTACTCTATTTTTTTACAAGGTCATGATAAACTTCATTCTTGAAACAAAACCAAAAAATTTAGTGCATTGGCTGCATCATATACCGTGCTCAGAACCCGGAAAACATTAACGCCGTTGGTGCTACTGCCCATACTGGGCAAAAAATGCTCCCACAACACCCGAGGCTTACGGAAACGTATTATGAGCATAGAGGCGTTTTTCTACAACTCAGCAATTATTCTCAAGCTCATGTGACACATGTTAAGTTTCTTAACAATGGCACTCCTCTTGTACACATTGGAAGATGCAAACTTATTCATGATAAGCATAGTTACAAAGCGAGGCTACCAGCAAAGGATAATCACTTAATTCCCTTGAGACATCGAAAACCAAATCAAAACAGCTTCACGTGCCTAGGAGCAAAAATTTGTAACTCCATACCAATAACAATTAAAACCAAAAAAATTTTCTCAAATTCAAAAACTTTTACTATGATCACCTGCTAGAAGCTTATACTTACAGTAGTTGTGTTCCCAGCAAACCATTGACTTTTGTTTAAAAAACTGGACGAGAAGAAAGGTACTGTGTGTATGTGCTACAGTTGGCTTTTTGAAGTGGGCAATCATTATTGTCTGATCTCCTTGCTTTAATATTTACATTCTGTTTATATCAGTGCTCTTCAACCTTTTCATGATCGTGGAACCCCTGACATACTATCGCGTTGCTCATGGATACCCACATTAATAAAAATTGAAAAAACACGAATTACTTGTAAGAAAACCAAATGTTTCGTTATTAGACACTTCAACAAATAAACAGTTACTACAGAAGTTAAAAAGCATGAAATTTAATGACTCGGTGGTTCTTGCATTTCTGGAACGTATCTGCTACATTCAGAATTTGGCAAAAAGAACCCGTATCTCAAATATGTGTCGTCCCATTTTCGAACTTTGGCAGCTGAATGACATTTGGTCCGCTTCGGATTAGTAAGTGCCTCTTTTGCATTTGGACTACATTGCTCATTACCGTCCACACCTTCGCTGTTGTTATTATTTCGCTTCACATAAGAAAATATGCTATTTTGATTAATCTGGCTTGACTAAATAGTAAAAAGTTGGGTTTCACACTGCTTTTACTTTATTCCCACACAGCTGAACAGCAGTTTTAGTCCGTTGTCTACTCTCTACTACTGTACTCTGATGTATAGTAATGTAAACTGTACATCGGCATTGGCAACGTCGTATAACTATGATGCAACAATATCGTTTTTCTTAATTGCACAACAATGAACAACAAGTGACGCAAGAACTCTCAATATTACATGTTCCGTTATCTGCAATCAACCTCTCGTAGTTCGTACAACTAGCTGGCCTACGTGGAGTTTGAATCTGAATGCGGCACGGTGACCTAAAAATTCCATAATGACGCATCAACATATACTGAAACAAGAAATCATTTCCTCTACAAACGAGGAACCCTCACGGAACCCCAATACATGCTTTGCGGCCCTCTGGTTCCGCGGAACCCCTGTTGAAGAGCACTGGTTTATATATAAAATGTGACGTTAAGTCTGGGTTGATTTCAGGTACACTGAAGTTTGTTGGCTATGTACTGTGTTTCCACTTGTTTGTTTATTTACTGACTTTGGGGTACCGATATAGTAGGCGAGGCATAAGTGTTATGTTGTCAAGGCTTTGCATGAGTGGGCACAGTTTTTGCAAACACAAGTAGAATTGACGTTTAGCGGTGCAAGGGTTTCCAAAATATATCCGTGTGAAAACTCTTGATAGGCTAACAATTTTCTTTACTGTGTCTAAGATTTGTTATGTGGCAAAATGGTTGGTTGTGAGCTGTTGTTGTCGCTTTGCGCGGGTAGCCTTGACCTGCAATATTGACTTTCTGAAAGCTATCACGTTGTATTTTTGAGCGGGTGGCCCTGTTGCAGAGGTAGTGTTGCAACCTCTCCGCTGGCGTTGCGCTGAATGCGAGGTTCACCACGAACGGAATGTGCGCGAAGAACAACACCCATATATCCGTGGCACGAACAAGCAACAATGGAGTGATTGCGGTGCATGAACGCTATTGTTGCTTGCTGCCACAGTGCGAAGCTTTGCGCACATGCCTCTCGGGCTTTCCGACCGGAACAGCAGCTGATATACAGGCAGAGGGATTCGGATTCTAGCAGTCGTAAACTGGATATTTAATTGCTTAAATTCAGATTAAATTTGACTTTTCCATGTGGTGTTGTTACTTTTTTGCAACGTCTTTATCTTTAGTTGCATTTTTGTTTTTCGCTTTGATGTTTCATTTGTATTTTACTTCTGTGCATGAATTTGTGGGGACAGTGACACAATAACAGCTGCGCCGTCGCCGCCTGCCCCTGCATTCCTGACAAAGTATTATCAACGTGGTCGGGATCCTAAAATACGTAAACTGAACTGAACTGATCCGATAAAAACGAGTTTGTTGGAATTCAAAAAAATTTTATTTTTTCTAAATCAAATTTAATTTGGTAGAGGTAGACATACAAAAGGCACCAAACCGGCAGTAAAAATGCGGAAATTCCGCCAGTAGCCTTTTTTGGTGTCAGGTACAAGATCAAAATCGTATTCTTCTCGAAGTTTGTGGTTCTACATGCAACAGAAGTAATATAAGTTGAGACGTGAATATATGTTATTTTCAAACGTATTGTATACTTAACCGGCAACTAAGCTCCAGAAGTCCAAAATCGGCAAATAATAAATACGACGATGACAATTCCGATCACAAACAATTGAAATTATGTGCAATACTGTTCCTCATGTGCAAATCCTATTTTGAGCACAACCTGAGTACAGTACCTTCTCTTGTTACACTTCCTGACTACTTTCCGAAATTTCCATTTTTGTTACATATTGAGTACGCAAGGCCAAATTGGGTAATTCTCCCCCTTATTACTTGAAAAATACAAACTTATGCAGATGTCAAAAGAATTGCTCGTTGGAACGCATAGAACAAATCACGTGCCTAAAAATCACCCTTACGTGTTAATTCCCAATACTGTATGCCTGTAATTAAGTTGAACAATGACTTTCCCAGACAGGGCAATGGACCTGGACAGAAAAGCTGTGAACCGTATGGAGAACAAAACTGTTTAAACTGTTACAAAAATCGAAAACACTCTTTACCAGAACATCCAGTAGAACTGCTTGCTAGTCCGTTTCCAGAAAATCCTGGGTTGCAAGTGCAGGTGAATGACCCAATAGGGATGTTGGAACAAACCGCGTTTGCATCGCACACCGATGGTGTAATGATGCATTCATTGATGTCTGCAAACCAGTTTAAATTCATTTTAAGCTAGTACAAACAATCAGACACCTTGGAACAAAGCCTAATATTGTTGCAAAACTTGGAGTAGTTAACGGAAAATGTATTTATGAAAAATTTGTTTCGACTTTGCATAGTATACCATTGCTCGCGGTATGAAATTGCTCGAAGGGCAGTCTGCGCAAATCAAATATAGATGTTTTATTTAATTTCAACTTGAAGGCAACTTTTGTTTGATGAAGAAATTCTCACAGATTCTTCTAAAGCCCGGGTGCACAGCCTTCGGCCGTGCGGCCACATGCGGCCTTTGACAAAAATCTGTGCGGCCATGCACATACGTAGCATATAATACAAGTTATGGCGACCGTGCATTAATAAAAACTCATTTTCAACTGTATGAGGGCATTTAGTAGAATGTTTATACAGATGTGTGGAAACAGGCTAGGTCCACTGTGTGGAAACAGAAGCAGCAAAAAATACGAAAAAATCTTGAACTCACTGCCGGCCGTAAGCCTGAAAGTCACAAATAAAAACGTAATGCGGCCGGCTGTAGACAAAAGCTTGTGCAGCCCGCCAGCCCTGTTCCAAAGTAAATTTAACTCATTCTTACTAAAAATAATATATCTTTTGCAAACAGTTTCCACAAAACTTCACCTTGTTTGCGCACCTCTTCTAATCCAAAACTTATTCAAAACTTAGTTTCAAAGAGGGAAAGAACTTACTTTCTTGACCATTTTCTAAAAACTCAAAATCTTTACTGACACGTCTCCAATACAGCAGCGGTATTAACAAGTTATATACCAACCAAATTCAAACAAGCAGAAAAATTCAAATCGGAAATGTGAATTTGGGAACCAGAAATTCACCCTCAAATTTCGTGTCGATCAATGGCGTGCAGAGGTGGGGGGCGAACGGGGCGACGGCCCCAGGCATCCAAGGCAGGGAGCATCCAAAAAGTAAAATTACAAAAATTAAAATTTTTTAACTAGATGATTTTTCCTATTGCAAGGCTAGTAACACGTGATGTATAGATTTAAATTTTCGAAACTTATTTGTTTTGCCAACGCTAGATTTTACGTATTCAAATGCCAGTAATCTTTTCATTCTTCAATACCAAGGAGCTATACTCTAGGTGCGCGACGCACACATAATCAAACTGATATTGACCTGACCGTTTTCCAGATCGTGCGATCAAGTGAAAGTCACAAGATAGGTGGATTGAAAGATAATTATGGACGTTTAATTGATTTTCTGTGCCAAATTTCAAAACCGTCCTATTTCAATTTGCTTCATTTAGCTGACTTTTTTATGCATCACTAGTTTCCAGTTTAATTTTAGATGTGGCAACCCTGAAGGCGCGCTAATACAGCCGCACACCTGTGCTTAAAATATAAACATCATTTCGAGCTTCATCATTAATTGACAGTTCGGGCGGATTGAGCATAACTGCTCATGCAAGCCGGTCTCTGCTCTGTCTCCTCAGTATTTGTACATACAACAGCCACATAATAAAAAACGAAAGTTTTCTTGCGTACTTTATGCGCATTCTCAATTCTTGTGCAGTTCAGCAAGGTTCAAACTGTCGACCCGGGGAGTCCGCCATCCCAACCTCATACCTTTTCTGCTCGACTGCATTCGACGAGACATTCGCGCAGCCTGATGTTTTTACAGTTCGCCACTGCCCTATCGTAGCGTTGAGTTTGTTTTATTCCACTGTTTTGATGGGCGGTCTTGTATTTTTGCAGTTGTGAACTGTGTTGACGTAGCACTGAATGTGTTCTACTCCCTTATTTTAGCGCGTAGCCTAGTATTTTTGCAGATGTGCACTGCTTTTGTCTTAGCGTTGAGTGCTGTGCTCTGCTTCGGTCTCCTAACTTTGGAGTGCTGATTATGTTCATTACAGTGACACATTGCACAACAACGAGTAAAAAAGTGCGCGCAGAATAATATGCATGTCGTGTCTATTGTGTCAGCACACTTCGTCAAACCGTTCGCTAGGAAACGTGAATATAACGTCATATTGTGACGTCACAAACAGCGTATATCCAGTAACAATGGCCACAATACGCCACTGCTCAATACTAGAATTTGGTGGGAGAGCATACAATCAACCACTCGCCCCGGGGATCACCAGTATTCTGCACACCATTGGTGCTGATCACCCAATTCGCAAGGTTCTACCGCAAAATAAGAAAACAGGATCTCTTGCAAAATTATAAAACTGGCAAAACTCAAAGTGCCTCTGAACATGGAAATACTTAAATGAATTTCTTTCCGAAAGCCTTACAAATTAATAAAAGTGATTTGTGAATCTATTCAACTCGTTTTTTCACTTCCCAAATAAAGTCCAAACATTTCAGATTTCTAAGCAAAATAAATTGGTATTAATGTTCGGGCTACTACAAAGGTATTTGCCACTGATGAATGTTCTCACAATGCGTCTTATCAACGTACAATCTTCACCCACAAATCATATCTTTCAGCAATCGTTGGTGTACAGGCCGTAAGTCGGCATGCCGCGTCTCGATTATGAATGGTTCAAAGTCAAGCCCTTCTCTGATAACATTTTTCAACACTTTTAACGTTTTTCGATGAAATTATTCTCGTCACTGCGATTGGAATTTTTGCTATGTCAACACCATAACAAAAAAAGCAGTTTTTCCTGCCAAAGTTTCCTTACCTTTCCGGCGAAATATTGCAAAATTTCAATACGTGATAACTTGTGTAACTTCACAATTTTTCACACAGTAATGCATTAGTAAGCAGAATGTTGAAACACCTTTTTGCAAGCATTGCAGATACAATTGTTCCTTGATTAGAAATACCAAGGCCTTGACATCGCAAGATGTAAATCCGATATATTGCTCTAAGCCTAAATCAACAAAATTATTTGTCTGTTTTTCGTTGCTAAAAGGAATTTGATTGATTACCCTAAATTCCTGTAAGCATCGAGAAATTTTCAATACCGCAAACGAATGCACTAACCGCATGATTCAAATCAAGAGTTTCAGAAATGAAACACTTTTTTAGTTCCTCACCCGTGCAAATCACACCATTTCCCGAATATCCAGAGTTGCATGCGCAGGTAAAACTTCCTGGAATGTTTGTACAAGTTGCTGTTCCTACAGCGCAGTTGTTGGATCCTGTTGTGCATTCGTCGATGTCTGAAAATAGAAAAGAACCATGCATAGGGTATCGTTGCCAATACGAGAATCTGAAACACCTAACGAATCTCAGCAACAACTGTCACCCTGGCTAGGTAAGCAGAAAGCTGTGACCAATCCAAGTAAAGTTTGCAACCATCCTACTTGGTTGTCGGCCAAATTATGGCTGGTTACCAACAGACCTCCCCAAAACTTTCGAGGACATTCTTACCACCTTGCTGAAACGTTGCTACTGACTGATGGAATCTACCAATTACAGTAAGTCGTTCAACATTCTAGGTTCTACAACATTTGAAGAAGCACATCGTTTCGTGTAGAAATGCAACGTGAATTCTTTCTGACGATCTTTATTCAGGTGCTTGTAGCTGTGGCAATACTCCAAAGCAGGGGTCACCAACCTTTTTGAAACTGCGAGCGACTTCTTGTGTACCGATTAATGTGAAGGGCTATAAGGTTGATACACACTTTTGAAATAAAAATTTTGCTCAATTTATTTTTGATTTTAGTATTAATCATTGATGATATTCGTTAATGTGAAGACATTGATCACGGTAGTGTTATTTTTAGAACAGGCCCGTGGGCGACGTACTCTCCTTGCGGGCGACCTGGTGCCCGCGGGCATCACGTTGGTGACCCCTGCTCTAAAATCTAAGTGGTTTCTGACGAATTTCGTATCTCGCATAGCATCTTCCACCTCCTGGTTTTGCCATAATGATGCTAACGTCACCCAGTAAAACTTACCACACCGAGATGAACTTCTGAACCTTCCGCAGCACTTAACGAAGTGGCCATTATTTTGAATAGCAATCGCTATTCTTTATTTAGATCCTCTTCGTCTGGGCATCTTCTCCGAAAAACGAAAACAGGCAGTCTGCAAACTCTTTGCACGTTACAACCTCCCCTAATACTTTGTCCACCAAGCTTTTGATGATTGCATTCGCTATGCGACCTCTAATTCCTGCGCGCACGAGTGAGCTTTATTAGACCCCCCAAACGTAATCTGCTGACAACCAGGCGGTGATTGGTCGACAGTGGCGTTAATTTTCAAAAAAACGTTAGTTTTGCCACAAAGTCGGCGGGTGGTGTGTGTTTATTTTTTAATATTTTAATTGGACGCTCATGCTTTCATTCAACATGTGATCAGTTTATTGAGAACGTTTGCCTACTGGGAATCACGAGTTATGCTGAAATTGCGCGTTTGATCATTGTATTTGTCTTGAAAGTCCTCGCAACGAACCCACTACAATCTTTGTTTTTAATCAGTAGATGAACATTGCATGGAAGACGATCTCTTTTCTTTGGTTTGATCCACCAAGCGGGAGTGTTTGTACTGACATTTGTATCGTTCTGGCTCAATTCTTCGTTGCTCTTAAGGACTTTTACATTCTTTTTTTCCTGACCGTGACGATAAACTGGGACGACAATCGGTAATACAGGGCTGCACTTTGAGTTTTCGTCACTTTGCCGGAAACTTGAATGCTTTTCAACCACCAATAGAACCAGGTTAAAATCTGGTAGTAGCCAAGATTGAGTAGTAAATTGGACATGAACATGGCTGTGGCATGAGCAAAGTAAGAGAATGTGTGATTTAATTCGTTTGTGAGTGGGCATTAATATGAGGACAGAACAAATTTGATCATTTGTTGAGTTGGAGACTTAAGATATTTCTCGTTTGATCGAACATGCAGTCTACCGAGGATGTATTCGCATATGTCGGTTAATTTTTAGGTCAAGCAATGAAATTCCTAATGGAATCAAGGAAAGTTTTGCAGAAACTGGTTTTGGAAAGAGTTCGCGAACTGGTGAATTCGCTGAGCTTATTCAGTATTAATTATTCCACATGGAATTCTCACGTTTTTCCGTAAATATTTTGTCAACGACTTACCCACACAAGTCACACCGTCCCCGCTGAACCCAGAGTTACATCCACATGTGAAGCTTCCAGGGTTGTTTGAACAAGTAGCTGTTGCAGCACAGTTGTCGACTTCCTCGATGCATTCGTCAATCTCTGAAAGCGCATGTTAAAGGGATGACCTTTGAAAAACTGGCCTCAAGCAAAATTCAACAAATTTAGAAAGTCACAAAATTGTGCACGTTTAGGAATTATCTAAAATACTCTGGTTGCATTTTTCGAATAAATTTGGACTGCCCTTGCAAAGGTGCCTTGCAAAAGTTGGATTTCTTACTAAGCAAAAGAAATGGAGTTTCACCTGAAAAAACAACTGTGCAATATGGGGATCCTTAATTTTAGGGAAGAAGAACATTCAATCTGCAGGCAAATACATAAGAGCACTAATACATTTTATGATCTTCAAAACTGTTACCTGTACATGCAATCCCATCTCCACGGTATCCGGTTATGCAAGAACATGCAAAGCTCCCAAAGGTGTTCGTGCATGATCCCCCACTGGCAGGATTTGCGCAGCTGTCGCTACCCAGTGCGCACTCGTCGATGTCTGTGGTTCCAATGCATTGTGGATTAATGAAAAGTTATTTTAAAAATGCGGTTTCATTGAAAATAAAGACTGTGGTTCGATTTGAACGTATTCGATCAAATATTTTGTAGGAAAAGAAGCGAAACGTTTACCATTTAATCATTCAAACCTCGAAATAATACAGTTAACAACCACAACGTATACAGTGACATAAAGATGGCACTGGATTTTTTGGTGATAACAAAGAACGATTAGCGTTCGTCAAGTGGGGCATACCGCGAAACTTTTTCATCCTTAAAAAATGCACATTCAATTTGTTTCATGTTGAAACAACATTTGCCTTTGTGATTGTTACGAAGCTCAAACGCGAACTGAAAGGGTTTTGTTCATTTCAAACCAGACCAACCAAAGATAATAGAAACATTTCCATTAGTTCATTAACGAACATATTGCTATTTTCCAAACTGAAGCTTCTAATTACAATTAGAAAATGAAAAGCTGATTCAATCTTTTCCTCAAACGATTTGATCGAAATAACAAAACGTGTATTGATAGGATTCTAATCACAAAATACATGTAAATTCTCACCAGAACATCCAGCGGTACTGCTTGCTAGTCCAGCTCCAGTAAAGCCTGGGTTGCAAGTACAGGTGAATGACCCAACAGGAGTGTTGGAACAAAAAGCGTTTTCATCGCACACTCTCGGTGTTAGGGCGCATTCATCCACGTCTGCAAGGAATTTTGTCATGATTTATACATGGTTGATAAGAATGTATTTTCCCGCAACGTTGTCCGAAAACAGTCTTGCATCAGGTTACGAGGCTTACGGTATATCTGAAAAACTTGTCAGGTGGACTGCAGTTTTGTCATTGTTAAGTGTGCCAATCATCCTAGATGGAAAAGAAAGCAACAAACATTATTCATGAGCAGTGTATGGCAACGTATGTTTTCGCTAACTTTTGGAGCAAAATGTCTTTGTTTGTTTACAGCTCCAATGAAATGGCGTACGACCAGAATCTTGGTGGAAAAGTAAAACACTGTTTGAGTATCTATCAGAAATAAAAGAACGATTGACCACATTGCATAACTGCTAGTCAAACTCTAGTCATTGTAGTGCCAGACGAAATTTCACATGTTTGCCGATTTTTCCTTTGGTTTTGTTTTTGCATACGTAGAAGATTAGTTGGTTGCCGCTCTAATAGGTTTACAACTCAAATTATTTCGATTGAAATGTGATCTAGTCGTTGTGCAAAAATTGTGTCTCTAATCGAGTCACTGCTTCACTGTTGCATAGCGATAACCGAGACTTGTCAAGTAACTGCAAGAGCGAATTTGTTCGAGGAATCGACTCGCGAAAAAAGTTTTGAGACAATTCATTTTTCAAGCAGATGAGTTGTTCTTCTGGCGATTACTTTTCATTATTTAGCTGACGTTTCGCTCACCCCACGTAACATGCAACTTACCAATAACAAAAAACAATAAGCAGTGTGACGTACAAAGACAAAAACGCAAAACAGACAAACAAATTATTTTCTTTTTTCCTTAATACAAATAAATTCTAATATAGACCATCACACCATAGGAAAGGAGTGACAGTATGCGATAGTGAAAGTGGAAGTTACGAAGGGAAAAATGAAAACGACATGAGGTGACAATGTATGACAACGCAATAAAGTAGTGCAAAAACTGCACATAAAAATGCACAAAACGTTACTGTGTAACGTAAAGCAGTGCTTTTGATGGTTGGAACAAAATTTTACTTCGTCTCCTTGAAAACTGCAAAGTGTGAACTTCTAACAAGTTTCATAATCTTCATTCATTCATTCATTCATTCACAGTATGTGTCTGCATTTTACAAAATAGAAATCGCTTGTGATATCAATCATGCGCTCTGTTAAACCATAAGTCACAAGTGCAGCATGATAGCGCAGTTCTTGTGTAGGGCGTGAGACAGGTCTGTCGTGAGATCACCCTTGACATCTGGATTGACCACAGAAAAGTTGGAAATTCCATACACAGAAGAATATTGCAGAAATATGAGGATGCGGTGAAGTTGCTTTTCAGCCCACAATCGGTAAATCAAAATACGCGTCACAAGAGGAATTTTGCTTTTTGACCAGGGTCGAATCCAACTAGCAACGTTCGGGGGAGCGATTTCAGTAATATTTGATAGTCAACTTTCATATCGGCTCCGCTACTGTGAGAGAGATGGAGTACACACTTCACAACACTGCTGAGACAAAACAGTGGACGACAAAATGGTCTTAAATCGAGAACAATGAGACAATTAGAACATGACGAAAAAACTTATTCGGAATATGGTTTTACTATGTTGTTTTCTGAATCGTTCAAAATCATGGTGAATACAGTTACTTTCGTAGGCTTTAGGGGGGCGGTTGCCCCAATCGCCTCCCTGGATCCACCCCTGCTGGTGACAAGAGTAATGTTATATGCTGCACACATTTGACCAGGTAAAGGCTACGGATAACACTGGGCTTAGCACGCACAACAAATGTTTCATCTTACCATGGTAAGCTGCTTTCGTTTCAAAAATGAAATTTGAAAACGCTGGTTGCGACTTTACAGTCGAGAAATACTCGGCGATGATGGATGTGTGAAAACAAAGATTAACGCTTACTGTCATTGGCTAAAAACCATTCTTGCATTCAGTACGAAAGTAGTCGCCCAAGACTGCGGTGTAGTGCAAATAATGATAAGCGCTCCTAGTCCCGTCGAACACTCCAGAAAGTGTACATAGCAGGTGTAATGAAACTTCCTTTTTACTACACATCTAATATGAAATAAATTGTAATACATCGTTTCAACAATGCCGCATGTTTCAATTTCTTCAAAAAATAAATTCATTCAAAACTGTCCTTTGAATTAGAATGAATATTTTTTGGTTGTCTGTTTCACGTGTTGATCTTGGCAAATGATGGCATTTAGGGCATAATTATACAAACGAAATCTGTGTTGCTAATGCGTCCAATTCTAGGGAAATCGCGCTGTTTTCCTCATGTCGTTTTAACTCTGGAATACTATTTGTGGGTCTGCCAGACCCGGGTCAAATTAGGTCATTCACGTGAAACTACGGAAGCAGAAGTTGGGGCGCTTTGAAGTCTTCAGTAGCTTCATGTTTTTGTGTGATTAGTAATAGGTGCGATTGGGGTCATCCACGCTTTTCTAGTATTTGAACAGGGGAGCGAGTTCGGGTCTAGCAGACCCGACGAAAGTATTAGTGTAACGTGGCGGGTCACGCTGACCCCACGTTATGGTTAGAGAAAGTTTCGCCTGTAAAAAGCTGAAACTCACTCAGTGCATGCTTCTACGGTCTTGATAGCAGTATAAAAAAGGAGAAGTTCTTCACGCCCGTAATTTTTTTTTATGAGTAATTCAGTTCAGGACTACATGACACCTTCGCTAAATCAAGCACATATGACACTTCCGACACCCTACGTACTTTTCATCAAAAATCGTATGATATTGGAGTAAAGTAGCTTTGCTAGTGCTCAAATTGCTCAGTGAGACTTATATTTTCAGTGTAGTTTTTGTGATAAACTGCAGTTGAAAGAAAAGGTATTTTTCTTATTTTTGAAAACCGGGTCTGGCAGACCCGACGATAGTATTAACGTGACAAAATAACAACAATAGTATTCAAGGGTTTCACACCTCAAAACAAACTCTCTTAGGTCAAACCATCGATCATCACATGCAACGTACCACTGCAAATCACACCGTCTCCTGTGTGCCCAGAGTTACAGGCACATGTGAAACTTCCAACAGTGTTTGTACAAGTTGATATTGCTGTTGCGCAAACGTGGGTTCCTATTGCGCATTCGTCGATGTCTGAAACAATAAATAATCATCACCGCAAAATTGACTGGTTTTCTAACCACTTTTCTCTGAATTTTATCGTCTTGCGCGTGATAGTGACGTAAAAGCGTTTTGGATTTTAAATGTCGTCAGTAACGTTCCAGGTGAGTATCGTTTTATAGAGATTGAAGAAGTAAACTTATCAAACACAACCCAAGAAAAACGTTTCCATACCCAAAACAAACAGCATCAACTCAGCACGAATCGGGTACTAAAAATGCTGATATTATTTGGAAAGTCTAGATTTTGTTTCACTGTTGATTTCATAAAGGTTGCGATCAAACAAAACACAAAATTTTAATCACTTTCAAGGAAAAGCAAATATCAAATTGTGCACAAAACTTACCGAGTAACGGAGAATAATTCAAAACGAAAATGATTGGAGGCACCTGCTACATAAGGCTTACGTAACAATATTTAAACAATGGTTGAATTTCTTACCTGAACAGATTATTCCATTTCCTGTGTATCCCGTTATACACGAACAAGTAAAGCTGCCAACAATGTTTGTGCATAAACCTCCACTGGCAGGACTTGCACAATTATCTGTACTCAAGGCGCACTCGTTGATGTCTGTGGTTTGACAATTCATTTTACAAAAATTAAATTCACTGAACCATACAAAAACCTTTGAAAACAGAAATAATTTTCTTGAACCAGAACAACAGCATGTATTTTCTAAAATAATATTGCATTCATCCACCATAAAACAACTCTAAATTTTGTTGAAAGGCAATCAGTAATCGCTGTCCCAAATGCCTATTTGTATTGACAACATACCATATGAACAATCACGATACTTCAGCCGTAAAATGCAATTTCTTACGAAAAAATATCCGAAGACTGGCCCATTAATATTGAGCGAGTTATTGCAGCGTTGTTTGTTCAAGGGTTTAACTACCAGCACAACACCAACAAGCACATCATTCGTTTATTCTCGCTGTAGCAGAGATTTCCTGTCCTTTACTGCCGACCGAAACATTGCCATGAAATGTGTTTGCTGTTTGACCATAAAAATTCATGTATAACTGATAGCCACTGTCAGAAATATTTTCGCAGAATTCCATTTCTGTTTTTGCAGTCTATATTTTCAGTAATGCCATTTTCTAATCTTATTAAAATACAAGATTTTCCAATATCAATTTTGGTCGAACTCACCGGAAAAGTACACCTGCTTTACAATTAAATTACAATTTAAAAAAATGATCGAATTTCAAAATCAGCTTTGTTTTGCAAGATCGTAATGAACTCCTTTCGGGAAACAAAAGCAAAACACTTCAGACCTGTGTTTGTATCTTGAGCAAGACTTATGGAACAGGAGGATGCAGTAAATATCAGTTGATTAAATGTTCAGCAGCATCGTGCTCAGATCAAGACGGTGTTTAAAATNCTCCAAGACATGAAATTAAAAGTATTACCAGAACATCCAGGGGAACTACTCGCTAGTCCATCTCCAGAAAAGCCTGTGTTGCANGTGCAGGTGAATGATCCAAAAGGAGAGTTGGAACAAACTGCATTTGAGTCGCAAACAGATGGCGTAATGGCGCATTCATTGATGTCTGTAGATTCAAATTTATTTTACGCTAGCACAGTAGAAATAATAGGACTCATTGGAATCAAGCTAACATGTTTCATCAGCGTGGAATAGTCAACCGAAAAATGATTGATACAAAATTCATTATGACTATACACTGAACTCAACGCCAACAATATGACATTGCACGAAGTGCTGTCTGGTTGAAACAAGTAATACAGGTGTTATTTAGTATGTTTTTTCAAATAAGGCACATTTGGTTGATCCACATGTTCTCTCTGGTTTTTTAGACACTAGGTTATTTCATTATTTGTCCAATTAAATTCAATCCTTTATTTCTCTCTAGATGATTAGTTGATAGCTATGGATAGGTGTTTTGTGTTATTCCTCTTCTAACCAAACTTTTGCTCAAATCAGGCCTAACGAGGAATAGAACACGTTTTTTGTATCAGATTCAAGGATTTTAAACAATCAATCCGTCAAAAAATCAACTGCTGTCAAAAGGTATATGATAAATATAAACTTTCGAATAAGTCCAAATATAAACTTCCCAAAGTTCAAATCTAAACTAAGAAGTTAAAATGCAAATCAACTACCTCTGAAAAACTCAAATTCTCTATCTAAAAATAGACTTTGTAAAAACAAATTTGTAACTAAACAGAACCCCAAGACCATAGATTATAAACTCACTATCACACTATGGATCCTTTCGCTTGCAATTTTTGTTAACTACACCGGAAAAAGTGCAGTATGTCTTGCGAATGTTACCTGCATCTTTTAGTAAACATTCTAACAGCAACAAGTGATTACTTGTGCAATTTTATACTTTTTTTAAATATTAACGCGACAACGAGAATTATCTTTAAACCTTTTTCTACATACACGGCAGATATGGTTTGTTTTCGCAGTGGAATACAAATGCGCAGATTTCTATCTCTGAATCCGGCATTACAAACAAATTTTACACAGTGTCAGAGAATTGTGAGAACTCACGATCGTGAGCCGGACACCCACTTTGTTCAGTACAATAATAAAAACAAACATAAACAGAACTAATTTAATCTTTAGGTAATAAACCGGGAAACAAACAAAAAGGAAGTTAGCAGATACGTGTGTTTACAACAACTAAGTAGCAAAAAGTTAGTGATAAAACTGTGGTTTATGTCATCCATCTTGGGGGCGGGCAGCAACTTTATCGCGTGGATGTGTACCGAGGGCCTGTGATAACACTGCTTTAACTCAACAAAATGATTGATTTGTATTCCTACAAGTTACAAAAGAAATTTGAGAAATTCGTCAAGATATTTTCAATTCAGCAAATAAACACACCGCATGATTCAAATCAGAATTTGTTAAAGTAAGCACTCTTTTATTTCCTCACCCGTGCACATCACACCATTTCCCGTATATCCAGAGTTGCATGCGCAAGCAAAACTTCCTGGAATGTTTGTACATGTTGCTGTCCCAACAGCGCAGTTGTCGGTTCCTATTGCGCATTCGTTGATGTCTGAAATCGACAAACAAATCGTTTCTTCATTCTTATTTGAAACTGAATTTCCTGTGTCGACTTCTGTGGCAGTTGACTGCATCGCCTTGAACTACTTAGGCAAGCACAAGCGAAAGATGGCAATTCGGGGCATTAACTAACAGGAAAGCAACCAGCAGCAATAGAGATGCATCACTGACTTAACTCTACTACTACTAGGTTGCACTATCATTATACAGGGATAAGTTGACTACGATAATTCGCTTGTGGTGACTATCACAGTGACTTGTTACTCATGGGCACCATTTAGCGGTGACCATTTATTTACATGTGGCACCATCTAATTGCCGCCACACCTCGGTAAACATAGTACCGAGTCCCTACAGAAAAGATTCGTCCACAAATGAACCCTTCAACGTTTTGTATTTTATTTGAAGCATGTGATCCGCAGTATGCTTGCAGGTGACGGTAACTTACTTTCCTTTTAACTCTTCTAATGGGTCGTTAGTTTCTTCATAATTTCGGGATGTTTGAGGTGTTAGGTTAAGAGGGTATGTCTCGAAAGATACAGTGCTAACAGACAAACATTTTTCTGTTAATAGGGAAGTTAATAAGAAAGTATCAAATTTCAAAATCCAGGGGGGCGGCTCGTCACGCTCTTTCGTTCATTGATGGTTTCTAGCTAAGTTGTGGTATCTTATCTTTGTTGGCTGATCATATCAAGTATGTTGTTAGTTTCGCTTAAAACATGACCAATTGGCCTGCCGTACCCGCGG